>CEUZ01286005.1_pt1 | contig 122851 bp, 84 predicted proteins | sample 361511 | NCBI WGS metagenome assembly CEUZ01 (sample SAMEA2622822, study PRJEB7988) | marine metagenome | biome: marine biome (ENVO:00000447); feature: surface water layer (ENVO:00002042); material: "saline water (ENVO:00002010), including plankton (ENVO:xxxxxxxx)" | depth 5 m
GGGGGTGAGTCCCACTCCACAAAATCGTCAAGTTCTGTCTCCTCGATTGTAATGTCATCAGCCAGGTCATCATCCTCAGATTCTACTGGAATAGATGGTCTAGACGGGGGCGGTGGCAATTCAAACTGTTGTGTCTGGGGGATGTCAAACTGCTCTATTTCAATCTGAATCTCTTTCTCGAGGAATTCCTTCACACCAAACCGTGGAAAGGCGATAAGGAGCGTAATTAGCATCATGACGGATATGAGTATTGACACTCGCACCGTAATAGGATAGCGGAGCTTTAAGGAAACGCTGGGGTTTTTCCTCAAAATCACGACGACGCCGCTACTTTCGATGAATAGTTGATTTTAAGGGCATCCGCTTCTCGCAGTTCGTTATGCATATCGCTGATGAGCTCCATGGACGCTTCTCTATCAGCCTTCAGCGAGACCGTTAGCTGGGGATCGGCCACACGTTTGTCATACATCACATGCTTCACATTGTCCATGGGAATGATTTTATCATCTATAGAGATCATCCCATCTTTGGAGATGAAAACATGTGATGTGTGCCGTTTCGACTCCAACCGTTCTATTTTCCTCGCCTGCGGAAGGAACACATTAAGTCCTTCATATTCCCGAAGCACCGTTGTGACCATAAAGAAAATGAGTAACATAAAGATAATGTCTGGCATGGAAGAGGTGGGGATATCGCCGGAGACTTTTGTTTTAGCGGTAAATTTCACTGTTCCGTCTCCGCTATTGAGATTCGCGTTGCATTGGCCATCTTGAGCTGATCCAGCACCTCAACATAAGTTTGGTATTTTGCCTTTGGATGGGTTTTCACGGAAAAAATCAGTTTGTCGTTAGCGGCCATTTTTTCCATGACCACCTGCCGAATATCTTTGATCTGTAAGGGCTCTTTATCCAGAAGAACATCGCCTCGGGCATTTATAAGAAGGTTGGAAATGTTCTTTTTCGGAATTTCCTTCTCTTCACCTTTTGGCGGCAGTACAAGGCCTAGCCCTTTATCCATATCGATCGTTGTGGTGACCAAAAAGAAGATTAGCAACAAGAAAGCGATATCGGCCATGGAACCACTCGGGATTTCTCCTGCTTTAACTCTTTTTTTCATTAAGTGGTGTGCTGACCTATTTCTTCAGTTTTCCTTCAGAATCCAGCTCAACCAGCTCATCAATTAACATGACTGAATTCTCCTCCATGTCGATGATCAGTTTGTCCACCCGAGTGATCAGAAAGTTCTGAAATGTTTGGATGATAATCGCTACCACAAGCCCAAACAGCGTTGTAAGAAGTGCGATGGAGATACCGCCTGCCACAACCGCCGGCGAAATATCATTGGCCGCTTTAATGTCATCAAACGCCTGAATCATCCCAGCGACCGTTCCAGTAAATCCGAGCATGGGTGCCAGTGTAACAACCGTGCTGAGCCAAACCATGTTCTTCTCAAGAAAGGCCATTTCAATTGTGCCGGCATTCTCTATAGCTTTTTCTACTGCCTCGAGGCCGCGGTGTGCGCGGCTTAGCCCAGCGTGGAATACTTCCGCTACGGGGCCTCGTGTCGTGGAGCACACCTCCAGAGCACTCTCATGGCCTTCGTCGTGCAGAGCAGTGCGGACACTGTCCATGAATTTCTTTGTATCAACCGATGCACGAAACAGTGTGTAAACCCTCTCCAGGCCAAACCCTAGGCCGAAGATTAATAGCCCAAGAATTGGGTACATAAAAGGCCCGCCATCTAAAAAATATTGAACCATTACCGTTTTCTCCTTACTAAATCCTCAAAAACGTCCACGAAACTAATGCTCCCGACGAGGAATATCAAACGCCGATTCTCTCTACCGATAATCATATAAACCTGTCAGTGCGATGAAAGGAAAGTCGATGCCTCATCAAGATGAGTCATGGCCACCACCACCTGTGGGTCATTGCTCACAAATATCTGGTAATATGCGGATTTGCCCCAGATTGCACCTGCAATTTCCGCGTTGAGAACAGATTTGAGATAGTGGCTGTCTTTATCTAATTCAGACCTGTCGACTTCCACCTCCTGTTGTGCAACATAACTTAGAAAGTCTTCTAAAAGCATGTCGGTGATCTGAAACTGATTTTTAAACTCCTGAATGTTTTGCCAATCGTCTTTCCTCCCTTTCGCATATTCGGTTCCCCAATTAAAGGTAAACCTCTTGGGGTGCCCCACAAGACGTGTTGTGGTTGTGGTATATTCTGTCAGCGGAACATAAATATCTGGAGAGATGCCGCCGCCGCCATAAACTTCTCGCCCTTTCTTTGTCTTATACTTTGCCTTTCCAGTTCTGAGAGAGTCGAGGGCTTCTTCTCTGTCTTTTTTCCCAAAATCTTCATAGTAGTCCCGAATCCCGTTTTCATAAGGTCTCTGGATCAGTCTGCCGCTTGGAGTATAGTACCGCGCAATAGTGACGCGAAGGGCTGAGCCGTCCTTTAGAGGCCACTGCCGCTGAACCAACCCCTTGCCAAAGCTGGTCTCTCCTACAACAAGACCCCGATCCAAATCCTGAATAGCACCGGCGACAATCTCACTGGCGCTGGCGGACCACCGGTTAATCAGAACAATAACTGCAAAATCATCGTAGCCCCGATTGTTATTCGCAACATACACTTCGGACATTTCAGCCTTCCGTCCCGCGGTGTAGACGAGAGTGTCAGGAGTTGTGATAAACAGGTCCGCCACATTAACCGCCTGTTCAAGATAGCCACCACCGTTTGTACGAAGGTCAAAAATGAGGCGGGTCATCCCTTGGGATCTAAGTTCGTTGACAGCCGCAGAAACTTCCTCTGAAGTGGATGACGCAAATCTCGTCAACCGCATATATCCTGTCCGGTCGTCAATCATGAAGGATGAAATGAGACTGTAGATCGGTATCTGATCGCGAATGATTTCCACATCAAAAGTCTCTTCCAGTCCGGGGCGGCGAATAGTCAGCATGACAGCGCTCCCTTTCGGTCCTCGGAGCGTTCTATAAACCTCTTCGCGTGATATTTCATAGGCGTCCTCACTATCAATCGCGACGATTTTATCGCCGGGCTGTAGGCCGGCACGATCAGACGGAGAGTCTACCACCGGTGTAATGACCGTTATATAACCTCCCAGAAGATCAAACTCAATGCCGATTCCTTCAAACCTCCCTTGGTACTCCTCATTCACCTCCTCCAGTTTATCACGAGGAATGTATGAAGAATGGGGATCCAGTTCATCGAGCATGCCGAGAAACGCACCGTCCAGCGCATTGTCCCAGTCCACTGGTTCAACATAGTTTTCGTTGACAATGGAAATGATCTGGTTTAGAACGCGGATTTTGTCATAGATATTGACAGCCTTGCTGTATGCGGTAGGTCCGACGGATGCAGCGGTGAATAGGAATATGGCTGCGACGGCTCCAGCTACAAGGAGTTGTTGTTTTTTTCTACTGTTCAAAATCACAATCTTGTCAGTTTTAACAAATTAAGATTAGATAAGTTTACTGTACAGTCGTCAGCGTGAGCAACTATAAACCAAAATAAATCATTGCCCTTACCGCCAGGGAATTCAGGCCTGTTTTAGGGGAGTCCGTTATCTTTTTTCGTCCTTCGGTTTTCCACTCGCCACTGTTGATCGTCCCAGTATTTAAGCCGACAGTCATCCGAAGGCCCATCCGGTCCAGCAACTGAACCTTGACCGCAAGGTATGGCTGAACATTCACAAATGTTCCCGAGAGTGATGTTGTGGTGCCACTGAAAGCAATGGTTGGTATCTGACTGTTATTGACATGCGTAATGTCGTCATCGGTAATCTGACCGTCAGAATTGGCGTCTGTAACTGGTGTCTCACCATTGGGTCTAATCTGAAAGACCGACCTGAATTGATCCTCCCAGGAAGGGCTGCCGGTTGTCTGTGAAACATTGAGGCTCAGCCGGCCGTAACCAAAAAGTGCGCCGACGGAAACTTCCAGTCCCCTGAAGAGCGGGTACATGTATTCAATGGTTGCGCCACTCAGCCACATAGAAATCTTTGCTTCCAGGTCTGGCGACTGATTCCCCACATTTGCGGGCGGAGAGTAAGCGGATTTTTGTTCCGTGTCGGCGTCAAATTCACCATCTTGATCGAGGTCAAGATAAAGCATTATTTCGGGCCGCTTCGTCAGGAAGCTGCTTCCTACTCCGGCAAACCCCCCTATTCTGATCCGTTCGGTAATATTGGAAAACCCTTCTCCGCCATTGAGCACAAATGGATTGGAAAACTGTGTTAAGTCAAAACCAAAGCCAGCGCTGTCCCCCATCGATCCCAGCATTTCAAAACCGTCAAGCTGACCCATGTTTTGAAACAGGAACATCTGGCTGAATCCGACACCACCGCCATAAAACGACTCCGGCGGATAGTAATCCTCCTGACTGACAAGACAGATCGGTGCTATGGAAAAACAGAACGCCACTCTTTTGATTACACCAGTTAGCATATTTTACTCACCTCGGATAAGCGAGAGGGCAATTTAACTTTCCGTTTGTCTTATGAACAAGCGACAATTGGCCCCGGCCAATTTTTCTTGGTTTTGCCGAGGACGTCCGATATATTCACTGACGGAGAGAGGTCGAGTATGCGCCTCTCTTTGAAATTACAAGCCGAGGTAAGGTAAACATGTTTCAATTTGCGCGAACATTCGCGTACTGCATATTGATCTCGCGTTCCCTCTTGAGCGCTATGAGCGCTTTTTGTGTAATGGTCCCGTTTATGTCTCTGACCTTAGCTCAAAAAAATGTGGTTTCTCTCAGCAAAAGTTTTGACATCGATGGCGACGGCTTCAGCGAATTCCTTGCACTGGAGAAGCAGAGTGCCGACGACCCGTCTACATCCAGTGCCGCCTTTTATGAAATTGATGAATTAGGATCTCACACCGAACTGTGGCGCCATACTAGCCCACGTCATATCATCACCGCGGAAATAGGGGATTTGAACGGTGATGGTTCTCTAGAGATTACGCTACTGAGCCGTTCCTCATCCCTCGGGGCCGGTGCAGACGATCCACCATGGCTTAAGGTCTTCCAATGGACGGGCTTTGATTTTTCACCTTCAGCAACCATAACCTTGAATGGAGTAAGAGACAGTGAGCGTCTCCGGCCGGCCGGCATTGCTCTAATCGATTTCGACTTAGATGGAACAGACGAAATCTCATTCGCCCAGTCGAGTCCTAGACGGGCTCTCTCCATTAACTCGCTTTTGGAGACGGGAGATCTTAAAGAGACTGCCTCCCTTTCTTCAAACACCATTAACGCGGGATATGGCCCCATCCATCTGGTGGAGATTAACTATGACAACGATTCGGCTCCAGACCTTATGGCTCTCAGTCCGGAAGTTGCTCAAGTCCGGCTACAGGTTTTCACAAGCCGAGATGGTCGATTGTTGCCAGGCACTTCCGCTCTTCCCAGTTACCCACCTGGAATTTCCCCTCCCATTGGACTCATCTCAAGTGGCATTGTGAGCGTAGACATTAATAAGGATAATGAAGATGAAGTTCTTCTCCCTTTTCAGCAGGGATCAGTACTGGCCGTTCAGCGGAACGGCTTAGACTATAAACTGGTCCCTCTTGAGGATGATCAAGCGTCTCTCTTCCAGTTTTCTGCTCCTCTTACCGAACTGGATATAAATGATATTTTGCTGGATCGCGCTGAGCTTGGAATGATCGGCAGCACCCTTCAGCCGATGCGCTTGAATGCTCTTCCTGTTGCTACGGTTAAGCCACAACCAAAAATCTCTAGTGTTTCTTCCTCTCCGGCTTCAGAAATCGTTACAGCCATCCGTGAGCCTGAACCTCTGTCTGCGCCATCCTTCGGAACTATGCGTCTCTCAGCAACCCCTGTGGCGGCGAATGAATCCCCACAACCTGCATCACCTGTTGAACCGTCCCCCGCTGTAATTGGTCTAACGGGAAGTGTTCAACAGGTGGGCCTTGCATCTATCAATCGTGAAACCGGGAAAGTTTCAGCTCCCTCTAGCTTCGGGGCAACGTCCGCTTCCGGACGAATGAGGCAGATCTCTCTCTCAACGCTGGGAAATTCACCAGGAGGTTCAACCGCTGTTTCCGATACTGCGTTTGTGGGGGCCCCTTTCATTTATCCTGTTGTTCCTTCCAGTGGAACTATGACTACATTTAGGAAAACAATGATGCCTGATGGAGCTCGGTTTAACGCAAGTTCAAGAAATATTGAGTGGACACCCACACCTGCTCAGGTTGGATTCCACCGCTTTGAGTTCCAGATTGTGGTTCAAGGCGGGGGCGGCAGGCCTGATGTTCAAGAAGTGAGGGGCCAAGGTGTGACCGTCCGCTCCGCCTCCAAGACAGAGTTCGTCCAGTTTATGGTGGCGGTGCTGGAGTAACATGAAAGCTAATAAAATATTACACATCTTGATGATTTTAGCTACCTCGGCAGTGGCGCAGAATCTTCAGATTGTCCATATAGACGGCGTGTACGATCTAGACAATGATGATTTGGTGGAATTCATCGCTTTCGAGGAAGCACCTGAAGTTGGCAGCGCATTAACGCGGATCGCTTATTATGAGATTGATGACCTCAGTTTTCCGCAGTTGATATGGAATGTGGACACACCGACAGAGATTAACGGACGGATCGCCGGAGCACGCCTTGCTGACCTTGATGGGAGTGGGACACCTGAACTTTTCCTAGCCGCAAATGTTGTATCAAACGAAAATCCGGAATTCAGTCAAGTTGTAATCTACATCTATGACTGGGTTAACGGCACTTTTGCAAACTCACCAGCCCTTTCGTCGGCCATCACCGAACCAGAGGCTCGGCAGGCAGTGAGTAACATCGACATTATTGATCTTGAAGGGGACGGTAAGGAGGAGATAGCCATCGCTCTCAGCGGCCCCGAAGCGATGGTTACCATCATTGGCGAACAAAACGGTGACGAGCGAAGATTTGGGGAAGTGCTCACATTCTTGCTCCAAGATTTTTCAACAAGTGCTGGCGATGTTCATGTCGCTGGGATCGACTTTAACAGGAATGGTCAGTCTGACTTGATCGCTTTCAGTCCTGAGCGTAATGTTCTTAGGGTTCAGTCGTTTCTAAATTCAGGCGGCATCCTCACCGTCGGCCCTAGCCTCCTCAATAGAATTCCAGGGATGTCCAATATTCTCTCCAAATCCATTGCACGCCTTAACTGGAATAACGATGATGTCGATGACTTGCTCATCCCGTTTCAATCCGGCCATGTTGTTTCTGTTTCCTTTGGGTCGCAGGGAATAAATGTGCGGGAACTCGGGATCGAAGCCGGCCCCCTTTCCGATATGAAGCATGCCGATTTCAACCAAGATGGATTATCTGACCTTCTACTTGTGAGTGGTCAAAAGCAAAGTATTACTGTTTCCTACGCTTCGCAGGATGAGATCGCTCCATTAAATGAGTCCTTCTCTGTTGGTGGCAGAGAAGGAGATACAGATATACAGATATTTTCCGTGGTGCCGGAGATTATTGATGAGATATATCTGGGAATGGTCATTGCTGGTGGGTGGACGGGACAACAGAGCGAGATTTTCTATTTCGAACTTGGTTCCCTCCCTGAGTATCCCGAAGAAATTCTTGTAGACACCTATATCCCACAGGCACGCATTGAGGAAGCGGTGGAAGAAATGCCGGTAATGCCGCCCGCTGAAGGCCAGCCTCTGCCGATGGGAATCCTTCCAACTTATGTCTTGCCTGTTAACCAAACTTTTGCCTACACCATCCCTGAAGAAGACGATAGAGAATTCTTCAGTTTCCGATGGATCGAAGCACCGCCGAGAGGAATGTATTTTCACTACGAAACACGCTCCATCGAGTGGGTCCCAGACGAGATGCAACTGGGAGCTTACCAACTTTCCTTCCTATTGAAGATGAAAGTGGGTGAAACGGTAGATATTCTGACAACGGATGAGGAAGGAGTTGTCACCTATCAGGTTATCCCTGAGCTCGCTACAATCGAATCCCGTTTCTGGATTTATGTGAATGACCCTCCAACTATAGTATCACAACCCGATCAGACGGAATTTGTGGCAGGCGATCCTTTCATTTATCAGGTTAACGCCACCGACAAAAATCATGACGCTTTCCTCAGGTATACATTGGAAAAAGCACCAGAGAAGATGACCATCGATCAGGGCGGTCTACTGCAGTGGCAGACTGACGCGTCGCACATCAACATTTATGATGTGAGAATTGTCGCTTCCGATGGGTTCGATAGAGCTGTTCAAAATCTGCAACTCTACTCCCGAGGGCAGGTTGTTATTACCTCTCTTCCTGAGTTGAGCGCTACCATCGATGAGGAATACCGTTACAATGTAGACGTTCGCATGCCGGAGGATAAGCAACACGAACTAATCTATACTCTGGTCTACTCACCTTATGGAATGATGGTGGACAACACAGGTCAAATCACATGGACACCACAGAGTACGCAAATTGATACACAGCGGTTCGTCATTGCGGCCAACCATGGTATTGCTGTGGACACACAGCATGTGGCTCTCTTTGTCAACCATCCTCCTATCCTGTCCTCTATACCTGAGCCGATGACAAAAATTGCTCTAAATGATACGTTTGATTTTGAGCTGTTGGTTGACGATCCGAACGAGTTTGACATTATCAGATACGAGCCCATCTCCCTCCCAGATGGCATGAGGGTCGATCCATCTACCGGCCGCATGCTCTGGGTGCCAACAGAAGCCAATCTCGACTTTTCTACCGCTGAACTGGAAATTTCTGACGGCCACATGTCTCACGTACAGTCTTATGACTTCTTTGTGAATGCGCCGATACAGATTGTTTCTGAGCCTACCACGCTGGGAGCAGTTGGTGAAGGATTCACCTACAAAATTGAAACGAAAGACTTGAATGAAGGGTCACTCATGCCCTTCGCAAATATTACCCCAGTACATACCACCGATAACAGTACTGTATTCGCCATTGAAATTGATGATGACGTCTATCGTGAAAATATTGACCGTTATATTGGCGAATTCAAGGCGAAGAAAACAATCCTCCAAGAGGTAAAAGAGGAAGAGCTGAAGGCCGACGAAGAAACAACAGACAAGGAAACAGTCTCCCGCATCAACCTTAAGCGGTATGTTCAGGATGTTTTCTACGAAGATGACCAGCTGATTGTTGTGGTCAACAGGGTCGGAGGGCGAACGGTAAAAATCAAGGACGTCCTTTGGCATTTCTTTGAAGGGAACAAGGGGAAACCACCAAAAGTTCTGGTGAACCGCGTCCCCTTTTTCAGGTACACCTTACTTGACTTTCCAGACGGCATGTTTGTGGATGAGCATACGGGCACCATTACCTGGACACCAAACACCAACCAGTATGATAACCACATCGTCACCTATATGGTTTCTGACGGCTATACAAGAGATGAGCAGAGTTTTGAGCTTTATATTAACCACCCGCCAACTATTATCTCCACCGCACCCAAGGTTGCCCGTGTGGAAGAACTCTATAAGTACAAAGTTGTTGTTGAAGATAAGAACGCTGACAGAAATCTTGCTTTCTCTCTTTCGAAAGCTCCCAAGGGGATGCAGATCACAAGAGATGGTCGGATCTCGTGGAACCCAACACCATCACAGATTAACAGCAGGCTTTTTGCTGTAGAGGTGTCAGACGGTTATACGACAGATGTTCAAGAAACGAGGCTTTTTGTCAACATCGGACCAAATGTGCTGACGCAACCAAAGCCTGTGGCTCTTACCAATTTTGAGTATCGCTACAGAATGGTCGTGGAAGATCTCAACGGTGACAACATGAAACTTCGTTCCGTCAAGATACCAAAATACGCCCGCTTCGATCCTGAAACAGGAATGCTTCGGTGGAAACCTCGTATGGCCCAGAGGGGTGTAAACGACATCGTGCTAGCAGCCGTGGATGATCGCGGTGCTGCCACATCACACGAATTTCAAGTACACGTTTTTGAAGACCCCTCATCTCAGCAGTTTGTATCTACAAGCTGGCCTCTGTTGCTTGCCTTTGTCGGCACAATGTTTACAGTTGGCGTTGCTGCTCTAAACTAATGTTCAGAAGAGTTTCTGTAGGGCCTCATTCAAGCACGCCTCCCCCTCGTTAAGCCACATCACATCTATGGGGACCGGCACGATAAGGTTCCTCTCCTTCTCCGATAAAGGAAGTTTCACCCAATCCTTTTCAGTTGTTACAAGAGCGTCGGCATTCTCTTTTTCCAACAATTTTCTAAGCCTGCTTAGATCGCTCTCATTATAGACATAATGATCCCGAAACTTCTCAAGTCCAACAATGTCTGCTCCAATCTGAGTCAATGTGAATGCGAAGGAATCCGGATCTGCAATTCCGCAAAAGGCGACAACCTTCAATCCCTTTAATCTCTCTGTCCCCCGAGGCCGGAGAGTACTCTTGAGCATCGTCTTTGCCTTCTGCGATATTTTGCGCTGTACTGATGGTACTGTTATCTGACGATCCACCTTTGTGAGAATAATTATGTCCGATCTCCCCACTGACCAGGTCGGTTCCCTCAATCGACCGTAAGGAAACATTCGGTAATGCTCCTTCGGCTCCCGACTGTTAATAAGAACAATATCTAGGTCTCGTTCTACAGCCCGATGCTGAAATGCATCATCGAGAATAAGTACATCCACGCCAAACTGTTCAACAGCCGCCATACCTCCTCGAAAGCGTTCTTCATCCACTACAACAGGAGTGGATGGAAGGCGCGTTGCCATTAGAAGGGGTTCGTCACCTGATTCCTCCCACATAACAACTTTTCCCTCACCATCAGAGACGACAACTGTTCCTGATGTAGCCCGTCCATACCCTCTGCTCACAATGGCTGGACGTTTACCCATATTTAATAACGTTTCAGCTATTGATATTACTGTCGGCGTTTTTCCTGAGCCTCCCATTGTGATGTTCCCCACACTAACCACGGGAACGGGGAGTCGATGAGAAACGAAAAAACCCACTCTGTAAAAGAATTCTCGCCACAGCGTCAGTCCCCAGTAGAACAAAGCCAATGGAAACAGTAAAAACCTAAATCTTTCCATCAATCCAAGCATCTGCATCTTTTTCTGTTTTATTCATCGCTTGTCTTAATTTTTTCGACAGCTCAGTTTCTTCCCCTAATTTCAGCACATCAATCGGCTCTCCAACCACATTCACGATACGACCGAACGGCTTTGGAACAACGAAGGTATCCCAATTTTTAATCTCCCATCGTCGTGACGCTTGCCCAGAAATAGGCACAATTATAGCATCGGTTTGCTCCGCACTCTTAATAGTCCCTTGTTTTATTTCTTGTTCCGGACCTCTAGGACCGTCAGGTGTTATAAACACCCTTCCTCTTTTCTCTAAAGTATCTAACAACTGTTTGTACACCTTCACACCGCCCCTGCTGCTTGATCCTCTCAACATCGACCATCCCAGTTTTTCACCGATCCTTGAAATGATTTCAGCATCCATATGTAGTCCAGCTAAGGCGTGTGTTCCTTCCTGATTCCACCGAAATACCGGAAAAAGCAACCGGCCGTGCCAGCAACAGATCAAAACCGGTCGTCCAGTGGATAGGATTTCTTCCCAACGGTCCCCATTGATAACAGTCTTCTTATTGAGGGCAAATACTGTTCTCAGAAACCAAAACCCAAGAAATCCTGAGATAGCCACTTTTAAACCTGCCACACCAGCACCCTCATTTGAGGCTGTCAAGAATAATCTGGGCTGCCCTGTGAGATGCGCCCGGGCTGCCCAATTTCGCCTTCACTAGGCTAAGCTCTCTTTTCGTGTTTTCACAATTTTTTTCGTTATTTAACCAGTTGCCAAGTTCAGCGGATATTGTGTCGACCGTGGCATCATTCTGAAGCAATTCAGGAAAAACTTTTTTACCTGCAATGAGATTCGTCATGGAAACATGCTTCACTCTCGATACACCTTTGGCAATCCACCAACTAATTTGGTTCATTTTGTACACTACAACACTGGGAATACCATAGAGAGCGGCCTGCAGAGAAATGGTTCCAGAACTGACCATACCCACAGTACTGTACATGAGAGCACATTCCGGCGCTTCTGTTTCAACAAAAACCCCGTTCGGCAGTGATGATGAGAGGGTAACGCTTTTAGCTTTCCCGATAATCCCCTTTACATCAAAGCTTTTTTGTAGCATTTCAAATGCTTTCAGCATCAAATCTAGATGTCTGTCAACCTCCTGTTGTCTGCTTCCGGGCATAAGTGCGACAATTGGCTTTTCGCTCTTCAGTCCATGCTTGTCAACAAACTCTTTTTGGGAGAGAACAGCTTCTTCAACATCCATAAATGGATGGCCAACAAACTGGGCTTGTACGCCACGTTCTTTGTACCACTGTGCCTCAAAAGGGAAGATACAAATCATTTGGTCTACACAATCTCGAATAACGGATATTCGTCCTTCTTTCCACGCCCATAGCTGAGGCGATATATAATATGTCACAGGAATGCCCCGTTCTTTCAGCTTCTTTGCCAGTTTTAAATTAAAGCCTGGGTAGTCAATAAGAATTGCCCGGGCAGGTTTTCTATTGTCTATTTCACCCAGTATTCTTTGAAAAGTCCCTCTCAAGAATCGATAATAAAACACAACTTCAAAAAAGCCCATGACTGCCATCCTGTCGGCATGTTCAACAATTTCCATCCCGGCCGATGACAGTTCGTCACCTCCCACGCCAAAAAAGGACAGGGTTGGATCTCTATTTTTCATTTGGTCAACTAAAGCGGCCCCGTGCCGATCTCCTGACGCCTCACCCGCAACAATCAGTATTGATCTTTTCGATGGCATCTATCAGCCTAATAAAAGCTTCCAATAGGAAATAAGAATAATTGAGATACTCAAGGTCTGAAGGCTGCGCTTTTCCGTTTGCAACGTCTTTTTCCACGGATCAGGACCGGATAGCTGCCTGCCACTCCAGGGAGAGAACCGAGGGAGCAGCCGAGGCACTGATTTAACGTAGAGACTGTAAGGCTCTCCAAACTTCCCCCTAAGGGTCTCTTCCTCAAGTGAAATAATGAGCCCGTACTGGAACACGAAAAAAGCCGTTGTCAAACCAAGAAGCGGGTACACCTTTTCACCTCCGGCGAACAGAACGATCCCAACATAAATAACGATATTGCCCAAATAGAGGGGGTTTCGAACATAGGCATATGGGCCATCCGTGCAGAGTGCTGGTGCGCCCACTTTACGTGTTCGCGTTGCTCCGCCGGCGTATCGTACACCATTCAATCTGATAAATTCACCGAAAATGATTAGGGTGGTTCCCACGATCGTCATAGTGCCGCCGGGATTCGCGTAAAATATAATCGCTAAGGCGAATGGAACCGGTGTATAGCTTCTGTTTTTGAAAAAGAACTGACGAATATCCATTTCTGAGTTAACTACCGCGGAACTACTCAGCCAATGTCCTGCTCAATTTTTTCTTGAATGAGCAGAGCGAGTCTCAGCGCCTCCCGTCCATCATCACCTGAAACTATCGGCTGCACCTCTCCCTTTATTGCTCCCAGGAAATTCTCTAATTCCACTGCGAGTGCGTTGATCTTCTGATGCTTCGGCTTCTCATAAACAATTTTCCGATGCCGTCCGTTTCTCTCAAGCGGAGCGGAGAGCAGTGCGCCTGGGTCTTCCTCGTCAGCGTCCAACACTTTGTATACCTCTGTTAATCCCTGAAGGAAATCGATGGTGATATAAACATCGCGCTCGAACAAACGGAGTTTTCTCACATAGTCCTTTGCCACGCGGCTCGAGGTGATATTCGCCACACAGCCATTTTCAAACCAGATACGCGCATTGGCGATATCCACTGAATCCGTCATGATTGAGACCCCTGTTGCAGAGATTCTCTTCACGGGAGTGTTTACAAGAGAAAGAATCACATCCAGGTCGTGTATCATCAAATCTAGAACGACTGGAACCTCTGTCCCCCTTACCCTGTACGGGGCGAGCCGATGTGTCTCAATGTATCTCGGTTCCAACGGAATGTTCGCTTCTTGCAGCGTTAAAACAGCGGGGTTGAGTCTTTCCACATGCCCGACTTGAAGTACTCTGTTTTGACTGGCCGCAAGTTCGATGAGGGCATCTGCTTCTTCAAGTGTTGAGCAGAGCGGTTTTTCAACAAAGATGTGTTTTTTCTTTTCAAGGCACGCCTTCCCAATCACGAAATGATCCGAAGTAGGAACGGCCACAACAACGGCATCGCTTGCACGGATCAATTCATCCAAAGATGTAAACGCCTCTCTATTTGTTTCTTCCGCAACGCGTTTTGATGTGTCCATGTTAATGTCGAAAAAGCCTGAACAGGCATCAGATTCAATCTTCAATAGATTTTTCAGATGTTTGTGTCCAAGATGTCCTACACCTACTACGCCGATTTTTTTTGGTGATTTGAGATTGCTCATATCGGTGTCTCGATGGTGAATATAGAGACGATTCCACGATTTGCCGAGAAGGAAACTCATGAGTACCAAGAGGCGCAAATTCTCTTGCCTTTTTTGCCGGATATAGTGATATTCACAATTGGTTGTTGCGTCCGAGGTAGACCAAACCCAAACATATGAATAGAAGAAGCAATTCGTTTGTCAGTGCATTTGTGTTGTTATTTACCCTCGTTGCCTTTGTTGCAGCCATGAGTTCAGGAGAATATCTCCTCGCCCTCGCTTCAGTGACCGGGGGTCTTTTTCTCTGGTTAGCTTTTCTCAGTGTGTCGAAGGTGAAAAACGGTGCGTTGCCTCTGGTGGTAACTATTTCAGGCCTTCTGGTAGGCGTTTCTCTCTTTATGGACAGCGCTGTTGAACAGAATATATGGGGCGGCTATCAAGTTGAATCCGATGCAGCGCTTTTCTCCTTCGTTCTCCTTGTACTTGCTATGACACCAGGGCTGCTTCTTTTCTATTTCAGATCCACAGGTGGTCTTCGCCATTCCGTTCCCGCTACTGTGGGGACGCAGGCTCAAATGGTACCTCTCAGTTCTAAGCCCGAGCCTCAAACAATTGAATCAAACCACCTCAATGCTTGGGGTTCTGAAGATTATGAAATTGAGTATGACCCTGAATTGATGGCAGCCTATTATGAGGCTTATGAGGAGGGTGAGGAAGAAGAATAGTACTCGTCGGCAACTGTTATTACCTCCACTTAGTTAAAAAGGGCGCTATTGATGTTGCCCTTTCTTATTTTCACCCAAACCATGGGCAAGCTTCTTATCGGTACGCAAGGATTGAGTCATGACGACTGGGCGGGGAACTTTTATCCTTCCCATTTGCCCAACAACAAGCGACTGGTTCACTACAGCTCCACCTACAGAAGCGTGTCAGTTTGAAATCGAAAGCGGCTCTTTGATGACTTCTTTTCTCTATTACAGGATTATAACGTAGCGCTTCCCAGTATCCGAAAACTGTATGTCTACATGAATAATTACTATGCGGGACATTCTCCTAAAAGCCTCTCAAAGTTCCTGAAAATCTACGTAGAGTTGATCTGTGAATAACCTCACACGTCTTCTTGGAATCACCGACAAGGAGTGGCGCCGTTGCCTGAGCATGGCGCTGCTTTTCTTCCTTCTGATGGTGGGGTGGGGTTTTGGCCGCGCCGGCCGCGACGCTTTTTTTATCGTTGAGGCTGGGCCCGAAAAGTTACCCTATATGTATATCATCAACGCAATACTGATGGTTGTTTTTTCAGCCATCTATGCCAAGGTGGTAGACCGTCTTAATCGGCACACTTTTCTTATTTATCAGCTAATTCTTTTTTCCGTTGCTGTTATTTCTTTACGGATACTTGTCCCATTTCGGTTTGGCTGGATGCCCTACGCCATATTCAGCCTTTCGGAGGTAATAACACTCTTCTACTTCATGCACTTCTGGACCTATGCTAACGATATTTTCGACCCCCGAGAGGGGAAACGGATATTCCCGCTGATAGGCGGCGCTGGCCTTATGGGGAATGTCCTCGGAAGCACCTTCACAAAACCTGTCGTGGAATTGACAGGTACTGTAGATCTGCTTCTTGTCTGGGTGGCCACAATGATAGTTTCCATCCCAGCCACGTTATATGTCAACAGAACGGCCGAAGCAGCAGGCATCGGTCCCACAGAGAGCGGTGAAGAAGAGCAGTTGTCCTTCCGGGAAAGCGTTGCATCTGTCTGGTCAATCAAGCTTATACGGACATTGACTTTTATATCTCTACCAATGTGGCTGACAATCTATTTTGTCGACTTTCAGTTCTTTCTCGCAATGGATGAGGTGTTCACCGATCAGGATGCTCTCTCCGGCTTCCTCGGGGTATTCAATGGAATCACTTCTCTGCTTGGTTTCGCAATTCAGATGTTTATTACCACTCGGCTCATCAAGCGATTCGGTGTCGGTACCGCTGTTCTCGCTCATCCTATATCCGTAACACTCGGATCTGTTGGGCTTGTTATTCGCAGCTTCCTTCCGATGGCGGCGGCGCGACTTTTCAGCTTCAGAGGATTGTCAGCTGTGTTTGCAAAATTCAGCGATAACGCTCTCTTCTACTCTGTGGGAGAGTCCGCTACACAGCTTCTCTATAATGCCGTGCCTGAAGAAAAACGAGGTCAGAGCAGAGCCTTTGTCGCTGGAACAGTGGAGCCGCTATTCACCGCTGTGGCAGGCATTGCATTAATCGTTTTCACAGCATTCGCTCTTCCTATACAAGTTCTCGCGATTATCACTCTCGTTGTCTCTATAGCTTGGGTTTTCCTTGTCCGAAAGGTGAAAGATGATTACGTCTCCGCACTCGTAAAGAATCTCTGTTCCCTCGATATCGATATCCAATCTGCTGCATTTGCAGAACTTTCCCGCCACACGGACAGCAACTCCATTGAGATTCTAATAGAAGCTGCCAAGTCTCCAGACTTTGTAGTGGCCCGTTTTGCCTTGGATCTTATTCGAAATTCGGGCCGAAACGAGGAGACCACAATGGTTTTAAATGATTTGAGCACTTATGATGACGAGATCCTTCCTTATGTTATTGAGACGCTGTCGGCAATGGGGGATGTCGATCTCAACTCTGCCGTAAAACCATTTCTTAATTCATCGGACAGTGATATTCGGTGCGCCTCTATTCGTGCTTTGACTGCTGCCAAATCAATTCAGGATTACCATCTTCTCCGTCCGTTTCTCACTGATCCTGTTCTCACGGTTCGTGAGGAGGTTGTCGGTTCATTCTACCTCTCGGGTGATGACAAGCTCACCTCTCTTGCCAGGAATGTGCTCAGCAAAATGACTGAGAGCAATCAAAAGCCGGACGTCATAGCCGCCATCCGGATTATGGGGAAGACAGGAGATTTATCGTTTATCTCTCGCTTAGAAACGCTGCTTGCCTCTTCGGACCGATCAGTGGTTAAAGCGGCGGTTGAATCGTTAGGAAGACTCCCGGCATCCGAGGCTGCATTATGCTTGGTACCTCTACTCGATGATAGCACTATCGGCCCGGCAGTAGAGGCCTCTCTGGTCCGTATTGGATCTCTGGCTCAATACGAACTCTTGAAGAACGTGAATGGAGATATCTCCGTAAGCTGGGCATCACTACGGTGTCTCACCGAAATACGGATGCAATCATCTATAAATGATTTCCCAGCATCAGATGCTCTCGAGTCAGTAGTCTCGTTCCTCACTGACGAGTGCACCCGCCTTCAAGAGATGATCACTTGTGACGGCATGCTGGGAAATCTCGAAGAACACCAGGCTGTAACACTTCTCAGGGATGCCCTCTCGGAAGAAGCCAAGGCTACGGAGGAAGGTCTTTTAAATTGCCTCCAGTTGTTGGCTGATCAAGAGACGGTTCGCGCTGGAATTACAAGCCTGAGGAGCGGCGTAGCCCGGACCATGGCTGAAGGGTTGGAGGTTCTTGAGGAAAGCTGCCCCCACGGCCGGGAGGTGGCCCGAATCCTGGAGAAGATTCATTTCCCCACTAATGATATCAAAACTCAAACAACACTGCATGAGGTTATATCCCAAATGCTGGTAATCCTTTCGGTGGAATGGACAAAAGCGTGCGCTATCTATCTCGCCGGGGAAATGAGGTTGAATGGTTTGACTGTAATCGAAGAATTTGCAAATAGTGACTTTGTCTGGCTTCGGGAAAACGGACGGTTAGCAATGAAAAAAAATCAAAAAAATGACCAACTTACAGAGGAGGAAAAAAGGATGGCTCTGAATATGGAAAGAATGCTCTTTCTCAGAAGCGTGCCTCTCTTTCGCAATTTAAGCGGCAGTGATCTTGCTATTGTTAACGACATCGCTGTCGAAAAGTCTTTCAATAAGGATGACCTTGTGGTGGAGGAAGGGAGCGTCGGGGATGCCCTTTACATTATTCTCGCTGGCAATATGCGCGTGGTAAAAGGTAAAGATGACAGTACAACACTGGCCCTACTGCAGGAGAGGGAAACCTTCGGCGAGATGGCAATTCTGGATGATGAACCTCGTTCGGCCACCGTGGAGGCTCAGACAGATGTCCGGCTACTTGAAATTCGACAGGCTGATTTTCAGCGGCTTCTTATCGCCCGACCCCAGATTGCGTTGGCCCTTTTCCGAACGCTGAGCCACCGTCTCAGGAAAACAGGCGAGAAGCTGGTTAGCGCTGAGAGTCCTTGAAAAATTATCTGGTTGATGAATTAAGTTCAGTGTATCGGTGCACGATACAGGACATACGATATTCAAAACTCCTGAAACTAATGTATAACCTTCACTCCATATCCCACTTCGCCCCGATCGTGACGTAGACTTGCCATCCTTTCTTAGGTAGGAAGTTTTGTGATATTCTTGCTTCGCCCCCGATATAGAGTTTTGGTGCTATAGAGTACCACAACTGCGGCTGTGACATAATGACCACTTCCTTTCTGTCCTCACCTCTTTTGTCCTGTGACCAGATATCGGCGAAACCGGTAATGTGTGCCTTGCCATCAAGTAATGGAAGAAAGTAGACAAAAGTAAGCTGACCATCGTGAGCTGACGATCCATAAGCTGAGCGGTAGAGGAGTTCCATGGAGATGTTTGTAAAGCCGAGATTTAACGGATGTACCACTCCCGCAAGCCAAATATGTCCTAAAGGTCCCCACGGCGCTACCCCGTCGTTGAATTGAAGTGTAGCCGACAGCCCTTTCTTGAATGGAAGTTTGAAATACCGAGCAAACTCCCAGTAACCGAGAGATGCACTCTTATTCCCGGGCTGATTATAGTCAAAATCGACAAACCAGAATGTTGCTCCTTTTTCGTCTGGGCGAAACATTTCAAGAGTAGAAGTAATGTACTGCCTGTCAGATGCAAAATCGTAATGGAGCTGAAGATTCTGTCCTTTCGCCACGGTATTTATAACAATAATAGACATTAAGATAACCCGAAAATTTTGCCGCATTTTATTATCCTAATAACCTGTTTGTGAAAATCTTATCGCCTCTCAATTACGCCGCAGGCGAGCCTCGCACCGCCAGCGCCACCTTTCTGGCCGGTTGTCCCTAAATCAGGGTCGACATGAACAATAATTGAGCTGCCGTTGTCATCAAAAATGGTGAGTGGTCCATCGGATATGGTGATTCTGCTTGTGCGGTGTTCGAATTTTGCCACACCGTTATCATCAGCCACAAGATTTGGAAGGTCTCCCATGTGGAACGGATGATTTCCATCTGGGTTAGACATACCGTAAGGACCAGGATCGAGATGGCCTCCCGCGGCGCTAAAGTTTGGTTCACACGTTCCGTTTTCATGGATGTGGCAGCCGTGCACCGATCCTGGCTCAAGCCCAGAGACCTCCATCGTGACAAGGACTGTTGGCACCACACCGTCACTTGTCTGCACCATTTCTACATGGCCTGAAACGCCAGATCCTTGAACACCTGCGATGGTTGCGGTCGCACGATGTAGTTTAGATTCTTTTGCACAGCCCGATGTAAGAACCAAAAAACCAATAGCAAAGAGCCAAGAATTCTGATTTTTCATTTTATCCTGTTTTATGAAAGGACAAAGTTTAGGGCAGACTCCACTATGGATGAAGGGTAAATTACTGGTTCAGATGAAAATCGGCTCTGTTAAGATCGATTCGCCGGTGTTCCTTGCCCCGATGGCTGGTGTAACCGACTATGCCTTCCGGATAATCTGCAAAGAGATGGGTGCCGGGGTAGTCTACTCCGAGTTTGTTTCCGCTGATGGCATCATCAGGGAAAATCAGAAGACACTGAACCTCATTCGTTTCAAGGAAAAAGAGCGTCCGATAGGGATCCAGATTTTTGGAAGTTCACCGGAAGTGATGGCGGAGGCAGCCCGTTATGTGGTGGCTAACTTCCATCCTGATATTCTTGATATCAACTACGGCTGCCCCGTTCCTAAAGTGACGAAGCGAGGCGCAGGCTCAGCTGCTCTGAAGGATCTCTGTCTTATGGGTGATATCACTAGTGCTGTGGTGGAGGCGGCTCGCGATGTCCCCGTGACAGTAAAAATGCGCGCTGGATGGAATAAAAACTCTATCGTTGTGCCCGAAGCTGGAGAGCGTCTCGAAAAAATCGGTGTTAAGGCTATAACTCTTCATCCTCGCACCACTGTTCAGTCGTTCGCTGGTAGCGCGGACTGGTCTCTTATCCGTGAACTGAAACAGGCTGTCTCCATCCCGGTCATCGGTAACGGTGATGTCTCTGCTCCAGAGAGTGTGGTGGAAATGTTCGAAGAAACAGGATGTGACGCAGTGATGGTTGGGCGCGGTGCCTTTGGCAATCCGTGGTTTTTTAAACAGGCCCTTTCTGTAGTTCGTCAGGCACCCTTTCCTGAATTACCTTCAGTATCAGAAAGGTTGGAAATGTGCCACCGTCATTTCGCTTTGCTTCTTGAGGACAGGGGTGAACATTGGGGGATGAACCTGATGAGAAAACATTTTGGCTGGTACATACGGGGTTTTCCCGGCGCCGCTGCCGTCCGCAAAAACCTTGTAACCGCTCAAGGGGTGAGCGATATGAAACGGGAACTGGATATGCTCCTCGCCATGCACACTCGCAAGTCTTTACAAGCTGGGCTGGCCTAAAATGTTTTTCTTCCTTCCCTCTAGTTCTTAGTTCGCCATCATTTCCTGACGGATGAGTTCAACGGGGATGTTTCCTTTTGAATTAAACTGATCCAGAAAAGATTTGAGTGCGAAGGGCTTTCCTTCTGTTTCTATTTTTTCTGCATACTGTGTCATTAGATTTTCAATAAGGTATTTTCCTGTGATATAGCATGTGCCGTATCCTGGCTGTCGAAGATAAAGATGTTGTTCAAACTGAAGTAGGTGGGGCTCCCGCTCCATCCACCCCCGAGGTGTCCATTTGACGTGGACCTGTCCTGCCTCCGCCATGGTCATTATATTGGCGTGAGCATAGAGGGAGCCTAGCCCGCGTGCCGCGCGCTGGGCTAGCATGATCCAGACAATTTCACGGGATCTCGGACTGTCGTCGTAGAGCCCGGCATGCATGAACATTTCTTCCACCGCTGTGGCTATTCCTTCATTCTTGGAATCATACATATTGTAGAGGGGCGGTCCCCCGCGAATGGGATTTGGGTGGGGATTGTCCCGTACCTCAGCCAGGTCAAACCAGTGATAAAAGTGAGAGTAAAGGGGCAAAGGATCCATATGGAGGCCGATGGAAAAAAAGTTTCTTTCACCTTTTGGCACATATTTGCCCATGTGCTCTCGAAGAGCTGGTTCCATGTTGTCCTTGATCACCATTATGTCATTCTCTTTCAAAAAGCGCATCATCCGCTGAACCCCCTCCTCTGTCAGTTCAGCAAACTGTTCTGGCGTGTCCGCCGATTGCATTGGCGCTAAATTCTTGTTTCGCTCCTCTTCCAGCTTGAGAGAAGACCACGCCCGATCCAGCTCCCGCTGGAGAAGCTGTACCTCTTCCCCCCATGTGAGGGGAACACGGTGCACTTTGTTTTGGTACCATGTATAATTATCCTTACCAATTCCCGATGGGCCGGTCTTGTCTGGCGCTTTTTCTTCTAACCACCTGATAAATGCTTTGTTTGCTGTTTGGGCTTTCTCTACAGCAATTAATAGTTTTTTGTCTCTGCTATTATTGTGGTGTTTCTGAAGCTGTCCTTCAATCGTTTTCAGGTTTTTTCCCTGATCACGTATATCTTTAATTCCTGCTATCCAAAGGTCGCGGGCGTTTCCGGTTAAGTTTTCCTCGGCTTGCTTGAGGAAAGAGGGAATCAGTTCCAGCTCTCTAAGAAATTTCTCTTTTGCCTCACCTTTCAGGGGAAACGTATACTGCCAGTGCTCCAACAGGGCGTGATTGGTAGGCCCTTCGTGTGCGGGCACATCGCTCTGGTACATCCAAACGGTTTGATAAAAGGTAGGATCTCGCTCCCACGACTTTAGAATGCGACGATTGAAATCGTAGCCGTTCATTTCCGCCTCAACGATCTGCCAATCCACTTTTCTTGAGGCGGACCACCCCGCTGTGTCGATGGCCGCGAGCCGCTTCTGTAGAAGTCTGAACGAGCGATGTCTTTTCCTAAATTGCCGCTCCGTGTAATCCGGTGCACCCTTTAGCAAGGGAGGGTTTTCAAACTCCCGCCAATCGTGAAACAGTGCTGGCAGGGCCTCATAATTATCTGGTGCTTGTCCCGTTAAAACACTAATCAGTATAATTGACCTTAATTTCATTTTTTCTCCATATTTTTTATTGAAGCATTGTCCACATAAGGCAGAAATGCAATCCCGAGCAAACGTTACTAAGACCTCAACAGAACCCCAGGCCAAAAGATTCTTAATTTCGTCGTCTCCGTATCTCTCAGTTAAACCGTTCTTTATGGATTTTCTCCACCTCCTCAGGATTCACCGGCTCAGACAGCCCCATCTGAAACGCGAGAAACCACATGACAAATATCCCATAAGCAAGGAACAGCAACTGCCACACCCAAAGGGACGGCAATCCAAGTGGTGTCCATGTCGCTGGATTATTTGGGTCTGAGAAAAGGCTGTTTCCTATGGTTGCGAATGGGCCAAATCCAACGAGAAACCAGGTGAGGGTTAACCCCCAGGCCAAAGATACTTTCTTTTTTCTTTCTGGTGTCATTCCAGACACTGCCTGAAGAAAATCGTGACGTTTATTCTTTCGGGCCCGGTCATCCTCTGTATCACCTGAAAGCTTTGACATTCCCAGCGCTACCACCAGATTAAACATTATGCCCCAGCCTGCGCTGTGAATCGTTAATGGATAGGCACCCCATGGCACACCGAACCAGACAGACGTTCTATCTGTTAGTGTAACCGCGATGAGTCCCGCGGCTAATCCAGCTACCACGCCCTTCCTTGTTAACCACGGGAAATAGCAGACGCCCATGAGGGCAGGATACATCTGAAAACCATAGGCCACGGCGAGTCCTCCCAGCATGACAATGGCGGATGTAGACTTGGCCGCCACCACAAGTGACGCACAGGCGACCACCACAACCATCAGTCGGCCTCCCAGCTTTTGAGCACTGTCTGAAGCGTTAGGGGCCATATATCTTTTATAGATATCTCGGGTTACCATGGCACTAAAGGTTGACATATAGGCGGCGCCAGTGCTCTGCATGGCCGCCAGGGCACAGACAGCCAGTAACCCTACCAGCCATGGTGAAGAATCAGACAGAAGATTGATGAGCTGAGGGACAAGATTTTTGTCATTAGCGCTTTCGATGACACCGTTAGCGATGAGTACATGCCCCCCCATCCCCTGGATTATGGTGAATGTGAATAGAATAACCCCAATCACCACAGAAGATGCCACCACCTGCTGCCACCTGAAAGGTTTGCTTGTCTTGTTGGAGAAGGCCCACATGGAAAAAGCTGGTGACGACTGAATTCCCATAAGGGCAAACATATAGGTCATGCACATGATTCCGGTCCAAGTTCCCCCCGCCGCTTTACTTCCAGTTGACACCATTTGAATGCTTCCAGGAATGGCTACTGATGAAGACTGTCCCGCCGATGTCAGGTTGCTGTTTGATGCAAGATCTGTGCGTACATGATCAGCCATGCCAGAAACAAAATCCGACCACCCGCCAGAGTAATAGATGGCGATGCCACCAAGAATACATATCCCCAGCGCAAGCAAAATGCACTGAACACAGTCCACGTATGCTACGGATCGAAGGCCTCCCGAAGCCACATAAATAACCACCACCGCCGACAGGGCAAACATGCCAAAATTCACGCTCACCATTCCGTCTGTCAGCACATTGAACAGGTCGCCTGAGGCTCTTAATTGAACGCCGAGATACGGTACACTAAACAAAAACGCAACTAAAACGGTGAGCAGGCGGATAGCATTACCACCATAGTAATCGCTGTACATTTCGCCTGGCGTGATGTAGGTGAATGCTCTTCCAAGAACCCACTGCCGCCTCAGAAAAAGAACTCCCGTGAAGGGAATTGTAAGCGCATAGAAAGAAGCAAAAGCGTAAGGGAGGCCATCAGTGAATATTTTCCCGGGATGCCCCACAAAAGTCCAGCCGCTGAAACTGGTCGCTGTGGCGGCAAGAACGAATACCCAGAGGCCTATAGATCTTCCCGCCAAAAAATAGTCCGTAGATGTGCGGGCGCTTCGGGCTCCCTTAATTCCCCAAAACAGACAGTAAGCCCAGTACATACCCACAAATGTCATCAACCATACAAGCTTAGGACTCATTGTCATTTTCTCCTGTGAGTTGACAGGAAGTCTAGTTGATCACTTTTTAAGAGTCAAGACTTTCTTCGGGACAAAAGGGTTCTGGAAGCGCGTGAAGAATATTAGATTTTACCCCTTCAGTGGAGATGAAAAAAGAGACTGACATGCAAGGGCAATACCGATGGCAGTAGGGGGAATGAGCGTTGCTCTCTTGTTGCTCATCTTCTATTTTGTAAAGAGAACGGGGGCGGATCAGAATCTCGATCTCGATTACTCTGTGGAGTTTCATCCTAAGCGGACGACCGTTTCAACAACTATGGACATAGAGGCTCCGCCAAGGGTGGTCTGGAACATGCTTACTGATATGTCGAATTACAAGTTATGGCTTCCTTGGATTCATCGTATACACGTTAACAACAATGATGTCGATCGATGGGTCCACAAACACTCCCTCCTCAAATACAATATGGAAGTGGGAAGTCGATTTCAGATTCAACCCTTTTTTGGCGCTCCTTACAATGGATGCCGGTTTATTTCTATTGACCCAGAGAAAGTCCTTATGATAGAAATGTGTTTTTTCCCATTAAACAGAGAGGTGGTCACGTTCACCCTAACACCGTATAAAAATTGTGTTGAAGTGACTTATACTTCCACAAACAGTTCTTTGTTAAACTTCATTACAGCATCCATGTTTGCGTGGCAGGGGAAGGATGTGCTGAAAAATCTAAGAGAGGCATTACCAGAGATTGAGCTTGATGAAGAAGTTTCTGAAGCGGTCGCCGCGGCTCCGCAATTTGTTATTGATGATAACTTTATCAATGCTCTTGTGGCCAAAGCTTATGCTGAAGGACCCGACATTCTGAACGGTATCTCTGATAAGGTTGTACGCGGTAAGGCAAAATCGGGTCTTGTAAAGGCTAAGCGGAGTGGTACGCCTCCCGAAGCAACGCCCGAAACTCAAGCTGCCGTCAATCAATTTCTTTCCGGTGGAATTGCCCCCTCCGCAGTATCGGCCCCTGCGGTACCAGCGGTTGATGTTCCCGAAAATGTCCTTATCAACCAGTACGTGCTCAAAGGGCTCGATGGAGATATGGATATTATCAACGCGATTGATGATCGTGTTTTTAGATCGAAAGTGAAGTCATCGCTGACAAAAGCAAAGCGAACTGGGGAGCGCCCTGAAATTCCTCCTGATACACCACCGTTGGGCGGTGAATCAGTCCCTGTTGAACCTGCGGCGGCAACAACTCCTCCTCAAGCCACGGATGAGGATACACTCATCAATACCTATGTGGCCAACGCTATGAAAGGAGATGAAGAGGCCATAGCTGCCATAGAGGACCGGATCCTGAGGGCGAAAGTAAAATCGATGTTGTTTAAAGCAAAAAAAAGGGGGGGTGTTCCCAAGGTGCCGGACTCAACTCCCCAAGCTGAAGCTTCCGTGGCTAAGAGTGCCGAAGCTCCTGCCGACGACAGTCCTGATGCCATAATTGATCAGTCTGTTCAGGCAGCCCTCAATGGGAATATGGATCTGATCAACGGTATTAATGACCGTGTTCTTAGAAGTAAAGCGAAGTCAGCGTTGGTCAAGGCCAAGCGGTCTCAAAACTAAACGGCCTGGAAGAATGTCTTTTCCCTTTCAGGCTGTTTAATTTAAAAACGTCCTGATATCATCAATTTCGTCGGGTACAATCTGGTGTGCCATGGGATATTCCCGCCAGGTTAAATTAAAACCACATTCCTCAAGAACCTGAACTGAAGCTTTAGATGTTTCAAGGGGCAGTATAGGGTCGTACAGTCCATGGGCGGCGAAAATGGGTGTATCAGTAGGTAGAGAACTGTGATTCTTAACCTGTTCCCCATCCATGAGAAATCCACTCAAGGATACTACTGCACCAACGTTCTTGTTCCAGTTCAGCATTAAATCGAGGCACATGCCAGCGCCTTGAGAAAATCCTAACAGGACAATCTGTTCAGAGCGGAAATTTTTCCCTTGAATTTCGTCCAGATGGGAGAAAAGAATTTCTCTGCTAACCTCTCTTTCCTGTTCGAAGCTTTTGTTAAGGGGAAACGTGAACCATCCCTTTCCCTCACCACCCGTCCCCTCTACATCGTAAGGCGCGTTGGGGAAAAAACAGTAGCAATTTTCAAGGTTTAGACTTTTAGTCAGCGGGACAAGGTCATGTTGGTTTGCTCCCCAGCCATGGAGCACCAGAAGTGCTTTGGTGGCCTCACCTTTTTCCGGAGGCAGTTCAATCAACGGTGTTTACCATGTATTGAAATTGATATATCCCATTTTCTTCTCTCACCGCGATTTTCTTGACGAACGTTAACTCAATTTTTGAGGCGAGATGAGAGAACAATGGGATTGCGTTTGAGGGGAATACAATTGGGTGGAATGTCAGATAAGCGTGTGTCAGGTGAGGCGCGAATTTGCTGTAAGTCCAGGCTCCACCAATAATGAAACAATGTTCAGTTTTGACCAGCGCTAGCACGTCGACTGGTTTCATGTCCCTATGCATGACGACCACTTGTCTGCCACCCAGATCGGTGGCCAGTGTCGCCTCTGTTTTTGACCCCATTATCACTGTTTGCCCCATTGTTTGTTTCCTGAACAGGGAGAGATCCGCCGACCAGTCTACGGTTTCCGTGGCTTCTCTGGCAATCATGCCGTTTGCTGTTACGGCAGCAGTGAGTATTACATCCACACCGTCAGTTAGATTCGTCCACGGTTCCGGCAACTACGGTGATTCGCTTTCCAGGATCGCAGTAGGTTTGAATAGATTTATTCACTTGATCCAAAGTGATGGCAGTGATGATCTTTGGGTATTCGTCCATAAAGGAAAGTTCTTTACCACGCTCTACTGTTGTCAATATCCGTCTCGCAAGGCCGGATGTTGTATCGAGTCCCACCTGATACATCCCTGTAATGGTCGACTTCTTTGAGTTGAGCTCTTCTGCTGTTACTCCTTCTTTGTACCAGAGGTCGAGCTGTTTGTTTATGGATTCCTTCGCTTTTTCAAGATCCTTTGGCCCAAATGTTCCCCATATATACCAGTAGCCGTCGTTCCCTTGGTCCACGCCACCGGTGGTCGATTGGACACCGTAGGTCAACCCCTCCCGATCCCTCACTGTTGCCATGAGCCGGGCTGAAAAATTCCCTCCAAGAATGAAGTGGCTCATCATCACCGGGTAGTAATCTTGATGTTCTTTATCAATGCCTATCCCGTGACCTGTTACTAGGTCCGCACTTGTTTTGTCCGGAATGTGTTCTGATGTTTCAACTCCTTTCCCCAGCCTCTTTGCTTTTAGGGTACTTTCTTTAATGCTCGCCGACGAATTCTGCCATTGACCAAAATGATTGGCTGTATGATTTTCAAAATTTTCGTGATCCACATCACCAACAAAACAAATGTTCAGGCTTCCTAGTCCGTAATGGTCACTGTGAAACTTCTTCAGCTGGTTCACCGAAATGGTGTTTGTTGCCTTTTGTTGATCGCTAAGACTTTTTGGTCGGTTTGGATGTTTTTCAGGATAAAGCCGTAAGAGAAATGCTTCGACTGCTCGAGTCCGTGTGTCTTCTTTTAGTTGTTTTAACTCTGCTTTGCGTCGTTGAATTGTGGAGTTCAGGTCCTGCTCTTCGAAAGCAGGAAAAATTAGCTGCTCTGCTAGCAATTGAATGACTAGAGGAATATCCTTCTTTAAGCACTTCCCGGAGAAGTGTACACGGTGTCTCCCTGAGCTGAACCCTAGCTTAGCTCCCACCGATTCCAAGGCTGAGGCAATTTCAAACTTGTCTCTCTGTTTTGTCCCAAGATCAAGCAGAGAGGCGGTCATTTCTGGAACCAGAATATTGTCTGAAGCAAATAATCCACCTCCCAAAAGACTTCCACAGAATGCTACCACATTGTCTACACCTGTCCTAAGTGAATAAATCGTTAGTCCACCTAGGGGAGAGGATGTCTCCACCTTCGATGTATAGGTGGTTGGATTATTCATGTTAATCGTTGGCGTTGGGTATAAAAAAGCCTGTGGTGCTCTGGTCTTCCATCAGATATGTCTGGGCCGTATTCTGAATGTCTTCCTTTGTCACGTTCTGAATCTTCTCTAGGAATGTTGTATAGAAAGTCCAATCGCCCAAGGCTATGGCTTCATTTAAGTTGCTTGCCACGGAATATGTTCCGTCTCGCGTGAAAGCTGTTTCCGCACTGATCTGAGACTTTGCCCTCTCTAATTCTTCGTTGCTCACACCTTTCTGTAAAATTGTGTTGTATTCTTCCAAAATGCCTTTCTCTACCTCTTCGCAGGTTTCTTTACCAGCGATGAAGAGATAGGTAATAAACAAACCATTGTCATGAAGGGGGTGTGACCAAACGCTTACATCCGCCGCCACACCTGTGTCTATAAAACGCCTATAGAAGCGGCTCATTTTCCCTTGCCCTAGAATGCGTCCCATCAATTGGATAGCATAAATATCGTCACTCGTTCCGGCGGGCATCTTATGGGCTATACCAACAATCGGCACCTCCCCTGCCCGCCTGACTACAACTCGTCTTGGTCCTTCTTGTAGTGGTTCTTCGGTATACATTGCTGGGATTTCATGGGGGGATTTTTCAATAGCTCCGAATTGTTCGTCAAGCAGAGCAAGGGTAGCGTACTTTTCAAAGTCGCCTATTACCGAAACGGTGGCGTTATTGGGCCAGTAGAATGTGTCGTAAAACTCCTTGAGTCTATCCGTGGGAACGTTTTCAATGTCCGATCGCCACCCGATAGTCGAATGATGATATGGATGCGCCTGATAGGCTGTTGCCCAGATATTTTTATCCAGGGCTTCCCAGGAATCGTTTTCACCCCGCTCAAACTCATTTCTTACAACGGTCATTTCAGATTGCCTGTCCTCGTCCCGAATAAATGCACCCCTCATTCTGTCTGCTTCAATCTTCACTGCGCGCACTAAATGTTCCTTCGGCAGGAGCTCAAAATAATTGGTTCTGTCAAACCATGTTGTGGCATTAATCATGGCACCCACATCCTGGAGTACATTCCATATCGCTGTGCCGCCTTCTTTGTTAAACTGTTCCGACCCCTTGAACATAAGGTGCTCCAGTAGGTGTGTGGCACCAGTGTGACCGATTGCCTCATTTCGGGACCCCACCCTGTATGTTACCATAAAAGTCACAACTGGGGCAGACCTGTTCTCAAGAAGAAGGATGGTTAGACCATTTGTCTTGTGGCGGTATTCCACAATACCCCCCGATTCTTTGATTTGTATAAAATTGTTTGGTATGTCAGTCATTAGTTACTCATGAAAATAGGATCGGGAAGGTAGGCTCTATTTTATAATCTGGGCAACAGCCTTAAACTGTTTACCTTCGGCCACACCTAGTAGTTCAAAGAGAGCCATTTCGACAGATGTGAGGTGTGCTCCCATCTCGTCCATCTTGCGCAGCCCCAGTTTGTGGTTTGCTTCGTGGCGCGACATAACAGCATCCGTAATGATATGGGTTTCAATACCTTCCGCCAAAAGATCCTGGACTGTCTGATACACACAAATATGGGTTTCTATACCACAAACAAGTATCTGGCTTCTAGTATATGTTTTTAGCTTTTCGGTTATTTCACCATCGCCAAGGCAACTGAATGATATCTTTTCTAGTGGTTCTGTGCCATTCATCACTGCCGCCACGTCGGCAAGTGTGCAGCCAAGACCTGCTGGATACTGCTCCGTCCATATAATGGGGATTTCAAGCACGTTTGCCCCTTCAATCACGCGACAGATGTTTCGTTTTGTTTCTTGCTGCTCATGCATAACAGAGAAAATTTTCTCCTGAACATCAATGACTAAAAGAAGAGTGTTCCTTGTGGTAAGTTTCATTGTTTACACACCAAGTGTCTCAGCCACTTCCGCTGCATGTCCCTTGACGGATGCTTTGGGAAAGATGTGTGTTACTATGTTGTCGCCATCTACAATAACCGTGCTTCTCGCCACCCCGAGATATTCCTTACCGTACATTTTCTTTTTCACCCAAACGCCCAACTTCTTTAATGTTTCCTGGCTCTCATCGCTCAGAAGTGTGTACGTTAAGTCACACTTGTCTACAAACTTCTTTAGAGCCTTTGGTGGGTCGGCCGACAACCCGTAAACCTCAACACCCCTTTTTTTGAACCTCTCTATCAGCGACTGAAACTCAGTCGCTTCGATGGTTCATCCGGGAGTGTTTGCCCTGGGGTAACAGAAAATAACCTTTGACCTACTACCGGTGAGATGTTCAACGTTTCCGTTGTGATCCGTGAAAGAAACATCCCCAAGATATGCGCCTACTTCAATCACGCAAGTTCACCATTGTATTTGCGTATTACACCCACAACCACTCCTTGAACTCGAACGCGCTCCGCATCGTAGATCATTGGTTCAAGTTTCTCATTTGCCGGTCTCAGCTCAATTTTTCCGCCGCGGCGATACATTTTCTTAATGGTTGCTTCATGGTCATCAACCAGCGCCACCACCGTCTGACCGTTTGACGCCTCGACTTTTTCCTGCACCACAACATAGTCCCCATTCTGAATATGCTCTTCAATCATAGAATTGCCAAAAACCTTCAGGACATAGTGTTTTCCTCGCCCAAGGAATACTGGAGGAACATCGATGGCGTCAGGGTCAGGAACAGCTTCAATTGGTTTTCCTGCTGCAACTGTACCAAGGATTTCCAAGCTGTTCGGCGATGTTTCCAAGGGCCTAACCTCAATGGAGCGGGCTTTATTCCACTCATGCCGAATTGCACCCTTTTCTTTCAAGGCGCGAATATGTTTATAAACAGTGCCTTTAGATGTAAAACCGAAGCTGATGGCTATCTCATCAAAGGTTGGTGCATAACCGTGGCGTGAGATGTATCCTCTGAGATAGTCAAAAATTTCCTTTTGTCTCTTCGTTAAAAACATGGGTACAAACAGCGTACAAAGTTACGGGGTACTGAATAACTTACAAAATGAGTTTTTTAGAACTCCAACTGAGACCTAATACCGTCTACTTTCCTGTGGAAGTCAGTTTTATCACCCATCTTTCGTTTCACGGCCCTACAGGCGTGAATGACCGTTGTGTGGTCTCTGCCGCCAAAATGAAGACCTATGTTTTCTAATGATGCCCCCACAATTTCACGTGAGAGGTACATCGCCACCTGGCGCGCTGTCGCAACCTCCATTTTCCTTCCCCTACCTATTAGTTTTTTCTCCGGCACGTCAAGTGTTTCGCTTACACTTTGGATCACTTCGTCAATTGAGACAGTTTTTGTTCCCGATCTCCCTAGAGTTTCTCGGAGGGCTCGTTTTGCAAGCTGTATGGTAATGTCTGAATGAGACAAGGATGAGTAGGCTAGAAGCTTAATAAGTGCTCCTTCCATTTCTCGAATATTGCCCCGAACGTTTGTCGCAATCAGCTCCGTGATTTCATACGGGATTTCAAGGTTGTCGTCTTCAGCTTTCTTTTGAAGGATGGCTATTCGAGTCTCTAGGTTGGGGGCCTGTATATCAACGATCAGCCCCGATTGAAAGCGGGACAACAACCGATCCTTTAGTCCGTAGAGTTCCCTCGGGTGCTTGTCGGTGGTTAGGATAACTTGTTTCCCTCTTTGGTAAAGGTCGTTGAAAGTGTGGAAGAACTGTTCCTGTGTTTGTTCTTTTTTCTGCAGAAACTGGATGTCGTCCACAAGCAAAACATCCACGTTTCTGTACCTTTCAGAAAATGATGAGCTGTTGTTGTTTTGAATGGCAGTGATAAAATCTAGCGTGAACTTCTCGCTTGTCGTATAGTGAACCCTCGGTTGTGGAGTTTGAAACATTACTTTGTTTCCGATCGCTTGCAGAAGGTGGGTTTTCCCAAGCCCAACACCTCCATATATAAGCAGAGGATTGAAGGAGGTTTGTCCAGGGGAGTCGGCCACCGATATGCTTGCCGCTTTCGCCAATTGATTGTTTGACCCTTCAACAAAACTGCTGAATGTATAGCGCTTGTTTAGCCGGCTTCCGCTGTCGTAAAAATCTTCCGTTAAAGGCCCTGCTGGTGTGATGTCGAGCTCTCTCGGATGTGCACCATTATCCGGTTCGCCGATTAATACGCTGTAACGAACCTTAATGTCTTTGCCTGTCGCAGATTTAATCTTTGACAACAGCATTTCTCGATAGTGTTTGTCAATCCATTCATAATAAAACTTACTGGGGACTTCCAATGTTAACGCTGTTTCTTCCAACCCCACGGCACGTATCGGTTCGAACCACGTAGCAAAGGTTTGCTCATTTATTGACGACTTAATTCCTTCGGACAGCTCTGCCCAAAGACCTGATGCTGTTAAATTGGTTTTATCCACAACTTGTCCACACTATTAAAGGGTACTGAATTTATTTCCATTTCTCTTCTGATATCAAGAGCATTCTTATCTTTTTTTGTGTAACAAACACACATTTTCAGTTTTAAGGAATGGTTTGTGTGGTCTTCTCCTTTTCTTAACTTTTCTGGTTGTAAAATGGTGACATATGAAACGGACCTATCAACCGAGCAAACGCAAGCGTAAAAACAAGCACGGCTTTCGTGTTCGATCCTCTTCCCCGGGTGGTCGACGAATACTTCGTCGTAGGCGGACCAAGGGCAGAAAAGTGATCTCCGCCTAGTTTTTCTCGTTTACTTTATCGAACACAAGATGATTGTTACGCAATGGGCTTCCTTACCGGCGCCGATACGTATTGTTGGAAGACGGGTCCTTCGCTCGGTTTTCTGCATCACAACCAATGTCCTTATTTTCTTTGTCCACTTTTATCGGCTTGCTGTCTCACCTTTTTTTCCTTCCAGATGCCGGTTTCTTCCGACATGTTCTCAGTATGCTTTAGACGCTCTTCGTAAACACACCCCCGGCGGAGCTTTAACCTTGATCTTTTCGCGAACAATGAAATGTCACCCATGGGGAAGCTCCGGACATGATCCGGTTCCAGACTGATGGATAGAAAAACAGTTTCTGCTTTTTTTCTTATCGCCCTAATCTTGATGGCGATGCCTTACTACTATGAGTTCCTCGGGCTCGCGCCACCACCCAAAGAACTTCCAGTTCAGCAAAAAAAACCCGCGGCTCAGGCCCCTCAAAAAGCCCATTCTTCTGCGCTTTCATACGACAAACCCACTCAGGTTGAGCCGGTTGGCGAAACATCTCTTTCGGAGGTGAAGGAGGTTATTGTTTTTCTCGACTCACCACTGTACACCGCTGGTGTCTCATCTCGAGGAGGTGGTTCTCTTGTCTCTTTTTTGTTAAAGCAGTATCCTCTTGACGATTCAGCCACCGTAAATCTCATTCTACAGGAAATGAACGGGGACAATCTTCTGCTGGCTTTCAGGGAAATCTCTGGTGATAATGTTCTTCTTGATCAACCGTGGAACATGTCCGCTTCTTATGCCCATGGTGATACTGTTTCTATTGATAGCGACCTATCTCTTCATTTTTCTTCCTCTGTGTCCGGCCACTCTATAAACAAGTCCCTAACCTTCTATCCAGACAACTACACAATTACCGTAAGTGCTGATCTTCAAAGCATGAGTGACGATATTATTTCTCAAGATCGTTTCAATCTCATCTGGAATGGAGGCATACCTTCGACAGAACCCAACAAACATGACGAGGCTTCTTTCTTTTCAGCAAACCTCTCACAAGGGCAAGAGGTCACCAAACATGGCGGAAAAAGCGGTAACACTGTTTCCTCCTCAGGTAGAACTGACTGGACTGCCGTAAGATCAAAATACTTCACAGCCGCAATTATTCCCATTTCTAACAGCAACTATGGTGAGATTCATGCTGAAGACAATCGTTCTCTCGATCTAAACGGAAACAGTAAAGCACCTCTCTACGATATGGCTGTGGGTTTCTCCTCCTCTGCCCCCGCCCAGGCTGTTGTCTATCTTGGCCCACTTCAGTATAACAAATTAAAAGATTTGGGTGTTGGATTGGAAAACACCATGAGCCTTGGTATCGCGCCGATCCGGTTTATCAGCAGGACTGTTCTCTTTTCTCTTGTGGCTCTCTATAGGGTTGTTCCCAATTATGGAATTGTTCTTATCATTTTTTCAATAATTGTTAAGCTGCTCGTTTACCCCTTAACAAAGAAAAGTTATCAGTCTATGAAGGCGATGCAAGTTCTTCAGCCGGAAGTCATGGGCTTGAGGGAAAAATACAAAAGTGACCCACAAAAGCTTAATCAGGCAACAATGAAACTTTATAAAGAACGTGGGGTTAATCCTCTTGGTGGGTGCCTGCCAATGCTTCTCCAAATGCCCCTTTTGTTTGCCCTCTTTATTGTTTTTCGATCAACCATTGAACTTCGTGGCGCTCCATTTACCTTGTGGATCAACGATCTCTCTCAACCTGACGGTTTAATTCCCCTCCCCTTTTCTCTGCCTCTCTATGGTGACCAGATTAGTTTGCTTCCGCTGCTTATGGGCGCATCAATGTTTGTGCAACAAAAAATGACCACCTCTCCAGTCAACCCTCAACAAAAAATGATGACACAATTTATGTCTGTATTCTTTGTGATTTTATTTAATCAATTTCCTTCGGGGTTGAATCTCTATTACACCCTCTTTAATGTTTTAACGATTGTTCAGCAAAAATATTTTGTTCATCCGACAGATTCTTCGGTGGCTGCTGTAAAAAGGTCGTGACTGCTCTTCCTTCTGTTTCTGTTAATTCCTGTCCAACAATCGCCGCTGTAGCCACCGCACCTGGTGTCGGGGGCTTGTCTGTCATCAGAATTAGCGGCCCTAAAGCGCAATCTGTTGGTCAAAAGCTTTCCGGGTCCAAGAAAAAAAATCTTAAACCAAGATACGCAAAATATACACCAATTGTTTCCCCGTCTGGCACCAACATTGATTCCGGCATTATAACATATTTTCCATTACCAAATTCTTACACAGGTGAAGATGTCATTGAGGTTGCCTGCCATGGTGGGAGTGTTATCTCCTCCCAGGTTTTAGAAGCTTGCTTTTCGTTTGGTTGTAAACCGGCAGAACCTGGAGAGTTTACAAAACGGGCGTTCTTGAATGGAAAAATGGATTTGATTCAAGCTGAGGCTGTAGCATCGCTGATCATGTCTTCTTCCTCTTTAAGCAAAGAAGCAAACTATCGTATTCTTTCTGGCCAGTTTTCTAAAATTATAAATGATCTGAAATTCTCTCTATTGGATTTGGTTGTTACGCTCGAGGCGGAACTCGATTTTACTGAAGAAGAAATCACTCCCCTTTCTACAAATAAGAAATTATCGCTTCTTTCCGATGCTGTTTCCGGGGTTGACGATCTTTTGGCCACATATCACACAGGAAAAATGCTTGAGCGTGGAGCTCTTGTTGTTCTTGTTGGGAAACCTAATGTTGGAAAATCAAGCTTGTTAAACTCTATCCTTTCTGAAGAGAGAACCATCGTTTCTGACGCTCCAGGCACAACACGGGACGCGGTGGAGGTTCCGTTTCTTATAAAGGGTTTTCCTGTCCGTTTTGTTGATACAGCAGGCATGCGTGATGCTGATAGTATTGTTGAACAAAAAGGGGTTAAGTTTTCCCGAAAATATATTAAAAAGGCTGACCTTGTAATAAACGTTTTTGACGCCAAAGATAATAATGGAGAGTCTATTGAAAAGGACCTTTTTTCTCCAAACCCATCCTATGTTCGTCATCTAAGGGTTTTCAACAAGGTTGATCTCGTAACAAAAAGAAGTGACCACAAAAGAAACGGTGAAACCTTCTTCACCTCCGCTCTTACTGGTGATGGTATAGATCCTCTACTTGAGGCTATATATAATAACCTTGTGGGTACTCCCCTTCTTTCTAATCAAGTTATTATTAACAGCAGCCGACACCACGAGGCGCTTCAGCGGGTGAGTTCTTGTCTTGGGGCAACAAAAGTCGGCCTTAAACGCGAAGATCCACTGGACGTGGTTGCCTCAGACCTTCGAATTTCTGTTTCGATCCTCGATGAACTCCTCGGGGTAACAACAGCTGATGACATTTTGGAAAATGTTTTTTCTAAATTTTGTATCGGAAAGTAGTGTTTCACGTGAAACCACCACTCTTTAATGGATTTTGATGTTGTTGTTGTTGGTGGTGGGCACGCTGGCGTTGAGGCCTCCTTGTCTTCCGCGCGCCTTGGGCTTAAAACCGCTCTAATAACCCTCGATAAGCAAGCGTTGGGCCGCATGTCATGTAACCCCGCTATTGGAGGCCTTGCCAAAGGACATCTGGTTCGTGAACTTGATGCTTTGGGTGGGGAAATGGGCTTGCTTACCGACAAGGCCGGTATTCAATTCAAAATGCTTAACAAGTCAAAAGGGAAGGCTGTTTGGTCTCCTCGGGCTCAGGTGGATAAAAAGCTTTATGAGCGTCTTGTTGCATCTGTTGTTAACCACCAAAAAGGGTTGACTATAATAGAGGCTGAGGCCCGCGGTATTCACTGTGTGGGAACAAGTATTAATGGGATTACCATCGATGGTGATTTGTTTGTTTCTTGTTCTGCTGTTGTTCTTACTTGTGGAACTTTTTTGAATGGTCTTATTCATGTTGGGGGTAGAAAAATTTCAGCTGGCCGAATGGGAGAAGAGGCCTCCGATGGAATAACAGAATCTCTTGTCGCGCTCGGGTTTACTTCGGGGCGGTTGAAAACAGGGACACCACCTCGACTAAGAGGAGATTCTATATGTTGGGAAAAGGGTTTTGTTGTTCGTGGTGATAAAAAGCCTCGACCTTTTTCTTTTCGAACCAAGAAGTTTAACCCTCCAAACGTCTCTTGTTGTTCGGTAAGAACCAACCCTTTAACACACGAAATTATAGCCGCCCATCTTTCTGAGTCTCCAATGTACTCTGGGCAGATCTCAGGGGTTGGCCCACGCTACTGTCCCTCTATTGAAGATAAGATTGTCCGATTTGCTGATCGGACCTCACACCATCTCTTTCTTGAGCCCGAGTGGAAAGAATCCAACCAGATATATACAAACGGTTTTTCCACAAGCCTTCCAGAGTACGTTCAACTTAAAGCTCTTCGAACGATTTCTGGTCTAGAAAGAGTCTCTTTTTATCGTCCCGGCTATGCTATTGAGTATGACTTTTTTCTTCCCTCTCAACTCAAATCTTCCTTGGAGACGAAAGATGTGAGTGGGCTCTTCTTTGCCGGCCAAATCAATGGAACCTCGGGCTATGAAGAAGCTGCGGCTCAGGGCCTTCTTGCGGGCGTTAACGCCGCTAGGTTCGCGCTCAACAAAGCCCCCATAGCTCTTTCTCGTGACAAAGCCTATATCGGTGTCCTAATTGACGATCTTGTGACAAAAGAAACTCTCGAGCCCTATAGGATGTTCACAGCACATGCTGAGCATCGGTTGTTGCTCCGCCACACAAATGCGGATCTTCGGCTTTCTTTGTTGGGGCACTCTATTGGTCTTGTTAACAACACAACCCTTGAATTAATCTCGCAAAAAAAGTCTCTTCTAAATGCTTTTGTTCTTGACTCCAAGCATACGCGACCTCCTCTTAATAAAACAAACAGCTTTCTAGACAGTCTTGGTCAACACAAAACATCAGAGAGGTTGTCGATTACAGAGCTTCTGCGCCGTCCTGAGGTTTCTCTCAGCGATCTTATTAACAATGGTTTTGTTTCGCTTGGTTTTGAATCTTTTTCAAAAGAACAAGTGATGGACCTTCTCGATGAAGCTGAAACCATCATTAAGTATGAGGGATACATTTCACGCCAAAATGCTCTTGTTGAACGCCTTTCAAAAAATGAGGGTGCTCAAATTCCTTCTTCGTTTGAGTATAGCCGTTGTGTTGGAATTTCCCTAGAAGCAAGAGAGAAGCTTTCTCTTGTCCGGCCCGAAACTCTTGGTCAGGCATCACGAATTTCTGGTGTGTCCCCAGCGGATGTTGCGGCCCTCTCTGTGTTCCTTGCTTCACCGTGAACACTGTTTCACGTGAAACACCTCCCGTTGGTCTCGATGAGCTTTTAGAGGGGCTCGGTGATACTTTTTCCTCTTTGGGTCTCTCTGGCTTGGAAAAAACGTCTCTTTATTCCGGTGTACACACTGCTTTTCTTCCTTATTTTGTCTTGTTTTTATCTCGTTTAAAAACAACACGTTGTGTTCTTGTTTTGGAGGATTTTTCTCTCCGTCAATCTCTTTTTGAGGTTTTATCAACACTTCAACCTGGCCTTGTTTTTCATTTGTCTCATGGGTCTGACGGTGGCGATATGACCGGGGCTGATCTTCATGTTTTGAACCTCTTTTCTCGTCTCTCTGGTGCTTTTTTAGTAATACCGCCTAGCCAATTGGATTACGTTGTTTCATCTTTGTCTGGGGGCAAGATCAAGCCTCTTCTTTTGTCGGTTGTTCGGTCTAGAGAAAGTTTGGTGTCCACGCTTAAGGCGTGGCAATTTAGTTTGGTTCATCATGTAAACGCCCCTGGTTCTTATGCTGTTCGTGGTGCTGTTGTTGATGTTTATGGGTACGGTTCGGATGGTCCGTTGCGTTTAGAATATAGGGGAGATGTTCTCCATTCCGCTCGAACCTTTGACCCATTAACCCAGAAAATGGTTTCTTCTGTTTCTAGTGAAGATATTTTTCTCTATCCACCCATCTCTGTTGGTGTGGAGGAAAAACACGCTACTTATAGCAGTGGTTTTAAGTGCACTTATATGGTTGTTGAGAGTGCTGGCGCTTCTCAGATATACAACCTACGGCCTGCTTTTGGTCCTATAAAGACAAAAATTGATGTTGGTTGTGTTTCACACCGAAGCTTTGTCTCTGACCATGCCGCATTTGATCGATTAAAAGGTCAGTTGTTTGAAAAGCAGATTTCTCAGCCGGTTCTCTTTTGTTCTAAGGGTTGTGCCCCGCTTTTTCGCCAGACTGTTTTGTTGGACGGTTTTGTTCTCTGTCATCTTCCTTTGGTTGGTGTTTTTTCCTCTCTTCCTTTGGGGCTTTTCTGGCTTTCTCTCGATTCTCTTTTTGATCTCCCAGAAAGCACTTTGGCGACAAATCCTTATATTGAGGCTGTCTCCAGTAGTGATCTTCCCCTTTCTGATTTTCCCTGGGGAGGGGCTGTTGTACATGAGGATCTTGGTGTTGGGCTATATAGAGGCCTCTCTTATGTCTCTCAAAAGGGTGGTAGGCGTGAGTGTGTAGCCCTCGAGTTTAAACACGGGGACATTGTTCATGTTCCTTTAGGGCGTTTAAGCGCAATAACCCCTTATGTTGGTTCTAGCGGCGGGCTACCCTCTTTAACAAGTTTACGGTCAACAGGGTGGGCACGAGCGAAACAGAAGGCGCTAGCTTCGGCTGGTGAAGTTGTTGAAAAGTTTGTTCGGCTGTATGGAGAGAGGGATAGGGCTGAAGGTTTTTCCTTTTCTCCAGATGGAGAGTCTATGTCGAAACTGTCAGAGTCTTTTCCTTATGCCGAGACCCCCGACCAAGTCGACTGTTTGAACGATGTTAATCGAGACATGGAAAGCGAAAAGCCTATGGACCGCCTAATTTGTGGGGATGTTGGCTTTGGAAAAACAGAGGTGGCCCTCCGTGCCGCCTTTAAGGCGGTAACTTGTGGAAAGCAGGTTCTCCTTATTGCACCAACTACAATTCTTTCCAACCAACTATTTAACAGTTTTTCGTCCCGACTTTCACCCGCTGGTGTTCAGGTTCGCCATTTTTCTCGTTCAACGTCTTCATTACAGGCTAAAAAGATCCTCGCGGCCCTTGCCGTTGGAGCTGTTGATGTTGTTGTTGGAACCCACCGCTTGCTTGCAAAAAATGTGTCTCCAGCGAACCTGGGTCTTATTATTATAGATGAAGAACACCGATTTGGTGCAAAACAGAAGGAATTTCTTCGTGCTTTTCGTTCTTCTGTTGACGTTTTAAGTATGAGCGCCACACCGATTCCAAGAACCCTTCAATTCTCTCTTGTGGGAATTCGGGATATTTCTACCATCAGAACACCACCCTGTGGTCGCCTTCCTGTTGTCACATCCACAGAGCTGTTTGATCCTCAACAGATTAAGAGCGCCGTTGAATATGAGGTGGGTCGTGGTGGGCAGGTTTTGTTTGTACATAGCAATATTTCTGAAATAGGAAAGCTGGTTCAGTTTTTTGAGGGTCTTCTACCTCGGCTTCGCGTTGGTTTTGCTCATGGAAGTATGGCCCCTGACGATCTCGATGAGGTGATGATGAAAATGGTCAATGGTTCTCTTGATCTGCTCGTTTCCACAACAATTGTTGAGGCGGGGATTGATATTAAGAATGTCAATACTATCCTGATCAATAACGCCCACCGCTACGGGTTGGCGCAGCTATACCAAATGCGTGGTCGCGTCGGCCGCTCAACACAACAGGCTTATTGTTATCTTCTCCTTCCCAGGGGCGATCTTACCCAAGGAGCTCACGAGCGACTCAGAACAATTCAGTATAATACAGCGCTTGGGGCGGGATACGATATAGCTCTTCGTGATCTAGAGATTCGCGGTGGTGGAAATCTTTTTGGTGTTGAGCAAAGCGGCCACCTTGCTTCGGTTGGTTTTCATCTTTTTTGTAAGATTGTGCGGGAGGCCGCACAGGAACGTCTTCATGTTGGTGGTCGCCAGGATGGCTACTCTTTATCAAAAATATCCTTTTCAATTGAGAGTGACGCGCTTATTCCGGACACATACGTCGAAGAACAGGATGACCGTCTCTATTTTTATCGAATGTTAGCTGCCGCTGAAAGACCTGATGAGGTTTCCTCTCTTGAACAAGAGCTGCGTGATCGATTTGGACCTCTTCCCGGTGAGGTCCTTGTACTTTTGGCGGCAAAGCGTGTCCGTCAAGCTGCCGCCTCCTTGCCTATTGACTCTATTGATGTTTCACATGGTGGGGCCACAATATGGCTTTCTCCCACAGATGATATTGTTGGCCAAATTCGCAATGTTCTTGGTGGTGCTTCACCAGAAGAAGCTTCCTTCACGGTTGTAAACAGCTCTGAGGGTAAGACTGGTTTGGCTTTGGTGTCTGCCTCTGCTGTAGATGCTTTGCAAACAATTCAATACACATTTGAATCCCGCCCTCTGTCCAAGTAATTTTGAAGGATGATTGTTGCCAATTATAGCGTTCGTGTCGTTCGTTTCGCTTTTCTTGTGATGCTCAGTTTGATTTTTGGTTGCGCCAACGGTACAAACGAGGAGGGGGTCACCGCTCGTGGTGGTAAAGCCACCGTGTTTGTTGATCGGGGAAAAGGTCTTCCGCCCGCCCCTGCCTCTCAAAAGTTACTATACCGCGCTGCCGTAACTAGTGGGCTTCATATAGAAGATGAAATGGAATCCCTTCTTCTTCAATATCAGGAAGTGTTGCTTGGAAATCTTTTTTTGGAGCACTACATGAATTCCCGTCTTGTAGTAACCATGGATGAAATACGTGAACACTATGTGGCCAACCGGTCAGCCTATCAACGAAAAAACGACCAGGTGCGGGTGCTACATTTTCTGCTTCCTAGTGTTGATGATGCAACCTCTGTAAAGGTGTCGCTTCTTGAATATGATGCCGCCGTCCGGTCTTCCTTGTTGAGGGCGCACGGTGTTGTACCAACAACAATTTCTCCCGGCGATATGCCCGCTTCCCTTAACGCTATTCTTTTTGGTTCTTCAAGGCCGCGAGGGGTGCTTGGTCCCATTAATACACACTTCGGTTTTCACGTTCTTGAGGTTTTAGAGTTTTTTCCAAAGGCCTCCTTCCGGGGTCTCGATGAGGTCTATGACGAAATCAGTCAGAGCATTTACAGGTCAAAAAGGCGGGCTGTCTACACCCAACTGTTGGATAGTTTGAGCAATGTTTATCCAAATGTCACAACCCAAACAACAAAAGGGGGTTAAAATGAGAAAGTTTTTCATGGCGGCAACTTTTTCTGTTTTTTCTTTGTCTTCCTTTTTTCTCTTCGCTCAAAACCTAATCGATGGGGTTGCCGCAATTGTTGGGGAACATGTTATTTTAAAGAGCGATTTGGCACAGATTGTGCAAATGACCGCTGTCGAACAGCGTCTAGATCCTCGTTTTGATGCTGACAAGCTCGAACAAATACAATCCCAGGTTCTCGAGTCTCTTATAAACCAGAAGCTGATTCTTGAGGTTGCCGAGGTTGAAAGTATTGAAGTTGAAGACAGGGAGGTAGATCAGGCTGTCGAGCAGTATATTGCACAGTCGGTGGGGCAGGCTGGATCAGAAGAGAGGCTTGAATCAATTCTTGGGAAAAGGGTCAGCGAGCTCCGCCGAGAGTGGTGGCCCGATATGAAGGAACAGCTCGTTGCCGAGCGTTATCAAGGGCAGCTTTTTGGGGGTGTTGTTGTCACAAGAGACGAAATATTTGTGTTTTACAATAATTATAAAGATAGTCTTAGGGCGGTGCCAACCGTGTATAGCTCAAGCCACATCTTCTTCAAGGCTCGGCCTGGAGGAAAAAGCCAGAACGTGGCCCGTTCTTTGCTGGACTCTTTGCGCGGCGAGATTCTTGCTGGATCTGACTTTGCACGCCTAGCTAGCCTCTATTCAGAGGATCCTGGGTCAGCTAAACGAGGTGGTGAGCTAGGTTTTGTGAATCGCGGAACTCTTGTCTCAGCTTTTGAGCAGATTGCGTATACCCTTGGTCCCGGAGAGGTAAGCGATATTGTAGAAACAGAGTTTGGCTATCATATTATTGAGGCGATGGAAATCCTTGGGGACAAAATCAACGCCCGGCACATTCTAATAACACCCAAAGTAAGCACTGCTGATGAGGACAGTATATATGCGCTGGCGCTGTCAGTCGGCGATAGCATCAGCTCAGAAGGCCTGTTTGCTGAGATGGCAAAGCGCCACTCTGACGATGCCAGCACGGGTGAATCGGGGGGCCGGCTCGGCTGGGTAGACCCTCAAAGTTTCCCCGTTGAGGCTATAGCAAAAGTGCTCCCGACCGCTGATGTTGGCTCATGCTCTCCACCAATAACGACTGATGACGGCTTCCATCTTCTTTTCGTTCATGAAGTAAGAGAAGGAGGCGTTCCAACTCTTGAATCTCACTGGGCCGAAATAGAGGGCCTCGCTCTTGCCCAAAAAAAGGCGAAACGATTCAACGATTGGTTGAAAGATGCTTCTTCAACTATTTATGTGGAAAACTTTCTGAACAACCGCTGACTTCCTCAGGTTATTACTCCACAATTTTGCTTCCCACGCCTGTATAACTTTGAGCTTTAAAGTAGACAGTTGGAAACCTCCCGTTGTTCCCTTTTACCTCACATTTTATGCACATAAACCATTCCATGAAATGGAGACGTCTTGCGCTTGTGAATAATAGAGATGGAAATCTCTGTGCTGTTTTTTGTTTTTATTGCACACCTTATATAATTATTAATTCTTTTTTCTATATAATTAAATTATTTCATAATAATTCAATACCTATAAAAAGACCAAAAAGATGTTGTCCGATACTGAAAATATCGGTAATCTAAAATCAGGAATTCACTTCATGGCACCGCTTCCAAACCAACCATAGACCAAATTTATGAAGGTTTCCATATCAAGAAATTCATTGCAATCAGCGTTACAACAGCTTGCAAAAGCAACACCCACGAGATCAACCATTCCAATTTTAAGCAGTGTTTTGTTTTCCGCCCAAAAGGAAGGCCTTGAAATGCGTACAACCGATCTTGAAATAACCCTTATTACAAAGATTGATGCGGCAGTGTCAGTGGAAGGGGGGGTGGCTATTCCACACCGAACCCTTATGGATATCACAAACGCACTGCCAGAAACAGATATTGCTATTGAGGCAAACGATGACCACAGAGTCGTAATAAAAACATCTTTTGGCAACTATGATATTGCGGGAGCTTCACCGGATGATTTTCCTTCCATGCCGGAGGTAGACAACAAGAAGGAAATTAGTATCTCACCAGGCACACTTAAGAGACTTATAGAAAAAACATCCTTTGCGTTGAGCGCTGACGAACTAAAGCCTGCTCTAACGGGAGCGTTGTTTGAGGTGGGAACAGAGAGCATTTCTGCTGTAGCCACAGATGGACACAGGCTCTCACATTGTTCACGAACAGATTTTTCTTCTAAGGGGTACGAAGGGAGCGTTATTGTACCAAAGAAATTTCTTAATCTGTTGGTTCAGCACCTGGAGGGGGCGGATGAGGCTGTGCTCTGGGTTGGGGAAAATCACATCACAACCTCTTTCAGTGGAACAACAATTTTTTCCAGAGTTATAGATGAGCGCTATCCTGACTACAAAACGGTCCTACCTAAAGAGAACAACAAAATTATGACAGTGGACAGGGAGGAAATGCTGGACTCTGTAAAACGCGTTTCCATTTTCTCAAACAGATCCACAAGGCAGGTAGAACTAGAAATCACAAAAGGCGAAGCAACCGTTAGAACAGAGGATCCCGAAAACGCATCAAGCGCGGAAGAAAAATTTGATGTTGATTACGATGCGGAGGACATTTCTTTAGGGTTCAACGCAAATTATGTCTTAGACATGTTGTCTCACCTTGAGGGGGAAAAAGCGGTGGTTCGATTGAACACACCGACATCTGCTACGCTTATTGGAGTAGAAAAGCAGCAGCAGAACGAAGGAATCACAATGCTTCTAATGCCGATGCGGACAGGTGACCATTAACTGAAATCAGAAGTTTACGTCGGTTTCGGAGGCCGGCGATAGTAAAAATAGCGGGAGATAGCGTATAGTGTGCAGAAATTAAGCACAGCACTCAAAAAAGCACTAAAAACAAGCGGAATAGACCGTGCTGTACGACAAAGCGAAGCACTGCTCATCTGGGAAAGTGTGGTGGGAGAGGCGGTTGCGAAAAACTGTTCAGCCGAAGAGATTAACCACAAAACCATTATAGTAAAAGCATCAACACCGGTGTGGAGAAACGAATTATCATTAAAAAAAATGGAGATCATTAAAAAGCTCAACAAAAAACTTGGAGAAGAACTACTAAAGGACATGCAGGTCATCTAAAATGGCAAAAAAATCAAAAGAATACAGTGCTGAGAAAATTACAATCCTAAAGGGGCTAGAAGCAGTTCGCAAAAGGCCGGCCATGTATATTGGTGATGTGGGGAAAAGGGGGCTTCACCACCTTGTGAACGAAGTGGTTGATAATAGCGTTGACGAAGCACTTGCCGGCCACTGCACAAAAATTAAAGTTAATATCAACGCTGACAATTCGGTGTCAGTTGAAGATAATGGGCGAGGGATTCCTGTAGATGTTCACAAAGAGGAAAAGAAACCCGCCCTTGAGGTGGTAATGACGGTCCTTCATGCGGGAGGAAAGTTTGACAAGGGTTCCTACAAGGTGTCTGGGGGGCTTCATGGCGTTGGTGTGTCTGTGGTGAACGCCCTCTCAGAGTGGCTGGAAGCGGAGGTAAGACGAGAAGGGAAGGTCCACCACCAGCGGTATGAGAGGGGAACAACAGCATCCAAATTGAAAGCTTCTGGCAAAGCAAAAACAACAGGGACAAAAATTACCTTCTACCCAGACAATGAAATATTTAACACCATTGTTTGGGATTATGCTATTATAGCTGAGAGGCTAAGAGAATTAGCCTATCTAAACAAAGAGCTCGAAATAACAGCTGTTGACAGCCGCGAGGAAGGAGAAGAAAAAGAAGAAATTTTCAGATACAAAGGTGGCCTCTCCGATTATGTAAAATTTTTAGACGGCTCTACCAACGCCCTACATAACAAAGTGATTACTGTATACAAAGAGAACGAAGAAATCCCAGTTGATGTTGCTCTTCGCTATAATGACGGGTTCAACGAAAACATACTCTCTTTCGTAAACAACATTAATACTATAGAGGGAGGAACACACCTGTCCGGCTTCCGATCCGCCCTCACAAGAGCAATGAACACCTATTCTTCTAAAAACAAGCTTATCAAGACAACAAAAAACGAAAAAATTTCACTCTCTGGAGAGGACTTTAGGGAGGGGTTGACAGCAGTTATTTCTGTGAAAGTTCCCGAACCTCAGTTTGAGGGGCAAACAAAAACAAAACTTGGAAACGGCGAAGCGAAAGGGCTTGTAGATGGAATTGTTTACGAGGGTCTTCAAGAGTTTTTAGAGCAAAACCCATCGGTTGGAAAGCGAATAGTAGAAAAAGCAGTTCTGGCAGCCCGAAGCCGAGCAGCAGCAAGAAAGGCACGGGAACTTATTCGTCGGAAGAGCGCCCTAGAGGGCGGTTCTCTACCAGGGAAGCTAGCTGACTGCTCCAGTAAAGACCCTGAAATGTGTGAATTGTTCCTTGTTGAGGGGGATTCGGCGGGAGGGTCGGCAAAACAGGGAAGAGACAGGCGTTTTCAAGCGATTCTCCCACTTAGAGGAAAGGTGATAAATGCCGAAAAAGCAAGAATAGACAAACTTCTCTCCAACAATGAGATACAGTCAATTATTACAGCCCTTGGTGCAGGTTTTGGTGGAAACGGTGGGATTGAAGAAGGAGAAAAGCTGACAGGAGCGGAGTTTGACATTACAAAACTCCGGTATAATAAAGTGATTATAATGACCGACGCGGACGTAGATGGGAGCCACATAAGAACCTTACTGCTGACATTTCTTTATCGCAAAATGCCAGAACTGATAACAGGCGGCAAAGTCTATATTGCTCAACCACCTTTTTATAAAATTAAACAAGGAAAAAAAGAACAATACGCCTTCGATGACAATGAACGTGATTTTATTATGGAGAGGTTCAAAAAAGAGAACAAAACACAAAAAGTGGAACTTCAACGATATAAAGGTTTGGGGGAAATGAACGCAGAACAACTGTGGTCAACGACCATGGACCCAAATAAGCGATCCCTTTTGAAGGTTTCTGTAGAAAGTGGAAGCGAAGCGTCAACTCTCTTCAGAGATCTTATGGGAAGCGATGTGGAGGCGAGGCGACATTTTATCACGTCCCACGCCAAATTTGTTGTCAATCTGGACGTTTAAAGGAAAAGAAGAATGGCAGATCTGACAACACGTGACATATCCACAAACCGCGACATTGTTGACGAGATGAAGGAGAGCTATCTTAATTATTCTATGTCTGTTATTGTTTCTCGAGCTCTACCTGATGCTCGAGACGGACTGAAACCAATTCATCGAAGAATTCTTTACGGGATGAATGAGCTTGGTTCCCACTGGAACAGGGCCTACAAAAAATCAGCTAGAATAGTCGGTGATGTAATGGGAAAATACCACCCTCACGGCGATTCGTCGATTTATGATGCACTTGTGAGGATGGCGCAGGACTTCTCTATGCGGCACGAGCTGGTAGATGGACAAGGCAATTTTGGATCAGTTGATGGAGACAATGCTGCCGCGATGCGATATACCGAAGCGAGGATGACACGCTTTGGGAGCGAAATGTTGAGCGACTTGGATAAAGATACCGTTGACTGGGAGACTAACTTTGATGAAACACTGAACGAGCCGACCGTTCTGCCGGCAGCCATCCCCAACCTGTTGGTCAACGGCTCTGAAGGAATTGCTGTTGGTATGGCAACCAAAATTCCACCACACAACCTTGTTGAGGTCGTTGATGCAACAGTTGAACTTATTGAAAACCCCGATGCGACTGTGGAAGATTTAATGGAGCATGTAAAAGGACCGGACTTTCCAACAGGGGCGACCATAGAAGGTCTAAATGGCATCAAACAGGCGTATGATAGTGGACGTGGAAAAATTACTGTTAGGGCGAACGCATTCATCGAGTCGATAAAAGGTGGAAAATCAAACATTGTGGTTAATGAAATTCCATATCAGGTGAATAAATCAACTCTTATTGAAAAAATAGCGGACCTTGTCCGCAGTAAAAAAGTTGAGGGGATAGCGGACATTCGCGACGAATCAGACAAAGAAGGAATGCGAATAGTTATTGAGACAAAAAGAGATGTTGTTCCGGAGGTGATACTGAACCAGCTCTATGTCAACACTCAAATGAAGGACACTTTTGGTATTATACTGTTAGCGCTAGTGGACGGAATTCCGCGAGTTCTCCCAATTAAGGATCTACTAACCTGTTTCATTGACCACCGCCACGACGTTCTTATTCGGAGGACAAAGTACGACCTAAAGGCAGCTGAAGAGCGGGCACACATTTTAGAGGGGTTGAAAATTGCACTCGATAACATTGATGAGGTCATTGAGGTTATTCGAGGAAGCAAAGACCCAACCCAAGCAAAAGAAGGACTGATGAACAGTTTTGATCTATCGGAGAAACAGGCTCAAGCAATACTGGAAATGCGACTTCAACGCCTCACAGGTCTAGAGGTAGAAAAGGTAATAGGTGAATACAAGGAAGTAATCAAGCTTATCGCCCAACTGAAAGGGATATTAGAGAGCCACTCTCAACAGATGGAAATTATCAAAGAAGAGCTGGGAGAAATCAAAAACCGGTACGGAGAAGACAGAAGAACACAAATTCAAGCTATTGGAACCACCTTCTCCATTGAAGACATGATTGCCGAAGAAGATGTTGTTTTAACGTTCACATATAATGGCTATGTGAAGCGCACGGCAGCATCAACCTATCGAAGTCAACGTCGGGGTGGCCGAGGACTACAGGGTGCCACCACCAAAGATGAAGATTTTGTGGAACACCTGTTTGTTGCAAACACCCACGACTATATTCTCTTCTTCACGGACAAAGGAAAATGTTACTGGCTAAAAATCCATGAGATTCCACCGGGAGGTAGGGCTGCTCGAGGCAGAGCGATTGTCAACCTACTAGGAACGGAGCCAGGAGAAAAGGTAAAAGCGTTTGTTAGTGTAAAAACCTTCGACGATAATAGGTTTATTGTTATGGCGACAAAGAAAGGGATGATAAAAAAGACAAACCTTTCAGCATACGGAAACCCTCGAAAAGGGGGAATTTATGCCATAGACATTCGTGAGGGCGACGAACTGATTGAAGCGAAAATAACCAATGGGGAGAATGATGTTGTTCTTGGAACAAGTGAGGGAAAATCGATACGGTTTCCCGAAAGCGACGCACGGCCCATGGGAAGAAAAACCCGGGGAGTCACTGGCATTAAGCTATCATCTAAAGACGATTATGTAGTGGGAATGGTTGTGGTCCGGCGCGAAGGAACGCTATTGGTTGCAACAGAAAAAGGATTTGGCAAGCGAACAGAAGTGATGCAGTACCGTATTCAAAAGAGGGCGGGAAAAGGCGTTCTTGCTATGCGAACCAACAAAAAAGTTGGAAAAATGGTTGCTATTATGGAGGTGGTGGACTCAGATGATCTTATGGTCATCACAGACAAGGGCGTCCTAATCAGACAGCCAGTGGAAAGCATTCGTACAATAGGTCGAGTGACACAGGGCGTGAAGCTTATACGGTTGGATGAAGGCTCAAAAATTTCTTCTCTTAGCAGAGTTGTTCATGTTGAGACAGAGGAAGAAGGGCAAGAAGAAGCGGTGCCAAAGGAAAAACTCGAGACAGGTAAGTGATTGATGTTGCCACCCTCAACGACATAAAGGGTCGAATTGAGGGCGCTTGTGATCGCTCAAACCGTAGCGACTCGCAGGAAATCCAAATTGTTGCAGTCACAAAAACACTCCCAGCCAAAGCAATAAAATCAGCCTACGACGCGGGCCTTAAAGCCGTTGGTGAAAACCGCGTTCAGGAGGCGGCTGAAAAATTTCCTCTAATTTCAGAGCTCCCCGGTATGAAGAGGCGCCTTGTAGGACACCTTCAGGGGAATAAAGCAAGAAAAGCGCTAGAATTATTTGATGCCATAGACTCGATTGATTCAATCAAGCTTGCTAGGCGCCTTAACTCAATCTTAGAGGAGAAAGAAAGCACGACAGAGGCCCTTCTTCAGGTAAACACAGCTGCCGATCCTTCAAAACAAGGTTTTCAAACACACGAGACGGAAGCTTTTTTCGAAATTATAGAACTTCAAAACCTCAACATAAAGGGGCTTATGACCATTGGAGAGCTGACGTCCGACAAATCAAAAACCCGGAAAACATTTCAAGCTCTCCGCAATTTGAAAGAGACGCTCAACGACAACCTCACAAGACGCAATAAATTGAGAGACCTTTCAATGGGCATGACAGGAGACTTTGAAATAGCAGTGGAGGAAGGGGCAACAATGGTTCGCCTTGGAACAGCTTTGTTTGGAAACAGAAACCGTTGATTTTCTATCTACCGTGGGCCTTGGACCTCTATAAGGACACTTTCTCAAGGGCGGTGGAAGATGAAAATGTCCTCGAGGGACACACAATCTACAAGTGGTCTGGGGGAGCAGTTGTAAGATTGTGCGGTGACGAAAAAAAGTGGCTTTCACCGGAAAAATTTATTGAGATAAGAAACCACTTTGGTAAAAATGAAATGACTATTGTGGACAGGTATCGCGGTGACTCAGCAGTTGTGCAAATTATAGACCACCGAAACCTAAGCGGAACGAATCCCCTTGTTGGAAAAACACCCATCGGAAATAGGCCCCAATTTCCAGATGTTTCAAAACTGTACAGCAGTGAAGAGCGGGAGTTGAAACAGGTGGTAGTAGACTGTCTTGGTAAGGAGAGGTTTCAACTCCAAAAAGAGCGGACGGGCGTATCGGAAATGGCGGCCCACATTGCCCTGTGTGCCTATTATGCAGGATGGAAAATAACTGCTATCGGGTGGTGTCAAGAGCTGGACAAAAAGGGGAGCGAATTGGGTAAGGTTTTGAAAAATGTATTTTGAACAACAGGACAAAACAAGCCAAACCATGCTTTAAAATGGAAACGAAAAAGAGACTTAACTTCTCACCCCAAGGCTTTTTGAAAGAACATGGAGCGGCGCTTTTAATTGTTTTTGTTCTTTGTGCTCTTACCTATAACTCTTTCTTGAGCCGAGGACTTGTCTACACGCTTGTTAACCTTGATGCAGACACTGTCGCGAGACAGCTTGGCGCATATAATACAATAGCCCCGTTCTTGTTTGTCTTCCTTGTGGTTATAGAGGTTGTCACAGCACCAATACCACCATTTGTTTTATACACAGCTGCCGGTTTCCTCTTTGGTGCGTTTTGGGGCGGGACTCTTGCACTGCTCGGCAACGTAATCGGCTCTGTAATCGCCTTTACTATTACTCGGCGTTTCGGCCGTGGTTTTGTAGAGAAAAAAATCCCTTCAAAACAACTCGACCGCTTCGACCGCTATTCTAATAAATATGGTGGGCTAGCAATTTTTTTATTGCGCCTAAACCCGCTCACCTCATCCGACGTCGTCAGCTATATCGCAGGGCTTACCACTATACGCTACCGCGCACTGCTCTTTGGCACTGCGTTTGGTATCATACCGACTGTTTATGCCCAAACGTTTTTGGGGAATGATATATTGAAAAACAACCCAACATTATCGTTGGTTTACATATGGATCAGCATAGCCTACCTTGTTGCTATTCTCTATGGAGCTATTTACGCACGGAAAAAACTAAAATAGTTACAACACATGTTGTAGCCAAAAGAGAAAGAGCCCCAATGCTTACTCCGGTAAGCAGCGCCTGTAGAGCACGGTGAAAAAAAGATATGATAGTGTTCCCAAAACACCGAGAATCAGGTCAATAATTGTATCATCAATGCGGCCTTGAACCAATACAAAGCCCTGCTCTGCTTTACGGAACACACCTTGAAGCTTGGAGTCGAACATTGTGTCGATTAAATATTCTCCAATTTCGAACAAACCCAAAACCCCAAGCACAACAAAAAACGTGAAAAAGAATTTCCACCGTGATGTGATCTGGAGGGGCACAACAACATGCAAGACAATAGATGCTAAAAACATCGGCTGAACGACATGTAGAATTTTATCATACCATCCGAACAAATAATAGAGTGGGCTCAGCATTACACCCCCCAGAAAAATTGCCCCCACAAACAAGTAATGTCTCAGGCTCATTTTCAAATCCACAACGCTATCAAAAAGATAAAAGCCAAATAAACCACCAACGGTGGTTATCAAACGGATCACCAGTGACACGTTCCACGCTGAAAGAAACTGTCCGTAAGAGGTTGAACCCAAGAAGAAAAAAAAGCCCACAATAATCAGCGAGCCCCAACAAACTAGAGATAGCCGAGACCTATAATCCACAGCGCATTAAATCTTCATCCCAAAAAAGGGCCTTACCCATCGAGACCGCCTCAACACAAACGCGTATAGAGCCCAACTTCCGTAAAAGGTTCCAGAAAGAGCAATGCCCCATTTTATAATCGGGGGCATTTCAAGGGGTACGATCACAAAACAGAGGGTAAAAAGAATTGGCATATGAACAATATAGAGAGGATAGACAGCCTTGCTTAGGCTGTTTAACGCCCGAGACGGTTTGTTTAAAAACCGTGATCCAGCACCAAAAATTCCTAAAAGCCACAGGCTAGATTCAAGCGCGACAATAATAGATGGAGCCGGTACATTATTTAAAACAAAAGCAAACAACCTAAACAGGTACAACCCAAACGATACAAAAAGGAAAGAAAACCACAGTTTTTCGGCTGCCTCCCAAAACGGGTCACCAACGGCAACAACAATGTAACCAGAGATAAAACAAACAGCACCCAGAGCAACCCCATGAGCGGTATAGGCGTAAAGAGACCAGAATTCAGGGCTTATCAGTAAAGCGTAGAGGACAAAAATCAGAGGCACAACCAGTATTCCAACAGTTCTTCCCATCAACCGAGCAAGGCCGGAGAAGAACAAATTTTTTGGGTGTTTTTTGAAGTAGATCAGAAGAGGCAGCCAAAAAAGAACGTATAAGTAGATATTAAACAAAAACCATAGATGGCCCGGATTGGGAGTGTATTTAATCGGCTCTCCAAAATGTTTCTGGGCAAAGAACTCAGTGATTGAACAAACAAAAAAACTCCCAAAAACTAGAGGGACAAGAATTCTCAGCGTCCGGTCTTTTACAAGCTCCTTCCAACTTCTTCGCCTCAAGGCAAAGTAAACTCCCATTCCCGAAATAAAGAAAAGGATGGGGATCCGCCAAATATTTATCATTTCCATAAAAACCCAGAGAAAGTCCAATGTTTCTTCGTTTTGGATGAACCGAAACCAGACACTCCAAGGCTGAAAACTAATTAAGGAATGGTAGATGATCAGGAGCATGAGTGCCCCCACGCGCAACCAGTCAACATCGTGTCGACGAATTGGGTGAGTTTTGATTGGACTGTTTTTTGTCATCGGCCTTTGGCGTATACCTCGTTAAATATATTCTTTTTTCTTCCAATACACATGTTGAAAAGATGGACAACCAATCCCTAAGTTCTTTGTCTAAAGGAAAATGAAGAACACGCCTCCGTTCACCATAAGAAAGAACATGCAACTCACCGTAACATCAATTTTGTTACTTTCTTGTTTTGCGTTTTCTCAACAGGGGACCACAATAAGTGGCTTTGTTCGGGAAGGATCTACAGGCGAGCCGCTCGGATATACAAATGTTTTCATTAAAGGAACGTCAATTGGGGCAGCGGCAAACATTGACGGATATTATGTGCTAACAAAGGTACCCGCCGGGGCACAGGATGTGGTGGCATCAATTATTGGTTATGAGACAACAAGCCAACGGATAAGCGTTCGGAAGGGAGAAGGGGTACGCCTTGATTTTAGGCTGGAGAGGATGATACTCGAGGGCGAAGCGGTGGACGTATTTGGTGAAGCACAAAAGATGCGACAACTTGTAGAGCCAAGCAGAATCAGTTTGGACATGCGAACAATTGAAACAGCACCCGCGTTCATTGAGCCAGATCTGTTTCGGACAGTCCAAATGTTGCCGGGAGTTCAGACTTTGAACGACTTCTCAAGCGCTCTCTACGTTCGGGGGAGCACACCGGATCAAAATTTGATAATGCTTGATGGAATAACGGTTTACAATCCCTACCATCTTGGGGGGCTATTTTCCACATTTAATACGGACGCCATTAAGGAAGCTGACTTTCATGCTGGAGGATTTCCAGCCCGACATGGTGGCCGCATGGGAGCCCTTCTGAACGTAATAAATCGCGAGGGAAACAGCGAAGAGTTTAAGGGGAACGCCAATGTTTCCCTTATTTCCAGCAAGATTTTACTAGAAGGACCAACACCCAAAATTTGGGGCACAAAAGGATCGTGGATGATAGCAGGACGCAGGACTTATTTCGATCAAATTTTTAATGCAATACTTAGAAGCCAGGGCGAAAACAAGTTCAAGTTTCCTTATTATTTTTATGATTACCAGATCAAGGTCAATATAGACATAAGTCAAGACCACCGGTTATCATATAGCCGTTTTTATGGCGACGACGTGTTGGTGCTCAACTCTTCAGGGGAGAATGAAAGCTATGACATTTACTCGGATTATTATGAAAAGTCAAAAGAGTCGTTTGAAATAGACTGGCCTTGGGGTAACCACACAAACAGTCTTACATGGCGATGGCTGATTAGCCCTCAGCTGATTGCACGAACATTTCTGGCGAACAGCCGCTATAGGTTCAACTTTGGTCTTGGGGTTGGCCAAGAAGGCAGCTTTCGTGTGGGCAGCGAAACCGGAGTCTTCGAAGAAAAGTTTGAGTTTAATTTTTTTGATATCGTTAATGACAGAACAATAGAGACAGAACTTTCCTGGCATGGCATTCCAGGCCATCAACTTATAGGTGGAGCTCAGTTCAAAAAAGTGGACTTTGATCTCGGCATGAACTTTGAATTTTCTACACAAGACACCACCATTTTGTTTACACCACTTTCAATGAAGAACCAGACGGTGGAATCTACCTTCTTTTTTCAGGATAAATGGGACGTCACGCAAAAAATAACAATTCAAAGCGGCGGCCGTCTGATGAATTATTCCCTCCATGAGAAGCTATACTTTGACCCACGGCTCGGAATGAAATATTTACTGAGGCCAAACCTGTCCATAAAAAGTGTTTTGGGACGCTATCACCAGTTTTTGACCATTGCAAATCCAGAGGATGAAACTCTCCGGCTCATAGATTTTTGGCTTGGGATTCCTTCGGACAGGCCGGGAACGTGGGCTGATCATGCAATTGTTGGTGTTGAACACCTATCTGAAAAAAACTGGTTGTTTCGGGCTGAAACATACTATAAACACTTCCAAAATCTACTTACCTTGAAACAGGGAGAAGCCTTTTCTCAGAGTAACGAAGCGGAGCTCGCATTTACCCCATTCAATGAGTTTTATGAAACACAAGCCTATGCCTATGGATTGGAGCTATTGTTCAAAAAGACGGCCGGAAGAGTTCGGGGTTGGGTGGGTTATACCTACGCAAAAACTGAGAGGCACATTGAAAAACACGGTTGGTATACACCCAAGTGGGACAGAACCCACACGCTCAACATCGTCGGAGACATCGCGCTCGACAAGAAGGACATGGGAATTATGAGTTATCTGTTTAAAGAGACACACTTAAGTGTGGCACTACAGGCCTCCAGCGGCCAACCATTCACGCCGCCGTTGGGAAAATTTCAACAGTGGCGCCCAAGGCACGACGCATATTTGCCGGACTGGTATGAAACGCAGAGCTTTCTGGTTGGGAAAAAGAATGCCGAAAGGTTACCGCCATACTTCCGCCTGGACATAGGATTAAAGCAGAATAAAATGTTTTTCAATAAACCGTACGAACGGTACATCCAACTCGTGAACGCAACCAACCATGTTAATGCGCTTACGTATCAGTATAAAGCGAAAACGAACAGGCTTACGGGAGAGGAACTGGGACTCGAGCGAGCCCCCATACCCATGTTTCCATTTTTTGTTACCTTTGGTTACAGGATAGAGTTTTGAGAAGATTCAAAGGTATCGTGTACCTATTTCTGGTTTTTTGCGGATGCTTAAGCTTGGAGGAGCCGGAACTGGACTGGGAAGATGTTGAAGCAGAGCACGACCCACAGCTGAACATTATGGCCATTCTTTCACCAGATACACTGGTGGAAACATTTGTTAGGGTTCAAAGAACGCTCCGAGTGGAGGAACCGACAGACACCCTGGTCCGTAACACAGTTGAAGGGAACATCTATCCATATTATGCGTCTCGTTTTATAGTACGAGACGCAAGGGTTGTCTTGAGCAACAACAGTTCCGAGTATGAATTAGAATTCTTCGGCTATAACCCCGAGACATATCAATCAAAACCGATGGACGTTTACCAATACAAAGGAGATGACCTTCTTCCAAAACCTGGGGAAACATGGACCCTCTCTGTTTCCACGCCTTCTGGATTGACGGCAAAAGGGGAAACAGTTGTTCCGCCAGCACCGGAGATCCACAAGGCGCAACTTCCAGACAGCTTCAATATCCATAGAACGATGAACATCGTTTGGTCTAAACAGGAAGAAAACCACCAAATTCTAAATGTTAACAACAGGCTCAGCTATTACCTTTATGAAGAAAACGATTCACTGCGATTCAACGATGTTTATTGGTCTACCAGTTGTGGATTTTGGGAAGAACATTTGATTTACCCCGGAGAAACGGATTGGAGATACAGACGGGAGATATGTGAAGGCAGTTTCGGGCCGAGTGGGGACGATGAAATCGAAGACATACTGATGATCCATCTAATGAGCATGGATAGCAATTATTATAATTATTTCATTAAGTTTGCAACAGATTCGGAGTTTAACAGCCTGTTCTTTGGTCAGGGAGGCAGTGGGCGAAGCTTCGGGATTGAAATTGGTATCGGTGTCTTTGCATCTATTGGGGTTGATCGACACTGGATGCCGATCCAGCGATAACATGGGGCAAAGAAGAAAACATTTTTATTAGAATGCAAACAGGAGCGTTAAGTGGCGGCATTTGTCTCTATATAATAAATAGTGGAAGAAAGACCCGGATAAAGAAAATACTGTTGGTTAAATAATCCTGAAAGATGTAGATCTTTGACATGCTCGAAGAGAATAATCGCCCTTTCTGGGCGTGGAGACGAAGGAGCTGTGATTACGGAGGCGGTTAAAATTGCAAAGGGGGAGTGACGCACAATTGGCAGTTGTTCACATAAACGATCCCCATGCGGGAGAAATGTCAACGATGATGTAGAGCCCTGGATCACGGTTGGAGGGAAGCTATATTAGAGACCGATTCCGGAGCAATGGATTTGGTGAATAAGCAGGCACAATTGATGTTAAAATCATTAACAGTGAAAATATTCCTCAAGCCCTCGATGATGAAACAATAGAGGCAGACCTACTTGTTCTTGGTCGCAGAAAAATGAGCACCTTTAAGTCTAACTTGATGGATTCCATTTATGAGGGAATTGTGTATCACGCACATTGCCCTGTGCTCGTAGATCCAAAAAAGTAAAGTGCCGTGAGGAGGGAAAAGGATTTCCCGGTTTCCTCAAATATTAATCCTTTTTTTGAAAAAACAGGACAACCAACGCAACACTGCGCCCTTTCTCTCCTGTTGTGTTTCGTCGCCTGCACCGAACCGAACAGCCGACCGTCCCCATCGAGCGACACCTACCCAGGCGATAATTGGGAACTCTATGACCCCTCCGAAACTGGAATGCATCAGGCGGGGATCAACAGTGCTCTGAATTACGCTTTTTCTGAAGGAAAGAATACACAGGGGGTTGTTATTGTTCGGCACGGAGTTGTTGTTGGAGAGCGTTACAGTACCGGCAACAATGAAAAAAGTATTGCCACCAGCTGGTCAACAGGAAAATCGATTGCAAGCGCACTGATTGGGATAGCCGCGGATCAACAGGTAATTTCATCCATCGATGAACCTGCGGCGAACTACCTCCCAGAATGGAAAGATTCGGGCAGGGACAGTGTTACTATTCGTTCATTACTGGAGATGCGCTCAGGACTAGTTCGGCAGGAGGGAAACGATCACATCAACATCTACGCTGCTGGAGGCGATCAACTCGCCTTGAGCCTAGACCGACAGATAAATGAAATACCGAGAACTAAATGGGTTTACCGAAATGAAGACTCCATGCTTTTTGCCGGCATCCTGGAAGAAGCAACTGATATGATGGTTGGTAAATATGCTGAAAAACATCTTTTTTCAAAGATCGGCATGAAAGCGTCATGGTGGACAGACACGGCGGGACACGCTTTAACTTATTGCTGTGTTGATGCAACCACCCGAGATTTTGCGCGGTTTGGTCTTTTATTTGCCCGTGGCGGGAGGTGGAAAGATGAACAGGTGATCTCCAAATCGTGGGTTAAAGAATCGACGACGATACCGAAGGGGAACAGTTATTATGCCCTACAGTGGTGGGTGTTTTCTGAATGGGGAGCGATAGCGGCGCTAGGTCTTCATGAGAACAATATTTGGGTTTACCCCGAACTTGACCTTGTTGTGGTAAGAAACAGCATTTACACAAAAATCGGGAACAGAGAGGTGAGGACGGGAAACAACTATCACCGCACCGCCGAACCCAACAACTGGAACAGTGACACGTTTCTCGCGTACATCCTTGGAGCAGTCACGGACTGATCCATTAAAACAACATAAACATGAGCGTCTCAGCCGAACTTCTTTTTGAATAGATTGAATATCCTGAAACCTTGTTTGGGCGGTGATTGTACTTTTTGTGTTGCCGTTACTTTTCGGTTTCAAATAGACAAAAGTCTGTTTACACTTGGGCTGTTAGTTCTTGGAAAAACCCTATTTTAGACACAGACTCGAACGGTTTATCCCGACACAAGATTTGTGAAAGGAGAGAGAAATGTTAACCGAGACAACACCACAGCGACTTCTTAGAAACGCAAAAGATTTTCCCGATGAGTCGGCCCTCTCATCCCCCCATTCTGGTGGATGGAAAACTGACACGTGGAGTGAGTTTCTTTCATTTGTGATGCAGATAGCTAGAGCGCTTCTTGCACACGGCTTTGAACACGGCGACAAATTGAGCATCTACAGCTACAACAGGAAGGAGTGGTATGGTTGTTATGCGGCAGCGCAGATGGTTGGTGGCGTGGCGGTGGGTGTTTATCACACCTGCTCTCCAGAGGAAGTGGAGTGGGTGGTGGGAAACTCGGATTCAAAAATTGTTTTTGTCGGGAACAACCCCATGGACAACAATGAGACGGACAAAATGCCCAATCACCGCCTTCAGAAGGTGTTGGAGCAATTGCAGAAGGTTGAGCATGCGGTGATCATGAACGATATTGAGGTATTAGACCACCCAAAGATGATGAGTTGGGACGACTTTATTTTAAAGGGAGATGCCATCGATGAAATGAGAGTGACGCAGAAAGCTGAGACCATCAAGATGGAGGACACGGCATCGCTTATTTACACTTCTGGAACCACGGGCAATCCAAAGGGGGTGGAGCTGACTCACGACAATTGGTATTTTGAGCTGGAAGCAACAGATACCATTATGGAGTTTAAGCAGGGCGAGAAATATGTTTCTTGGCTCCCACTGGCCCATGTCTTTGGTCAACTAGTGGATAATCACTACTGGGTGAAGAATGCCCTCCACATGCACGTGGTGGACAATCCGCTCAATGTGATCGACTTCGCCAAAGAAGTCCAACCCCATCTGTTTATTGGCGTACCAAGAATCTATGAAAAAGTTTATTCAAACGTAAAGGCAACCCTTGATGCAAAAGCCATCCTAAAGATTCTGTTGAAAGCTCCCGGCTTCTCAGGATTGTTAAAAGGAAAATTGAGGGAGAAGATAGGGATGGCAAATTGCCGTTTCGCAATCACCGGCGCGGCGCCCATCAATCCAGAGATTCTTACACTTTTCCAATCTCTGGGAATCCCAATTTTCGAGGGGTATGGCATGACTGAGGACACTGCAGGCGCAACCATAAACTATACCGGCATGAACCGGATCGGCACCGTTGGCACTCCCTTTCAAGACACAGAGATGAAAGTTGCTGACGATGGTGAACTGCTGATTCGCGGCCGCCATGTGATGAAAGGATACTACAAGAATCCGGAAGCGACAGCCGAAACTGTTGTGGACGGTTGGCTACACACCGGTGATGTGGGAGAAATTGACGCCGACGGCTTCGTAAAGATTACCGGTCGGAAGAAGGAGATCTATGTCACCTCTGGCGGAAAGAACATCGCGCCCCTGGTCATCGAAGAGACCATGAAGTCCATACCGATTATCTCACAATGTTATCTTGTGGGGGATGGACGAAAGTTCTGCGCCGCCCTATTTACGTTAGATGCTGGCGCCATTCTTCGGGACAAACTTGGCGTAGAAGCGACGGAAGTCCCCAAAGACCCCTTTGCGCAGATTGCCGAACTGAAGGAGCTAGGTCACAAGATAGACGATTTTACAGGAAGTGATGAAGTCCGGGCCGAAGTGCAGGCACAAGTTGATAAGCTGAACGCCAGGTTTTCTAATCCAGAGCAGGTGAAAAAGTTCACCATCCTGCCGAGAGACTTCACTATTGATGATGGAGAATTGACGCCGACACTGAAAATTCGCCGGAAACAGATCAGGGAGAACTGGTCTACCGAAATTGAAGCGATCTATGCTGAATAAAAAAGGGGGCAATCGCCCCCTTTTTTATTTTCAGTAGAGAGATGTTATTTAATCTCTACTTCCACCTCTTTCACCCCCACCGGTTTTGACCGAGGAATAGAGATTGAAAGAACACCGTTCTTGTAATCCGCACGCACCTTTTTTTCATTCACCTCTTCCGGTAACCGGAAGGAACGTGCGAACTTTCCGTGGCGAGATTCGCGGTAAGCGAAACTTCTTCGGTCGTCGCTGTTCTCGCCACGCTTCTCTCCAGAGATGGTAAGGACGCCGTCTTTAACTGTAACGCTAAAGTCGCCTTTTTCCATTCCTGCCGCCTCCACACTAACTTCGTATGCTTTTTCTTTCTCGATAACATCGAAGGCAGGTAGCCAAGTGGCGCCGGATGCGGGCATGAGATCAAATTCGCGACCTAAGAAAGAATCGATGATCCGATCGAAATCGGTGAGCATCGAACCACCGATGAACGGCGATAGTGCTGTGGAAGACCTGTTGATGGGTGTCCATTTGATTAATGACATGGTCATTCTCCTTTCATTCTAACTTTTCATGAACCACCATGGTTCACCCACTAGACGGCAAGGTGCATGCCAGAAACATAAGACTGCCATATATGCGTATATTATTGAAATATAGTCAACCTATACATGAAAATATGGCAGACACCCCTTTATTTCTGAAAGAATGGCTGGGAGAACAATTGATTTTTTGGTCCTTAAACATAATGTACCAATGAGTTTGAAATTGAGAAAAGGCTGAGGTATTTTTCAATATAGGCGATTCAAATAAATCAGGCGAAAGTGGCCAAGGCCGGATTGCGCATTTATGAAATGCCTATTTCTTATCACGGGCGCACCTATAATGAGGGCAAGAAAATAACTTGGAGAGATGGCCTAGCGGGAATTTTTCATATAATTCGATATAATGTATTTTGCTAACACACTTCCGTTGAAAAATGTAGATCATGAATCGCTTGCGGAACTGATTGACAATCAGCCAGCAGTGTGGCTAAAGTAGAATCATTGGCTTGACAACTATCAATATATAAACGACATCATCGATGTGTTCGAAAAAATGACGGATGCGGAGAAAAAGAAACCTAATTTATTCTTTTAAAGTTGTAAAGGTTTTCAATCAAACCGCATCAAAACGGTCATTATTCATTACCTTATTCCAGGCCGCAACAAAATCATTCACAAATTTATCGTGTGCATCTTTTTCGGCGTATACTTCCGCTAATGCGCGTAACTGAGAATTGGAACCGAACACCAGATCGGTCCGTGTGGCAGTTCTCACTTTTTCACTTGTAGTGCGATCGGTCGCTTGATAAGTGTTTTTGCCGGTTGGTTTCCATTCCACGCCCATATCCACCAAATTTACAAAGAAGTCATTGGTCAATTTACCCGGTGTCTCAGTAAAAACACCATGACCGTCGGCGCTGATCCCCAGGGCACGCAGGCCGCCCACAAGAACAGTCATTTCGGGTGCCGAAAGGCCAAGTAATTGTGCTTTATCCAGCAGCATGTGTTCAGGGTTTACCATGAAGTCCTCACGAAGATAATTCCTAAAACCATCCGCAATCGGCTCCAGCACGCCAAAAGAGTCAACATCGGTTTGTTCTTGGCTAGCATCGCCACGGCCGGGCGTAAAGGGCACCGACGCTCCGCTTGCCTGCTCAATCCCAACGTTTCCTGAGAGTACAATAACATCTGCAACCGATGCTCCAGTAGCTGCCGCAATCTCCTCATAAATGAGCAATACACGGGCTAATTGCTCAGGCTTGTTGGCTTCCCAGTCTTTCTGCGGAGCAAGGCGGATCCGCGCACCATTGGCACCGCCGCGAAGATCAGAACCGCGAAAGGTGGATGCACTCGCCCAGGCGGTTTCAACCATCTCCTTAACCGTCAATTCGCTTTCAGAAATACGTTTTTTTACATCTTCCACATCATAATTAGTGTTTCCTGCGGGCACGGGATCCTGCCAGATCAGATCTTCGTCCGGAACTTCCGGCCCCAGATAGCGGGAACGCGGGCCCATATCACGGTGCAGCAGTTTGAACCAGGCACGTGAAAAAGCATCTGCAAATTCGTCGGGATTCTCGTGAAAATGTTTTGAGATTTTTCTATAGATCGGATCCTCACGCATGGCCATATCAGCGGTCGTCATCATCGTTGTTACGCGCACCGAAGGATCTTCAGGGTCCGGGGCAAGATGCTCTTCTTTGGGATTGATGGGATGCCACTGATGCGCCCCGGCGGCGCTCTTTACCAGTTCCCATTCGTGGCCAAACAGAATGTCAAAATAACCGTTGTCCCATTGGGTTGGATTAGCTGTCCATGGACCTTCAATTCCACTGGTAATGGTGTCACGGCCCTGTCCCGATCCGTGCATACTTTTCCATCCCAATCCCATTTCTTCGATGGCACTGCCTTCCGGCTCAGCTCCCACAAGATCTTCGCTACCTGCACCATGGGCCTTACCAAAGGTATGCCCTCCGGCAGTGAGTGCGACCGTTTCTTCATCGTTCATTGCCATTCTGCTGAATGTTTCGCGGATATCCTTAGCGCTGGCAAGCGGATCTGGATTTCCATCCGGCCCCTGGGGATTCACATATATTAATCCCATTTGGACAGCGCCCAGCGGATTGTCCAATTCACGTTCACCGGTATAGCGGCTATTGCCAAGCCATTCGTTTTCTTTGCCCCAAAAGATATCTTCTTCGGGTGCCCAAATGTCTGGGCGGCCTCCGCCGAAGCCGAAAGTTTTACCGCCCATAGATTCAATGGCAACATTCCCGGCCAGGATTAAGATATCAGCCCAGCTAATCTTGTTTCCGTACTTTTGTTTGATCGGCCAAAGCAGTCGGCGCGCCTTATCGAGGTTGCCATTATCGGGCCAGCTGTTGAGGGGAGCAAAACGCTGGTTACCTGTTCCGCCGCCGCCGCGGCCATCAATCGTTCTGTAGGTACCAGCGGCATGCCAAGTCATTCGAATAAAGAAAGGTCCATAGTGGCCGTAATCAGCCGGCCACCAATCCTGAGAATCTGTCATGAGATCATTTAGATCCTTTTTCAAGGCGTCATAGTCAAGTTGGTTAAAAGCTGCTCGATAATCAAAATCGTCATCCATCGGGTTTGATTTTCTATCGTGCTGATGCAAGATTTGTAAGTTCAGCTGATCAGGCCACCACTGCTGATTTGCTGTAGCGCCCAGAGTATGTTGCTCATTTGCCCCATGGGACACAGGGCATTTTCCATTAGTTTCCATTATGAATCCTCTATTTTGTGTGTTTTTGACATGTACCAATGATGGTCATTTCAATATCGTCAACGGTAAATTGAAATTTCTTTTTCATATCTGATCGGATATCATTATCATGGACATTAACATCCACTAGAGCACCACATTTTTTACATTTTAAATGATTATGAGGCTCGGTGTTCCGATCATAGCGTGCGATGTTTCCATCATATATGGATCGCAAATCACCATTTTCTTCCAGTTGCTTCAGATTACGGTAAACCGTGCCCAAACTGATTTTTGGGATTAATTTTTTAGCAAGGTTAAAAACTTGGCCTGCATTTGGGTGGGCATTAGTACTACATACAATGTCTCGGATAGTTTCTCGTTGATAGCTGAATCGCATAATTAAACTTAACCTCAAATAGTAATAGTTCTTATTATTATTTATTTCATTTTAAATTTATATGGAGTTCAAATTTGAACCAATTGAACAAAGGAATTGAGTATGCCATTTAGAGCAAGCGAGAGTTGCATAATGAAATTCATATTATGGCTTTTTACTGCTGGCTCGTTGGTTTTAGCAGAGGAAGCCAGTCTTGTCCTGATGAACGGGACCATCTGGACGGTGGACGACGCCAACCCATCTGCGGAAGCTGTTGCGGTTAAGGATGGGAGATTTATATACGTTGGATCGAACGATGGTGTTGAGAAGCATATCCGCAAAGGGATTACGGAGGTAATAGACCTCAATGGGCTCTTTGTAACACCAGGCTTTAACGATAACCACGTTCATTTTGAATGGACGGGTCGGCTGGTCTTCGGGCTCAATCTTTTGGATGTGCATCATGAAGGACCTTTCGTCCACAAGGTGAAGGAAGTAAACAACCGTTTTGCTCCTGATGTCTGGATTACCGGAGGGCAATGGTCAGCCTACGAAGCGTGGGGCGAAGGGACAGTGGGAGAAGAAGGGAGGAAGGCAAAGTCAGACCTGTTCAAACCAAGTAGGAGAATGGTCGACTCCTTTACCAGGGACCGCCCCATTTTTATTCAGCGGTTTGATGGCAATGTCTTCTTCGCCAACGGGAAGGCTTTGGAGTTGGCGGGCATTGGAAGGGATATCCCGAGCCCATTGGGTATTATCGTGGAAAGGGATCGAAAAGGGACCCCCACGGGTATTCTAACAGGTGAAAACGTCAATAGCCATTTTCAAAAAATTATTCCTGATCGGACATGGAATCAGCGACTTCTGGAAACACAGGCGGTTTTAGACAGATGCAAAAGATTCGGCGTCACCAGCCTTTCAGATATGTCCGATCCACTTCAGCGAGAAATTTTCTATCATCTCAGAAACAGCGATGCTCTGACTGTGAGGGTTCACTCCCGGGGCTATCTTGACCAGTGGGAAAAGCTGGCGGCACTGGGGATTAAGGTGGGGGCTGGCGATGCGATGATTCGCCTTGGCGCTGTAAAGGCGTGGATTGACGGCATCATGGGAAACTCATCGGCACGATTTTACGAACCTTACTCTCATATAACCGGTGAGCGGGGCCGGTGGCGGTCCATAATGTTCCCGTGGACAGCGGCCAACAACGGTCGTGAAATGGTGAGCAATCTGGAGAATCTTGCCATGAAGGCTGACTCGGCAGGGATTCAGCTTTCGGTACACGCCATCGGCGATGAAGGGAACGGTTACCTCCTGGACATGATGGAGCGGATGATTGAGCGTAACGGCCAGAAAGATCGACGCTTCCGGCTGGTCCATGCGCAGGTGATACATCCCGACCATTTCAAGCGGTTCAACGGACTGGGAATTGTGGCGGAGGTTCAGCCGTACCACTGCACCGATGATATGAGGTGGATGGAGGAGCGGATCGGTCATGACCGGTGCGTCGGCGCCTATGCATTCCGAACGCTGTGGGACAACGGCGCCGTCGTCTGCTTCGGTTCAGACTCCCCCGGCACCAACGCTGCTCGCTATCCGCTGAACCCCATGTTGGGACTCTACGCCGCCGTGACGCGCCAGACACTAACCGGTGAACCGAAGGGGGGGTGGTTCCCTAATGAAAAGCTTACCATCGAGGAGGCGATTCAAGCCTACACACTCAACTCTGCCTACGCCTCTTTTGAGGAGGAGATCAAAGGCTCTATCACCGTTGGGAAACTTGCGGACATGGTGGTGCTGTCAGACAACCTTCTAGAGATCGATTCCGTGAAGATCAAGGATGTGGAGAATGTCATGACGATTCTCGGGGGAGACGTTATCTATATGAAACCGTAGTAATTAAGGCATGAGCCGGACCTTTTCTCTTCCCCCGCTCCTCTTTTCATGAATCCTTTTCAGCAACGGCTTTGAGGGGATAATTGTAAGCGGGCGCGAGGTAGATTCTTCAGTGGTGTCGCCCTCCGGAAAAGTTTTAAGGAGATGTCCTTAGCCTGTCAGACTTAAGAAATCAATAGGTTGAATCAGAATAAAATTGGAGAATATCACGATATGGAACATCTTCGATTGCTTGTTCCTTGGTGGGTCCAGTTAAAGAGCGGTTCACTCTTATCTGTGCTCAAGGTTTAATCCTATTGGTTAAAATGAGACCGCAGAGAGGTTAATGAAAGAATACTAATTCTTATGTGAACACAAAAACCTCACGGATGCGAGGGTGTCAAACAATTATTTATTATCCAGAAACTTTATCTTGAGCTAATCCTCTAATTAAAGCAGACTCCCAACCCTGAAAATTCCAGTTTGACAAAAATTTGAAGATTTTCTGCGCATCATTTTTTTTACCAGCTTTTTCTAGAGCAAGACCCTTGAAATAAGCATAATAGACATTATTTTCTTTTTCAATGCCATCAAAGTGACTCACTGCTTTTTCTGTATCACCACTCGACAAACTAAGCATGCCAGATAATGCATTGTAGCCATCAAGAGCATCGGGATTTTGCATATCCTTAACAAGTGCGTAGAGCTTTTCCAGGGTCATTTGAGCATTCTCGGTATCGTTGAATAAGACATGATACCAAGACTCTATCCAGGCATTAAAAGTATTATAATTTCTTATAGAGATATCATCCTTCTTTGTATTTAAAGATAAACTCTTTTCCCTCAAGCGAAAGTTGGCGCGCATTGCATTATAAGCATCCTGCTTGTTCTTATTGTGAGCATGTGCGATGAATGTTGTGAATTGATTGGCTGCTTTATAACCTAATACCTCATTCGCTGAAAAATCCTCAGCATCCACTTGTCGATCTAATTCAGTGGCAGCTCTGACAGCACCTTCATAATCTCGTTCGAAGAGATAAGACCAGACCCCGAATTCACCATATGAAATTTTGCTGTATTTGTTGGGTGATATGGATGCCGCTTTCTGATAATTCTCTCTAGCTTGGACATAAGCATCACTGAAGAGATATGTATGAGCAATGAGATTGTAACCTGCGCCCAATGATGTTGCTTGTGTTTTCTCTGCAACTTCAACCATTTGTTGGTAATGTCCACGAGCGGCTTCCATATCATTATGCTGACGTTCGATATTGCCCTTTATTTGATATGAATATGGTGCATTAGGCCTGGATTTTACTAAACCATTTGCGTATTGGAGAGCAAGCTCTTTAGACTGTTTTTCTTTGGGCAGCATTGTATTGTTGCCCACAGTTACATGGTGCAAAGCCAAGCCGTTCCAAGCTTGATAATTTTTGGGATTTAGATCCAGAGCCTTCCTATAGTTGGCAATCGCATTATCAAAATCATTGATGCCCGTATACGCATCTCCCAGTATAACGTAGGCATCAGCGCTGTTAGGATATTTTGAAACCAGCTCTTTACATAAATTGATATAATCCATTGAGCGGCCTTCTCGGCTTGCTTTCCACATTTTAACAGCCATTTTTTCATAATCATTTCCATTTATACTGTTTGCTTCCGCCTTGTCTCGGTATGCTTGCCATAGATTTGGGTCGTTAGAAGGCATATACAAATTGGCAAGAATAAAATCAGGGTCTAAAGCAAGCGCCTCTTCCATAAGACGCCATCCTTTTAATCCTTCATTCTGATCCCAGTAATACCACGCTTCTTTATATAATTCTATTGCTTCATTACTGTCCGAAGAAATTGGCAGGGCAACATTCTTTGAGGTGCTGCAAGCCACAGAAAACAATAAGACCAGAGATACGATTGAGTTAGAAAGGAAAAATTTCATTTTTTGTCTCCCAGTGTTTTAAAAGCCATTCAATGTTCTAAAGTCGAAAAATATAACACTTTAGCACTGGAATTGGCTAAAAATATTCAACTTAATCACTTATTTGGCCGACTGTTTTTATTCATCGATAAACAAGACAGTTTAGCGAACACGTGAATGCTCGAAAGTAAATAGGGCAAGCGTAAAGAAGTCGACTAGCCTTTACATTCCCGCACTATTATTAACGCGGCTGGATTTTATGAAGATCAATTATCCTTGATTATATCATTCAAGATGACATAGTCGTATAAAACACCGCTTGAGCACACGGCCCACTGCTGTTAAATTCAATCGCCAGAGACACCTTTACGCTATGAATAAATGAGAAAGGGTTTAACCATGACAATGCGTGAAATTAGTAGGACATTCTGCATAATTGTGTTGATTTTTTCAGCACAGATGAAGGGTCAACACTCCGATGTTTTTAAGCCGATGGATATTTTTGAGATGGAGAGTGTTTCGGATCCTCAAATCTCTCCCGACGGATCCCAAATACTTTATGTTCGGTCGGGGAGTGATATAATGACAGACAAGCGTTATTCGAATATCTGGATCATAAAGAGTGACGGTACAGATCACCGACCCATAACGAATGGTCAGAACAACAACAGTCAGCCTCGTTGGTCTCCAGATGGAACCCAAATTATATATGTTTCAGGAAGCTCGGGATCCAGCCAGGTTCATAAACGCTGGATGGACAGCGGAGAAACTACGGTACTCACTAATGTCCAAACAGGACCACACGGTATTAGCTGGTCGCCTGATGGACAGCAGGTTGCCTTTTTCGGCACCGTGCCAACGGACGCCGAATTCGAAGTGGGCCTCCCGGAAAAACCAGAAGGAGCCGAATGGGCTGCTCCCGCTAAAGTAATTGACAGGCACGTTTATCGGTTTGACGGTGTAGGGTATCTAAAGGGATACAAGCATCTTTTTGTTCTTCCAGCTGAAGGAGGTACACCAAGACAGCTGACTTCTGGACGATTCAACTTTGCCAGCTATCGCGGAGGACAAACGGTTTGGTCTACCGACAGTAAACATATCTACGTCTCAACGAACCTCCAAGAGGATTGGGAAGCCGAAGGGCGTCGCCAGAGTGACCTGTACCAGGTTCAGGCGAAAAACGGCTCAATGGAAAGGCTCACAGACAGAGACGGCCCAGATGGCAACCCCGTCCCATCCCCCGACGGAAAATTTCTCGCTTATACTGGGTTCGACAACAAAAGAATGGCAACGCAGATTTCTCGGATTTATACCATGAATTTGAAAACAAGAAAAGTTCGGGAGGTTGAGACAAAGCTTGACAGAGGAGTTTCTAACCTTACGTGGTCAGCGGATAGCAAGAGTATCTATTTCACCTATTCTGACAAGGGGAACACAAAACTCGCCGCCACATCGCTCAAAGGGAAAAACAGCATACAGGCTGAAAGTCTCGGCCGGGGTTATTCAGTTGCGAAGGATGGAAGGTTCGTGTTCATTACTACAACGCCGAGCATCCCTTCTGATCTTGCTGTTGGGAAGACAGGCACGAAGGGCACCAAGAAAATCACATCGGTGAACAGCGATCTTTTGGATCACAAGGAACTTGGCAAAGTGGAGGAAATCTGGTATAAGTCTTCTCTGGATGGACTTGATATTCAAGGATGGATTATCAAACCTCCCGGGTTTGATCCTTCTAAGAAGTATCCTCTGATAATTAAGATTCATGGCGGCCCTTTTGCCAACTATGGAGATCGTTTTTACTTGGAAAAGCAGCTGATGACAGCTGAAGGGTACGTGGTACTCTATACTAATCCCAGGGGTAGCACAAGTTATGGTGAGAAGTTCGCTCAGCTCATCCATCACGATTATCCAGGCGACGATTTCTATGATTTAAATAGTGGTGTTGATGCAGCCGTTAAGAAAGGTTATGTGGACGAGAACAACCTGTTTGTGACCGGTGGTTCGGGAGGAGGCGTCCTTACCTGTTGGATGATTGGTAGAACCGACCGGTTCAAGGCGGCAGTCACGGTTTATCCGGTGATTAACTGGTACAGCTTTGTTCTTTATAGCGACATCCCCTGGACCGCCAAGTACTGGTTTCCTGGGATGCCGTGGGATCACGTTGAGAAATATGAGAGTAAATCACTCCTGTCCGTGGTGAAGAATGTAACAACGCCAACGATGGTACTTACAGGTGAAGCAGATTATCGAACTCCAATGCCTGACTCAGAACAGTACTACTCCGCGCTGCAGATGCTTGGCGTGGAGTCGGTGTTGGTACGTGTTCCTGATGAGCCTCATGGAATTTCGGTTCGACCAAGTCACCACGTAAGCAAAATTATGCACATTATGGGATGGATCAACAAACATAATAACTGAATCCCGCTCTCAGGATTTGATAAAAAACCGTGTTAGGCAAACCGAATAAGGAGAATAGTAATGTTGTGGAATAAAAGAATTATTGCAGTGCTTATGCTCTTCGTTGGAGTTAGAGCCGAAACAGCTGAGGCATGGTCTCCTGAAGTGGTGATCCAGATGAAAAGCATTTCTCAACTGGACATATCATCATCAGGAGACCTAGTTGCATTTGCAGTGAGGGAAGCTGTGATTGAAGGAGAAAAATCCGAATATCTAAATCAGATATGGCTTACGGGAACGGCAATGGGAAAACCACCAGTTCAATATACCTTTGGTGAAAAATCGGCCACGCGACCCCGTTTTTCACCCGATGGGAAGCACATTGCGTTTACCAGAGAGGGATCCGAAAAATCACAGGTTTGGATTATGCGAACAACTGGAGGAGAAGCGTGGCAGTTTTCATACCAGCAAGAGAGCGTGATTGATTTCAAATGGTCACCGGACGGACAACACATTGCCATGGTAATGAAAGACCCAAAAAGTGAAGAAGAAGAAACAGAGGAAGAAGAAAAACGTGACGTTATACTTGTCGATCAAAACTTTAAGAACAATCATATTTATCTGAAAACGTTCACAACAGAAATTGACACAACAGAGGCAGATAAAATCACTTCCGGAAGCTTTACAGTCAATACTTTCAACTGGAGTCCGGACGGCCGGCTAATCGTTTTTTCACACAGCGAGGAGCCGACATTCAATAGCCGATCAATTACGGGAGACATTTCTGTTGTAACTGTTGCTACAAAATCAACAACAACAATAGTTGACTGGCCCGGCGTGGATGCTGACCCCTTATTCTCGCCAGACGGCAAGACCATTGCTTTTTCATCCGATGGAGGAACCACCGAGCGGATAGGGCTTGGCGACTGCTTTGTTGTTTCGGTAAAAGGGGGAAAACCGAGAAAGCTTGCAGAAACGCCCAACAGGAGCGTTGGTGTGAGAGGTGCTCCGGGAATCATGCAATGGTCGAAAGACGGTAAACATGTATACACCTCAGACTATGAAGGGACAAGAACACAGATATATAAACTCGATGTAAAAGGAAAAAAGATTGCAGGACTTACAGCTTATGATGGTGTTATATCCAACCCTGTACTTAGTTCGGACGAAAAAAAGATTGTTTTTGTTGGTCAATCCACAGAGGTCCCTGCCGAGCTTTACGTTAGTGACCTTCGGAAATTTGGTCCCAAGGTACTGTCAACCTTCAACAGGAATAAAGACTGGCCAGAGATTACAAAAACCGAACGGGTGAATTGGAAATCAAAAGATGGCTTAGAAATCGAAGGATTGCTGACGTACCCATTGGGATATAAACAGGGAAAGAAGTATCCACTGGCACTAATTATACACGGCGGCCCCTCAGGAGTTTTTACTGAAACATTCACAGGAAACCCAAGCATCTATGTGATTCAGTATTTTACAGAGAAAGGGTATGCAGTCCTGAGGCCCAATCCCCGAGGGAGCACGGGTTATGGGAAAGAATTCCGCTACGCGAACTTTAAAGACTGGGGTTTTGGTGACTATGAGGACATCATGAGTGGTGTTGACAAAACAATAGATATGGGGATTGCTGACCCGGAGAGAATGGCTGTTATGGGGTGGAGTTATGGGGGATATATGACATCATTTCTCGTCACAAGGACTGGACGCTTCAAGGCTGCCAGCATGGGGGCTGGATTGCCAAATCTTATCAGCATGGTCACAACGACGGATATCCCTGATTATCTCGTGGCACACATGGGATCAGAGATCTGGGAAGACTATGAAACTTATGAAAAACATTCAGCCATATATCGAATCGGTAAGGTGACAACCCCCACACAGGTGATCCACGGCTCCAACGATCTGCGTGTTCCCTTTACCCAGGGACAGGAATTTTACGTGGCATTGAAGCGACGAGGAATCGATACAGAAATGGTGGTATATCCAAGAACACCGCATGGTCCACGTGAACCGAAATTGCTGATGGATGTCTCGCCGCGCATCATGGCGTGGCTCGATAAGTATATTGATGTTAGATAAAGAGGTGTTCAAACGAATGGAGGTAAGTCATTAAGCCATCCAGACGAGAGTTTCTTAAATCAGGAGCGTTAGGCTCAATGGGCATCAGCCTTGGGCTAACGCACGTTGGGCGTGCTGAGCCGAAGAAACTAAAACCACTACGCATCCTTATCTTGGGAGGAACAGCCTTTCTTGGTCCGCACCAGATCAAGCATGCCTTAGCCCGTGGCCATAAGATTACCACGTTCACACGTGGGCAAACGGAACCAACCGTTAACAGGGAGGTCTTCGAGCGGGTCGAAAGTTTGATCGGAGACCGAAATGATAATCTAGATGCTCTCGAGGGCAGGAAATGGGATGCTGTTATTGATAATTCTGCTACTTATCCACGATGGGTTAAACAGACAACAGACATATTAAAGGAAAACGTGGACACATATCTTTTTACATCAACACTTTCTGTGCACGCAAGCTTTGAAAAGAAAGGCTTGACGGAAGATGATCCAGTGGCTATTACTGAAGATCCCACAGTAGAAGACATGAAATACTACGGTGCCTTGAAGGCACTTTCAGAAGATGTAACCCGAAAGGCATTCGGGAAACGTGCGATTATTGTCCGCCCCCATCTGATTGTGGGTCCTGGAGATAGAACAGACCGTTGGACCTATTGGCCAGTAAGAATTTCAGAAGGCGGGGAAGTCCTTGCACCAGGTCACCCAGACCGACCAGCGCAATACATAGATGTGAAAGATCTAGCGGAGTTTAATATTCGGTTGATCGAAAATCGTGCTGCTGGTACTTATAGTGTGGTAGGACCAATATCGCCATTTAGCATGGCAGAAATGCTTTACGGAATCAGAGCGGTGGTAAGTAACTCAGTATCATTTACATGGGTGGACCAGGATTTTCTTATGGAAAATGACGTCGCGCCTTGGCGTGAAATGACAGCATGGATGCCTTCAGGTGGAAAGCGAGATGGTTTCTCATCATTTAATAATTTCAGAGCTGTCTCCGCCGGCTTAACATTCCGGCCCTTAGCTGAAACAGCAAGATCAACTCTTGACTGGTGGGCAACTCTCCCGAAAGATAGAAGGGCAACCCCCAAAGCGGGACTAGCCAGAAAGAAAGAAAAGAGAGTTTTGGATAAATGGCATAACCGGAGATGATATCACTTCATCAAGCAATCTTTCTATTTAGGTTTCTCAGTAGATAGGGATGAAGGATTCTTTAAACAAACATAGTTTTTTAGAGTAAGCAGAACCAAAGCAGCCATAAGGTAATTGTATAATGAATGACTCTTTACTGAAGAGGCCAGAGTTATTAATTCTATTTGCCTTGTTTAGTATTCTTATAACCAGTTGATATATAAGAATGAAACTCAAGAACAGTTCAAAACGATATTTTTTTGGTATTTTTTTGGTTTTCTCTTTTTGGTCCTGCACAAGGAACACCGCAGAACACACTTTTAATCTAGCTTTAGTTACACCGGCGGATCATCCTCACACCATTGCCTCAAGGAAATTTGCTGACCTAGTTGAAGATGGATCAAAGGGGAAAATAGTTATACGTGTTTTTGATAGTGCTTCATTGGGTTCAAATCCTGAGCTATTAGATGGAATACACATGGGAATAATAGATTTTGCCATTTCTACCCCAAATATTTTGGCGGAGTTTGATCCAACTCCAGGCATTTTTGGCCTTCCATATCTTTTTAAGAATATAGAACATATGTTGAGTGTCACTCGTGGCAATATAGGGACTCAAATAAAAAAGATATATCAACGAAATACGGGTATCAAGATATTGAGTTATGCGGGTGGTTCCCAGCGACATATGATTAGCAAAAGTCCCATAAGATCCATAAAAGACCTGGAAGGCCAACAAATGCGAACGATGGAATGGGAGGTTTCTGTGCAATGGTGGAAAGCGTTAGGTGCGAACCCAACAGTTCTTCCCTTTAATGAGGTTTATACAGCTTTACAGACAGGTGTAGTAGATGGAGGCGAAAACGAGTTCCCATCATTTACAATTAATCGCTGGGCTGAACCGGCGAAGTACATTGCGCTGACGCGACATATTATTGCTGTCAGACCCTTGATTATGAACGGTAAAAAATTCAATTCGCTTCCAAGCGGTTTACAAACTGTTGTTCAAAATGCAGCCAACGAAGCAGCTGATTACGACATTCAATTAGAAACTTCCGCAGAGTTTGAATTGAAGCAAAAATTAGAAGATGATTTTGGTGTAGAGTTTATTGAATTAAATATTGAGCCTTTTATTGAACGGTCGCTACCAGTAATTAATAGCTTTGGTAAGGATTCTGACCTGGATGTTTTTATTGATCAGATTGTCGATCTCGGTACCCAATTTTAATGGTTAGCATTTTATTGAATCCACTTGGGTAAGCCTAAAGAGCGTGTTAAACGAATTCCACAAAAAGCTAACCAACGCACTAAATAATTTAGTTGCAGGATTATGTATTGTTTTGATTCTTGCTCTTTTTGTACAAGTTGTGAACCGGTATCTTTTCGGGGTTTCGTGGCCAGCAATCACATATATTGTTTCTTTTTGTTTTGTTTGGATGTGCATAATTGGCATTGCTTTAACTGTGTCACCAAATTCGCACTTTTTAGTTGATGTATTGGTTAGGCGACTCCTAAGAGATCGTTTCCCAATTTTCCGTGTTTTTATCGCATTTAATCTTTTTCTGAGTGGTTTAATTATCTTCTGGTCGAGTCTTCCATTCATTGATCTTGGTATAATAAAACGTGATCCTACTGTGGGGTGGCCCATGATTTATAATTATATGTCCTTACCATTTTGTGGCGCCCTTCTTATTTATTATTCTTTGGTAACTATTATCTCTTACAAGCGCAATAACAAATAAGAGAATGGCGTCTTCAGCTTTAATAATTATTTTGTTTTTGACTTTTTTCCTGTTTCTTTCAATAGGAGTTCCTTTGGCGTCAGCGCTTCTTTTTTCTTCTATTATTGTAGTGTTGATAGATCCAGGCCTTCATTTGGTTATTGTTCCAATGCGCATGTATTCGGGGATAAACAATTTTTTATTGTTAGCTATTCCAGGCTTTATGTTTGCCGCCCTGTTAATGAATAGAATAGGGGTTACCAATGATATTGTCAAACTCTCTGACCTCTTGGTTGGTCGGATACGTGGAGGACTTGCTCATATCAATGTACTGGCAAGCATGCTTATGGGCGGGATTTCTGGGTCAGCAACGGCCGATGTCGCAGGTATAGGCTCCATACTTATTCCCACAATGAAGAAAAGAGGATTTGGATCAGGTTTTGCCGCTGCTATTACGGCATCTTCATCTGCTATTGGGTCGATCATTCCTCCAAGTATTTTGATGATAGTTTATGGTGCTACCGCCAATATTTCTATAGGGGCGCTTTTTATAGCGGGATATATACCCGGGATTCTTGTTGCCTTGCAACAAATAGTAGTTTCTTATATTTATTCGAAGAAAGCGGGCTTAGCAAAAGACGAAACAAAATGGACTTGGGAGGAAATAGGAAAGATTACCTTTAGAGGCCTTATCCCGCTAAGTGTATTTTTGATAATAATTGGGGGGATTGTTTTTGGTATCATGACAGCAACAGAAGCAGCCGCGGTTTCGGCTGTTTACGTTTGCATTCTAGGCTTTTTTGTCTATAATACTTTAACATATAAAATGTTATTAGAAGTTGCCATAGAAACAGCTCGTCTCACGGCAGTAGTGATGTTCTGTGTCGGGACCGCGACGCTTTTTGGTTGGTTGATGACATATCTACAAATATTGGATGTCTCATCAGGTGTGATTCAAAGTTTTGCTACAGGGCCTAAGGTCTTTTTGTTTTTTTGTGCATTCTTGTTTGTTGTTTTGGGCACATTTATGGATCCTGTTCCAGCAATTCTTATATTTGTGCCAGTTTTGGCCCCAATCGCAATTGCCCTTGGCGTAGAACCGATTCTTTTAGGTATTATAATTGTAATGACTTTATCTATTGGGAGAATAACCCCCCCATATGGCATTAGCCTCTTATTGGCTTCATCCATTGCTGATATACCTATATCAAAAGCACTAACCTGGTCTTTTATTTTGTTCGGCGGATTTTGTATGATAGTCTGCTTAATAATTCTTATTCCTGAGGTATCATTGTTTTTGCCAAAACTATTAGTTCCTGATTCTATGTGACACAGTTAAAACCCACATAGAAATAGAAAACTAATTATAATGAATTATTATGAGTAAGATATCCAGAGAAGAAATCTGTTAGAATTAATGTCATTAACAATTGGCGCTTGGTCAAGATGGAATGAACCCAGACAATTTTCTTTTTTTAATAAACCTTAAAAGGACAATGACAATCGATGCTACCTGATGCAATAAAATTAAAAATAAAAAACTCTGCTGTTATCGCAGTTGTAACAATTGATGATTCTTCTAATGCAGTCCCACTTGCTGAGTCACTCATCAAAGGAGGGGTCACTGTTATGGAGCTTACTTTAAGAAGTGAATCAGCGATGGATTCACTTCGGCTTATTATTGAACAAGTTCCTGAAATGACGGCTGGGGTTGGGACAGTGCTTAGAGTTGATCAACTGGAGGAAATTATAGCTGTGGGAGCCGAGTTTGGAGTAGCTCCTGGATTAAATCCAAAAATAATTCAACGCGCAAAAAACTTAGGTTTTCCTTTTGCTCCAGGGATTGTGACCCCAAGTGATATAGAATTGGGAGTTGAACTTGGATGTAACACATTGAAATTTTTCCCGGCGGAGGCTTCGGGTGGCCTAAAATATTTTAAAAGCATGACAGCTCCATATTCTTATCTGAAGTTACAATACATACCTCTCGGTGGTCTAAATGAAGACAATTTTAAATCTTATTTATTAGACCAGTCTATTCTGGCTGTTGGAGGGTCATGGATTGCTACCCGTGCATTAATCAATCAACAAGACTGGGAACAAATTATGACAAATGCTCAAAGGGCAATAAAGATAGCAAAAAGCTTAAAGGGAGAATAATTATGTCTATTGTAACCTTTGGGGAGATTATGTGTCGACTACAGTCACCTGAGAACTTGCGTCTGCGGCAGGCTCACGGATTCGAGGTCACCTATGCTGGTGCGGAAGCAAGTGTAGCCGCTTCAATATGTAATTTTGGCGGAATTGCGCGCTATGTTACAGCCCTGCCGAAACACACCCTTGCCGAATCTGCCATGGACGCCTTACGGGCCGTGGGAATAGATACGCAGTTTGTTTTGCGTACAGAAAGTGGAAGATTAGGGCTTTATTTCCTTGAGGCTGGCGCGAATCAGAGACCAAGCAATGTTATTTACGATCGCTCCGACTCCGCTGTTTCTATAACGCCTTATGATATGTATGATTGGTCATCCATCTTTAATGGATCTAAATGGCTCCACATTACTGGGATTACACCAGGGCTTTCGAAGATTGCAGCTGAAGCAACTTTAGAAGCAGCAAAAAAAGCTAAAGCAGTTAACATTCAGGTTTCGATTGATCTCAACTTCCGAAAGAAATTATGGCATTGGGATTCCTCTAAATCGAATCGCGAATTAGCTGAGGAAACGATTCGAGGCATTTTGCCATTTGTTGATTTAGTAATTGGTAATGAAGAAGATTGCGCTGACGTCCTTAACATTCATGCTGGTGATACTGATGTAGATGCTGGCAAGTTAAATACGGAATATTATCCCGACGTCGCCCGACAATTGATTACACAATTCCCCAATGTCCAAAAAGTTGCGATTACTCTGAGGGAAAGTATTTCAGCCACGCATAACAATTGGGGCGCCATGCTCTTTGATGGTGGCATTAATCAACACTTTTTCGCCCCAGTTGATAGTGCAGGCCAATACGTTCCCTATGAAATAAAAAACATTGTGGATCGTGTAGGTGGTGGGGATGCATTTGCTGGCGGCCTCATTTTTTCGCTTAATACACCCGAACTTAACGAACCGAATAAAGCAGTTGAATACGCTGTCGCTGCCTCTTGTTTAAAACATTCTATAAAAGGAGATTTTAATTTTTCAACGAGAAGCGAAGTAGAAGCACTTTTGAAAGGATCGGGCTCGGGTCGGGTAGTTCGTTAGTTAGATCAATACTGATTAATCAGAAAACTATTAGAAGTTTCGTTTCAATTTTTATTTCTTAGCCAATAAAGCTGAATTCGTGCAACATCCAAACATAGTATTTATTATGTCTGATGAACAAAGGCGTGATAGCTGTGGTGTATACGGGAATGAAATAATTAACACGCCTAACATTGACGCATTAGCCCAGTCCGGTGCAACATTTAATAACGCATACTGTAATTCCCCTTTATGCGTGCCATCACGCTCCTCTATGGTTACAGGACAATATGTTAATCAAATCAAATCTTGGGGCAATAATATGCCGTGGCACGGGAATGTGACATCCTGGAATCAAATATTGCAAGAGAATGATTATCAAACTATATCAATTGGCAAACTTCACTTCAGAAGCACTAAAGACAATAACGGGTTTGATGAGGAAATTATTCCGATGCATATATATAACGAGATTGGAGATCCACTTGGCTTAATAAGAGATGAAATCCCTCAGATCAAGAAATTTAGGTCATACATTGATGACGCCGGACCAGGCGAATCTTCGTATACTAGTTACGATACAATGATTTGTAGTGAAGCAATTGAATGGATAAAAACCAAGGGAGTTCAATCAGGGAAGCCTTGGTTTTTATATACAGGATTTGTGGCCCCACATCCACCATATATTGCTCCCTCTAAGTTCTATGATATATATAGCTCCAAAGATTTTTCTCTATACAAACATACCAATAAGACTAAGTTGAGCAATCATCCGATAGTTAATGATTTTAGATATCATTTAAACCTTGAAGATGATTTTTCTCCGGCCACCATAAATAATGCTATCGCTGCTTATTATGGCCTGGTCTCTTTTTTGGATTTTAATATTGGCCAACTACTTGACGCGTTATCAGAAACAGGCTTAAAAGAGAACACATATATTCTTTTTTGTTCGGATCATGGAGAGTGTATGGGACAACGAGGCCTGTGGGCCAAGTCCGTCTTATACGAAGAATCAGTTGGTATTCCTTTAATCCTTACAGGGCCAGATATTAAAAACAAGCAAACTTGCGAAACGCCAGCATCTTTGATTGATATATTCCCAACTGTATTGGATATCTCAAGCGTCCAGCCTGGGAAGAAAACAGCCATAAACAAAGACAGTATCTCTTTGCTAAAATTATTGGATGAAGATTATGATTCGGATCGAAAAGTATTCTCAGAATATCATGCCGTTGGTTCTCCTACAAGCAGTTTCATGATTCGGAAAGGAGAATGGAAGTATATTCATTATAATTTATATGAAGATGAACTCTACAACTTAAAAAAAGACCCCTTTGAACTTGATAACAAGTTTATGCAACCAGACCATCAAGATATTAGTCAGGAACTGTGGGCAGATTTATTAAAGATTTGTGACCCTAAGCTTGTTTTTGATCAAGCGATTAAGGATGCTGGACAATTATTGGAGAGGCTGGGTGGGAAGAAAACTCTTTTTGAACAAGAGTCTTTTGGCGCAACTCCGCCCCCAGGAATATAGTCTTTTAAACAGTTCCTCTTCTTGCTTCCAATCTTTGTCTAATCTCATATGCTTTTTGACTGGTTAATGGGTAGGATTTAACAAGCCAGAAACATCCCAAGACACAAATTCCAGTGATACCAACCAAAGCTATTCGCATAATTAAAAAAGTCTCATAAGACTGAGCGCCAGCCAAACTCAACTGAAAACCTGTAGACTCGGTAATCACATTTCCTAAAAATAGAGTTAAAGCAAGGGAAAACTTAAAGACCCAAGTGTATATGGCAGTATAGCTCCCCTCTCGGCGTGTTCTATTCTTGTCTTCATCATAATCTGCAACATCACCAATCATTGCAACAAGTGCAACCCAGAACGGTGTAAATCCTAAGCCGAGTAAAGCACCGATTATAATTTGCCAATTTGGATGTGCAGGTGTAATAAAAAACCACTTTGAGATGACAGCAATAATAGCAGTACAAAGGGCAGTGTACATTAAGCGTCTCTTGCCATAACGCTTTGATATCCAAAGAGCAATAGGTAAAGACAAAACAGAGGTGATCGTTTTGGCTGTATCTGAATACCCCATTACAATGGAAGCCTTTGCTTTAGCCCCATCGAAGACATAATAGATATTCAAATATTGACCCAGGGTTATAACCAAGTTTTCACCTAAAGTCATTAAGACAAGTAAACCCAAAACAACTCTGAAAGGCTTATTGGACAAGGAAAGCTTTATACTTTCCAAGAAACCAATTTTGTGTTGTTTTGATGCAACTTTTTCGAACCGCTCTTTACAAAAGAAAGCCGGAAGAAGTCCGAAAAGGATTATCAACAGTCCAATGCCTGTTGCTGTCCAACGCATACCCTGAAGGGGGTTTTCAAAAATTGGGAGATTGATTATAGCATATATCCAACCCATAAAACCCCAAGCTAACATTTGAGCAAGAATTCTATAAGATACTACGCTAGTTCTTTCATGGTAATCTGGACTCAATTCGGCAGATAAAGTTTCCCAGGGGACAACAAAAATTGTAAAACTCGTGTAAAAGATGATTGCGGCGACAATAAACAATCCAAGGGTAACGTACGTTTCTAATCCCTTAGGGATCATCCAAATCAAGGGGAATGTTAAACCGGATAAGACAGCGCCTATAAATAAGAAAGGTCGACGCCGGCCTAATTTTGTTCTCGTATTATCAGACAGATTACCCATATAAGGATCTAAGAATGCGTCATAAATCCTAAATATCATCATGGCCAAACCTATGAGTCCCAGAGAAAGTCCCAGCTCAATGTTGAAAATAAGATTTGCAAGATATTGAACTGACTGGTTTCCCATTTGAAGGACGAAAGCTCCTGCACCGTAGGATGCTTTAGAATAAACTGGGATTTTGTCTTTAGACATGGACGAGTCTTATAAGGAATTGACTAGTTGAAGATATTTCTTAGGAGGAGAGCCCTCAAGCAAGTGGCAACCAGACAGACATAGAAGGTTCTCCCCGATTATTCCAAGCATAATAAGGGATCATCTTTACCGATACAGAGGAGCGATCATTGGGATTATAATCTTGGTAAAGGTTTTTAGCCTCTTGTCCTTGAACAAACACTTTGCCTTCTAATGCTACAATACCACCAAGTAAATCACTTTGATATCTTGCTTCCGGTTGAAAATCCTTTGGTATTAAGATATTCTCAATGGGATGATTATTTGGAATGTCAATTGATTCTAGACAGTAAATCACCGGTCCATATGCTATGGCTACTTGATTTCTTGTCTCCTCTACAAAAGGGTGAGATCTAATCATCCTTGGTTTCAAAGTAAAAACAAGTTTGATTTCATCATTGTCTTGCCAAGAGCGTTTTAGGTGAAAAAACTGACCGCATTCTATTTTTTCATTAACCGGTTCTTTGTTTAATATGACTTGTGCCTCATTTGCCCATGTTGGAATGCGAAAAGACAAGGTTGCCTCACTTTTGGGAGCTTTATCAACATTAACTATTATTTCGCCCTCCCAGGGATAATTAGTTGATTGACGGATTTCTATTTCTTCTCCATTAATGAGAGCTGTTTTTAACACATTGCTGCCGTATAGGTTAAAGACGACTCCCTCATTGGAGAGACTGTAGGCCCAACTATGTATTTTTGCTATTGTGCGTCCAACCTGAGGAGGGCAACAAAAGCACGTAAACGTCTTCCAGCGTTCATGAGTATCATTTGAAAGCATAGTATGATTCTGTCCTCGCCATTCCAAGGGATTAGTATAACAAAATCGTTCTCCATCAATGGAATTTCCAGAAAGACCCGAGTTATACATTACGGTCTCCATCATGTCTGCATATTTACTCTCTCCTGTTATCATAAACATTCGATAAGAAAACATAGCATTCCCAATATTGGCACAAGTTTCATTATAGGCCGTACTATTTGGAAGTCGGTATTCCATGCCAAAGGCTTCGTGAACTCTATCTCCGTCATCACTTTGCCTATTTATTTTATCTCCTCGCGTTGAGGTTCCACTGTGATGTACCCCAATAGCTCCTGTCACATATACTTTTGAAGTCGCGATGTTATCCCAAATTTTTTGTAGAGCCTCAAAAAGTTCCTTATCTCCATTTTCAGAAAATAAATCAGCACCACCACAATACAGATATGCCGCAGTTACTGCATGCCCCACTGCCACATTTTCATCTTTTAGCGGTATGCCCATCTGATTTTGTTCGTTTGTATCTATTGAGTGTTCTGGTCTACATGGAGGAACGTCCTCCGTACCTCGAACATTAATAAAGAAAGCAACCATATTCAAATAAGCCGGGTTTTCTGTTACTCGATAAAGATCTATTAGACCCATTAAATGAGATGGATTCCAACCAAAAATTGCTGCGGCCTTTGAATCATCTCTAAAACGTTTAATTAAACAGTCGGCAGCTTTTATAGCGATGTTCAAAAAGTTGGTCTTTCCCGTTATAAGATGATGAACGGATGCTGAAGTAAAAAGGTGACCTAGATTATAATCTTCATGGTAAGGTCGATAGTTCCAACGATCCTCTCCAAGTAGCTGTATTTGTGTATTTATATAGCCATCAGCTTCTTGGGCATTGGCGATATTAGATATGTGTTCATCTAATTCTAGTTCAAGATTTTTATCGCCTGTGGATGCGAAGAAATAGGAAAGCGATTCAAGGAATTTGTAGCAGTCACCATCACTCCAATAGACACCATAGAACTCTCCTTTTCCCGAATTAGCTGCTGTAATAAAATTTTTGAAAACAGCAGAATTTTTTAGATTGTTTAATGAGTCACGAATACTTGGGATTGTTGCTTTAAGGCACAATTCACTGCGCTTGCCCCAAAAACCATCAGGAGACCATTTGCATGAAAAGTGGCCTATTTCTTGAAAAATTAAATGAGGGCTTCTATGTGTTTTAAAGTCTATCATATTTCACACCTATTTATTGTATACCTTCAAAACAATCTAAATTGATAGATTCTTAGTGAAAATCAACTTTTTTTTCTAAAACCTAGAAGGTATTTTACTTTTGGACTAGAGTCTCATACCATTTCTGGAGGAAAAATAATTATGAAATTTGATTATCAGAAACTTTATATCAATGGAGAATTGGCAGACGCTCAAACTAATGAGCGGCATGAGGTCATCTGCCCTGCCACAGATGAAGTTATAAGCGAAGTTGCTAAAGCCAGTCCTGCTGATGCACAGATTGCCCTGGAAGCAGCTAAAGAAGCCTTTATAGGTTGGAGTGTTTTACCCTTGGAGGAAAGAATAGCCTGGCTCCATAAAATGCGTGATGCAATAGCTAAAAACAGAAAAATGTTAGAAGAAACCCTTATGTTTGAATCTGGAAAGCCCTATGGTGAAGCAGAAATGGAGCTTGGAGTAATAATAGATTCCATTACTTATTTTTGTGATGCCATGACCAAGCAGACAAAGGATACCATAGAAGATAGAGAAGGTGATTGCAATCACGAGATTCGTTATGAACCCTTGGGAGTAGCGGTCTCATATTTACCCTGGAACTTTCCCCTTGAAACCCTCAGTTTTAAGCTTGCTCCGGCTTTGGTGGCTGGCTGCACTCTGATTGTTAAACCATCTCCAGCGACCCCACTTAGCACCTATTTGCTCGGTAAGCTTTGTCATGAAATAAATTTCCCGAAAGGTGTTTTTCAAATATTGTATGGGGACAATGATGTTCTTCCTCAGGTCCTGTCTAGCAGTAAAATACCAGCTATCCTTTCCGCTGTTGGTTCTTGTGCTACAGGAAGAAAAATACTAGAGCAGGGGAATACCAGCTTGAAAAAGTACTGTTTTGAGCTAGGTGGAAATGCACCTGCTATCATTTTCGATGATGCTTCGGTTGATACAGCTGTGGACATAATTAGTGGCTTTAAATTTTTTAATGCTGGTCAAATTTGTATTGATCCCAATAGGATATTTGTGCACAAAACAGTTTTCCCAGAAGTTGAACAGGGCCTCATAAATTCTTGTGAAAATGTGAAGATCGGTTTTGGAAAAGAATCTGGTGCGAATATGGGTCCTCTAACCGATAAAAATGCACAAGCTCGAATCCATGCTTGGGTTGAAGAAGCAATATCAATGGGGGCAGAACTCGTTTGTGGAGGGGATTTGTCCGCAGTTCCCGAAAAGGGCTCTTATTATCCTCCTACAATTCTAAAAGGAGTTACGCCTGATATGATGATTTATCAAGGTGAGATATTTGGTCCCGTAATAAGTTTAATCGAGTTTGAAGATGATAATGAAGTATTAGAAATGGCTAATGATACTGAGGCAGGTCTTACTTCGTACATTTTTACTGAGAATGATGATCGTATAGATAAGTTCAGTCGCTCTTTAGACTTCGGAGAGGTAATGGTGAATAAGGCGAAATGGGGAGACTATCTTCCTCATATAGGTATCAAACAGAGTGGCATGGGTTGCGTCGGATCCCCACGGGTCTTAAAGGAATTTCAACGTATGAAACGTGTAACGTCAAGAATGTGAAATAAACACATTCCTTTAACTATAGTTCGGATATCAAAGTATAATCGATGCGTATTGAAAGAATAGAGACTTATAAACTAATTGCTCCCATCGAACCATCCTTTGGATGGTCCCAAGGTTGGGCCGAAAAAAGACATCTTTTGCTCGTCAAGATAACTGGTGATGATGGCACGGTAGGATGGGGCGAAACACTTGGCGTACCATCACAATCTGTTTTGCATGAAATACTTGCGCCTTTAGTTATTGGTCAAGACCCCATGAATCGTTCAGGGATTTGGGAGAGGATGTTTCAACGCTCTGGTTTTTATTTGAGCAATAGTGCGGTTGGTCTTGGTGCTTGCGGAATGAGTGGTATTGATATTGCTCTTTGGGATTTAGCTGGAAAAGCTGCAGGAATTCCTGTTTGTGAAATGCTCGGTGGTCGTGTTCGAGAAAAGGTAGCAGTTTATGCGACGGGACTTTATTACACAGAAAATGAAACACACGAAACCCTTTGCAAAGAAGCTGTTGGATATGTTGAAGTAGGCTTTAAGGGCATGAAAACTAAAGTTGGTAGGTTGTCTATTAATCAAGACGTTGAAAGAGTTGCGGCAATTCGCAAGGCAATTGGATCTGATATCCATTTAATGATTGATGCTAATCAGGCATACAATGTTTCAAGTGCTATGAGAATAGCAAGAAAGCTTTCCGATTATGATATTTTCTGGTTTGAAGAACCTGTTAATACACAAGACTTAGATTCGTATCTGTTTTTGAAATCAGCCTTGCCAATGCCTCTTGCCGGAGGTGAGACATTGAAAACACGCTATGAGTTCGAGAAATTTTTGTCGCGCAAAGCTTATGATCATGTTCAACCTGATGTTGCAATTTGTGGGGGACTTACAGATATGCAACGTATTTGCCACATGGCTAATATGTGTGGTATCCAGGTTAACCCACATGTTTGGGGATCGCAGATATCAATTGCTGCCACTGTGCACTTGACGTCAACGTTGCCTCCATGTCCTCAAGCTTTTAATACGGTCCCTTATATTCAAGACCCAGTTTTTGAGTTAGATAGAACTCCCAACCCTATTCGCGACACAATATGTTCTAACCCTTTCCAGCCGGAAAATGGGCTTATTACAGTTTCAAAAGATCCGGGTCTTGGAATCGAAATACTAGAAAAAGAAGTGAAAAAACTGTGTGTTGAAGGAGGCTATACGGTATGTTCCCAAAAGGCATAATAGCCATTCCCTGCACACCTTACCATGAAGATATGAGTTTAGATTTTGATAGTCTAATTAACGAAGTGCAATTCATTGTGAACGCAGGAGCAAATGGAATAGCATATCCAATTATGGCAAGCGAGTTTTATGTTCTTTCAGATCAAGAACGAAAACAAGCTGTTGAGACAGTTATAAAAGCTGTCGATGGTTCTATACCCGTTTGTGTTGGCGTCACTGGACAAAACATACACAATTCTCTTGAACTGGCTGATCACGCACAGCAAGCTGGTGCCACAGGTCTAATTAGCATGACACCAGTTCTTCATTCTTGGCATGAAGACGATGTGGAGAATTATTTTAACGTACTTGATGAAAAAGTATCAATTCCGCTTATGCTACAAAATGTAGAGGCTTATGGGATGATGCCAATAAGCATCCCTAAAGTAGTAGATATCATTAAGCATAGTTCAAACATAAAAGACCTTAAGGAAGAAGGAATGCCTTCTATATTGAGAATGGAACAAGCCATTCGAGAAGGGGGATCTCATATAAAGGGAGTTTATGGTGGTTTTGGAGGCCTTCAATTTCTAGATGAAATGAAATTGGGAGCGGCTGGTAATATTATGGCATGTGAATTTGTGGATGTTTTCAGCAAAATTTATGATGCATGGACATCTGAGAATATTGAGGTAGCAAAGAACACATTTTGCCGCTTACTTCCTGCCTTGGTGTACGAAACAAAACTTTTCCCTGCTTTTCCTCTTAGTGTGCTTCAAAAACGTGGAATCATCACAAATAACAAGCCAAGATCAGTTAGTATGAGTTTGCCAAAAAATATTCTTAGACAAATTGATTATTATATTGAAGACCTAGATGATTTATTCATTTCTACTCACTGAGATTTTTTATCCTTATTAATTGTTGAACGATTCAGTTGATATTTTGATAATCGGTGCTGGAGCTTCCGGAGCAGCGTTGGCCTGGTCATTATCTGACACTAGCATGAATGTCTTGTGTATGGAGCAAGGAGATTGGATTAGTCCTAATGACTATCCGACAAATCTGAAAAACTATGAGCAACACCGTTGGGATTCTGACTTTAGCGCAGATCCAAATGAGCGAAATAAACCTGAAGATTACCCGGTGAATTCACAGGAATCGCCTATAACTCCTCTTAATTATAATGCGGTTGGTGGCGGAACAATTGCTTACATGGGCCTTATGCCACGATTTCATCCATCAGATTTCAAAATCAAATCTTTAGATGGCGTTGCTGATGATTGGCCAATCGATTATTCTATATTGGAACCATATTATTCAATTAATGATCATATGTCGGGTATCTCAGGCCTCAAAGGAAATCCAGCCTATCCGCCTTACTCGCTTCCATTGCCACCACTGGCTATGGGGAAAATAGGCCAAACCTTAGCAAAGGGCTTTAACCAATTGGGGTGGCATTGGTGGATTCAAGACGCAGCAATGCTTAGCCAAAACTATAAGGGTCGAAAAGCATGTGTTTATGCTGGTCCTTGCGACCTTGGTTGTGCTACTGGCTCTAAGGCTAGTACAGATATAACCTATTGGCCACATGCTTTAGATAATGGAGTGAGGCTTAGAACTAGATGCAGAGTTCGAGAGATTACTATTGATAAAAAAGGCATGGCCAATGGAGTCTTATATTATAATGAGGATGACAAGCTTGAGACACAAAAAGCAAAAGTGGTGGTTTTGGCTTGCAATGGCATCGGGACACCGAGAATTTTACTAAACTCCTCATCAAGGATATTTCCTGATGGTTTGGCCAATAGAAGTGGATTGGTTGGGAAAAATCTTATGTTTCATCCATTGAGTGCTGTCCTAGGCATATTTGATGAGCCAATGGAAGGTGGGAAAGGACCAACATCCTGCGGTATTGCATGTCATGAATTTTATGAATCTGACCCCCAAAGAGATTTTATCGGCGGATATGCAATTGCAAGTGGTAGAGGAGACGGCCCACTAACTTTTTCACTTGGCGGATATGGTGGAGACAATCCTATTCCTTGGGGAGAGACTCATAGAGAATCCTTCGATAGTATTTATCCTTATATGGCCCCTTTGGTTGTAGTAAGCGATGATTTCCCTGAAGAATCAAACCAAGTTACTCTTGATCCAGAACTGATGGACAGTGATGGAATACCGGCGGCGAAAGTAAACTATCGCCAGAGTGATAATAATAAGAAAATGATTGCACATGGAAAGACCCGAGCGAAAGAAGCCCTTGAGGCTGCAGGAGCTAGGGAATTAATAGAAGTAGAAGGCGTGCTTCGAAAAGCAGGATGGCATTTAATGGGGACAGCACGGATGGGAGTCGATCCCGGGAAATCAGTAGTTAACTCTATAGGTCAATGTCATGATGTTAAGAATCTATTTATTGTTGATGGGAGTGTTTTTGTGACGGGCGCCGCTGTTAACCCTACTCCTACCATTCAAGCTGTCGCTTTATATATAGGGGATCAAATAAAAAAGCATGGAAAATCTATACTGAACTAACACCATTTTGATGCACAAAAAAAATATTAAATACCTTCTTGAGTATCTTGTAGATCAAATTATTCCAGCCAGCAAAAACGGGAAGCTTCCAAGCGCCAAAAGTCTAGGGGTTTCTGATTTTATTATGGAACAAATGTCTCGAGACTCAACATTAGAAGGAATCTATGACCAAGGGATAAACGAGTTTTTTAATATAATCAAAGAAGTAGAAAGAAATGATTTTTTAAGTCTTTCTAAACAGGAACAAAGAAGACTTACCCAAAAGCTAGAGGAAAAACAACCAGAGTTCTTTGTATTGCTTGTTAGGCATACTTACATGGGATATTACACCCATGCAGATGTGCTACGGTATTTTGGTTTTCCGGCACGACCAATTCATCCAAAAGGACAAAAGCAATTGCCAGATGATACGGATGTTGTTGAGGACTTAATCAAACCAGTATTAAATCGTGAGCCTATATATCGTAAATGTTAACTCAAGTTTTATGTGACGGTCTTAGATCGTCGATAAATGGTTTGGGGTCTTAATCATTAATCGAAGAATTCTATTAAAAAATCTAATGGGAGCTGGTATTGGAGTGGGCTGGTTAGCCAACGCTAGTTCATCCAAGACCTTAACGTTGTTACAGGATCGAGATCAATTTGGCGGTTGAACGGGCAAGAAATTCAAAGCTACCGGATTTTTTCGACTCGAGCGAGATGCCAAGCGGTGGTGGCTAGTTACTCCTGAAGGCAATGTATTTCTGATTCACGGTATTGATCATGCTGATGCACCAAAGATTGCTAGAACGTATAACAAAGAATACTGGAATCGAGAGTTGGGTTTATCAAAAGAAACGAGCAAAGAACAGCGCCTGCATGCTTTCTACAAAAAGAAAATTGCTGCAGATCGTAAATATCTGGGTTTCAATTGTTTATATAGCCATATCGCACCCATTGGAATGAATGTTTGTCCTTAGGTTGTCAGAAATTTGAAGATTGAGATTGAAAACTGGCATAAGAGCATTAATCCTCCTATGCCAAAAAAGCAATGAACTTATATTGATAAATCCATAATTTTTAACATGCTTTTTGGGAAAATCAAAACAAAAATAATGAGCCCCCTATTTATTTTAGGCATTAGTATGTTTTTTGCGGCTTGTGGAGGGTCAAACACCTCTAACACAAGCTTGGTTAAAGATACCTCTGGAGAGATTAATTACGTTAGAGACATCTGGCCAATTTTTGCCGAGAACTGTGTTTCTTGCCATGGCCCTGACAAACAAAAAAGTGGTCTTCGAGTAGATCAGAGAGTCAGTCTGTTGCGGGGGGGTGATATTGGTGCTCCGGCCATAGTCCCCAAAGAGCTGTCTGAAAGCTATCTGCTTCACATGATCGAATTAGAGGATCCAGATGAGCGCATGCCTCTTGGTAAAGAGCCTCTTTCAAAAAAACAGATTAACCTTATTGAAAACTGGATTGAACAGGGAGCTAAAGGAATTGATTTTGATTCTGACGTATGGCCAATTTTTGCCGAGAACTGTGTTTCCTGCCATGGCCCTGAAAAGGAAAAAAGCAGTTTGCGTGTTGATCAGAGGAATAGTCTTTTAAGAGGAGGGGACATAGGTGTCCCAGCATTAGTCCCAGGAGATCCTTCTGAAAGTTATTTGGTTTTTCTCCTAGAAGATGAAGATGCGGATATGCGAATGCCATTAGGAAAGGCCCCACTTTCTATAGAAGAAATAGATTTAATTAAACTGTGGATCACAGATGGTGCTAGTTGGCCAAGCCAAATGGAAGAGCAAGAGGTATCAATACCAGGAAGTGACCTTTGGTCCATACAGGAATTAAAATCACCTGATGTACCATCAATAAAGAATTCAAAATTTCCCATTAGAAACCCGATTGATGAATTTATTCAATCTTCTTTAAATGCTAAAGGCCTTCAACCTTCAGAAGAGGCGGACCCACTTACTTTGATTCGGCGTGCGTCCATAATATTGACTGGTTTGCCTCCCACCTATGAAGAAACACAGAAATTCATCTCCATATATACTGAGAATTCAGATCTTGCATATGATAAGCTTGTTGAAACGCTTATGGCATCGCCCCATTTTGGTGAGAGGTGGGCACAGCATTGGTTGGATGCTATTCGATGGTCTGAAACTAGTGGCTCTGAAGATAACATGTACAGAGTGAATGCCTGGTGGTATCGCGATTGGTTGGTTGAGGCATTTAATGAAGATAAGCCTTATGATGAGTTTGTACATCAACAACTTGCCGGAGATATTTTAGGAGAAGAGCAAGCAACCGGATTCCTTGTTTCTGGCCCCTATGCACTGCCAGCGACCATAGGCAGAGTACCATCAGAAGTGGCTCTGGCTAGAGCTGATAGGTTGGATGAAACTATCCAGACGGTTGCTGCCTCCATTCAAGGCCAGACAATGGCATGTGCAAGATGTCACAACCACAAATTTGATCCTATAACCATTAGGGATTATTATTCTATGGTTGCGGTTTTCAAAGATGTTGAATACGGTTTTCGCTGGCCACAGCTTGATGAAAATGACCCGCTAAACATTTTATCTAAAAATTTGAAAGATAGAATTGATGAAAGGCGCGAGGAGCTCAAAAAATATGGCTACTGGGAAGAAATTTGGCCGGATAGGAAAGAATTTTGGTTCCCACCAATCGAGACAGAATCTGTAAGGTTCACTTTTGGAGAAAAGGATACCAGTAAATCAATTAGTGTCTTTATTGATGAGATAGAAATTTTTGGACCAGGATCAGATAAAAATTTAAATCTTTCCTCTGATGGGGTTGAACACAAAACTTCGGAAGAAGGAGACAATCCTGGTCAATTACCTCATAACGTCAACGATGGAGGTTATGTCAATTCTCATTATGGCCCTGTAGCTTCATTAGGATGGGGTTCAAGATTTCCGCAGGAGAGCAAAGAGCGGCCAAATATTCAATTTGTCTTTCCACAAAAACAAAAAATCAATCGCGCTGTTATCAGCTCTAATCGGACATTTCTTTACTTGACTGATTATACTTTGGAAGCAGACGGAAAACCTACTGATCATACCTACGCTCATAGCTTTAAAAACTTCAAAATGGAGGCTGAGAACCCTGACGGTGTATTTGTAGAAGTTTTCAACACCTATAATGCAAATGACAATTTGGACAAAGACGTTCTAGAAAACAGAGAAAACTTAATAAGTGAAATAGATTCTTTAGCAAAGAAACATTTTCATGAGGGTCCTAAGCCTGGCTTCATTGGCCGTTTTGTAGAACCGACTACCACACATATTTTTCAAAGAGGGAGTCCCGCAAGCCCAGGCGCTGAGGTTGTTCCAGCAGGCTTGGAGGTTTTGGACGGAGATCTGGGCCTCAGTTCTGATACACCGGGCCCTGATAGGCGCCTTGCTTTTGCTAAGTGGCTTACGGATCAAAACCCACTAACTCCCAGAGTAATGGTTAATCGTCTTTGGCACCATGTTTTTGGCCAAGGCATAGTTACGACTTTAAGTGATTTTGGATTTGCAGGAAGTTCACCGACACATCCCGAATTGCTCGATTGGCTTGCGATGGAATTTGTTGAAAATGGCTGGTCAGTTAAATATTTGCTGAGGATGATGGTTTCTTCTCACACTTTTAAACAAGCCAGCTTCCCCAATGAGGAAGGATTGAAAGCTGATGGAAACTCCCAATTCCTTTGGAGATATCCTCCTAAGCGTGCTGAAGCTGAAGTATTGAGGGATGGGATTCTACTTTCTGCTGGCACATTGGATATGCAGATTGGTGGAGAAGGATATCGTATTCACGGGTTAAAAAAGCTGTTTGATCAATGGGCCGTTACTAATAACTACGGTGAGCACTCATGGCGGCGTATGTTATATCAGGAGCGAATGAGGAGAGTCAATGATTTAATGTTTATGGCATTTGATTTCCCGGATTGTGGACAAGTGCTTGCAAAACGTCCAGTATCAACAACGCCTCTTCAGGCCTTAAATATGATGAATAGCCCTTTTGTAAATACTCAGGTCTCTATACTTTCTGATTCAATTGTTAATGATGTGGGCAGAAAAAATATAGATGAACAGGTCGAAAAAGTCTTTGAGCTGATCTTAACCCGAAAACCAAAAGGTCAAGAAATAGAGATGTCAAAGGATTTGGTTACAACGGATGGCTTAGATGCATTAACCAGAGCTTTATTCAATTCTAATGAGTTTGCTTTCATTCGCTAAAACAATGGAGTAGTAATGTGTGATTTTGAAAATCCAATATCTAAGAACGGTCATAGATTATTAGATAGACGCTCGTTCCTGAAAGTTGCTGGTGTTTCCATGGGTGCTGTATCATTGCTTGATCTTTTGGCAATGGATCGGTTGTTAGCTCAAGACGTAAAGACAATTGGCGGGAAACAACCAATACGCCCTATGATTGATCCAAGAAATCCCTATGCATCTCGTTTGGCCCACCATGAAGCAAAAGCTAAGCAACTGTTGGTTATTTATCTACCTGGTGCAATTAGTCATGTTGATACGTTTGACTGGAAGCCGGACCTTGAGAAGTACGATGGTCAGAAACCAGATGGGATCCCTAAAACAACCTTTGAAGGGCCAACGGGTAATATTGCAAAACCTTTCTGGGATTTCTCTCCAAAAGGCAAGAGTGGGAAAATGGTTTCAAGTCTTTTGCCAAACCTTGGAAATCTAGTTGATGATTTCTGTTTTATACATTCGCTATACACGGAAACAAGCGCACATCCTACAGGTGAAAATTTCTTTAATACGGGTTTTACCATGGAAGGATTTCCATCTCGAGGGGCATGGATTTCATACGCTTTAGGAACTGTAAATGAGGAATTACCAGCCTATGTTGCCATAGCAGATCCACGTGGTTTGCCTAGATCCGGCAGAAATAATTGGGGAAGTGGTTTCTTGCCAGCATCCTTTCAAGCAACGGATTTTAACATGAAAAATCCACCAGCTAATATTGATACTCCGTCTTCTATCGGTACAAAAAAAGAACAAAGAACCAAAGATTTTCTAAGAAAATTAAATGAAAATCACCTTGAAGAATATCCAGAAGATGCCGACCTTGCGTCAAGGATTGCAAGCTATGAATTAGCTGGAAAAATGCAAGCCTCAATTCCCGATGTTATGAATATTGATAAAGAGCCCAAGCGCATTATGGAGGAGTACGGAGCTGACAGCGATAATGAATTAAAAAGAGAATACGCGAGAAATTGTATTCTTGCTCGCCGTTTAGTAGAAAAAGGGGTTCGAGTCGTAGAGTTATTTAATGGCTCAGATGCAGGTGGTGGTAATGGTATATGGAATTGGGATTCTCATGCAAACATTGTAAAAACGCATGAAATGCAGGCCGCAATCATGGACCAGCCAACGGCTGCTCTAATTGCTGATATGAAAAGGCGCGGGTTATTAGAAGACACTCTTGTGGTCTGGTGTTCAGAATTTGGAAGGATGCCATTTCTACAAGCCAATGGAACTGGACGAGATCATAATCCGGATGCATTTACTGCCTTTATGACTGGAGCAGGTGTCAAAAAGGGATTTAGTTTTGGCTCAAGTGATAATTGGGGTTGGAAGGCGGCTGAGAATAAGAGATCTGTATATGACTTTAATGCAACAATACTTCACTTACTTGGTCTTGATCATGAACGGCTTACTTATTACCATAATGGCCTAGAACGTCGCTTAACGCATGTTCATGGTGAAGTGATTCATGAAATGTTAAGCTGAGTATTTAGCGCATTTTTTCTTTAACCCTCACTGTGTTGGGTTTGATTCAGCGATATCGAATCAAGCATATTTTGCCCAAGATATAGATAACGGATTTTTTCGTGAAAAAGCATTTTCTGTCAATCACCGTTCTTCTCCTTATTTCAGTTTATTTGATTCCTAAGATTTTTCAGTACTTGACGGAAGCACATCGATTGAAATCTATAGCTTCAATAAAAGATCAAACGACACTTCCTGTTTATGAGTGGGTCGCTGAGAATGGATATTCATGGCGTGAGTTAGATTTTGAAAAAACTGGAAAGGCAGGTTTTAGGCAATTAAGTAAACAAAAGACAAACATTGATTTTCTTAACACAATCAATGCAAAAAAAATCCAAGAGAATAGAAATTTGATGAATGGATCAGGAGTTGCTATTGGTGATTATGATAATGATGGCCTTGTTGATATTTACTTATGTCATCTAGAAGGACCGAATAAGTTATTCAAAAATTTGGGCAATTGGCTTTTTGTTGATGTGGCAAGATATGCCAATGTAGACCTTAAGAGGAACCTTTCTTCTGGCGCAGTTTTTGCGGATGTCAATGGTGATAATTATTTAGATCTTATTGTAACGTCGTTAATTGAGCACAATAGCATTTTCTACAATAATGGTGATGGCACCTTTAATAATGTCTCAAAGCGATTGAATTTTGAAGAGAGTAAAGGCAGCACAACTGTCGCAATTGCCGATATCGATGGTGATGAAGATCTTGATATATATGTTACAAATTATAAGGAGAAATCCTTGAAGGATAGTTATGCGTTCACAAAGCTATCACCTCAGGACATATTTTATCCTCCTTCAAAAAACGAGGAGATTACGTCAGCTGTAGATGTAAAAAACTATCTAAGGGTTAAGGACAAATATAAAGATCAACTTACTTACCGGCTCAATCCAGGCGGGGTGGAATTATTAGAATATGGCCAGAATGATTTTATTTATATCAACAAGGGCGATTTTGATTTTGATAAAATCGAGATTGGCTCCAGCAGGTTCATGGCGGAATATCCCTCAAAAAACATGGTGATTAAAGATTGGGGTTTAACGACGCGTTTTCAAGACATTGATAATGATGGAGATCCAGATATTTATGTTTGTAATGATTTTTGGACTCCTGATAGGATTTGGGTTAATAATGGAGAAGGGAAGTTTTCAACACTTGACAACCTAGAAATGCGTAAATCAAGCTCCTCCACAATGTCTGTTGACTTTTCTGATATTGACAGAAATGGGACAATAGACTTCTTCGTCGCCGACATGCTAAGCCGAGACCACAAAAAGAAAAAGACTCAAATGGGTCTTATGTCTCCAACAGCCGTTTCAATAGGAAAGATTGATAACCGCCCTCAGTATATGAGAAACACCCTGTTTTTTAACAGGGGAGACAATACATATGCTGAAATTGCTCACCTTGCTGGCCTACAGGGCTCGGAGTGGACTTGGTCAAGCATTTTCTTAGATATTGATCTTGATGGGTATGAAGATTTAATTACGACTAATGGTCACATGTATGATGTACAAGATGCTGATACTCAGATAAAACTATCATCGGAAAGACTTGGGTCACTTAAGGAATACCAGCGGCAAATTTTTCAATACCCTGTTCTTAAAACATCTAATTTGATATTCAAGAATAATGGAGACTTAACTTTTACAAATTATAGTAAAGAATGGGGGGTGAGTGATGCGGACATTTCACATGGAGCTGCAACTGGCGATTTAGACAATGACGGGGATTTAGACATGGTAATCAATACGTTTGGGTCAAGTGTATCTGTTTTAGAAAATATTTCAGACTCTCCCAGGATTGCTGTAAGACTAAAGGGTGCTGGCAAGAATACTAAGGGTATAGGCAGTAAGATTATTTTAAAATCTGAAAAATTTTCCCAAGAAAAAGAAATTGTTGCTGGCGGATATTATCTTTCAAGCTTGGAACCTTTAGCTGTGTTTGGTTTACCTGACACTAGTGTGAACCTTACAGTTGAAATAAAGTGGAGAAGTGGGAATCAATCCACCATTAATAATGTCAAGCCAAACAGATTATATGTAATTGATGAAGACAGTAGTGATAAAATGGATGTTGCTTCAATTAATAATCAAGGAGAGACCCTATTTAATCAAGTCCCTAATTATATAAATCATCGACACCATGAAGACCCCTACGATGATTTTTCTAGGCAATCGCTTCTTCCGTATCGTCTAAGCCAACTAGGCCCCGGTTTAGCATGGGGAGATTTAGATAGTGATGGCGATGATGATGTCGCAGTTCCTAGTGGTCGTGGTGGGAATTTATCTGTTTTCGTGAATGATGATGGAAATTTCCATCAGATAGAAACGGGTATTTCGAATCATGATCAAACGGGAGTCCTGATTGTCCCTTCTTCATCTGGCCCTGAGATATTAGTTGGGCATTCAAACTTTGAGTCAGATGTTCAAGAAAAATCTTTTATTCAAGGCTATAGATTAGAAGGTAAGAGCTTAGTCAAAACAAGACGTATATCTACAAACTTTTCAAGCTTGGGAGCTCTTTGCATGGCTGATGTGGATGGTGATGGAGATTTAGACCTATTTGCTGGTGGTCGTAGCATTCCAGGACGCTACCCGGCACCAGCTTCTTCAATGCTTTTTGTTAATGAAAATGGAATCTTCGTGCCTGATAGCATAAATAATGTAAACCTCACAGATATAGGACTTATCACCGGAGCCATATTTTCAGATATTGACTCAGATAAAGATCCTGACCTAATTCTAGCTATGGAGTGGGGTCCTGTAACAATCTTTGAAAACTCTAATGGGGTCTTCTCGAATACCACAGAGGAGTTTGGGCTATCTGATCATCTTGGGTGGTGGAATGGGGTTGCGACTGGAGACTTTAATGAAGATGGACAGATAGATATAGTGGCCACTAATTGGGGCTTGAACACAAAGTACCACGCTAGTAAGGAACATCCTTTAGAACTTTATTATGATGACTTTGATGGAAACGGAAGCATAGATATTGTAGAAGGCCATTGGGATGAAGGTATGGGTGCACTAGTGCCCGAAAGAGGCTTCTCATGCTTAAGCAATGGCATAAAATATCTTAGTAAAACGATACCTACTTTTGCTGAGTTTGGGGGTTCTGATTTAAGGGAAATTATTGGCCCTGGTCTTGAAAGTGCTTCTAGAGTAAGGGCTACAGTTTTGGAACACATGCTTTTTTTGAATAATGGAAAAGGCTTTGAAAACCATGCATTACCCATTGAAGCTCAGTTTTCCCCTGCTTTTAGTGCGGTGGTTGCGGATATGGATAATGATGGCCATGACGATATTTTTCTATCTCAAAACTTTTTTGCCTATCAAGTTGAGACCTCTCGAAGTGACGCTGGTCGTGGTCTTTGGCTGAGTGGAGATGGTGCGGGAAACCTAAGGACTGTTCCCGGTCATAAGTCTGGTGTATTGATTTACGGTGAACAGAGAGGTACAGCTGTAGCTGATATAAACGATGATGGGCGAATAGATCTTCTTGTGAGCCAGAATGGTGCTAATCTAGCCTTGTTTAAGAATCAAGGTAGGAAAAAAGGCATAAAAATATTCTTGAAAGGAGGCTCTGAGAGCCCATCATTCATTGGATCCAAATTACAAATCAAGTATGAAGATAGAATGGGGCCCATAAGAGAAATTCAGTTAGGATCTGGTTATTGGTCACAAAATTCTTGGAATCAAATTATAGGCTTGGGTGAAGATGCTCTTAGCTTGATAATAGAATTTCCTGATGGAGAGATAATGGAAAAACAGTTAGCTGATGGCGAAACCAAAGTAATACTAAGTCACTAATCCCATAATCTGAGTTGTTTAGATCAAAGGAAATAGTCTTTCTGACATTAAACGTCACGTCCTCCTTTTTCATAGCTTGTAATTCATATATAAGCGATCATGAAAGCCATCAGGAAATGATAAAAATTCTGAAATCTATACCAGAGAAATCAAATCTTGAGTCTAATCCCTTCGAGAATCGTACCAGATTAGCCTGGCTGCAAACAATTAAGTCTCAAGGCTTCGACCGTGGTGTGGAACATAATATTTCTATCGCGAGAGAAATGCTCAGATCAGGTTATACTGTCAATGCGATTGAATTAATTAACTCGGTGCTTGATACGATGAGCACTCAAGAGAGCTTTTTTTATAATTATTTTCTGCCTCTAACGGATCTTCTTGCAATAAGTTATTTTAGGCTTGGGGAAGACGAGAATTGCCTCCAAGAAAATTCTACTGATAATTGCATACTACCTTTCAGAGAATCCAATATCCATTCAAAACGAAGAGGTGCTGAAAAAGCGATAGAACTTTTGGAATATTTACTGAACTATTTCCCCAATAATTACACATATCATTGGTTGCTGAATTTGTCCTATATGGCAATTGGCAAATATCCGGACGAAGTACCACAGCAATGGGTTGTACCTAATTTAGAAGGAGAAGAATTGACCCACTCCTCTAGATACCGAGATGTTGCGCAAATGTCCGGCATAGATGGTTTTGGTAGAGCCGGGGGCTCAGCTGTTGAAGATTATGATCAAGATGGATTTTATGACATTATTAGCTCTTCATGGGGTCTTTCAGACCAAGTGCATTATTATAGAAATATGGGTGATGGGCAATTTGAAAAGAGAACTATCGAATCAAATCTCTTGGGGATTACTGGTGGACTCAATATGGTTCAGGGTGACTATAATAACGACGGATTTACAGATCTTTTTATTCTCAGAACAGGATGGCTTGGAGATGAAGGCGCTCATCCCAATTCGCTCTTAAGAAACAATGGAGACGGCACTTTTACAGATGTTACCATTCTTTCTGGAGTATACTCAGAAAACCCCACGCAGACTGCTTGCTGGGGAGATTATAACAATGATGGTTGGATAGACCTGTTTGTAGGCAACGAAACTTGGCCTGAGATGATCTCAGATGAAGTTAAGGGTATTTATACAGGGAGCAGCAAGACTGAAAAGATCCATAAGAGTGAGCTATTTCTTAACAATCAGGATGGCACATTTTCGAATGTTGCTCAAGAAACAGGGCTTGATGTTATTGGTTTTATTAAGGGGGCTATTTGGCTGGACATAAACAACGACGGATGGCAAGATTTGTATCTTTCTCGATTAGGAGAAAAAAACCTTCTATTCGAAAATCAAGGCTACATGAATGATGTAGATATTTTTTTCAAAGACGTGTCTGAACAGGCAGGGGTTTTTGACCCAATTGATAGTTTTCCTGTTTTGTCTTTTGATATTAATAATGATGGTTGGGAAGATATTTTTGTATCAGGATACAGTAATTCATCCGGAGATGTTGCTAGAGACTATTTGGGCTTGCGCCATAATGGTGAGACACCAAGGTTATACTTGAACAATAAAGACGGCACTTTCAAAGACATAACCTTGACTTCGGGCATGAGTCACCCTCTTTTGACTATGGGATGCAATTATGGAGATATCAATAATGATGGTTATTTGGATATTTATTTAGGGACTGGGGATCCCGACCTTAGATCTGTACAGCCCAATCGAATGTTTCTCAATGATAAAGGGAAGGCTTTTCGAGATATTACTTTTTCAAGTCGGTTTGGTCATTTGCAGAAAGGGCATGGTGTTTCCTTTTCTGACTTTGACAATGATGGAGATTTGGACATTTTCTCTGTTATTGGAGGAGCTTACGAAGGTGATATTTATAAGAATATTCTTTTGGAAAACCCGGGCGATAATGATAACAATTGGATTGGTATAGAACTAAAGGGTTCAATGTCTAATCGCGATGCAATCGGCGCGAGAATAGCAATAGAAACAGACAGAGGACTCAAGATTTATAGAACGATATCTTCTGGAGGCACATTTGGACAGTCGCCTTTTCCGCAATTGATTGGCATTGGCCATGCTAAGACAGTGAATTCTATTGAAGTTATATGGCCTGGATCTACAATAAGTCAAGTTATTAGAGATTTGGATGCTGACAAATGGTACTTGATTCAACAGGGGGATAGCAATCTTTCTGTAATCCCGAAGCAGTCATTTAATTTCTTTTAGTTTTTGATCACAGTTAAGATAATGCGTATTAGCAATCCCAAATCACTTCAGCAATTTGTAATTGCTGCTCTAATATGTTTTTCATCCTTCTTACATAGTCAGGATTCAGCCCCTCTTTTTAGAGATGTAACAAGTAATGCAAAGATCTCATTTGATCATGTTCCTTTTATCACAAATTCATTGAACGAGGCTCTGGAGGGTGTATTTGGTACAGGAGCCGCGTGGTTTGATTTTGATAGAGACGGAGACTTAGACCTATATGTCACACAGGGGATTGGATCAAACAAACTATTTAGAAATAATAGTGATGGTTCCTTTAGTGATGTTGCAAAGGCTTTAAATGTTGATGATAAAGGCCATGAAGGCAGTGCGGTCTCTGTTGCTGATTTTAATAATGATGGCTGGATCGACGTTTATTTGGCAAATATTTTTGAGGACGTTCTGTTTAGAAACGATGCTGGTACCACATTTGTGGATATTACGGAAAGCGCAGGATTTCCTATTGATTGGCGAGCAAGTGGGACTGGTTCTTCTTGGGGCGACTATGATAATGATGGATATCTGGATTTGTTTGTAACTCATCATTACTCCAAAGACGGGTCTTTAGACACACAAGAGAGGCTGTTTCATAATAATGGGGATGAAACTTTTACCGAGGTCTCAAATTTGCTTGCAGCTAACGCCTTTTCTGATTTAGAAGGATTAGCTTTTGCTGGAATATGGACGGATTATGATAATGACGGAGATTTAGATATTTTCTTGGTTGAAGATTGTTTTGGACCAGTTCCTAGTAAGCTATTCCGGAATGATGGTGGGTCCTCTTATGACACGTGGCAGTTCACTGAAGTGGGGAAGGATGTAGGAATTAGTGACTATTGTGCTAATGGTATGGGACTAGCCATTGGTGATTACAATAGAGACGGTTGGATGGATTATTATCAGTCAAATATTGGTAGCGGGATTCTGTTTCAAAACGTGGGTGGAGCGTTCATTAACGCCAGTGAACAGACTGAGCTTGATCACAATTACTTTTCACACGATCCTGAGTTAATGGTAGTTGGCTGGGGCTGTAATTTTTTTGATTTTGATTTAGATGGCTGGCTTGATTTATTTGTAGGAACGGGAGAATTACATACTTACTGGAATAAGCAACCTAACCTTCTTTATAAACATGATGGTCAAAGCTTGACCTTCTCTGATGTTTCACTGGGAAGTGGGATAATTGACACCAACCAAGCAAGAACAACTGTTTACGGGGACTACGATAGTGATGGCGACCTAGATCTGTACGTTGTAAATGTGGTAGGCGATGCTTTTTTGTACAAGAACGAAAATGAGAATGAAAACCATTATTTGTCTATAAATCTTATCGGTACCAATAGCAATAGAGATGGAATAGGTTCCAAAATAACTATTCATATGCCTGATGGAGTCAGTCAGTTGTTTGAAACGCGCAGTGGAAGCTCTTTGGGAGGCGGTGATCAGCTAATAGCCCACTTTGGTTTAGGTGAACACAGCTTTGTTGATAGCATTGTTGTCGCATGGCCTTCGGGTGAAGTTGGGACAATCCATAATGTCGATGCTGATCAGGAGATATTTATAAAGGAACCGGATAAGCTTTACGACAGCTATGTTAAAATAGATCAAGACAAAGACTATAGCCCCATATCTCTGGAATATTTGGTTAGCAAGAATTATCCCAATCCATTTAATTCAAAGACATCAATCAATTACCAAATAAATTCAGAAGCGTCAATCAAGATTGAACTATACGATATTCTTGGCAAGAAAATCAAAACGCTGGTTAATAAAGCTAGCGTTGGACCGGGGCAGTATACTCTAAAACTATCTCTGAATTCTTCTAAAGGCGCACCTCTTCATTCTGGTATCTATCTTATCCGGTTTCAGATTGATAGGAACACAATTACTCGGAAAATTGTTTATATAGAATAGTTTATTTATTGATGGGATAGGTGCCCTCTGGCACAATCTCGATTCTCTGAATATCAAAAGAATTATTATTGAATGGCTCAAAGCTTTCATTATCTGAAAAGTCATCCACTGCGGCATAGAGGAATTCGCCAGCCGGATCCACGGCGAGAGTTCCTAGGCCAATTATTCCTGCCGTCATGTAATAGTTAATTTGCAGGTTTGTTTCTGGGCTAAACTCGACGATGAACATTCCTGCATCGTCTGCCTTGCTAGGTGCAATAAAGATGCTCTTACCATTAGTGCCTTGTGAAGAATGGGCCACTGCAACAGCATGTGACTTTACATCTAGTTGTGCGGTCAGATTAAGATTTTCTTCATTGAATACATAGGCATGACCCACTTCAAATCCTTCAAAATCCAGCCCTTTAATTGCGAGGACTATGCCATAACCTGGTACATAATCAATATCTTGGAATATGACATCATCAGCGATTGGGGAAGAAGTTTTTTGGCCAGATAAAGATTCTAAACCAATAGAAAACCTGTGAATTCTTGCTGAGCCATAAAAATCGTCACAAACGAAAATCTCACTTCCAGTGTTAGACGCCACAAGTAGACCAGCAACAGTTTCTTCGGTAGCAAGACTTTCAGAGGATTTGATTCCTAAGAGCTTAATCTTATTGTCATACTGATAACTGGATAAGAATGACGCCACTATTTTGTTGCCAGGTAAGAATGAAATATCAAAAGGACCGTCATCTTCAGTATTTATTTTCCCAATAAGTGTTCTTGATGACAAGTCCACCATGGCTATTTCTGAGCCACCGTAAAGTGCTACGAATAATGTGTCGCCCGTGAAACTTAGATCAAGCGACTTAGGGCGAGATCCTACAGCCAAACTGGTTTCTATTGACATTTCACCCTTTATGTCGATAAAAATGAGCGAGTTGTTTGACATATCTGAAGCCACCAGCGTGTTGCCATCCTTTGAAACGATTAGATCAGAGATGCCGCTGCCAACCTTCAGCAAATCAAAGTCTTCAAAACCATAATAGGTATCTATTGGTTCAGAACATTGCCAGACTAGAAAACTAAGGGTAATTATGGCCGCAGATTTTTTCATTCTTTTGATAACGTGTAACTAAAATTCATTGTCAAAAGGTCCGATGGGACAAGCTGACTTTCATTAACAAACTGATATATCGGCAAGGGATATTGAAGATCAATCGTAATGGTTTCTGAAACCCTAATTCCTAATCCTGGAACAAAATAAACCCATAGACCGCCCCGACTGAAGTCAAGCTCACCATATTGATAACGATCTCTTGATGTGTTAATTACATTAACATGTGATCTTAGGAATATTAAGTCAGACAAATCATAATTCACGCCCATATTGGCATGGGTCTCAAGACCATATTTGTAACCATAAATATTTTCACGCAAAGGTATACGAGAAAAAATGTTGCCGTGAACAATCCAATTCATTCCAGTATATGCACCAAACAAAGCCAACACGGGATCAACTGTCCCAGAACCTATTTGTAGATTGTCAGGAATACGTGTACCATATAAATCCGTGGCGTTGGCGTTACCTGATGCCAGTTTGATTCCTGCAGCTAGAGCCATGTGAACTTTCTTATGATCCAACTGATATCGGCCCATGACTAATGCGTCGCCGAAGCCTTGTGAATGTCGGACATATTTCCCACCCTCAGGCTGATGAGAGCTCTGCCCTGTGAAGAGGATCTTTTCGTTGGTTACTGTCTGCCATGGGATGAGAGCTTCTAATGAAAAATTGTTGGAAACCCCATAATTGAGGTAAAACATGTACGCTGAGTTATCTGTTCGCTCATTATTAGGGTTTTCCCAGGGTTTGTTTCCTACCTTAACATTAGATAAATATTCATACTTGTAGCCTGCTCCAAAAACAAACTTTCCTGCTTCGGTGGTATTTCTCTCTATAAGACTCCCGACCGGGAGGATGGGGATTCTTCACGAGACCCCTCCTTGAGGAAACAAGAATTTTGGGGTATACAGAAGAAATATTAATAGCAAACAGAGATGAAAGCCTGTTTTCTTCTTAGGTGGTGAATTTAGATTTTGCATTATTTTCTGAGGTTCAATCAGGGTTTAATCTTTTGAAGAACCATAAATCAATGAATCCTTGGCGGAAAGTTTAGTCTCATTATTGTTGGCAGAAAAACTATGTTTTCATCGGTTGATTATCTGTCTCAAATGGGATACTAGGTGCATTCAGCACACAAAAAAAGCTTTTTTTCAATACTGATTAATTTGTTTGGATTATTTTGTGGGGCAGTTATAATTTCAAAGATAAGGGGTACCGGAAGGTTCCGGCCCGGAGATTTTGGGATAAACTATGCAAGTAAACATAACGGAAGTCAAATAAATTTGGAGTCAGTCAGGAGAAAAAATGATGAAATCCTTTAAAACACTGTTTTTAACAAGCGCGTTCCTTGTCTCTGGTCTTTACGGTCAGACATCTGGCAAAATTAAAGGTGTAGTCACCGATACCGATGGGCAACCTCTGGTTGGTGTTAATATCTTGATTGGAGGGACCGATTTAGGTGCAGCCACAGATGAGAATGGTGAGTACTTTGTCATCAATGTTCGGGCTGGAGTTTATTCTGTTACTGCTCAATATATTGGCTATGCATCTGAAACTCGAGAGGATGTTCGCGTAACTGTCGACAGATCAATCGATGTTAATTTCACTCTTCAGACTGAAGCTGTGACCGGTGAGGAAGTGACCGTCGTTGCCGAGGCCGAGAGAGAAACAGTGCCCCTTGATGTTTCTTCAAGCGCTGTTGCTGTTTTCTTTGATGAAGCTGTTGCGCCAGCTCCAATCAGGGATTTGGATGCTGTTTTGGGCATGCAGCCTGGTGTGATTTCTCATACTGATTTTCGTTTAAACCAACAAGGATCGTATACACAAACCGAAAGCAGAAAATTTTCAATTCGGGGTGGAGGAGATGATCAAATCTCACTTATGGTGGATGGCATCACAATGATTGATGAAAGAATGGGCAGAGTATTTACAGATATGCCGCTGTCTGCTTTTGCAACTGCTGACGTTGTTACCGGTGGATTTAATGCTGAGTACGGCAACGTCCGTGCGGGACTTTTCAATCTAGTCTCTAAAGAGCCAAGCAAATTAACTGGTTCCTTTGAGTATAAATATGGCGCACCCCATTATAAATACTTCAACGATGATGAGACGTACTGGTCGAATGACTGGCGTATATATGCTGGTCCGACAAGTATGGATAGCACAGCGGAATTTGAGGGCTGGAATATATATGCTAATTCTGTTAATAATGCAGATGATGACCCGTCGAATGACATCAGTCCCGAAGGAATGAAGAAAAGATGGGAGTGGGAACATCGGCCTATCGCGTATGGTGCAGAAGGTAATCCCGATTATACTGGGGAAGTTAGCCTTGGCGGTCCTGTTCCTGGCCTAAGCGGGACAAAATTTATGTTTGCCGCTAGAAGTAGTTTTGAAACCTCTGTCATGCCAATGACATTTGTAGAAGGTTATGATGGGAAAGATATTAATTCACTCTTTTTAAAGTTGACACAGTCAGTGTCTCCAAATCTTAAGCTTGATGTCATTTATATGACTTCCAATACTGATTGGTTGATATCTGGACAAATAAACTGGGGGAACATCTTATCATCGAATGCTGGACGGGCCTGGGTATCAACTGGCATGACTCCTTCTGATCACCGGAATAAGTACGGAATGGAATTTCTGCCTTATGAATCCAATATGACTTCTTTAGCAGCGAAAGCAACTTATACTCTCTCCAAGAAGACTTTTGCTACGGCGCAAGTTGAGTCGTTTGGGATTGATTATGATGCTCATCGACCTCAAAGAGATACCAGCTGCCAATTTGAATATGAGCCTGGGAAATGTTTAGATGGACAGCCTTGGGGTAATGCTGAGGTAGGCCATATTTATTTTGCTGGTGATGGTTATTACCAAGATCACGGCATGCCGCGAGCTCAGGACACAACTCGTTTTTCAAGCACTAGAATGAGATTTAATATAACCAGCCAGGTGAATAACACTCATATGATCAAAGCCGGCTTTTCAATCGATCAGTCTAACATTGTTGAAAACATGCGCTATAAAACCAATCATAACCAGCATGACAATTGGAACAGATGGGATGAATCGCCAACTCGCATGGCCTTCTATGTCCAGGATAGAATAGAATGGGAAGGTATGATTGCCAATTTTGGTGTTCGGTTTGATCAATATGATGCCGGATCTGAGGTTTTTGCTGGTGACCCATATACATCTTATTTTAGTGCAGCTAAGATTGACAGTATAGATTTTGTGCCAACGGAGAAAAGTACTCCCTCACTTGTGGTCTCTCCGCGATTCGGGATTTCTCATCCTATAGGGCCAAAATCAAAAGTCTTTTTCAACTATGGTCATTATTATTCTGCTCCAACCCAGGATCAGTGGTTTGGTCAGCGCATAGGTCTTCCAGGTAATAAAATGTTAGTTTGGCACGGAAATCCGAATCTACAGCCGGCTAAATCGGTTTCTTATGAATTGGGTTATGATCAAGATCTGTATAATCAGTTCTTGCTTCATTTTGTTGGATACTACAGAGATATAACTGACCAGACCGGGCAAGAGAGTTATACCGGGAGGTATGGTGATGTAGGCTATACCACTTTTGGTAATAATAATTATCAAGATATCTATGGTATTGAAACGAGGATAGAAAAGAAGTATGGTAAGTTCTTTTATGGATATCTAACGTATGACTGGGTTCAGACCACATCTGGTTATATCGGTAGTAGAAACTTTTTTGAAGACCCAAGGATTGAAACGGAGACACAAGGGGCTGTTCAGTTTACTCCTGTAGCCCAGCCAAACATAAGGGCTAATATTGAGTTCCATACACCAGAGGACTATGGTACTCAAATCGCCGGGTTATATCCTTTGGGAGGTTGGACTTTTAACCTGATTTATTTCTGGAGAGAGGGATCAAGAGCTACTTATCTCCCGCCTCATCCTGATATAACAAATAATGTTCAATGGGTGGATTTTTCTAACACCGATCTCAGGATCTCAAAAAGCTTAAATTTCGGTGGCATTCGCCCGCAATTTTACCTTGAGATCCGTAATCTTTTGAATCAGAAATATCTTAGTCGTGGTGGTTTCATGCGTGATGAGTGGGATGAATACATGAAATCCCTCAAATTCCCCCATCTAGAGGGTGAAATGAAGGGTAATGATAAGATTGGTGAATGGGAAAAGGATCATATACAGATTCAGACTGGCTGGAAAGCGAATCGTTGGGCTCTCTTCCTGCACCCGCGCAGCGTCCAGATGGGATTTAAGGTATCCTTCTAGGATAGGATTCAGAGAAAATTAAATTGAGGAATATGAAATGAATTTCATCAGAAAAAAGTTAAAGTATTTGGTTGGTTCGGCACTTCTAGTCGGGTGTTTAACTGTTTCGTATGGCGCGTTTCGAACCTTCAAAATAGGTGAGATGTGGGATACATTTCATGATTCCAGTGCCCACCCTTGGCAGCGAGGTTGGCAGTTTCCTCTAAGTTGGTTTATGGTTTGGCCAGGCGGTCACAATTATAGTCGGCCAGCTCCAGTTTCTTGGAACACTCCCCATCCTGTTAACTCAAGCGCGAGTTCTTATTGGATAGGAGCAAAGCCTTGGACGAATGAAGCAGGGACGACCTTCCCCGATGGTCATGTTTCAGAAGTAGGCTGGTGGTTTTGGGACGATTCAAAAATCAGTATTCCAAGATATATAAAAAAGTACACCAAACGTACCCATCCTGAAGTATATGTGGATGGGAAAATGATATCTGATCTATGGCCGGAAGCTCCAGGTGACGAAATTGATGGTAATCTCGTTTCAGATCAGATGATTGAAAATGCAGTAAGAACAGATATTGGCGTAGACATCCTTCAAAAAGCTTATGCCTTTACTAACAGTAATTTTGATAACCTCTCAGTTATTGATGTCACGTTTACTAATACCGGCAATATTGATCTTGATGATGATGTTGAGCTTGCTGGGCAGACTCTTACGGACGTTTACATCAGCTATAGTATAAGACCTACGATTTCACGGCACGGTCATAACCATGCTGGTGGTATGGGAGAGTGGGTACAGAATGAATTTTCAGATTATGTTGGTGAGGAGGCTGGCGATCCGTTTCGCTTAATGTATGCGTGGGATGGTGATAATAAAGCTAATAATGCTTTTGATGATTATGGTGATCCTCATCCGAATTATGGAGCGTGGCTCTCTTCTGGTTTTACGGGTCAACTGACCCTGCATGCTGATACAGATGCAAGCAATACTGCTGATGATCTTTCTCAGCCTGCTAGTACAAGATACGAAGGGTTTGCGTCAGCACCATCTGGATCAAAAGCTGGAAACGGTATTGACAAAATGTATGAATTCATGACTTTGGGGCATAAAGGAGGCTCATGGGAGGCCGATCCCAATGTAGCAGGTCATGAACCAACTTGGCTTGGTGGTGATGGCATGAGTGACCCCAACTGGCATGGCGAAAACCAGATCAATACTCACATGGTCTATGGTCCTTTTGATTTGGGTCCCAATGAAGATTATCGCGTTATTTTTGTAAGGATGATTAATGGTCTAGATCGTAAGACAATCCACACAGAAGGGCTTAAATGGCATGCCGCTATAACTTCTGGTGATACAAATAGTTACACTTGGACTGATCCTACTACTGGTACCTCTTATTCTGGTACTCTGGCCAAGAACCACTATCTTTCTACTGGAAGGGATTCACTGTTTAGAGACGCACAGAATGTGCTAGATGTGTTGTATGCAAATAATATGAATGTTCCTGATCCGCCAATGTCTCCTTCTCTGTTTGTTAAGTCTTCAGGTGGTGGTATCGATGTTTCATGGAGTGATGAGCCTAGAACAGATCCAGACCCAGACACGGGTGTTTTAGATTTTGAAGGTTATAGGCTTTACAGGGCTGTTGCAAGATGGGATTCTACTAATTTTGAAATGGTTTATGAAGGCACTGCTAATGAATACCTAGACACGGGTGTACCAGCTGGCGTGGGTGCTTACTACTATGTTACAGCATATGATGATGGGACTCAAAACACCTGGGGTGTAAAACCTGGTCAAAAGCTTGAGAGTTCAAGGTGGTGGTCCTACACTACAGTTCCAGCTTATACATTGGTGAAATCAGAAAGTGATCTAAGCCAAGTTGATGTGATACCCAACCCTTATAATATTCGAGCAGTAGATAACCAATATCCTGGTGATCCTAATAAGCTAGTTTTTGCAAACCTTACGCCGTATGCAAAAATAAGAGTGTTTACAATGACTGGTGATCATGTTGCGACAATAGACCATACTGACGGATCCGGCCAAGCGTCTTGGGATCAAGTTTCTAAAGATAATCAGTACATTGTTAGTGGTGTTTATATCTACTACGTTGAAGAAACAGATGAGAATGGTACTCCTAGCGGCGACACTGCTACTGGGAAATTCATTGTCGTTAGATAGGTGGATATAGCTTAACGGATAAGTTTATCAGGAATTAACCTTAAGGAATACTGAAGATGAAAAATAAAACCATTATGGCACTCGTTTTAATTGGAATGAGTACCGGTTTTCTTAGTGCTCAATCTAAAGTTGGTCAAGCTGGATTTACCTTCTTAAAGATTGGTGTTGGCGCAAGAACAGCTGGTATGGGTGAAGCTGCAGTTGCAGGTGTCACAGGTGCTTCAGCGATCTTTTTCAATCCAGCAGGATTGGCGAGATCAGAAGGTGGCCAAGCACAGTTTTCACTGAATACTTGGATTGCTGGTATTCAGCATCAAGCGGTAGCTGCTTCTTATGCCATTGATGGTGTAGGAGTTGTTGGTCTGTCATATGTAGGAATGAATTACGGTGATGACATTCACTACACATATGTAGATGCTTCGGGAGCAGAAGGATATTCAGGAGGAAAACGATACAGTGGCGGCACAGTCGATGTCGGTGAATCAGCGATAGGTGTTGCTTTTAGCAGAGCTTTTTCTGATAAATTTAGTTTGGGTGCCCATGTGAAATTGGTTTCACAAAACTTGGGTCAGAATGACATTGTTACGTTAGAAGGTGATGCTATTACCAGAGAGAACAAGCTCGGAACTGTAGCCATCGATTTTGGCACACTTTATTATACCGGAATCAAAGACCTTGCATTTGGTATGGGTTTAACAAATTTCTCTCGGGATTTATCATATGAATCCGAAAAGTTTCAATTGCCCCTTACTATGCGGACAGGAATTTCAATGACCGTATTAAATATTGGTGACAATCAGTCGGTTGTGATGGGTTTGGATGCATTACATCCTAGGGATTTCAATGAAAGAGTCCATGCCGGACTAGAATACAAATACGGCACGCTTGCTGCTATTCGGGCTGGCTATAAGTTTAATTATGATAATGAAGGGCTGACTTTTGGTGCTGGTCTTAACCTGAATGTTGGTGGGGCTGGAGTCTTAGTAGATTATGCATATTCCGCTTTTGGAGATTATTTTGGTAATGTGAATCGAATAACTGTTGGAGTTTCTTTCTAGGTTTCGTTTCACGTCTAATCATTATATCAGGGGAAAAGTAATTGGCATCCTCCCTTATGCTGGATTCCCCAAACCAAAATAGGCTGTAGTTCAAGTAGCAAGTTTTTTCCATCTTTCTTTTAAAGTTGAATAATCAATGTTCTTAAGAACCATCAAATTTCATCTACCAGTAATGTTTCTAATCTTCATTGGTTGCTCTAGTGAGAAAGAGAAAGCTCTAACCAATAATGGTCAAAATCAAACTGGGACTCAAGTTCTCTTTTTAGACTCTGCAGAAAGATTGCTCAACAATAGTAGGCCCTCATCTACTGTTATACTATTAGTAAACGGTAAAAGTTATGTTTTTAATGCTGGGCAGTATTTCCTTCAACGATACGCGGTAGCAAAAAAAGCTAATCTCGTGGCTCAAGATATTACAGAAGTTAACAATTACTTTTTCACAGATTTGCAATCTGATCTATCCGCTGGAATTCCAGATATTTTATTCATCAAAATGGTTGTTGAGACTTCTCAGACCCTGAATATTCATGGTCCGGAAGGTATGAAGCCACAATTAAATAAACTCATAGAGGACTATACTGATGGATTTACCGTCGAAGGCTTTGCCTTAAATTCTGTGGTGAGTGATTACGATATCTCAATCAATACCCTAATAGATGGAGAAATATATTCGGATGATTTAATCTCAGTAAAGGCATTCCCAGTTAAGCGAGGAGATCTAATAAATTCCTACAGTTATTCAATAAAGACGCCTCATAAGTCTTTGGTGATCTCGGGTGACATTTCATATAGTCCAACTATTGCTGAAAATTGTTTAGAGTGTGATATGTTGATTCATAGTGTAGCTTCTAAAGACGGTCTTTTGTTGCTGCCTGAAAGTTCACGAGACTATCAAAGAAAGTTCCACACTCTTACTAATGAGTTGGGCGGTTTAGCATCCGTTGCACGGCCAAAAGTACTTATCTTATATAATCAGTTATATTATGGTGTTTCAGATAGCGATTTAATTTCTGAGCTGGGAAAGTATTTCAGCGGGGACGTTACCTCAGCTAAAGCCTTTGATATTTATTAAATAAACTTTCTGTTATTTATTCGCCAATTTTTATGGTTTTTGGCCAACCAAGGAATTGTTGAGAGTTCTTTTCTTGTACATTACTATGCCTAGGCCAGCATTCGAATGTGACAGTATTATTTAGCTTATCAAATTTTACTAAACCGTAACCAGCCCCATTTGATGGACTATCGGGGTTTGCATAGGCATACATTGAAATTTTGTTGTTAAAACCGTCATAATAATCTCCAGTCCAAGGCAGAGGATTGGAAGATTTATGATTCATACCTGCTTCTTCATCCTCAGGTTTCCACCAACGACTGTAGTAGTTGTTGACAATTGCCGGTACCACAAATGCCCAAGGACCATCACGGAATTCATTGATGCCATGTCTGATGATAGTAGGTAAATGTTGATCACCAGCAATATGAACTGCATTAGCTTTCTTTATGATTTCTAATGCTTTTTTTCTCCCTGTCTGAGGCCATCCATTTGAATCAAGATCAGCGTGCAAACGGGTTTGCTCAGGACCGTGTAGATGAGCGCCCCCACAAAACCCAGTCTGGGAGAGCACTGCTTTCATTTTGACTCCTATCCAATTTTCGCCCCATTCATTTAGAAATGTCAATTGTCGTTCTCCTAATAAAGAAAGACCAGGGACATCTATTGAACTTGGGTCATATTCAGGATTAATTATATGATCAGGGCGAGGCCCTTGTTGAGGGATCTTACCGTTCGGCCCAGATTTGAATTTTCTATCTTCAATGATTGCAAAGTCCACTTCACCAACTATTAAACTAGTATAGTATACTCCTATACCCCTTAGTATTGGTGTTGGGTCGTAAGGGTCAGGGAGATGGGAGGTCTGACACCTTTCAACCATTTTGACATATTCTGGATGATAAAAATACCCCCCATCATTTCCCGCTGGGCTGCTTGCTTTTTTCCCATATTCTCCCCAGATATTGCCTTGCCCGATGTCATGGTCGTCAGGGATGGTGATTGTAGGTCGATTTCTCATGATATCCCGGAATTGAAGACCGAACTTCAACCATGCTGCTGTATGTTCCTTATGATCGTAGGATTGATCTCCAGCAAAAAAAATGATATCAGGATCATGGTAATTGATATTACGGATATAATGTGGCCTCATGCCGCGATCTTTATTTGAGTTACAAGATAGCCCGGCAATCTTAATCACATCATTATTTTTGGGGTCTTTTCTTATCAGCCCTTCGAAAAAGGCACTGTTGCTATGGCGAATACGGTAAGGGATATCCTTGTCTGATTCCCAGTTATCAATTCGGAAAAGACCGGACCAACCGATATCGTTAATTTTGATGTCTTGAATCTCCTGCCAAGTATTGTTCTTATAGATTTCAAGACGGATTTTCCGGGTTTCTTTGGGAAATAAAGGAAAAAGTTGAGCGGATAATTTTAAAGTTTTGTTTGAAACAGTGTAAAGAGCGAATGCTATGACCTCGTCTCTGGGGACCTTAAGGTCAATTATCTCATTCTTATCTCTGTTCCACCAATCGTTGATTGAATAGGTATCTAAGTTTGAAAAAGGAGCGATAACTGGTGGATCCCCCAAAAGATTTTCTTGAGGCGCACCAACAACTAAAGTGGAAAAGAGAATTAAAGTAGAGATTCCAGTGACAAAACGTTTTGGTTTCATATATAACTCCAAAGCTTTTATCTGAGATTAGCAGAGATTATTAAATAGATTTATTAAGTAAGCTGGAGATTCCGTTTAAGGTAACTATTACGGAATTTCCCTTGGTGATCATATTCATTCAATAAATTCTTAAAATCATTTATTTTGGGGTAAAGTTCTTCAAACTTCGATGGGAATATAGTGAAAATCTTTCCCCAATGTGGCCGAGCCTTAAAGGGTGCGAGCTCTTTTTCGATCAAGGGCAATAATTGTTTTAAGTGCTTTGCGTCCTGCTTCCAAGTAAAATGAAAAGTCATGGAATCTTGCTTATAGGAAGGACTCATCCAGAAGTCATCAGCTTTTACTACCCGTATTTCTGAGACAATTAATAGAGGATCAATTTTGCGCTTTATTTTGCGGAGTGCATTTATTGCATCTAAACCAAACTCGTATGGAACAAAATATTCTGATTGAAGCTCTTCACCACTACTTGGGGTAAACTCCATTTTGAAGTGCGGCAATCTCTCATGCCATGGCCCTGGAACACCCATTTGTTCCGTACAGTTTACTGGTGATAAATCTAAAGACGGGTCATTCATTTGATATGAGGAGGTAGTAACTGGGCGAAGATTTTCTTTAGCCGGTGTCGCACCGAAAAATTCTGATTCATAGTCAGGTATATTAGCTGAATCGGATCTGGATTTGATCCAGATTTGATTGAACTTATCAGTTTGCCAGTCTGTAAAAATGCTTACGCTATAACCGCTAGAAAAGATGGCATCGAAATTTGATTCCAGTTCTTTCTCGGGTAAGAACTGAAATACATACTGCTGTACGGGGTATGTTTTCTCGATATTTAATGACAATTTTGTTACAACACCAAAGCCACCTAATCCCACAACTATACCTTCAAACTGTTCTTTGTCTTTTGTGGCATCAAGTGAAATAAGGCTTCCATCTGCATCAATAAATTCTATAGATGAGAGAGCGCTTGGTAAATTCCCATTATTAATGCCTGACCCATGTGTTCCTGTAGCAGAGGCACCTGCAACGGATATATGTGGTAATGATGCTAGATTATGTAAAGCATAACCACTTTTGTGAAGCAATGGACACAAATGACCATAGTTTACCCCACCTTCGACCTCCACAGTCTTTGATTGTTCATTAATTTCAATTAAATCATCAAGTTTGCTTAATGAGATGTGATTATATCTAGTATTGGCGACACCACTAAATGAATGGCGTGATCCTAAGACTTTGAGTCGACTGGCTTTCCTTACAATATCTTGAATTTCTTCAATTGATTCAGGTTCATAATGTGTTTTCGCATCGTAAGTTAAATTACCGGCCCAGTTAGTCATTTTATCTGACCGAAGTTTTCTTGGGAAGGAAAAGAGTGATTGCAAAAAGCCGCTCAGAGAAAAAAGCACAGAGCTCCTAATAAAGTTTCTTCTTTTAATACCAATACCCCGATAGTTGGTGATAATATAATGTATTGCCTGAATCTAAGATTTAAATCACTAAATTTTTAGGAAATGATGCTCTGAAAGGGGAAAGCTTCCATAAACACTATTTGAGGAGATACCACGGAATGTCAAAAAAGAATGGTAATAAAAAGGACCTTCAAGCTTTAATAATTTTTTTAATCAGTTGTATTATCCAGGCGGGTTGTTTCTCTAACAGTGTGGACACAAAAAAAAATGGAGGTAGTTCTGTAGTGATTAATCGGATGCAATTCGGACAAACAGAAGAAGGGACTGATGTTGATCTTTTTACTTTAACTAATGCTGACGGACTAACTGTCAAGATCACCAACTATGGTGGTATAGTGACATCATTGCTGGTTCCGGATAAGTATGGAAACCTTGCAGACATCGTGCTGGGGTTCGATGACCTTCAAAGCTATCTGGACGGTCATCCATATTTTGGAGCGATAATTGGGAGATATGCCAACCGAATTGCTGAAGGGGAATTTGAATTGGATGGAATTCAATACCGTTTAGCTACTAACAATGGTGAGAATCACTTACATGGAGGGAATAAGGGGTTTGATAAAGTGGTATGGGATTCCAAAACTTTTACGAAAGAAAATGAAGCAGGTATTGAGCTGAGCTATTTGAGCGAAGATATGGAGGAAGGATATCCCGGCAATTTGAAAGTCAAGGTAACCTACAGGTTAACGAATATGAATCAGTTGATGATCGATTATTTTGCTGAAACTGATAAGGTGTCTCCAGTAAACCTAACACATCACGGATACTTCAATTTGACAGGAGGGAAGGAAAACATTCTGAATCATAATATGATGATAAACGCGAGTAGCTATATAGTAATTGATGAAAATCTTATTCCCACAGGTGAAATTCGTGATGTACAAGGCAGCCCCATGGATTTCTCACTTCCCACTAAGGTGGGGTCAAGAATTATCCAAGTAGAAGGAGGATACGATCATTGTTATGTTATTAATGAAGGGCCAGATAAGATTCGTCTTCTTGCCAAAGTTCACGAAGAAACGACTGGTAGAATTATGGAGGTTTATTCTAGTGAACCAGGTGTGCAATTCTACTCTGGGAATTTTCTTGATGGAAAGATTAAAGGTAAGGGAAGTATTATTTACAATAAACATTTAGGTTTTTGTTTAGAAGCACAGCACTTCCCGGATTCACCCAACCATCAAAATTTTCCAACAACCCTATTATATCCTGGTGAAAGCTATACTCAATCTACCATTTATCAATTTTCAACAAAATAACTTGGATTGATCGTGACTTCTTAAAGAATATATTAATTTTATTCAGATGAAAGTCACAGCCGAAGCCACACTTTATTGGTGGAGAACTCTCCCGGAAGTGTGAAGAAACAACCCCAAAGTGTGACTGGAACGGAATAACTAGAAGGAAGTCTTGGAGAAATAGCATAAGCGGGAGTAATCTTTCAATTATCAAGCAACCTGTCAGTTTAGAAAACCCCCGCGGATCTAACTTCACATTGATCAGAATTCTTGTCTCTGCGATGGCACTCTTGATGGTGCCGCCGTCACTTTACGGAGAGCGCCCATATGACGTTATCATAAAGGGTGGAAACGTTATTGACGGTTCTGGGGCCCCTGCATATGACGCTGATGTGGCAATTCACAGAGGAAGAATTATTGCAATTGGTGATCTCAGTGAACACCGTGGAAAGGAAGTGATAAATGCATCCGGGCTCACGGTCTCCCCCGGATTTATTGACACACACAGTCACGCTGGCCCCGGCCTCACTACCGAACAGTTAAGCCAGGGCCGACCGCTTTTGGCGCAGGGCATCACCACTGTTTTTATCAACCCTGATGGCGGTGGAGACACAGATCTTTCGGCTCAGAAGCGTGCCCTTCGAAAACATAGGCTTGGCGTGAATGTGGCTCAGTTTATCTCTCACGGTTCAGTGAGGCGGGAAGTGATGGGTCTCGATGCGAGAAAGCCAACGGACTCGGAACAGAAAACGATGGCAAGAATCGTGAAGCGGGGCATGAGAAATGGAGCGTGGGGACTTTCTTCAGGTACATTCTATGCACCGGGGAGCTATGCTGAACCGGAAGAGATTATTGATCTTGCAAGAATCGCGTCGAAGTTTGGAGGTGTATATCAGAGCCATATTCGCGATGAGTCCAACTACACTGTCGGACTTGTGGCCGCTGTAGAGGAGGTGATCAATATAGGACGACAGGCGAACCTTCCGGTTGTTATTACACATATTAAAGCGCTGGGACCGCCGGTGTGGGGCCTATCTGAGAATGTAATCGAGCGGATTAATATGGCACGGAGGGAGGGGATAGAAGTGTATGCCGATCAGTACCCTTATACGGCGTCGGCGACTGGATTGACATCGGCATTGGTTCCACGCTGGGCTCAGGCTGGAGGTATGGATTCGCTCCTCGTTCGTCTCGGCAACTCAGAAACAGAACAGCAAATCAGGGAGGAGATGAAGGCGAATCTCGCCCGCCGGGGAGGAGCGAAGAGAATTCAGTTCCGACGGGTTAGTTTTGAACCATCAATGGAAGGGCAAAGACTAGATGAGACGGCGAAGGCGTGGAATGTTTCACCCATCGATGCAGCCCTGAATCTACTTACTCAGGGATATGTGGGCATTGTCTCCTTCAATATGAGTGGGGAGGACGTCCGGGCGTTTATGTTGCAGCCGTGGACCATGACAGCTTCCGACGGGGGCCTTGTTCCGTGGATGGAAGGTGTTCCACATCCCCGCTCTTACGGCGCCTTTACAGAAAAGATTGAACGGTATGTCAGAAAGGAAAGGGTGCTGGATCTGCCGACAGCTATCCGTAGCATGACATCGTTGCCATCATTAGTCTATGGTATGGAGGACCGGGGAGTCCTTGTGAAAGGAGCAGTGGCGGACATTGTCATTTTTGACCATGAAAAAATGATGGCTCCGGCCACCTATACATCACCTCACCAACTTTCTGAAGGAGTGGTTCACCTTTTTGTAAATGGGAAGGCCACTATTCGATACCAACAGTTTACCAACATCTTGGCCGGAGAAGTGCTTCGAAAAAAGTGAGTCGCTGTTCGTCCCGGAAGAATTGTTACATTCGAACCTATAATTAGCCAAGTGAGGTGTCAGATGAAACGAATAAAACTGCCCTTTTTCCTACTCATAATGAGCACCCTTTCCGCCCAGTTAGACATGGAAAAACTGAAAGGTATGGAAGCAAGGAGCATCGGTCCCGCTGGCATGAGCGGACGGGTGACTGCTATCGATGTAGTTCTTTCAGATACTGATGTGATATATGCGGGGACCGCCTCCGGCGGCCTCTGGAAATCGGTGAGTGGCAGCATCGATTGGACCCCTATTTTTGATGATCAGAGGGTTGCCTCTATTGGCGATGTTGCGATAGATCAGTCTAACCCTGATGTGATCTGGGTGGGAACGGGGGAGGGGAACCCGAGGAACAGCCAGACCAGCGGTTACGGCGTTTATCGATCTTTGGACGGCGGGAAAAACTGGCAAGATATGGGTCTTGGTGAAACGCGGAACATTCACCGTATTATTATCGATCCGCGTGACTCGGACGTTGTTTATGTGGGGGCTCAAGGATCGGCCTGGGGAGACAGCAAAGAGCGGGGCGTCTTCAAGACGGTAGATGGTGGAAAGACTTGGAAGAAAATCCTCTACGTAAATCAAAAAACGGGGATTAGCGAATTTGTGATGGATCCTTCGAACCCCAACAAATTGATTGCCGGCATGTGGGAATTCCGACGGTGGCCGTGGTTTTTCAAATCCGGCGGTGGAGGATCTGGTATGTATGTCACCTTTGACGGAGGCAAAACTTGGGAAGAGCGGACAGAAGAAAACGGTTTGCCGAAAGGGGAGTTAGGACGGATGGGCATCGCCATCGCACCGAGCAACCCAGATATTATTTATGCACTCATTGAATCGAAGAAAAATGCTCTTTATAAGTCGGAAGATGGTGGCTTTAGCTGGGGAAAAGTGAGTGACAAGAATATCGGGGGTCGCCCCTTCTACTATGCGGAAATCTATGTGGATGTGTTGAACGAGAACAGAATCTACAATCTTCACAGTACCGTAACGGTAAGCAATGACGGTGGGAAAACCTTCTCGCAGCTAATGACTGCCTATGGCGCACAAGGGGTCCACCCGGACCACCACGCTTTCTGGAGCCATCCCACCGATCCTCACTTCCTCATGGAAGGAAACGACGGTGGATTGAATATCTCCCGGGACAGGGGCAAGACGTGGCGTTTCGTGGAAAACCTACCGCTGGCACAGTTTTATCATATCAATTATGACATGGAGTGGCCTTACAACGTTTATGGCGGGATGCAGGATAACGGCTCCTGGCGGGGGCCGGCTTATGTCTGGCGCTCCGGTGGTATTCGAAACGGCTACTGGGAAGAACTGTTCTTTGGGGACGGTTTTGACGTGGTGCCCCATCCCGGGAATTCCCGGTACGGTTACGCCATGAGCCAGGGGGGAAATTTAGGCCGTTACGACCTTGTGACAGGTCACACGCAGTACATAAAGCCAATACATCCCGAAATGGAAAAGCTCCGCTTCAATTGGAACGCCGGTATTGCCCAGGACCCCTTTGATGACAATACCATTTATTACGGAAGTCAGTATCTCCACATGAGCAAAGACAGGGGAGAAAATTGGGAAATTATTTCGCCGGATCTTACCACTAACGATCCGGAGAAACAGAAACAGTCCGAGTCCGGGGGGCTCACTTATGATGTCACAGGGGCAGAGAACTTTACTACCATCATCACTATCGAGCCGAGCCCTGTTAAAGCGGGCTTAATCTGGGTAGGAACAGACGACGGCAATGTTCATTTTACTGAAGACGGAGGAGCGAATTGGACAGACATGACCACTCGATTTACGGGAGTTCCCAACGGGAGTTGGGTACCGCAGATTACTGCCTCCACACACGATGCCGCGGAAGCGTTCGTGGTGATAAACAACTATCGCAGGAACGACTGGGCGCCTTATCTCTACCGCACGACCAATTCGGGCCGCTCATGGCGGAAGATTGTGGATGATGATCAAGTGTGGGGACACGTACTCAGTTTTGTACAGGATCCTGTAGAGCCGAACCTTATGTTCATAGGGACAGAGTTTGGCTTATATGTCTCCATTGATGGTGCTAAGAACTGGACCAAATGGACAAACGGTTTTCCTACTGTTTCCACCATGGACCTCAAGATTCATCCACGTGAACATGATCTTGTTGTCGGCACCTTCGGCCGGGCCGCCTATATCCTTGATGACATAAGGCCTCTGCGAGCAATCGCTTCTGAAGGGGCCGATATTCTTGATGAACACCTCCACTTTTTCGAGCCACCTACGGCTGTGATGGCTGTAACTCGTCAAGCCAGTGGTACGAGGTTTAACGCCCATGCAATTTACAGCGGAGAGAACAGGGATTGGGGTGCCATGCTTTCTTTTGTGTTCAATCCACCCCCGAAGAAGGAAGAGAAAACGGCGAAAAAAGAGAACAGGCGTCAAAAGATAGGAGACACCGGTGGAACCGAGAAGGACAAAGTAAAAATAGAAGTGTTGGACACGGACGGAGATGTAATCAGAACACTCCAAACCCAAGTTGAAACAGGCCTGAACCGCATCACTTGGGGTCTTCGTCGAAAGGGGATCCGCTCGCCGGGCGGACGGAGTTTCGGACCACCTCAAGCGGCTGATCGTGAACCACCGGGCCCACCAGTACTACCTGGAGAATATACGGTCAGAATCTCTCACGCTAAGGATACGGTTTCTCAGGTGGTGAACGTTATCACCGATCCGCGCCTAGACATTTATGTAAGAAATCTGGAAGAACTCCAGCTTCTTCAGGATCAACAGATGGCGCTGGCGTCAACGGTTGGGAAAGCTGTGAAACAGCTTCGGGAAGCGAAGGGGACGGTGGAGGCCATCAATAAACTGCTTGACCCGAAGAAAAACGAGCGGCATAAGGGCCTGAAAAAACAGGGGAAGGAAGTTCAGGAAAAGATTGATGAGCTGGAGCAATTGATCATGAACCCACGGGGTCGGCAAGGAATTTCCCGCAATCCAGACGTTCTCACAGCGCAGATTGGTATGGTGAACCGCTACCTTTACAGTAATATAACGGGTCAAACAAAGACTCATGAAATCCTCTTGACCCATGCCGAGAAAGAAACCGAAAAAGTGTTAGAAAAACTGAACACGTTTTTTGATGAGGAGTGGGCGAATTACGAGGATGCCGTAGGGTCGGCCAGAGTCACTCATTTCAAAGAGTACAAACCGTTAAAGATCAAGTAGACTCAGGACTTGTTCATTTCCCGGATAGAAAAGAGGAGAAATCATGATTGATAGACGAAACTTTCTCAGGACATTGTCGGCGTTCGGAATATCGCTTCCTGTGGTGGGAGGCGGGGCGATGAAGCCGAATCCAGCAGTCAGGGAAAATAACCCTGTTATCCTCTGCAGCAGGGGAGCAGAGTGGGGGCGGAAGGTATTGAAGCCCGGGTGGGATATTCTCGCTAAGAAAGGATCGCTTTTGGATGCGGTGGAAAAATCAGCGAATGTCACAGAACTCGACCCTGAAGACACGTCAGTAGGCTATGGCGGTCTTCCCAATGAACGGGGCGTTGTTCAGCTGGATGCCTCTATCATGTACGGACCGACACACAACTGCGGTTCGGTGGCAGCGCTGGAAGGTATCAAGACGCCCTGCTCTGTGGCGCGACTTGTCATGGAAAGGACAGACCACATCCATATTGTTGGGAAAGGGGCGCAGGATTTTGCCATCGCGCACGGG
>CEUZ01067280.1_pt1 | contig 119422 bp, 93 predicted proteins | sample 361511 | NCBI WGS metagenome assembly CEUZ01 (sample SAMEA2622822, study PRJEB7988) | marine metagenome | biome: marine biome (ENVO:00000447); feature: surface water layer (ENVO:00002042); material: "saline water (ENVO:00002010), including plankton (ENVO:xxxxxxxx)" | depth 5 m
GCGTAAGTCGTTGACTATTAGCACCTTGCGAGCCGTACCGCTCGAACTGTTCGCAGTGTTTGCAGTTCTTCTTCTAGCGTTTTGACCTGCAAGGCTCTAGCTACAAGAAGCGACTGTTTGCGTGACTTATTCAGTTTTTCCTTCCACTCGGAAAGGGCTTTTTTCTTTTGTGCAATTTTTGCATCAATTAGTGCTGGAGTTTGTGGAATGTACATTTCTATTTTTTACTTGCGTGAAACTCTTCGGAAATCATTTTGCCTTCGGCTCTTGCAAGCTTGCGAGCGATTTTCAATGCGTTAGCTTTTCCCTTGATTTGGTCAAGTAGCGTTTCGCCACTAATGAGAGAAAACCAGTTTTTGAGATTTGGGTTTTGAATTATTCTAATCATGCTTTTATTTTGTCAGATTTTTGCGTTTTTGTCAAGCGTTTTTTTCAAGCAACTTCCAGGCTGGATGTCCTTCTGGAGCATTGCAAGACTGAACTCCCCAATCTTGGAAGGTAATGTCAACCACTCCATCAAATTGATTTTGTACACTTTCCAACCATTGAGCCTTAGTCGGTGCATCTTCTTGAAAGTCGAGCGTTTTAATCGTCCCAACCTTTTTGCCGTCAGCAAAAGTCATTTCGATTTTCGCTTGGCGAAAGTGAATCACAGGGACATCTTTTTGAGTCCAGAAGTCTTTTTTTATCTTAATCATACCTGTATACTAAACCAGTTTTGCGATAATTGCAAGCTTTTTCTTTTGCATTATTCTACTTTTTTTTGTGCCTTATTGCACGACTTTACGAAGCCCACGAGAGTCGCCGAAGTCGCCAACGACAAGGTGAAAGATTTGGGAACTTCCCCAGCGGCGAACTTCTGCAAGCTCTCCGCCTTGGATTGTGCCAAGCACAACAAACAAACCGCCGAAACGGTCGAGAACGATATCGTCTTTTTCAATCTTAATCATACCTATACAATAGCACAGGAAGCCGAGAAAGTCAAGTTTTTTTTCACTTTTTTTTCACTTTTTTTACTCCATAACCTATTGCCATTCAATGACTTACGAAGACAGGGGGACGCCGCCGGCGCGTAAGTCTTTGGTTATTAGGGGCTTAGGAACCCGATATCAGCCAAACCAAGCAACACCACAGATTGGTAACCACAAGCAAGGCGAACAGTATTAGGATTAGATCACTCATTAGTTTGTTTAATCTCCGTTATAAACTCCTGGGCGATAATCGGAAGCAATGCGTTTGGCAGTTGCCTTTTTGGTTGCAACTTCCGAATCGGTCACTTTGCGAGTGGAGCGAATCTCAACCTCGACTCGAGGCTTCAAGTATGCCCACATATCAAAGACAGATTCGATTTTCTCGACAATGTCAGAGCGTATAAAATTGTAAGTGTCTAGACGATTGCCGTCTCGATCTAGATTGTGGAGGATGTAATTAACTTCTATCATTTTATTTTATTCTATAATTTTATTTTAAAAAGTGGATTTTGTCAAGGGTTTTTTTAGCGAAGTTTCGCAATGTCTTTCCATTTGATACCGCCAAACTTTCCTGCGTTCTTTCGAGCGAAGGAAACTTCGATTCCCATTTCCTTGAAGTGGGCAAGCTCATTTTTGAGGATCTTGTACAATCCGTCAAGGCGTCCAGTTGTGCGGACTCGTGGAAACAAACCTCCATCTAGAATCTTGACAGAAACAAAGGAGTTAAATTCGTGAATTAGTATTGTAATGCCGTACATAATTTTTTTGTGTTAAAGTGTTTTTTGTGAGCTTTAGTCCTCATGGACTAAGCGAGAGAGCTCGTCTTGGAGCTCACCGATTTGGTTGCGAATCGCAACCTTTTCGGCGATGGTGAGGACGCAGTCCTCAAGGGTTTCCTGAAGGATGGAGATTTCTTTTCTAATTTCGTTCATAATTTTTTTGGTTTTTGGGCTAAAGTCTTTCTCAATTATCTATGGTTTCCATTATGACAGGTTTTCAGAAAATCGCAAGAAAAATCTTTTCCGATTGCCTTCCAGAGTCGTAAGTCACTGAGTACCAAGTAGAAGCGAATGAACTTTTTTTTCGCTCTTTGCGGAACAAAAACGCCCGAAAAGCCCGTCTCGTCTCTTTTTTCTTCGTAAGCCACTGGGCGCCAACGCTTTACGACGATTTTTTTCGTTAAAAAACTGTAACCTGCTGCCTACCAAGGAGTTACGCCTCCGGCGGGACCCGGTGGGCGCGTAAGTCGTTGACTACCAAGGAGCTCTGTCTTGAGCTTGACCAGCGAGCAGATCGCCTGCCTGAGTGGACTTGTCACATACGCAAGAGTATACTGCAACCACCTTGGTGCATTGCCATACCCAGCTATCTCTATTGTCAAGACCCTTGTAGTAGCGTCGCACAGCTTGCCAGACATTCTTGCCGTGACCTACTACCCTAAAGGCATGGTCACAAGTCCTGTTCTGAACATAAAGCACATAAGTGTTGCCAGTAGTGTGAGCTTGCCAGCGTGCATGCATACGCTTAGCTGCACAAGCTTGGTCACGAGTCAATGGTGTTGGTACTAGATTGAAGTCTCCGATTACATTCATACCTACAAGATACCATAGAAAGAGCCATTTGTCAAGGCTAAGATTCAACTAATGTATTGCACTATACTCGTATGCTAAGTGCATGAGTACCAACGAGTTACGTATACAGGGGGACCCGGTGGGCGCGTAAGTCCTTGCTACTCAGTAACTTAGTGAGGTCTCAACGAGCAGAGTATAATGGGAAACAGTAGTATTAGCCCAGCTATTAGTATGCTTTCAATCATCTTATGCAGTAATGCGTTGCTTGTGTTTAGCCTTGCGTGGTAGAGTATTACGCTTGACCTTGTGAGGTCTTGACTTGGTAAAAAGTACCTTGTGCCTGATTTTGGGCTGGCTCATTAGCTAGCCTTGACAAGGCGAAAACGCCTTGCTCCTGTTGCGTTGGCAATGCGAGAACGCAGAAGCTTCTCGGCTTGCTTGCGTAGCATTGGAACGGATTCTGTGACCCATTCGGATTTTGAGGCAAAGGGAATTGATTGCAGTATGAACATAATTTTTTCTGTGTTGTGTTATTAGTTAAAGTTATTCGGCTGAAGAATCGAGCCACCAAGTTTCTGGCTCATCGTCTGGCGTAAAGTAGCCCATTGCTTGCAGTTGGTCAAAAGCTTCGCCCTTTTCTGTGTCCGTGCCAAAGTTTAGCAAGTTGAGCCAGTAGTCGATGATGTCCATTTTCTTAGCTTTCGATAGTGTCGAAAAGGTCAGCGAATGAACTGCTTACGCAATCCATGTCAACCTGTTCTTCGTCGTTCTCGTCAATCTTGTCCTTGTCGGACTCGACCGCATCGAGAGAAACGAACTCGTCGGCAATGTCACGCTCGGAAGCGTGTTGTACGCCATGCTCAAGAGTAAAATCCTCGTTGAGCTTTTCCTCAAGAGCGACCGCAAGCGTGGCTTGCCATTCGGGAGCAACTTGGTTGTCGTTGGCGTTAGCCAAAGCGACTGCCTTGGCAATGTGGGAGAAGTCTTTTTCAATTTTCATACCCCTAGTATGACAGAATCTGAGGAAATCGCAAGAAAAATCTTTGCGATTGGCTTTCGAAGTCGTAAGTCCTTGAGTACCAAGGAGAACCGACGGAACTTTTTTTCAACTTTTTTTCCGAACTTCGGGGGAAAAAGTCCGTCTCGTCTCTTTTTTCTGCGTAAGTGACTGGGCGTGAGTAACTTACGGAGATTTTTTTCGTTACAAAGTTGTAAGTCATTGGGCCTCAAGGACTTACCCCCGGGGGGGAACAACCCTACCCATTTTGTGAATTGAATATGGTACCGACATCTGAGTTTTCGAGGGGGGGTGGTATTTTTCAATATCTAAATCGATCGAAAATAGACAACAAATGGTCCAATCAAAAAAAATCCGACGTGTAAATAACTATATGCGAAAAACGCCAGACGACGAGAATGGCAGCGGAAATCAACCGTGGCCAGAGGATTCTATATTCGGAAACAAATTACAACTAGAACTTAATAAAAAAACAAAGCAAATAACTGAGCTTTATGTAGTTATAGACACACTTCAATGCAACCTGAAAGCCGCGACATCTTACCTTGATTCAGATGAAATGGCAGCAGTAAACAACCATAGTTACAAATGGTGCGTAAACTGGAAGCCTGGGGATGAAAAAAATTAAAAGTGTATATATAGTATATGAAAATAGCCATTCGGCTCCTTGTCGCGGTAACGCTTAGCGTTTTCGGGGGAGGTTGCGGGCCGTTTTTCTACCTTTCCGAAACAGACCAGCATCGAGCGGTTCGTAAAGCCGGATACGAGCTTTGTCATTTACAGAGTTGCGGCCCTCTAGCGTTAAGCATTGCATTTAATAATTTAGGCATAAAAAAGACGCCATTTGAGATAGGAAAAGAAATACAAGATGACGATAGAACACATTATAGAACTATTTTATCTATAATAGATCATAAATTTTGCAGAATCACATGTCCACAAGAATTAATAAAATTTTGTAAAAAATATAATATTAAAATTAAAAAAACAAAAAACTTAGACAATTTAACTAAAGAAGACACTGCAATAGCCTTAATTAAAGGTCCTAATGACATTCGGGATTGGCACTGGATGGCATATCCGAAATCTAATAAACTTGACATATTAACTTTCTTTGGGTATAATACCAAACTTAAGTCTGTGTATATATTGACATTAAATGAAAAAGAATAAACATCCTAGACCAGAAGAATACCGTATTATCTGGAGCCATTCGAATGAGGTAACTGATTCTACCCAATATTATAATGTTTATCATTCGAGCGAAGCGCTTGCAGACATCTATCATACTTTCGCCAAGGGAAAGATTCACGCAAAAACAATAATAATCTCCTCAATAGAAGAATATAATCGTTTTACAGATTCTTGGACAGATCGAACACATGTTTGTCTGGAGCATTTTGGAAATGACTTTGATGAATTGGTTGAGGAGGGATGCTGGGTCCAGCTTTCAATAAGCGATGCGGGGAAAATTATACTGTCTCGGTAGCTGTCACTATTTTTGAGACAAAGTGGCACTTTCGCGGCATATTTCGCCGCATGAATCCGCTTAAAATAGGGCTTTTAGGTTTTGGCACGGCATCTGCAAGTATACTGGCATATGAAATACCAACCAACAAAAACGTTTTTTGAACAGCCTAGTCTGTTTAGTGTGTTTAATGATAGTATTAATTCTATTATTGATTCGAGTTTAGATTCCTATAAGTTTCGGACTACCGTGGACGAGCAGGATGACGCCTATACGGTAACCGCACAGGTGCCAGGGCTAAGTAAGGATGACATCTCCATTAAAATTGAAGATGGAACTATTCTTATTGAAGGTTCGCGGCAGGTGACTAAGGACATGGAGTCTTCAATACATAAAGAATTTAGCATAGGCAGGGATATTGACGAGCTTAAGGCTTCTGCAGAGGTTAAGGACGGCATATTGACTCTTACTCTACCAAAGAAGGAGAAGAAGAAAGTAAAAACTATTAAAATTAAATAGGACGTTTTTAATTAGAATTTATAATTAAAATATTCCACATCATCCTTAAATCTTCTCTCAACTATATCTCTTGAGGCAGCATCGTAGTAAGAGTGGTAGCTTTTTCTCTTGGTTTCCATTTCGTGCCCCAATTGTTTAATGTCTGCGCCAATTTCATCGCAGACGTAAGAATAATCTTGTTGAAGGTTTTCGAACCTACATATGAAGTCTACCTCTATTTCATCTTTTTTGTTTTTTAGAAATTGTTTTTGACTGCAATGTAGTAACGGGAGACCTTCGTCTGTCGTGAGAAAAGTCTCATACCTTTCGCGGGTGACTGAATTATTGATCGATTGAAGGGGTTTTTTTGTAAATTCATAGAACGGAACATCAAGAACTTCGTAATGTAGAAAGTGGGAATAATATGAGACCCATCTATCCCAAGGGTTTCTAATGATTGAAAACTTAAAGTAGTTGTCCCAGTATTTTGCGTAAATCTCTTTTGTTTTTTTTGCCGTAAGATGCTTAAGCCGCCTTGTTTCCAGTCTATTCCACATATCGTGTCCTAGAAGGTGTTTTTCTATGCTGGTTCCTGCATTTTTTTCAATATGCAGAAATATACATTTATATTCGTGGCTTATCATGTATTGTTTTTTAAGAATTAGGTTTTTTAATTCTTGGATTTAGAATATCTTTTAAACCGGGACCCTTGTCTCTTGGGAGATTCTTTTCTTTTTTAATTTCTTTGATTTTTGATAATTCATGTTTTATGATATTTGTTCTGCATAATATTACTTCATCATTATCACATGTAAAGCTATTATTTTCAAAGTGGTTAAGGACTTGATTTGGATTTTTTTCCACATTCGGTCGGTAGATATAAACAGGGATGTTATTTTTTTTACATCTTAGACAAAACATAATGTCTTCTCCTGTTGCTGTGGTATATATATCTTCTTGAAAAAGGTACTTTAATGAAGATTTCCTAAAAACCATTCCTCCACAAAGGTAATCCGCTTGAGCAAGTATAGGCGTTTCTTTCCTGTATCTTGAATTGCATTCTTCGTATGGGCTTGAATATTTACCTACAAAATCTACTGGGCGGGGGATTTTTTGTTTTTTAAGTTGTATTTCTCCACCTGGCCTTTTATCCAATTGCCATCCGTACTGTTGTACAAGACATTCCTCATTGCGAACAATCTTGATCATGCATTCGCAATATTGTGGATTAGGGATTCTGTCGTCATCAAGCATAACGATTATTTCCGTAGGAGCTGTAAGGGCTAGTTGATATCTTCCTATATATTTAAAATTATAATCGGAATCTATAAAGCAGGCATTATCCCAGTCTTTTGTTATTTCTTGATATGTGTGCAATAATTCGTCATCTTCACACCCCATGAAGCAGCCCCATATTAATTTGGGCTTAATGGTTTGTTTTGATATAGCATTAAGTTGTTTGATCAATAATTCTTTTGACTTATTGTAATAATTTAATATAAGTGTATATTCCATAGTGTTAAGTATATTGTTCGCGAAGCTCAAGATAGAGTTCTGTCGCTTTTTCAATTAAAGGATTTTCTAAAGCTAAAATTTCGTGCTCAATTGGGTATTTATTTGATTTTACATGCTCTCCGTGCATTAAGGTGGAATTGTCTTGTTGGTCAAATTTATCGAGTCCATGATCCATTAAGGTCGGCGGTAGGAAGTATTTAATTTTATCTTCTTTATTTAAAATGAGTATTCCTAGCTTCCCCTCTAATGTATTCAGTATAGGCTTAATTGGTTTTATTTGTTGGTCATAATCAAAGAGGATTGTATTTCTTTTGCTTGATTTTTCTTTTAATTGTTTTAACATCCATTCGTAATGGTTAATATAGTTTTGTAATTTTAATGTAATTGTTTCATTTGTAACTTCTTCTTTTCCTTGTGCTTTTGTTACAGAAGGTTTATCTGGGGACGCCCCTACCATTCCTACCCTTAACAGTGAAAGACAATTTGTTATTGGGTGTCGAATCGTAGATACCAGGAGGCCACATTTATAATCAATATTGTAGAATTTAATTTTTCCTTTGAATGCATAGAATTGTCTAAAGTACCTTAGGTCATGTGTCTTAATCACGTTCGCTGGATAAAAGAATCTATCTTTATTTTCTGTGTTCTCGGGGGAGAGGAGATCCTCTAGAATATTCCAGACTACGGTAGAGCCGCTGCGGGGATATGAATATTGTAGGACCTTCATTTCTATAAATTTATATTACACTAATCGAAGATTGGTAGGTTGCTTTCTTTGAATAGATGTGCATATTATATATAATATTTTTAACCTACCCGCATTGCGTTTATTCTACATATCATCTTTGAATAATTCTTGAATGACAGGAGATTTCAATAGGTCTACTCTCCAGGTCAATTTAAATACTGGAGAAGCGGGGACTTCCTGCGACGCTATTGATTTAAGTATTTCGTCTGTATATGGGGCAAAAAAATGAGGCCCTTGTCTTGTGCCAACATCGCAATCAATCTTGTTAGTCCTATCCCAAAGGAGGCTGAATTTTTCATCTTTATCGTACATTTCTTTAAATAGATTATGAAACCAAAAATATTGATCGGCCTCTTCTCTATTTTCCCAATATTTTAAGGTTTCGATCTTCCATTTATTTATAATATAGTTGTCATTTCTTCCCGCAAGAAACCAGCTCGAGACAATCCTGCCGAAGTTTTTACGAGGATTGCTAAAAGCAAAAAACTCCTGCCCTAAATTATCCCACAGCCACTCATCAAGAGGCAGATTAACGTACAATGTTGCATCTAGCCATATTCCCCCAAACTTCTCAAGAAGAAGGATTCTTATCGCGTCAGACTTCGCCTGCACCGGAATATTTCCAAGTCCATCTAAATTAATAAATTCATCTAAATTTTCGTCGGATAAAAAATGAAAGGTCCAGTCGGGGTTGATTCTGGTTAGCCTATTTCTGCACGCTCGAACTATGGTTGGGGCATTACTCCAGCCCTTGTCCCAGTATAACCAGGCTACTTTGGGTATGCAGATTTTACTCATAATTAGCAATATCCCTTTGTATTAATTAGGTGAGATTTCTCCTCCCAGGCGGTTGTGAATAATTTTCTGTGGTCAGTATATTGTTCTCTGATGTCGCTAAATCCATCCCTTTGTTCTACGCAGGCGGGAGCGACCATGTACCATTTATCCCTTTCCTGCAATTCCCACCAATAAATATCAAATGCATATTGATTTTGACTTCGGATCCCTGATGGGTTTTCAATTAATAAATTAAGCCCTTTCTTCGAGTGCTCAAGGAATCGCTTGTAGTAATGCTTGTTAACTATATAGCCCGTTGCGGTTACGCAGTGTTTTAATTTAAACGCGTATTCGGTAATTCTCTCGTCTTTTGGCCCAATCTGCCCCCCAAGAAGTAATACATCAAAGTCATTGATCTCCTTTAGGCATTTTTTGAGCTGGCGCAAAAATAAAGCTTTATCCCTAAAGTGGATATCATCCTCTAAAATTACGGCGTAATCCAGATCTCTCGCAGCAGCCAACTCTAGCGCTCCTATGTGGCTTATCGTCGCCCCTATTCTTCCGTCAGAAGTTTTGGTTCCGGGGAATCTCTCATAAGACCAATTTAGCTCGTTGAGTTCATTCTCTACGAGCTCTTTTCGGTCTTTTCTACTGTCGAGATTAATAAAGAAGACATTGTCCATTGTTGCTTCGTGGGGATTTTCTTCGTTTTCACTCTTAGGATTGCCGGGATTACTCTCGTACCCCATAAGTTGCGCATCAAGTTTTCCAGTTGAACCTAGGAGGGAATTGTGTGAATTTATAAGAGATAGAATCTCTTCGTTGTAGTATTCGCTGTAATGATTTTCGTATTTTCCTTTGTTTCTGTGTTTCAGCTGAGCGTCAATACCTAATTTGTCGCATATTTCCATAAAGTCAGAATCTATACTCTCCATTCTGCCTACATAGTCCATGTTTTGATTAATGAAATCCATTTGACTTCGAAGGTGATACTTGAAGCCTTTATTCTTCCGTATAAACTCCTCAAAAGTGACTTTAGGTCTGCCCAGTCTTTTCCTGACCCTCAATTCGTGATGGTACTCGCTGACCCAAATCTCCCACGGATTCCTTATTATTGTAAAACAAAAATATTCTTTTTGAAAATACTCCGGATATTCTTCAAGCGTATAGTGTTGGGGTTCCATGGCAAGATCATTGTTCATGAAATATGTGCTCAGTATATCTTCGGGTAATTGGTTTATTTCGTTGACATCGCTACAGTCCACGCCTTCCGCCTCAAGCAGGGATAGCTCCATGCTGCTTCCTCCGCACTTAGGGATATGGACAAATATATATTTATGTTTATGGCTAATCATTTTTTTTCATGTTTTTAATATTTCGTATTGCTCTTCGGATAAGATATTCGATAAATATAATTTATCAATACATTGATAGTCTTTTGCTAAATATTTCTTTAAGAGAAATCTTGATTGCTGTGTTGTTTCTAGCTTGTTCGCAGAATTTTTTCTAGCATGCCTGGTAACTTCAACGTCAAACAGTCTTTTCATATCTTGAGAGAGTGTTTCAGTGCATATCGCGCCAAAAACATTTTTCGGAGTCAGCTCTCTTGTTATGCCTCCAATATAATAATCGATGCCCATGCCTACATGAGAGGGGTGTCCGCATGTATAATGTTGGTGAATTTTCGAGTCAATCAATGGATTTAAGTTGCTGTTCTCGTCAAAAAGATGCTCGCATAGGTTGTTTAAATCTTTATACTCTTTATAAAATTCTAACTCTTTTCCTCCAGCTTCTTGACCGCTGAGTAATAAAAATCTGCGCCAATAGAACGCTGAAATAAAACGCTCTACTGGATTTCTCAATGCAATAAGATATTTTGAGTCAGGCTCATGCTCAGGACGTTTAAGGTGAATATGCCTAAATTTAACAGCATTATCTATCAGTGTTCTTTTGATTGTAGAGCCGCCGCATTTTCCTATGTGAATAAAAGTAATCATTTAATCTCCAAATTCATATCCGAAATACTCAATGTCTTTTGCGTATTTTTCCGCAACAATTTCATGGGTTTCATAGTTATAGTATTCGGTGTAGTGTTTGTGTTTGGTTGCATTTGCGTGTGGAAGTTGTTGTCTTGGGATCCCTATTTTGTCACAAGCAACATTGAAGTCTTTTTGCATGTACTCAAACCTGATTATAGAATCTATCGCGTATTGATTTTTATCATCTAAGCACTGGTTGTAAATTTGACCATATAAAGGGCCTCTGGCTTGTACTTTTTTTATCCAATCGCTGAATGCGGTGGGGGCAGGATTATGCATAATTTGTTGCGAGTGAAAATACAAAGACAACGCCCTGTCCCATGGATTGCGTACCGCAGTAAATGTTGTGTATGATTTGAAGTCTATATTATCATGCTTGAATATAGATTGAATCTCCCTTAAGCTTATATGGTTATAAAATGGATTTTGCTCTTCTTCGCATTTAGAATAATGCACCGACTTTATGTCACTAAATTTATCTAATGCTTTACGAGTAGAAGTGGAGCCGGTTCTGGATGACGACAGGAAGATCCATTTGTTTTTGTGCGAAATTCTCATTTTTATTTTATATGATATGACGCTCCATGCGCGCTTAACTTCTTTACACTTATATTGTTGGGACCTATAACTATTTAGTGTATAAACTATAGGGAAAAGGCATGAAAATATTAGGAAAACACGGTTATGTCAGGGATGTCATCGACTCAGATATTATCGAGCTATCATTGAATCCAAGGAGCGTGGACTCGCGACATTCGGATTATCTCGGGTGGCCAAGCCACGAAAAGCATGTTTATGAAACCTTCAACAGATCAATTCGAACAATTAGCTTTTGCTTAAAAGACGAAACATATATCGGCTCCACCGGGGTCGCCCATTCCCCTCAAGAACGCATAGGTCAGGTCTGGGTGCTCGGCTCTAGGAATTCTCTGGACATGATTAAATCTAAGAGCGACTTTTTTAAGTCATTTGGCAACCTTAAAGCTATGTTTGCAGTATATGAATTTATGAGAATATCCAGAGAGCATTTCGATTGGCTATTTGGGGAAGAATTTGATCATTTGGTTAATATTGTTGAGGCGGATAATAGCCTCGGCATTAGATGGCTAAAGTTTATGGGTGGAAAAATAGAACCCATAGACGATAAATATTCAAAGGTAATTTTTAGCAAGTAATGGGTGGCGTAAACATAGATTTTAATTTAGACTTTCTTTCTGCCGATCCCACGACCATATCGACAACAAGAACACTTTTCGGCGCTTCAAGGGTTGGGCTTCCTGGGGCGCTCCCCGTGTGGTACGCAAGGTTCAGGCCGTACAAAAACTATGATTTGGGGCAGGTTGTTCACAAGGTCTCTGGCGCAGACGATTTCTTGGATAGAAAATCTAGATCAAAACCAAGTCAATTTAATTTATATGTCTGCGTCCTAAAGAGTGCCGGAGCAGGAGTATCTGACGCAAACTTTAATACCTATTTTAAGAGTTTCGCTGAACTCGCACAAGACTACTCAATTAGCGAGGCCGGGGGCTTGAGGGAGGTTGATGCCAAGACTGAATGGGCGACAGGAGGAATAATGCACGACAATGAAATTTGTTTAAATTTATCAGAGTTTATTGACATGAAATATCTAGTGTGTTATTCTTGTCTAATTCCTAAATCTGGTTCATCTAAGAACCCGATTCAATTAAGGCCCGTTTCGGAAATTTCTTTTGGGGGCGGATCCGCAAGAACGGCCTCACCGGCAACTGGGCAAGATGGGCAGATAATAGATAGATATATTGTGGATTACCCTGAATACGGGTTTGGGGACAATGATATAAGTGCGCTCCCCGACAGGAGGTTTGGATTTTCGTCAACTTCGCTCAATGCTGTTATGGGGGCTTCCTTCGATTTTTTAGATGCAAAAATGAGTACCGAGGACAACATATCTGGGTCTAGCCAGTGGAATTCCGGCCTAACTTATTTTCCTGGCGATATAGTTAGCTATAATCCCCCATCCGGACTGGCAAACATCGATGATTTAACCAACTGGACGGAAACATTTAATTTAATTGGATTTCCCTCCTTAGCCATGTGCAAAAAAGAGGTTGGGGCCGCTAAAACTTACCCCTCGAGTGCTTCTAATGCGGACGGATCATGGAATTCCGAAAGAACCCCATGGTACGGTTCGGAAAGCGGCGAGATTAATGAGTATTGGGTTAAGTATGACTCTCAAATTAATCGCCCAAATTCATCGCTTGCATCAATATACAAATATTTCTCTGAGAAAAAATTTGAAATCAAAAAGTTTGCCCATAATAGCTCGTACCAAGGCCAAACAAACTTAGCAGGCCAACCCGTACAGCGAGAAGCGGGCCGCATAAGAATGGCAGACTTTACTGGGTCTTCCAATATCTTCGGTCACTTATTGGTGAAATTCGCAAAACCCTTAAAAAGATATAGCAGGGATAAGTGCCGGTCATGGTATTCTGGCGCCAGCAGTGAAAGCGGCCCGTACCAAGATGGCGGATATGATTTATTTATTTATACAAAAAACCTCCGAAAGGATCATGGGGGGCAGCCTAGATTAGCGGTCACCTTTGGAAAGACCACAAAGTTAAGCTCCTACAGCTCCACGTCAGGGATTAGCACATATTCTACATCCCAAATATCCAGATCCGACATAAATCGTTATCTTCAGGGATTGGACCCCAGCAGTATTAATCGCGACCTGGCCTCCGAGGGAGATCTTCTACATTTTCAATATCGAGATCTTACGCCATTTTTTTATATGAGGAGGGGCTATGTTCACGCGAGGAGAAGAGGGGGTGTTCACCCCGGCTCCAACAAGGGCAGTACACAGTTGGGCAAGTATATCATGATGGTCGAGGATGTGCTTTCTCGGCAGAGAATCGAATTCGTAACGCCCCAAATTTTTAGTAATGGCAATATGTATGTCGGCGGGCATGGGGCGCTGGGCTCGATGAGCTTAGATCATGGACAACCAAAAACGAATGTAGATTATGACTACGAACTTGAATCCAGCACCCAGGATCAGGCTTTGACTAAATTGCTCTCAATTAAGACTATAACCGGTAGCGCCTCGGTTGATGGAGACAACCCCTGTCACTATTTAATATTAGGCAACAAGCTCGGCAGGGCAGATCAGATCGAGAATGAAGGCAAGAAATTTATCAATTCTCACGTTGACGCCGCTTTTCTGCCTATTCTAAAAAGAACTGACGAGATGTCGGATTCAGAGTTTAGTGCAGCATTAGGGTTGCTTCAGACTGGCTTTAAGGGTTTTGACGGTAGTAAGTTTAAAGATCTTATTGCCGATGAAAATCAGGTTTTGTCGACTACGATTGATGCGGATGCATCGCAAAATTTATTTGAAGCAAGACACTTTATAGATTTGGGGCGATCGGACCTCCAGCAGGAATCTATTTTCAGTTTAACTGTTGATCGTACGGGAAATCCCCAGGGCAACGTTCAGACCTTGGCAAATATACCCGAATGGAATGATACCAAAGAATATTCCGGAGGCAATATGACTAGAGTCCCACGGGAAGATTGGTGGGAGGTGACCACAGCAATCGCATGTGATGCCTGGAGACAAGAGAAAGTATATTCTGAATGGGTTTCTCCGGGAAACGAGCATAACACAGTATACGTATATCAAGACGACGGAGCAAAAATATATTACAAATCCCTAAAGAATAATAATGAAAACTTTTTCCCATTACATTTAAATTTATTCTTTAAGGCTAATGTCTCGATGGGGGCATCGGCAGATAACGATCCAATTTTAAACAAAGAGAAGTGGACCAGGCTAAGTATTCTCAGCAATACCGCGATTTCACCATTATCCATGGTTACTCAGATTACCCTCTACGATGGTTGGATTAAAATCTTTAAGTCGTCACAGACGGGCCTATCTACTTCTCCTCCGAATAACAAGTCGGGGATTACGCTAGGACTTCAGTGGTTTAATTCTCTTGATGGAGCAAGCGGACTTGGATTAATGTCTGAAAGATTGTATGATATAGCTCCGTGGGATATGGAGCAGGCCGAAAATTACAAAGTCGGAGATCTTGTCACACTTAAGGAGAAAACCCCTACTATGGTCGACCCGAATTCGGGGGAAAGCCTGACCTACCAGGAGTGGGCCGGGCGCTATCCCACAGATGAGAATACGAACCTTTTGGATAGTGCTGAGTTTTTATTTCTTAAGGCAGACGCAGCGGTCGCCTCATATTGCTTTCAGTGCATAAAGGATACAGATTCTCCTGCAGATCCGGCCGGTGTGGGGATTGTTCCTGGGATATTTCCAAAAGAGTCCGCAAGTGAGACGGCGTATTTTTTATCGAACCTAGTAGAAGATCTACAATATTCCAGATTTAGAGGAAAGAACTTATATGCCGAAACGACTTGGCTGGAAATTACCGAGAACGAATTTACCTCAGAGCGTATTGACCCTAATGTCGATCCCGCAAATAATGACAATCGAGGAAGGGCTTACGCTCAATATTACGGGCTGGAGGAATTGGATGGAAAATTCAAAATTCGACAGAGAGACCTCTTTGGCGCGAATAATTATTCATATGATCTTACCTATGAAAATTACTATCGAATTGGTGACGCCGTAAAAATGGACGACAATGAATGGCGGGTTAAAATTAAACAGTTCTGTTATGTCTCGGATGCAACTCCCCTATTGGATGATAATTTTGTTTTGGAAGGGAACTTGCAAAACTCAACCGTTATAGAGGGCCTTCAATATAAGGCTGGCATTTCCGGGTATGTCGGTAAAAAAATCTACGAATTCCCCGTGTCGATAAATTCCGGGACTATAGATGGATTTACGAGCAACTATACATTGGTTATTCGTCCTAGTGAATATTGGCAGCCGGTGGCGCGTAGGGAATTTGACCTTGATCGCACCTATCCATCTTCAGAGGAGATCGCTGCTGGCGTGGAGCCGCAATACTTTTTAACCGAAGGAGATTTTGATTTTATACATAAGGCCGAAGGTTCAAGCGAATACGCCGTGTCTGCAGCCTTCAACTCTAAGCTGGATATTTTTGGGCCAAGATTAAAAACCTATGATCCCTCCGGCGACAATACGAAGTTTTGGACTTCAAGAATAAAATATCCCACAACAAATATGATAGATACTTGGGACGGGGGCGTTCCGGATGCAGATAGCCCCTTGTTTTTGGCATCGCTTGACTATGTAGATGTTAACTATGACGACTGGAGCGTTGATCTAAGGGCAGAAGGCGACACTCTTTCTTTAGGAGACCTTCCGCACCCACTTAACGAGAATAATCAAGATGAAGATAGGCATCCTGCCATACGGGCTTTCAGGGGCTGGGTGGACTCGATTGATAGTGATGTCGACTTCAATCTCGACGCAGGATTTAATCTCGATAGTCGAGCAGTGGGCGATGTAAATCCAATTAAGTTCGTTAAAGAGGATGAGTCATACCCCCCAACAATAGAGTTGACAACTGAAATATATACTGGAGGAAACGCCGATACTGGCCATCCAAATCATGGCGCAATATATGATGGTGGGGAAATCAGCATCAATTCCAATCAAACAATTAAACTAATCCCCCAGCTAAAGGGAGCGGACGGGAATAACTTTGCGACCTACTCTGGGTTTATTTCCTCTATGTCCAATGCTAATGTTTTAGGAAGATACCTAAGGTTGCCGATAAACGCCGGCGATTCTTATTCTGATTTTGGACTGACATACGCAGGGATTATGGAAAGTCCCTACATAAGGATCGGCGAACCATCTCAGTGGTTTTCCGACCAGGACTACTCCGCTGACGAGGAAGTGCACGATGGCACCTATGTGTGGCAAGCCGATACTGATATTCCCGCAGGCCAAGTACCTGGCGTGAGTGAATCTTGGGTATTTGTTCGGCCTGTGGAGTATGCATCAAGGATTATTAGTGAGTCACTCCTCGATTCAGATTCTTTGTTGGGCGGCATGAATAGTAAAATTGAATATCAATACGATGAAATATCCCATAAAAATTCTTCAATACTCAAAATAGAAAACAACGGATCTAATATAGGACTGCTTGAGCAGCTTGGGGATAAATTGCAGGTAATGCCAAAATGGAAAAACATCAGCGGACCAGAGGGAGAGATTGCTCCCTGGACCCACGATCAATCATTCGACACCGGAGATTTCACAAAGGAACTAAATATATTATATTACGCTCGGCGCGCGTCTTCTGGCGTTCAGCCGTCTTTGTTTGAATCCATGTGGCAACGAGTGGATGAATGGAAAAATAACTTACCCTATGAATTGGGAGATATAGTCTACGCGAAGGAAAGGGGCGTAGTGTGGAACTCCAATGAGGATTCCGGAAGTTTGCCGACGCAGAACGAGCTGAGCCAATCAAATGACGTAATGGTATTTTATTCATGCTTAGACGCTCATAATGCTTCAGGCGAACCAGCGGGAGGAGTTAGTCCCAGCGCAGAAAATATACTCGACTCCACTCATGGCGAAAGCGAATATCTTTTGAGGCCATTTGATAACATGTCAAATATATTTACCAATTCCGGCCTGAATCTTAATATCTCATTCGAGATGCAAGCCGTTGATGGCCAGAGCTATATAAGTTCAACAAAAGAATTAACGTTATCCCTTTTCTCTAATGAGAACCCTGGGGGCACACCAAGGAAAGATGTTGATTTATTTAATTATGCCTTTGATTCGCCCACGGTCTTGAGGGGGAATTTAGGGTTCGTTTCAGAATTTAAATTGGGCAATTCATTTGCGGGACTACAGAACACGGCGGTCCTCCCAATGTCAGTTAAGATTACAAACGTAAGTGGCGCGGTTCCGGATGTGGACGCAGATACGTATCTTGACGTAAATAATGCCGTTAGCAAAACCTACGCCGTTTCTGCTGGTTTGGGCTGGCAAAATAGATTCATGATCTCAGATAATAAACTCTATGCCTCTGGGATGGACAGCTCCGAGTTGGGGTACCTCGGAATTAGTAATTATAAGAAAATTGACGGCAAACCTGAAACATATTACGGTTCAAATTTAGAATGGAACTTAGATACGTTTGGAAGGCATAATATGTGTGCCCCATTGAAGGACGCACAAGACGACGAGCTGCAAAGGGTAAAAATATACGCGAACGGCACGACTGATACCTTATTGGACCCAGAGCCCGACATAGATTTCGTTAGGTCTGGGGGAGGTAATACCGTATTTATTACTACAGACAAGAAGCTATATGGATTCGGGAAGAACGAAAACAATTCCCTAGGCATCACAGATAAAAGCTTCAATAGCTCTAGCGACGATCCCGAAGACTGGGGAGATTGGTCTCATGATTTGATTGATGCCGAAGACAGATTCGACCTTTTATCATATGCCAACTTTAACCACGCAGCAGGCGACCCAATTGCAAGCAATAAAAACGACCCCCACCTTGCGGGGTGGGCGACGTACCTAACAAAAGATCATAACCGGGCTAACCCTGCCCCGCAATGGGAGAGGATGGCATGGGCCACGTTTCCGTTAGACTGGTTCGATAAGACTAGCGCCGAGCAAGATTCCTATTTGCATAATAATGTAACATGGATTCCGGAGGAAGAGTTATATCCTGCTGGCGTGACACCTTGGTGGGCCTCTCAGGAGCAATTAAAAATCGCAGGAAGAATTCTTCCGTGGTACGACAATATAAACTTCTGGAAAGAAGGGGGAATTGAATGCGTCGGGTTTGATAAGCCTGACAACCGGGGCGTTCCCAAGGTCGTAAATACTCATTTTATTCTCAACTCTGAGGACTATATTCCATTCGCAAGACAGGCTCGATCCGGAGCGGAGGGTGCTTATGATGTCCATTTCTCTCTCGATGGTACATCGGAGTACGTTAAGAGTCTTTCTACCATGATGATAAAGCCCGCTTGGGAATTTTATGGCGGCACAGATACCAATAATTCTGCGACGAGGAAGAGGGAACATTTTGTTGTCGCAGGGTTTGAGGGGAGCAAGGAGCGGCATATGGCGGGGGCGGCCGTACAAAATGACAGAGGGTGGATGGTTCCAGCTTGGCTTTTTCCGTATCGGGATAATGCGGAAATCTCCAACAAGCTCACTTCCTGGAACGGTATCTCGTGGCCACATGGTAAATTTCAGAATTTGTACCCAACGTCTCAATGGGACGATGGGGACCGCTTTAACACTACGCGCGAATGGGGCACCCCGGATTGGAATGAGCGGAGCTGGTGGGGGCACGACAAGAAATACAATGGAGCCCGCGAAGCAGCTCCGTGGACCGATAATGGGCCCATTAGTTGGTTTGCGGAAAGGGAGCATTTGGGCGAACGATGGGTCTCCATCGAAAACACCCTTCCGGAAGACGAGCCGGGGATTAGTCCCAAATGGGAGTACATAGGCTGGCCAGATCTAGACCTGCCTTACGGGGGATCGCACAAAAATCATTGCGTTATAGATTACTTCCACGATAGCAAGACCATGACGGTATCTGGCACTGAATACCTCGCCCTTGCGATGTATAGGCTTAAGGATCGAGCAAATTATTCATACATGGATCGCCCGAGTCAGCACTCTCTCAATAATAACGATGACAATAATCTTAGGGCGAACTGCCTTAAATTGGCTGCAAACCGCAATGCTCCGGCGGTCCCGTTTCCGGTAAAATTAACAGATGATAATGTTGTTTGGGCGTCAACAAATGAGCACTCTACGATCTACGTCACAGAAGACGGCGATGTAAAAATCCTAGGGTCAATTATAGGGTGTAAGGACATCCCGGTGCAAGGCTTGGATTTCCACAGCGAAGCAGCTCATGGCGAGGTCAGGCGAGCGGATAATGTTATGTTCCATGGTGGGAGCGATACCTTTGATTCGTTCGGAGATTTAACGGTAAATGGACTTTGGCAAAATGACAACTGGGGCCTGATTCATCATATGACGGACCGCGATCCCGACCCATTTGCGGGTGGGGAGGCCGTAAAATATGGATCGCTAATACAAGGCAATATTGCCTACGGAGAAACCTGGGAGCCATATATAGAACATATAGATTATGTTAACGGCCAATATGCATCCTACGCGGGCTCCCTTTGGAGTAAGGTTGGAGATCAAGACGCTGGAGAGCACTCCTTTCCTGGGGTTATTCCTGGCGAGTGGAATAGCGTAAGCGAGAGTATCACCCCGTTGGTTACCCAGGATGCGGCCAGCACAAATTTCGATAATTTAAACAATAATTATCTCCATAAATATTGGCCAAACACGGGACCAGCCTATGTTGCTACAGACAGCAACGGAGAAAATCCAGATGTCAAAAGAATCGCGACGGAGGATTGGGGCTCCATTGAGTTCTTTGGTGGAAGTGTAATCCGTCAGGACGGCACAACCATCAGTGACCCCAGCGTGGGGGTTGCGGGATCGTACCGGAAGGTCGACCTCCCCAGTCCAACCGATGGTTATCCGGTATATAGGCACGTTGCAAATGTAGATAATTTAATTTGGTTCTATAATGGATATTGGAGGGCGAGCACCGCAGCCTATTATAATTCCAGCGAATTTGATAAACAATATGCCAAGGGAGTCGTCACTACTACGGTGGACAAAACCCCCGCTGATGTTGCGGTATGGTCCGTACTGACTCAGCGAGAATCTCACAAAGAGATTAACATTTATAATACTGGGGTCCAATGGAATCCGTTTGAGAGCCAATATTCTTCCGACAGCAAAAAGGATACCGCTTGGTCTGTGCAGCCTAACGGCGTGTTACCCGCAACGGCGAACGACCCCCTCTTCCCAGCCGCCTGGATACCAAACAATCTTATTCCGGGGAACTGGCTGGATGCGCCAGAAGGAAGTAGCTGGGTGGGGGTTTGGTGGGGCGAGCAAGGTGGGGTGCCGTCTTTATGGCCGCAGGCCACCCCCGTTTTCTATCAATCCTTTCACCTCGATGAAGGAATTGATGTATCACAGGTTACGATGTCATTCGACTTCGCAGTGGATAATACAGTGCTGGATATTCAAATCCACAGTGAGGCCGGGTGGCACAGCATAAATCCCGACTTGGTTGCTGGTGAGGAATGGGAGACAACATCTTACCTGACTAATTGGGACTTTAATAAGTCTATGCTTGGATTTGGCCACGAGGACCTTTTTGGGTGGCGACCATTATTTCCCGACAACTGGACTGCCAACGTGTGGTTATGGATAGAGGATCATCCGGATTTTGTGGACAACAACGGCGCCCCCAACTATACCCCATACTGGCACGATCATACTCGCAAATCCGGGGAACAACAAATTTTGCCCGGAGTTACAAAATGGGGGACTTTTTGGGGGGAGAATGAGGACAGGACTGGGTTTGGGACTGCCGAAACATCTTGGGCGGTCACTTTAGGTTCGAGCCTCGGCCTAAGGGATCAGCTTCGCGATCACGGGATGCATTATCCAGGGTATGAGGGTATGTCTTCTGGGTGGATTGAGGCCTCAGCTCAGACGTTAGAAGTGCATCTGGATAACCACGGTAACCATTATGAATATCTCAGTAATTTGCTTAACAAAAACTACGACTATAGCCGGCCCGTGTCAGGAGGCCCCTGGGATAACTCCAATAAGCCAAGCCTCTCTGATTTGGCCTGTCTGGGGGTTTATAATTTCGCCAAAGTTGTAATTATACAGGACAACTGCCCCGCGTGGGGAAATCGCCAGTTGGGCTACGACACTGGACCAGGCGTGATGCGAAGTAAATACGGGGGTGCGAATTATTATTGGGGGTTACAGTCTCATGTTGAAACAGGAGGCCTCAGTGGCGCGGCAAAATTACACCTCGTGCCCTGGGGGTATGATTATACGCCTAACACATATGGATTCGGGGGCCATAAAGACTCCGGGTCCCTCGACCCGTCGGTTAATCCAGACGTTCAGCTTGGAACATGGAATCCCGATAAGCTGGGCGGAGCAGGCTTTACTCAGTGGCACCAAGGATCTGAACTGAGCGCAGCAAGATATGGGCCGAATTATCCAAAGCCCCTGACGGTGGGCCAGAAATATGAGGTGCGGTTTTTTACCGCATACCGGACCGCCTATGCCAAGCCTTATGTTGCAGCAATAATTTGGGCATGGGAGGGGGGCGTGCCGGCCTCGACTGTTGACAACCTAGAAGCGATAGAGGGAGGAGCTCTAGATAACGACCATGAAGGAACTGGAAACCAAGCCATTGCCGTCCGCGATTACTTGCATAGCGGGTGGACGGAGACAAGGTTTACTTTCATCGCCACGCATACCTCTCACAGTGTAGAATTTATATCTAACACCACTGCGGCAGACTCGACAGCTTTTATATATAGCGTTTCCTGCAAGCCTGTGACCGCAACCTGGGAAGGGGGGTGGTTTGGGGAGCTTAACTCCATAGACATCGGCCCTCAGGGCATCGGGGCTAGTGATATCTTTAGAGCTGGAGCTGGGGCGGCAGGAAATAATGCATTGGTGATGTATGTGAAAAATATGGGGGACACTAATAACCCTGCAGGACTACTAGTGACCAACCTTACCATAAACGCTCCATTATTGTTAGGATATGGCACAGAGATATGGACTGAGGACGCGGAGGTTAAAACTGAATATCGGATCCAGCACCGGGCTGGAAATGGAATTGGTGGTGCTGCCGGAAAACTTAGTACAGATATGGTGACCGGGATACTTCCATACCCCTTAGAGGACTACGAACAAAAGGAGGATTACGCCGGTTATATTTGGTATGGCGACCAAACCGACTGGGATTATTATATGAATGTTTGGACTGACGTAGCTGATGCTAGAGAAGAATTCTACCCTTGGATGACGGGCGAAGAATTTGCAAAGCTGCATTGGGCAGGGCCCCTGACGGAAGCAGATCGAGCCACTCGATACGGGGCCATCAGGCATAAATCGACCCTTGAGCGAAGGACCCTGGCGAAAAGCGAATGGTTCCGTAATAAGTATGTCAGTCAAACCTATATGAGGGATTGGGTGGAAGACCCGATATTAGGACACACCTTCCTTGCCAGGGCCTCCCAGGCTGCAAACAATAAGCTGACGTCATTGGGCAAAACCGGCGGCAATTGGTATTATACCGCTAAATACGGACAATGGATTTACATTACTGACGCAGAGAAAACTAAGAAGGAGGATGGTGAACGCTTTGAGTGTTTTATGAGTGGAATAGGTATTGATTTTGCTGAAATATCGTCTGATGCAGAACATTATGCTACGGGAGTGGCTCTTTTACCTCCTCTTGAAGACGGAGACGAAAAGGAGCTGCAAGCATTAAATCCTTGGAACTCCGAGCCTTGGTCGGTTACGTCAACCACTATGGACGAGCCGTGGGATGAGGGTTTATTGTTTCAAATATTTGTTAAGTCTAGCGATGGAATAGAACTTGAGGCGATCAAGGGGCGACCCTACCTTCGCACTGCACACGGATATAGCCTTCCGAGTGGTTTTGATGGAGTAGGGGGAGCGGGGTATCATGGAGTTTTGTATTCCCCGGGCGAAGTGGGCGATACAAGGGTTTTAAGTGACTGGACACTACTTACTGAAACTTTATTCCATGACCACGAAACGTCTACCGCTGATTCCGATTCGCCGCATTACCCCCACGAAGTCATAGATGCGGGGTCAATTCGACTTTCCCCAGGCTTTCATACTTTTTATTTGTACGTAAAGCCTTACGCTACAGAATGGGGTGGCTCGGCAAAATATTATTTTGGACGCCAAAGTCTATTGAAGGAACACGGCATGCTCTTCAGTAGGGATGGTTCCGACGTGTTTAACAATGACCCGTACGCCTCCCTGGAGGAAAACGAAGTCTTCTGGGAAAATTCTGAGATCCAATTGTATTCAGGGTACAGATTTAATAACAACGCCCTAAATGATGATTTTAGTGTGAGTAATCTTGAGGTTGGCAAGAAGTATAGAATTGATCGCAACTATAATACGGATTTTATGAGCTTTTCCGATGCCGAAAATAATAACAGGGGAACGATATTTACTGTAACTGGAACGCCTACGGGGCCAGGGACCGCTACGATTATGGAGGATTACGGGCCCGAATTCGACCTAAATCTTTATCAAGCAGATGGAGTCACTAAGAACGCTAACTATGTAAGCCCGGGGAGCGACGGGCCTTACGGGTTTTCTGGAGCTATTTCCTATCGTTCTACCACTGTCAGTGAGGATCCAGAGTATCAAGGTAGTACAATATCAAAATCGTCCTATAATGCGGGCGACATTGTTACCGCTCAGGTCGCTGATGGAGATGACCTTTTCGGTACTCTGGTGTTCGTTTCCATGAAGGACGACAATACTAGCGATATAGGCTTTAGCGAATCCCTTGAGCGGGTGGACGGCAAAAAATGGTCGATGCCCGCACCCAAAGCGATCACTAAAACCTATGACCTGAGCACAAATTCGCTGGCAGATATAGAGGATGTGATTAACAGTACAACTCTTACTCCCGAGCCTCATACGCTATATGACCACGAGGATTATGGCTCTGATAAGGCGCTGCAAGTTGAGGCTGGCTCCGACCACATTCTGATAAGGACTGCCTCAGGCAAAGTGTTCGGCGTTGGGGACAATTCCCTGCAGCAAATAGATTGGAGAAACAAAACCGGGGGAATCGAAAGCGATTTCGATTTAGGCGATAGATTAGGCAGGGAGTCCGACAAAGGTTTTTATAAGTTAGAGGGAACCGCCCCTTCTAGCCTTAACCCAATTTACGATCCTTCGTGGAGCGCAATAGAGCAACCGGCACTACCTCCTGAAAAATGGGCCTATGGCAAAACTTATCAGCCCGGGAGTCGGGTTTGGATAGACCACGTTTCTCATGTCGTTTACGTCGGCCCCGGCGAAGGCGTAGAAGGTACATTACTTCAGGAGCATCTCCAAATATCCATTCCGAGCATAACGGAGAACGGAGAACTTGAGACTCTGCCCCCTGAAACGCTCAAGTCGGATTGGGCGGATACCAAAAAATTAGGGAAATGGCAGAAGCCTGACGTGGAGGTTCTCACGTTTGGCTCTATTGGTGAGGCGATGCATGCCCTTGTTAATCAGGAAAATGGCGTAGGTGACACATTTGGGTCGACAGGTTTGTCTGGATGGTTCCCTTTGGGAAAATTAAGAATGATGCCAAACGACGGCGCTACTCACACTTTTCCTTCGTCGGAGATTAAAATGCCCCGTACTGCAAATTTCAAATTATATAAAAAAGCATTCGGTGACACGCATTTCTGTACTAGAGAAGTCTTTATAAAACCGCATTTAATTTCTCATGGTAATAACAACAATCAAGCCGTGGAACTAGGCGAGATTATCGCTGTCGCCGCCTCTGGTAATAATTCTCTCATTCTTTCTCAATCGGGAAATCTTTTTGGAACGGGTGAGAATAAAATATCGGGCTCTGATAGGGATGAATATGAGGGGCGCTCACTTGGGAATGTGCTCGGATTGGAATCTGAATTTTTTGATGGCCCCGAATTTATTTTTCCAAATGTAGAATTCATATCTTTGCAAGGTGATTGTGCGACATTTATATCGGAAGGAAGGTCATACAAATGTGGGGGCGTTGGCTTGCGTCCTTATTTAGAGAATTACTCGTTCAAGGGGGCTCCTGCGGTAATTCTTGATGACGCAAGTGGTCGAGAGGGTAAGCCTATTATTGCAAAGCAGGTATTTATGGATTCTTTTGGCTTTTGGAGTAAACCCAAGCGGCGAATTCGAAAGTGGCCACAATTTATCGATGGCAAGTTGTGTCGTAAGGGGTCGAAGGATATTCGGGACAAGGTTCTCCCGGAAATTAATCGATTGGCTGACGCATGGGTATCAAACAAATCATACCGAACAAGCCTTCCCTCTGGGCATTCACAGCTCCTAAACGGGCAGCCAAATAACCTATTTCAGTGGGGTTATGGTAGTGATATGGTAGCAGGGTCCAATGCCGATCAGGCGGGTTCTGCGTTTATTGGTCGCGAACCTGATTTTGTAACTCATAAAGGCACGATTTACCAATGTATTAAAGATCATTTCTTTTCCTTTGAACCTGGCAGTTCTCTTGGGGAATTGTATTGGAAGGAGTCCTCCGCGTCAATGATTAATGTTAACCCAATTCAATATTTTTACAGGGAATGGCAGCTTGATAGATGGGCAACAATTAGTTATGTAAACGAGAGCGGGGAGTTATTTTCCAGGGGCTTCCAGGTCATGTATGCCCCGGATTCCTCCGGGGATATTATTGGAGGAAAGAGCTATACCTCCCTTCGAACTAATGCGTCAACCTGGGCCGACGAAAGAATTTCGGGATGGCACCTAGACCTTGACCATGCGGGCGTCGGCGTCACCAGCCAAGTCGATTATGGGGGGTCAGGGGCTATGTATTTATATTATGGAGGGCAAGACAACGAATATCTCGGGACGGCAGGTTCGATTTTCGGAGAATCTGTCAACCCATTCTATGGCGACAGTAATACCAATATAGTGAATGAGAAGAATTTGCTCGACACCGAATATATAGATTTTACCCATAATCTATTGGGCAGTTTTGTGTCTGGCTCCAATGCGCCGACCGGTATAACTACCTCCTGGACGAACATGCTTTCCCATGTAGTGAGCTTAGCGTGGGGAGACGCGAGCCGAGGGTGGGGTTCGCTAGATCCGTTTGCGCCGAGCTTTATACGGGACTTCAATTATAAATCATGGCCCACAGCAGGTCAACTGAACTTGATCGATTTATTCTCTAATGCTTCTGCGCACGGATGGAGCAATAGTTACTTTCCCGGCGTAGTGGATCATGCGGATAATTCACAAAATCCTCCTGATGGCATGTATAATTGGTGGCAAGTGATGCAGGAGATGAGCGTTTCCCAATGGGCCCCAGCACTCCCTACTGACGACGCCCGAGGCGCGCTTGATGCGTTTAAATTTATGAACCGGTTTACTGGCGACGAAACTTACAGCTGGAAACCGGCGGGTAGCATTTCCGAGGTGCCCGATATGGCAACCGCAGGGAATGAAGGAGAGTATCATCCTGACATAAAATGGCCAATATACTCCAAAATTGAGAGATACCCAGAGGCTGCGACCGATACTTGGGGCTTGCATAACTCATTTGGAAATAGCAGGTCCCATATTTTCGGCTACTCTATTTTCGGCGGAAATTTCAATGACAGATTTAATGATGATGCTTGGATTGTTGGCGATTTTGATACCACTAAAGCTCAGAGCTCTCAGTTTGGAGTGAAGGACGAACCAAAGAATCCAAGACTTACTGAGGCGTCAGGACGCGGGAGTCTGACAAAAATATTGGGACTGCAGACCGGAGCGCTTACTCAAGGTTGTCCGGAGGTAATACCTGACTCTGTATTTTCTTTGCTCTTGCAGGGTCATTTGGAGTATAGAAGGATAAATTTCCCCTCAACCGCCATGTTTGGGGCCTGGATGTGCGACCCGTGGTCTTTGCCCTTCGGGGATAAGGCTCATCAAAGTTGGAGGTCGCAATTCAGTTTACGGGCAGGTGTGGGCGAGGATGTGACTTGGGGTTGGTGGGATTCGAACTCCGAAACCACAACCAAATTGGGCAAGTATCACAATTACGGTTTGGTCGGCGAGGCAACTTCTTACGATAATTATGTATTTTTGAAGCCCGGCGATAGGTTCAACTTTGGTGGAACAGTATATAGAATGCATTGGAGGGTGGAAGAGGGCCAAGGAGGTATTGAGGGTGGTGCGCCCATTCCTCTCGGCACACTCATAGCTCCCGATAAAGACGGGGCCGGGGCTGGGAAAACTGGTTACAGTAGTATGTGGTCTGTGGACCGCCTCGAAAAGGAGCACAGGTGGCGAACTCAGATAGGCATAATGCACCAAACAATGGAGCTGGGCGAAAAGTGGAGCAGTGATCCGTATAAAAGGTTCCTGCGAGGTTACGCCACCTCCATTGGTCATAGCCAAATTTACACGGGCTTCGCCGAAAGAATCGGCGGCCATTGCGCGCTGGCATGGGCAGACAGGGGCGACAAGGCTGGCAAGGTGTCCCTTGCGGTGGATTATCGAAATTATTCAGCGGGCCTTGATCAACGACAACCCGACAACTTTTCCGGATTGGGGGAATTTGACGTATTCGATGTTCCAGGATGGAATCAACGAACCTCAGATAATAAAGAAACTATAGAATTGACTGATACTCAAGGCTATACTTTTATTAACCGTGAGGTTGACGAACCAACTTACTGGCAGAGGTATCTCCCCGCTGGGTCAACTGAATTGAAAGGCATGGATTCGGGCAACGGTTATAGCGTTTGGGACTGGGTTTTTGATCTTAATCAACTTCGCCAGGGGTGGGATTGGGTGGTGAGAATAGAGGTCTGGCACGCGGTCAATTTTGGTTCATATCCCACCTTTACGATTGGGGGGTATACCTTTAATTCCGTCAATCGCCTACCGGGGGAGGGCCAGTCGCAGGGGTCTCCATATACCACCCCCGGAATCTCTAATTACAATTATTGGACAAACTGGCTTGCTCAACAGGGAGCGGGCTCGCTGAATCGATATGCTGGTTTTTATAAATTCCCTCAGCGAGCGGTAGACTTTGGGTTTGGCCCGATGACAGATGTCATGGAAGCTTACGGCCAGCTCAAAAGGCACGGGATGAACAATTTTACGATTGGGCCCGATGAGGCCCATTCCTGGCGTGGGCGAGAAAATCAAATGGACTCCTACTGTTCTCAATCGAAACGAAGTTCTCAATACAATGAATTGGCGGTCACGGATTTAACTAATATCCCCGTAGGGGAATGTATGAACTGGTTGTGGGAAAATGATATATCCGCCGGAGATATAATATCCATTCAGGATCATCGTAGCCCCCAGAGTCGCCGTCGTTTATGGAGGGCATACAACGACATTCCGAGCGGCACAATAAAATATGGAGATTTTCCGGAAACCGGGACCAAGTTTATTCAATCATGGTGGACGGATTTATTTCAGGAAATACTTGATTGGGACAGTTCTACGTGGTATCGTCATGGTGATAGGGTTATATATAAGGGAAACCTATGGCTGATGCCTCACGACTGGGCTAAAGATTGGGGTGATTGGGGTGATCCTGCGACAGACAACTACAATCGAGACCTTGGTATAAGGGGGGGCGACACAATGCCTGGGACCACCGGGGTTTGGAAGAGCAGTATTGCGGACGGGGCAGGGACTAAGCCGCATTGGGTCATCGGCAATCATCGCGGAGGGCCCGACAATCAGGTTTCCGACGGCGGCACTCCCGGCGACGGAGGTTGCACTTCTCACAATCAAGGCGCTGACCAGAATCCTGAGGAATTCGCGCTTTATTCCGCCAAAGACATGATTGAGAATTGGGGGGATAGGCCATATACGGCTAGACATAATCGAGAATTGAGGTTTGAACTTGCCGAAAGGTTTATAAATGCGGAGGAAATTAACGAATTTGATCCGACAGCAGGAGAAGAGAAGCCGGAAATGTGGCTCTATGAATTGGATACTGGGAAGGATTACGAGATTGTTTTCCCTGGGTATGGCATGAGCGGCGTTTTCGATGCTGCATGGAAGGAGGATATGGGGGTTTGGTTGAAGCTTCTTGGCGCTATGACTGGGAGCGGCGACATTGCGGGTCTTGGCCTAGATCACCGAGGGGAAAATTTTGCGTTTTCTTACTATTCGCACCTCCTCGAATACCCTATTGATTTTACATCGATCTCGCAGTGGGCGGATTCGGGTTCTCAGCTATGCGCTAAATATCCTTGGCGAATGTTTTTGATAAATGACAACTGGGGCGACCATGGCATGGTGACTACATCCGATTGGTATAATTTGACCGGGTCTGGATACAATCCGCCTTATTACGTCAATAATGCTCCTGATGACGCTGAGTTCCCACCCCAAAATGTTAATGGGTCGGGACCAAATGGTGAGAGCTTATACAGGCAAGAGCACCATACGAGCGGGAGACCTCATCAGCCGGGAGACGTAATAATAAAACACGGGGACTTATTCTTGGGCAAAAACGCAGGGGAGTATGAGGCGGGCAGGAGTTACCCCTCGAACAGCGCACGATTATGGGCCGCCCATCTCCCTCACGACAGTTATTCCAACTCAAAAACTATGGAACCGACGCCTACGCCAGATGTGCTTTGGGACCGGAAGCAGGCAGGAAATGAGGTGTCGGTAATAAGCAACTTGTGGGGTAATGGGGATGGACAACATGATGAGGAAGGGCGATTTTATGTCCTTGATAACGATCTACCTTCTAAGTTTTCTTTCAGCAGCGACGAGGTGACGAAAATGCGCTACTTCCCTGATAACGCCCAACCTTCTGCGTCTGGGGATAACAGCAATTATCAAGGCAAGAATTTCTCAGGCGGCGTCAGGATTCGTGAGCCAATGACGCCCAATTACTATAGAGGAGATTTAGTGAAAATCGGTGACAGCAACAACCCGAACTATGGAGTCTGGAGGCTTAATGTCGAGGGGGGGAGCTCAATTGATTATAGCAACGAGGCCAACGCGCCAGGCGGGGCAAATAATATATGGAAATACGTCGGAGCCCATGGCGATTCCCTGGGCTGGCTATTGACTGGAGCGAAGGGCGCGTTTTATTCAGAGAGCTACCTAGATTCCGGAAACAAGCAGGAGCTTACTAAATGGTACATAAACGCAGAAACAGGAAGCGACAACATACTGAAAGGCTCTACGGATATTTATGACTCTGAGGATGTATCAATAACCTGTAGGGGGTCTAAAATGTTTGCTTCGCGCGATGCGGCGATAAACTGGGTGATACGCAGGGCAAAAGAAAGGGAGAAACTAGGGTTTTCCTGGTACGATCATAAGACGAGAAAATGGGTTGCTGGAAGAAATTGGCTATGGGAGAATATAAATCTCGAGAGAATTTGGGATTATGGAGGCTGGGAACCAAGTGAAGGAGGGAAACCTGAGGGCGCGGGAGATAATGATGGCATATCCGTCTCGACGACTCCGCGAACGCAATATTACCCGGGGGACCGGGCTTGGTGGAAAGGGGAGCTTTACGAATGTCAGGCGTTTCTTAGGTTAAATTCGTCCGATGAATTCACTACCCATCTTGGTGCCGGAACTCCGTATGTTATCGACTCCGAGACCCCGTGGAATGCTTATAATCCTGACGGCCGTTGGAAGGGTACGCCAGTGGGTGACTCGGTATTTCCGTATACTAACCACTCTCTTCCCCACGTGGACGGTGAGCATATCCCCCCTTGGTGGGTAAAGAGTGGGGGTGGAACTTTTAAATTACCTGTTGTTGGTTTTGATGATTACGACGGATCACATGATAATTCTAAACACCAAGGCGCCGCTGGCGTCCGGGAGGGCAGTAATTTAGCGGGAACAATGTCAATATTTCCCAACGATTATTTTGACACCCAAGAGGAGGCTGAAGCTTTCGCTAGAAATCCGCAGGTCGCATCGAATTATAGTGATAGCAGCACTTTTCAACCCGGCGGCCCATATAAAGGCCATCCGGGATTTACGGACGCAGACCTAATTGAAATCACAACTGAATACTGCGATAAATATGGGGCCGCAGGCGTAGATGGTGATTGCGAAGTGATTTACATCGGCGGGGCTGCGCACTCGCAATGCCTGGCTAGAATGCGCGGAATATGTGATTCATGGGAAGAGAAGATAGGGAATGCCCTTCCTGGTGGAACCATAATTCCCAACGGGGAACTTTTCCTGTCGATACTGGGGTCTGCAAAATGGAAAGATTCCTGGGAAGATACTGGTAATAAAGTGGATACTGACTAATAATACAATTATGGATAACATATTATATGGAGCTCTGAGCAACACCGTAGTAGAGGTGCATTTTCTATCAAAAGCAGGCTTCATTACCCGGGGACTGTTTTCAAACTGCACGAGATTAATTCCTCAGGGGCAGGCCAGACATAAAGAATTTAGCTTTTTTGCCTGCTATGAATTTTTCAGAAAAAGGGTTGTCAAAATAGAGAACGAAGCGGAAATCACGGGGGTACTCTTTGAGAACCCCGACGGCGTTCGACCTGGGCAGCTCATATACGGCGAATGTCAACCGTCTAAGGAGTGGGTGCGGGGGCAGGTCGATCGGTTTATTCTTGAAGCCAACCCATTTGGCAGGGGCATAATTAAAGATCTCGATGACAAGCATAAGGTTACCGCAATAGAATTTTTCTCCGGCGAAAGCTCTATTCCTGAGGGGGTGCCGCTAAATCATCTAATAGACGATTTGATTTGTAGTGAAATTTTTATAAATGTTCCCAAGGAATTATTAATTGAAAAATTTTTAAGCAAGGCTGAATCCATGCACAAGCAATGGGACCGTCTAATAGATTTATATGCGGAGCTATCTATTTCAGAAATTAAGAAAGATGAAAATATACCATTCGCCCAAAAGCCGGGCATAATTGCCAGAATCAGAAAGGCTCCTCTTCATTCGCCCACAGGCTTAAAATCCGCTCTAGATCTGAGCGAATATTGGCCTAAAGAACTAATGCCTAAGCCTTCTTCTGTTTTTTCTTAGCTTTAATTCTCTTTATCTCTTTCGGCAAAATCCTACCAACCCTTCTCGCCTCGCCGTCAAGTATCATATCTGCGGGCGAGAGCCCGTCGAGAAGATCATTTTCCGCTTTAAGCCAAGTGGTAGATTCGTACCCATTAAGATTATTGCTGAGGTAGCTCAGTATATCTCTGGTATCTTTCATTATATATAAGTACACTTTATCGTTCTGTAGTGTGTATATACATATATAGCTAATGGCTCACGATAAGTCTAAAAAAAATTTTGTTATCCCACAATTGGCACAAAGCGTTCATATCCATTCACTAAGGTTGACGGATAGGCAGAAAAGGTTTTTGTCTATCGCGTTCAACGATGATACTAAGATAATGTTTGTCGCCGGACCGGCGGGCTCCACTAAAACTTATATGGCAGTTTATTCTGCGTTGAGGCTTTTGAGTGCGTCAGATAAGATGGATTTACTATATGTCCGCACAGTCATTGAGAGCGCAGAAAAGGGGCTTGGGGCCTTGCCTGGGGATATAGATGAAAAATTCAACCCCTATATGGCGCCACTGGAGGACAAGCTTTATGAAATGCTTCCTAAAAACAATACTGCCAAAAGGGAGATGCTTGAAAGTGGCAGAATTTCTGCAATGCCGATAAATTATCTTAGAGGAGCAAACTGGAAGGATAAGATCGTAATTGCAGATGAAGCTCAAAACTTTACCTATAAGGAGCTTACGACGCTTGTCACTAGAATTGGGGAGAATTGCAAGTTGTTTATTTGTGGAGATTTTATGCAGAGCGACATCAATGGAAAGAGTGGATTTCCGGCCATGTTTGACCTGTTTAACGACAGGGAAAGTGTAAAAAGAGGTATACATGCATTTAGATTTGGAAAAGAGGACATACTGAGAAGTGAAATACTTAAATATATTATCGGGAAGTTGGATAGCGCAAAAAGCTAGAGCTAAATATTTCGGAAGATGTAAATTAAACGTGCCTGATGCCCCCGTTGATTCCAGAGACTGGATCACTTCAAGGATATGGCGAGCCAGAGAGGTTGATCTAAAGGAGTTTTCCAGGCGTGACCTTACGCCTCGCGTCAAGAACCAAGGGTCAATTGGGTCTTGCGTTGGCCACAGCGGCCGCGTTGTTTACGGTTCGACGGAAGAATTCAAAGACAAGGAGCCTAGTGCTATGTGGATTTATAAAAAAGGGCAATTATATGACCCTTGGCCGGGAGAAGATTATTCCGGCACAACCATCCGTGGCGCATGCAAGGGGCTGGTCAAGGAAGGGTGCTGCGAAGAGAAATATTGGCCAGACCTCCGCAAGGAGGGGGCACCCATGTCTCCTGAGGCTCCGGAGAACGCGCTTAAGTATAAGATTAATGGATACTATGTAATTCCCAAGGGGGATACTGACAGGATTAAGTCGGCTTTATTAAAAGAGCCTCTATGGACGTCGATTAAGGTCAGAAGGCATTTTTTTCAAACCGACAGCACTGGCGTTGTGGATTCTGATAAGTTTTTGTCCTCTGAAGTTGTCGGTGGGCATGCAGTGTCGATGATTGGCTGGAAGGAGATTGACGGGAAGCTATATTGGGAGTTTCAAAATAGCTGGGGGCGATGGTTTGGAAACAAAGGGTACTTTTTCATGGAGGATTCTTTATATCGGGATGCGATCATTAATGCCGTCGGGCCTTATTATCTAGACGTTAAGTCCGAGGAGAAAAAACCTGATCCAAAGCCTGACCCAAAACCTGAAAAGAAAAAGTTTAATAAAAAATATTTAATTATTGCGGCGGGAGTGGCTATAGCTATCTGGGCCGTATTGGAAATACTATAACTACAATAAGGAGAAAAAATAATGGAAAAACAATTCTACCACAGTAAGAAATTTTGGGCAGCCGTAGTGGCCACCGCTGTTCCTATGCTTAATCACCATTTTGGGTGGGGCTGGGATGCGGATCATATCACAACTATTGTGACCCCCATGATAGCCTATATCTTAGGCCAGGGGCTTGCCGACCTAGGGAAAAACAAAAGATAATGGGCGCAATTCTAAATACTATTCTGGGCGCCGGAATCAAGATAGGAGCAAACATCTTAAACGCCTGGCTTGAGCAGAAGCGACAAGATCAGCTCATGCTGGCCGCAAGGGATGAGAAGATGATTGAAGCGGCCATTAAAAGTCAAGCCGCCCAAGCAAAGGATCCGTTCGTAAAAATAACTAGACGAATATTATTTATGTCTATAACATTTACTTTATGTTATTTAATGTTGTTTTATGCTCACAATCCAAATATTAGTTATGATGTTATTGTCCCTAGGGGCGAAAACACTAGGTGGGGTATATTTTCTTGGTTTTTTGGAGGAGAGGACTTTCATGTAGTGAGGCTTACGGGAGGGCTTATGCTTTCTTCGTTTTTAGATCTATGCTTTATGGTCGTAGGTTTTTATGCAATACCAAGTAGGAGAAGATGATGAAAAAAATTATATTATTAATATTGTTAATATTTATGAGTGCTGGCTGTAGTGGTCCGAAGATATTTAAAAGTCGAAACGCCGCACCGTCCGCTCCGGTGCCAAATGTAGTAGAGTCATTCGAAGCTGTTGATACAGATAAAAATGGGACAATAAACAGGGAGGAGTACTATTCAAATTCTGTATCAATTAATACCGATCAGCCTACATCTGGGTTAGGATGGATTATATTAGCAGTTATTATATGTACTTTCGGATCTGCGTTTGTATACAGAAAGCAGCGCATTAATGGAGTTTGTAAGTGTAAATAAATATTATGGAAACTGAATTGCTCACAGCCATTGCCACTATCGTGTCTTCTATTGCTACCTTAGTTGGGGTTTGGGCGAAAAGGAAATGGTCTGAGCGCCACAAGAATACAGTAGAGGGGCACGTGAGGGCGGGATCTAACGTTAATACGGCGCTGAAGTATACTAAGCAGATGATGTCCTCCGGTAGGGCTTACGTTCTAGAATTTCATAATGGAGGGCATTTTTTTTCCGGAAGAGGCCAGCAAAAATTTAGCTGTACGCACGAAACTGTGGAGGCGGGAATAAGCTCCGAATGTATTCATTCTCAAGATCATAGGGTTTCTAACTATAGCGAATATATTACGGAATTAGTCTCAGTTGGGTCTTTTTCTTGCTTGGATATTAATGAAATTCGAGACAGTGGTTTCAGGTCCTTGTTGAACTCTAAGGGTGTGCAGGCAATTTATAATGTTCCGATTACGACTTTAAATGGTAAGGTTATCGGAATATTGGGTGTGGATTATATCTCAAAAATCGAAGCATTTCCTGTGGATGTGGAGGGCATGACGACGGAAGAGTTTATGCAAAACCAGGCAAAGTTAATCGCTGGGTATTTAATATAGTAGATTTTTTAACAAAAAAGCCTTATATATAGTATATGCCGTTTACTTATTGTCAGTCATGTGGACATAAAAACCTATACTCAATGGATATCCCTAAATTTTGTGGGGAGTGCGGAGAATTGTTGTCAAGCAAAGGCGACTCAACTAAACCAAGGACGACGGTTTCTCGAGCAAAGAATAAGCAAGGCGGCCGCCTTCGCCAAGAGAGTTCGGACGAGCTGGATGGTACAGATATATACGAAGTCCCAACAATAGGGGATTTTAAATGTAAAGTATCCTCAGGAGGCTTGGGGAATAGAAAGATAAGCTTAGGGGACCTGTTGCCCCCTATAGAGGAAGCAACGGTTGAAGATTCGTCCAATGAAGCGCCCAAGAAAAAAAGACAAAGAAAAAGAAGAAAAACCTCCAAAAGACAAGGATCTTGATGGTGAAGCTCCCCAGTTCTCTTTTGAGGATAAATTCGAAGACATTAATCTGGAGATAAGAAAGCGACGGGGCAAGTGGTTTTTGGACTCCCTGTCCTGGTTTGATTTTGAGGATGTAGAGCAAATTATACGCGCTCATATTTTTAAAAAATGGGACCAATGGGATCAGAGCCGCCCATTAGGGCCGTGGATCAATAAGATTATTACTAATCAAATGAAAAATATTTTGCGTAATAACTATTCTAATTTTGTCCGACCTTGCCTTAATTGCCCTTTTAATCAGTCCAGATCCGGGAAGGATCCAGGAATAACCCCGGGCAGTTTGTGCGGCTTCACCTCAAGCGGGCTACAGGATAGCGAGTGCCCATTGTATTTAAAGTGGAGCAAAACTAAAAAGGCAGCCTATGACATTAAGATGGCTGTCACCATAGAACATCACACTCATGAGGTTGGCTCCATACAGGATACTCAAGTCGACATTGAAGAGGCTGCGGGTAAATTAGCGAAGGCAATGAAAGAGGCGTTGCCAGAGAAGCAATACAAGGTTTACGATATGCTTTACGTACAACATATGGATGAAGAGGAAGTCGCTAAGGTGATGGGGTATAAGACGAGCGAAAGGGGTCGAAAAGCAGGCTATAAGCAATTGAAAAATTTAAAGAAAATTTTCAAAGACAAAGCTACGTCTATTTTAAATAAAGGAGAAATTATTATATATGAAACCGCTGCCGGAGCTTACGGAAGATCAAAAGGCATTTATTAAAGAGAATGCTCCAATAATTGGAGATTTGTCCAAATTAACTAAAGACGTTTTCATGGACGACTCCCTTGATGGCAGAACAAGGGAGGGGCGACTTGTTAGAAAATTCATGAAGGAAGCGGGGATTGACTATTCTACTCGGCACATTAGCAAAAAAGATGATATCCAGCTCACAGAGGAGCAAAAGGAATTTATTCGAAACAACTCCGCCGCAGATGTGAGTAGCGTGGCGTTAGCAAGGCTCGTATTTGCTGGGGCAGAAATAAAACACATGAGCAAAGAGTTCTGGGCGGTTCATGATTTTATTCACGAGGAAGGTTTAGATGTTCCTAAAAATGAAACCGCAATGAACATTAAATATTCCCCTCCGAAGGCAGATAGCAAAATAATGAAGAAAATTCAGGATTGCGTCGGCGTCGAAATTTCCGAGGATAAAATGACGGTGAAATACAAACGATGCATAGAGGCTTTAAGGAAGTTTATGTCTGCACCACGGTTTCTTCAGGTAATTGAAACTTACACGAGCCTTGAGGACCGCAATTTGTTTGAGGCAGAATTTGTTAGGGCTACCTGGGATAAGCCAGATCTTACCACGGACGAAATAAATCTGTATATTAATGTTTGTATGGATTATATCCATTTAAAAAGAATTCAAAGCGCAATGGACAAACTCAATAGAATGTTTGATGAAGCGGAGGAGCAGCAAGACATGACCATTAGGTTGACTGAAATCCTAAAAACAAAAAGCGAAGAATACAATCAATGCGAAAAAAGAATGGAATCCTTAATCTCCAAGCTTCAGGGCGACAGATCCAAAAGAATAGCAAACCAGGTTTCAAAGAACGCAAGCATACTTAACCTAGTGCAGCTGTTTCAGGAAGAAGAGGAAAGGGGTATCATGTTAAAGATGGCTCAAATGCAACAAAAGCTCATTAGTAACGAGATGGATGAGCTGGAAAAAATGCCAGATTGGAAAGCTAGAGTTCTTGGAATATCAAAGTCTGATTCCCTGTGATGTTTACTAAAGAAATATTCGGACAAAAATTTTATTGCCACTCCAGGGGGGTTGATAAATTTAATGACACTTCCGCTTTAGGGCTTTCGTGGAGACCAGGGAGGGATCCTCTTGCTTATGAAATTCGAGATTGTGTGATAGACGGAAGCAAGGGCGACGAGGGGCTTAAGCTGTCTTTTTGCTATGATGTTTATATTGCTGATTCAAAAATCATTGGGGGAACGGAGGACTGCGTTGATATTGTCCGGGGCGGAAATATTCAATTTGTTAATTGTGAATTTATATCAACTAACACAAAACAACATATTACCATAAAGGGTGGCGCGAGGGACATCTCTATATTGAATTGTAAATTTATAAATGATTATTCAAAATGGTGGGATGGGGCATGTGTTGACTTAGGAAATTGGACGGATTACGATGATGTGAATAGGCCGATGGTGAGAAATATTTCAATTAAAGACTGTAAAATGGTCGATATGGAGAGGACCTTACTTGCTCGGGTATTGCACTCCCAGGTCCCAACTGTGACGGATTCTGATGGAAAAATATTCAAGGTTCCAAGGGTCGCGTTGATTATCTTTTGGCTAGGGCAAAGGTTGGGATACTTTGGGAAACGGAGGAGGATGCCTGCGGAAAACCTTAAAGTATATGATGTAGAGTTATGATTAATTGTAAAATATGCGACAAGGGTTTTACTTCCGAAAAGGGACTTCATTGTCACCTTAAGCAACACGGCACCAATATGGCCGAATATTATACTAAGTATTTTCCTAAATTGAATAAATTAACAGGGGAGCCATTGCCGTTTAAAAATAAAAAAGACTACTTCCGTAAGGATTTTGATAGCAGGGCTCAATTAATTAAGTGGTGCAAGTCTCACGAAAAAAAGGAGGTGGGGGAATATATTCTGAAGTTGCTTCGGGAGAGGATAAGTGACAAAAAGCTTGTGCGGGGCCCTTCTCATGTAGAGTTAAGGTTGGCTGAACTTCCTGATGTGGATACTTATGTCGATCACTTTGGGAGCTATACTCAGGCCTGTCAGAAGGCTGGAGTGGAACCCTTATTTTCTAAAAGGCTTCCCTGTGAGTTTAGGGATGTCGATCTTGATGATATTAAGATTTTTATTGACACAAGAGAACAAAAGCCACTGACCTTCCGTAATTCAGACGTAATGAAACTTGACTTCGGAGACTATACCGCAGCAGGAAGTGATTATGACTATACCTATATCGACCGAAAAAGCGCAGGGGACTTCATTGGGACATTGAGCGTAAATAATTTAGATCGATTTAGGAGAGAGCTCGAGCGAGCAAGGGATATGGATTGTTATTTGTTTATTATAACAGAAAGCTCCATTAATGAAATTTACAAAAAGAACAGGTGGGGCCCGCATTCGACTAATCTTAAATTTATTTATCATAACATGAGGGTTTTGGCTCATGATTTTGCTGACACATGTCAATTCGTTTTTTCCGGGAGCAGGGAGGCCTCGGAGTTAATTATTCCAAAAATATTAAAACTAGGAGAGGCGCTGTGGGGCGTAGACTTACAATACTATATAGATAAAAATGAGCTGGGAAACGGGAAAGCAACTTAAAAAGAGTAAGGGACCTCATATTAATGAAATCCTTTTAGATAAAAAGGGTTTCATTGAGGAGCGAGAGGCGAGGATACTCTTGTATAAATTTCTAAGGGAAAACGTAACTTTTGCTACAGATCTACTTTCAGGAATAAAGCTTTTTCCTTTTCAACACGCCGCAATCAAGGCCATGTTTGAAACCGATTACTTTATGGGAGTTTGGTCCCGGGGGATGTCAAAATCTTTTACTACAGGAATATTTGCATTTCTAGACGCCATAATGAACCAGGGGGTTGAAATTGGAATACTTTCGAAGTCTTTTCGGCAGGCGAAAATGATATTTAAGAAAATTGAAGATATTGCCTCTAAGCCTGAAGCAGCTTTGCTGGCGCAATGTATCACAAGGAAATCCAAGAGTAATGATGAGTGGCTTATGGAAATAGGAGACTCTAGGATTCGAGCCCTTCCCTTGGGAGACGGAGAGAAGCTTCGGGGCTTTAGGTTTCATAGGATTATAATCGATGAGTTTGCCCTTATGCCTGAGAGGATTTATAATGAAGTTATAGTTCCCTTTCTTTCTGTTGTAGAAAACCCAACGCAAAGAGACGACCTGTATAAGTTAGAGACCAGCTTAATAGAGGAAGGGAAAATGAAGGAGGAAGACCGGCATCAGTGGCCCAACAATAAGCTAATCATGTTATCCTCCGCTTCTTATAAATTTGAGTATATGTATAAACTGTATAGTCAATTTGAGGATCTAATCCTATCTGAAGATATCGAGCGGGATAATGCGGCTAGAACGATCATGCAATTTAGTTACGATTGCGCCCCGTTGCAACTATATGATCAGAATCTCATTAATCAAGCAAAAAGCTCAATGAGCCATAGTCAGTTTGAGCGAGAGTTCGGAGCCATATTTACAGACGACAGCAGCGGATACTTTAAAACTTCAAGGATGTCTGAATGTACTGTTTCGGATGGAGGCTCCCCTTCAGTTGAGGTAAAAGGGGAGGTTGGGGCAAAGTACCTTTTAGCGTTTGACCCCAGCTGGGCCGAGTCGGAAAGTTCTGACGACTTTGCTATGACGGTATTTAAGCTAGACGACAATAAAAGATTGGGCACTATGGTCCATGGATATGCGCTGTCCGGAACAAATCTAAAGCAACATATAGATTATTTTGATTATATATTAAGTAATTTTAACATAGTTTGCATAGTTGGGGATTATAATGGCGGGCTTCAGTTTATTAATGCCGTAAATGAAAGTAGTGTGTTTAAAAAGAAAAAGAGAAAGATTGGGCTTATGAGCCCTAATTTTGATAAGCAAGAAGATTACCGGGATGATTTGCTCGCGGCGAAGAGAGAGTACGATCCGGAAGCTAATGTAATTTGTTATTTAAGAAAACCTAGTTCATCATGGATTCGCATAGCCAACGAATTACTTCAAGCGAATTTCGATCATAAGCGTATATGGTTCGGCGCAAGGGCCACGGATGACGCGTATCATGAGCAAAGGAGGAAGAAGATTCCAATTAAGAAAATCAAATTCTTAAGAACTGCAGAGTCTGAATCCCGGCAATCTGACTCCGCAAAAATGATAGACTTTGTGGAGCATCAAACCGATATGGTAGATCTTACTAAATCCGAATGCGCACTAATCCAAATCAAGACTTCTCCACAAGGGACGCAAACCTTTGATCTCCCGGACAACCTGCGAAGGCAAAGTGGGCCCGAGAAGGCAAGGAAAGACTCGTATTCTGCGTTAGTACTTGGTAATTGGATGATTAAGATATATTATGATATGACGGAGCTTGAGGCAGATAATGTCCAATCTACTTTTACTCCGATGTTTATCGGGTAGTTTTCTCGAAGAAATATAATAAGTGTAAGATTATTCTAAAGAGTTATGGAAAAATTTAAATATACTGCAAAATTCAAAAGCGTTGTTACTGCCTCTTCTGTTGTTGAGGACATGAATATTTCGACTGCATCGCTTGAGCCCCTTAAGGAATTAATTCCGGATAGTATAGATCTAGACAGAAATATCGATCTGGTCGGTGTGGCATTTAATGCTGCGGTGGTTAATAAATTTAATCAAAACGGGGATGGGATTGACACTATGTCGGCGATGGCAATTAAGGATTATTTTATCCATAAGCCCACAAACATAGAACACCAAAAGGACAATATCGTTGGCCATATCGTGTCTGCAGAGTTTTCCGAGTACAAGGGTGAGGGAGAAATCTTAAGCGAAGTGGATGCAAGCTCAAGCGATCCGTTCAACATATCTTTGGGGGCAGTAGTATATAAGACTGCGTCGCCGGAGTTTGCGGATGTACTGCTCGCTTCTTCTGATCCTGAAAGCGAATCATATAATAGTGTTTCCGCAAGTTGGGAGATAGGCTTTAACGAATTTGCTGTTGCCGTCGGCAACGGTAACATTGGGGACTCGGAGGTTATTACTGATCCTGCTGAGGTGGAAGCCTTGACCCCTCATTTAAAATCATTTGGTGGTAGCGGCGAACTTGAAGATGGGCAAAAGGTCAATAGGCTTATTGTTGGTGAGATATACCCCTTGGGGATAGGGTTTACTAATACCCCCGCAGCAGATGTTACTGGAGTCCTAACTAAAGAATCTTTGGCGGAGGATAAAGAAAAAGTTGACGATCAACGCGTTAGGGAGCATTATACTGATAAAGAAAAAAGTTCTCATTTAGAATCCACTAATGTAATACAATCTGACCACGAATTTTTTCTTAATACTATGGAAAAGCAAGAACTATTAAAAGATATTGAACAGCTCCTTTCTGAAAAGGCGGCTGCGAAGGACTTTTCGGATGAAGCTATTGCCAACATTACTAAGGTTTTTCATGACGCCATTCGCGAGAAAAGCCAAGAGTATGTCGACCAGATCGAACAAGCAAAAGCTGACCAAGCCGAAGCCCAGACTCAGAAAGATGAGCTGGCAAAAACACTCTCGGAACTTCAGGAGAAGCTTACCGAAACCGAAACCAAGCTAGAAGGTCTCGAGGAAGAGAATGCTGAAAGAGAAGCGCGTGCGAGATTTGATTCCCGTATGGAGGCGATTGAGGAATTGTATGAGCTTGACAGCGAAGACAAGAAGATCGTCGCATCGGAAGTTTCTTCTCTGGATCTAGCCGACGAAGCTTTCGCAGAATATCAAGAAAAGCTTGCGGTATTATTCAAGACAAAGAATAAAGAGTATTTACAAAAATTGGCCGACGAAATGGAAGCCAAGATCGAGGCCGAAGTTACCAAGAGATTGGAATCTAAGGCTACTACCGAAGAAAGCGTTAAAGAAGAAGCTGTTGAAGAGGCTGAGGCTACCGCAGATGTGGAGCAGTCCCTCGACCAAGCGACTTCTGAAGACGCAAGCCTTCCTAATAACAATGGAGAATCCATTGAAACTGAAGAGAGCCTCCGCGAGAGATTCGCGAAAGCTTTTCGGGACAGTGTGAAGGTGACATATTAATTTTAGAGGAATAAAATAATGGCAAAAAGATTAGAACCATTCAGAGATTATAGCGAGCACGAGGTTATTAACCTCTTTTCGTTGAAGGTAGACGGACTGGCCAACTTTCAAGCGTTGGTGCCAGGAGGTACTGCCGATAAAGACTGGGACTCGGGAGTTGTGGTTGCGGCGGAAGATAACGCCCAGTTACCAGGTGATCTCCCCTCTGGCCTAGCGAGTACTGGAGCTCCGTTTAGAGCATACTTAGGCAACGAACCTTCGAGCGCCTATGTTGGTTATAACGCGTATCCAGTGAATGATATGAATGTCGTTAAGGCATCATCTGCAGCGGGCAACCCCGCTTTAGGTATCACACTTAAGGAAACATTGGCTTACGACGAAAACGGAGAAAATCTTCTTCGTTATCCCGTAAAGAAAGACGAACTTCAATGCGTACTTCCTGGACAAACTGTTCCCATTCTAACTAGAGGCATGGTCCTTCTCACGAACGACGCCCTAGATGGAGCTGGTGGAGTTGGAAAGGGACTTACCGTTGGTGGTGCTGGCAAGGAAGGCCTATTTAAGGTTGACGATGCCGCAGCGGGTGACGTTGGCAGAATTATCGCCAAGAATGAGGACGGAACCAAGTGGCTTTGCAAGATTTCTTTCTAACTTGAGGAGAATAACAACATGGAAATAAAAATCGAAAGAACTCCAGAGCAAGTCGAGCTTATTAAAGCTATGGCTTCCAAGAACCGCGATGTAGCTTATGAAGCCCAAGCGGCCCTCGGCGATTTCATCGGACCTCTTTTGGCCGAAGTCGTTAACACGGCTCCTACGCTGAGCAACCTATTTAGCTCTCTTCAGTTTGGTTCTGAAGACAACGCTAGTATTCCGTTGGACCTTTACCACGATATTACAGACGAAGACTACGTCCAGATCTGGAGTCAAAACTCCCCTGGAGGCCTTCCGACCAATCACGTGGCTCCTGTCCAACAGGAAATGAAATTTACGACCTATCGTTTGGATAGTGCGGTTTCTTTTGACAAGAGATTCGCTCAACGTTCCAGGCTTGATGTCGTTAGTAAGACATTTACAAGAATTGCCCAGGAAATCCTTCTCAAGCAAGAGAAGACTTCTGCGGTTATGATTATGACTGCCTTGGCCAATGCCGAAACGAATGGACTGAAGCATGTCTTCCGGTCGCATTCGAAGGATCGCTTCCTTTTGGCAGACCTTAACAAACTGTTTACTCTCGCTAAGAGAATTAACACTTCGTGGACGAAGGGCACTCCTGCTGATCGCAGGGGTCGTGGGGTTACTGACCTCATCGTTTCTCCCGAAATCGTTGAGGAGCTGCGTGGATTGGCTTATAATCCCATCAATACCAGAGGTGCTGACGTTACAGCTATCCCTGGCACAGATAGTCTTCGGGAGAAGGTGTTTAATAGCGCTGGCATTCCTGAGTTCTATGGTGTTTCCATCATGGAAATCAACGAAATGGGTAAGAAGCAAAAGTGGAACTCAGTGTTTGACACTGCTTCTGGCGATAACGACTGGGACAAGCACGGTGATGGCGAAGCAGGTGACGCCGACGTGGCTGGTGGCGCCGAAAAGTTCGACGGAGACAAAGAGGAAATCTGCCTCGGTATCGATCTGTCCAAGGAATCCATGCTTCGCGCTGTCGCAACCGACGCGGAAAGTGGTTCTGAGTTCGATCTCGTCGTTGACGACCAATGGGTATCCCGATCACAAAAGATTGGCTACTATGGCGCCATCGAAGAGGGTCGCATGATCCTTGACGACAAGGTTCTCACAGGCATAATTGTATAAGGCTTTAAAACCTTAGTTTTTAAACAAAAAATCCACCTTATGGGTGGATTTTTTTGTTTTTCACGCACACCATATATATGTGTATCTCCTAAGAAAGGTATAAGGAAGTATGAGTACTAAAAAAACAAACAAGAAGAGAGCTGCCTCTAGTAAGGGTAAGCCCGCCCGAGGGGTCAAGCCAGCTAAGCGAGCTAAGGCCACCAAGGCCGCCAAGAAGCCGGAATTAAAAGATTTAAATCAAACCACAGGAAAAACGTACGAGCAGAACTTAGAGTACGTTAAAAAGCTAGAGGAGATTCTGGAGGTAAGAAAGAGCAATCCGTACGGAACGAATGACGCCAGGATATTTGAGGAGAATATGGCGGGAATGAGTCTAACCGAACTCCAGGAGGTTGCTGTGCGCGCAGGGGTTTTTCCTTCGGGGAATAGGACAATCTTGAAAAACAAACTCACAAAGGCTTTTAAGTCTGAGAATCTTGGCACAAATGTTGTAATTGATAATGGACCGCCGTTTGAGCTTGACCCAAATAACCCCAAGCATAAAAAGCTTATCGAAATTCTGGAGGAATAGCCATAGTGTCCGCTTTATCTGATCTGGCAACGCAAATTTATGACTCGGAATTATGTTTCTCGGAGTCTGCGGAAGAACGTGCAGCGGAAATAGCATTAATTACTGCATGGCTTGAGGCTCACTTGGGGGAGCTCAACACCCTCATAAATACAAATTTTGAATTAACGGATTTATCTCTTATTCTTCAGGAAGAAAAATCTATCCTTAGGGAAATGTATTTGCTTCAATACTATAGGCGACAGAGCAGGAATGTGCTTAGGCTTGTTGATGGATCTCAAGGGGAGTTGGATTTCCATACTATCAGGGAAGGGGATTCGGTTATCACCCGCACAAATAAAAGCGAAATAGCAAAAAACTACAGAAGCTTAATTTCTCACACTCAGCAAAAACTGGATGCACTGGTACATAGTTATAATATGTATGCCGCGAGGCCTGGACAAATTTCAGGCGATGACGCTCCGGCTTAATTTTTTGGTGTAATTAAATAGGATGAATGATCTAGAGGATATTAAATTCTCCAGAATGGAGTCTGAGGCGGAGGACCCGAACTCCATTCGGATGTACAAATCTCAGTTGTATCAAATTGCAAAATGCGCGCAGGGCCTATTTGAGCTCTTGCAGGATGGCGATGTTTTGGAAGACTGGGTGCAACAAAGGATCATGACTTCTTATGACCAGATAGAAGAGGCCTTTAAGTTCGTAGAGTACGAAAAGCTCTACCCCTCTGCGCCAGCTCCAGAGTTGCCGTCAACAGACGAAGAGGAGCAAAAGAACAAGAATAACTTTTTATCTAATGAAGACAAGCGATACCCCACCCCATCTGAGGGAGAATCCGGCGACGGATTTATGGGGAGATGTATAACGGACCCAAACATGAAGCAGAGATACCCCGAGCAGAGCGATAGATTTATGGCGTGCATGTTAATCTTTAACGACGCCCCGGAAGAGGCCACCGAGAATCCTGGGGAAAAATTTGAAGATCCTATGGTTAAGGAAGAGGAGGCGTTTGATCCTCAGAAGCCGGTTTTGCCGTAATGGAATAACTTACTTCTCCGACGGACCCAGTGAAAGAGATTTTTTCGCCGTCTTTGAGCTTCCCGTTAATTAGGAGTTCAGCCAGTTCGTCCTCTATTTCTTTTTGAATTATTCTTGCTACAGGCCTGGCGCCATAGTTTGAATCTTGAGTTTTCTCTATAATTGAACTTCTTAGATTCTTTCCTATGCGTAGGGATATGTCTCTTTCCTTGAGTTTCTTCCTTAATGGTTTGAGCTCTAAATTTAATATCTTGGAAAAATCTTCTTTACTAAATGAATTAAAAACTATAACTTCTGTTATCCTGTTTACAAACTCTGGCCTAAGTGCTTGGCTCGCCTTTTCGGTAATTTTGTCAACAATAATAGAATGCTGGTCTTCTGCTGCTGCGAATCCCATACTACCGCCCTGTCCGGCAATTTCCGAGCCTATGTTGCCTGTTAGGATAATTATGCTATTTGTAAAATCGCCAACCCTTCCTAGTCCGTCTGTTAATCTCCCCTCCTCGAGGACCTGCAGTAGAGACTGGATTACGTCTGGGTGTGCCTTTTCTATTTCATCAAATAATACTACGCTATATGGGTTTTTTGTGATTTTGTCTATTAGCGCGGAACCCTCTTCGTAGCCAACGTAGCCTGGCGCAGCGCCCGATAGTCTTGTGCTGGAAATTTTTTCAGAATACTCGCTCATGTCTACCGCAATTATTTCAGAACTACTCCCAAAAAGGGATGAGGCTATCGTTTTTGCGGTATAGGTTTTACCCAAACCGGTCTGACCTAGAAGCAGAAAGCTGCCGATTGGTTTACTCTCATTTCTGAGCCCTGATTTTGAACGCAATATTGCTTTGCAGATTGTCGCGACCGCATGGTCTTGCCCAATGATCTTTGATTTCATTCTATCTTCAAGGTTGAGAAATCTCTGAGCGTCAGTCCTTGAGAGTTCTGCCATGGGCACGTTGGTGAGTTGGGAGACGGTTCTGTAAATATCCTGGGGCCTTATTCGTTTTCTGTTTTTAAAGTTTTTGTTTGCCCAGTTCTGTAGGGACTTTGAGTATTTTTCTAAAAGATCTTCTTGTTTTTTGTTTACTCCTGAGCAATCTATTCCTTGACCTCGTAGGATATCTTCTTCCCTCATGAGGTCTTCCAGTTCTAGCTCCATTGCCTTGCTTTTCTTAGGACGGACAAAAGATTTTATTTTTACTTTTGCGCCTACTTGATCTAATATGTCTAGCGCTTTGTCAGGGAATTGCTTTGACGGAATGTATCTTGCTGCCAAATCTACTATGAGCTTAAGGCACTCTTGGTCGTAGTCTACGTAATGGAATTCCTCGTATTTATGTTTTACTCCCTTAAGTATCTCTAGGGTTTCCTTTTCGCTTGGTTGCCTGCATGTTACGGGCTGAAATCTTCGATCAAGCGCACCGTCTTTAAGTATGCTTTTTTTGTATTCTTTGTTTGTTGTCGCTCCAATGCATCTTATGGCTCCTTTTGAAAGGAGGGGTTTTAATATGTTTGCCGCATCCATTGTTCCTTCTGCGCTGCCAGCGCCGACTAAGGTATGCAGCTCGTCGATGAATAAAATTATCCTATCGTCTTCTATCGCTTCTTCAAGCATTCCTTTGAGCCTTTCTTCAAATTGCCCCCTGTATTTGGTTCCCGCAATCATAGAGGCCAGATCTATCCCATATATCTGCTTATCAAGCAGATGTTCTGGTGCGGAGCTTTTTACTATAGACTGCGCGAGGCCCTCTACGATTGCAGTCTTCCCAACGCCAGGGTCCCCCAGGAGTACTGGGTTGTTTTTTATTCTCCTGCATAAAATTTCACATACCTCCAGGATTTCGGATTCTTTTCCTATTATTTCGTCAAATTTATTATCTGCCGCCATTTCCACATAATTAACCCCGTACTTATCGATCATCGTTTGGCGTCGGGGCTTGCTCTGGGAGGGCTCTGCCCCTGCTTGGTTCTGGGGGTTTCCTTGGGGATTTATAAAGAAAGGGTGGAACCCTCCTATGATTGGGACCTCCGGCACTGTAAGCTGAAAATAGTTTTTAATTTGTTCAATAATCAGATCTTCGGGTATGTCGAGGAGTTTGAAATACTCATTAATTGGAGAACCGTCATATTTTAGCATTGCTAAAAGCATGTGCTCTATCCCTACATAATCATGCCCAAAATTTTTGCTAATTAGTGCAGCTATTTCTAGTACCTGCTTGAATTTTGGATCAAATTCGGGAGTGTCTTCAGAGGCGTGGGAGACTGCCTCTTCCTTTATTCTATTGGAAATGGCAGTAATAAGATTAGCAGGGCTGATTCCCACCCCCAAGAGCACTTCGTGGATTACTCCTGCTTTGAGGTGCAGTATGCCCAGGAAAAGATGCTCGAGCGCAACGGTCTTCGAGCCCATGTCTTTGGCGGTTTTTTTTGATATTTCTATTGCCCTCTGCGCTCTGGGGGTAAAGTTTGGTTTGTGCTCCATCATGATAACTTACACTATTTGAGGTCTGCGAGCTTCATGTAAATTTGCTCATCCATAATTTTCATGTCTTCCAGAAAGAAGGCGTCTTCCCCTTTGGAGCCATAGGCAATTACTATACTGTTTTTATCTGGAACGTCGTTGTCTTCCAAAAATTCGTCCAGCCTGTTACCTCTTCGACTATTGCATAGCATGCATTGAAATACTCCTCTCTCGTCTGCAATTTCAATTTTCATATACTTATTTCCGCTTCTACTGGTCCTCACAAAAGAATCCTGCACCATCCCTATAATTCTTCCTGCGGAATTCTTGCTCATTAATTCGTAGTCGCTATAATTTACAAATGTTTCAGGTTTTCTTGAGAATACAGACCTTAGGTTTTGGCTATAAGAATATCCTAATAGCTGATTCTCAAAATACCAGTCTGCGAAACTCTGAGACTTGCTATTTTTTATGTAAATTTGCTTATAGGGCTCGTACTTTTTCTTGAAGGTCTGAAATCTAGACTCCTTAAAGAGGGGTCTCCCGTCGTCCCCAACAAGATCGTTGTCTCTTGCGTGGACTATAGAATCTAGCAATCTATACTCAAACTTTGGGCCTAGTTCGACGAAATTTCTTTTCTCCCTCTCTGTCAGGGAGTTGAATACTTGAGCCTCCAATACTAGTAGCGGCCTGCTGCCGTTGTAATTGGAGAGAGCTCCGGCCTGGATGAGGGCGCAAACCGTACCTATATTCAGTCCAGCCTGCTTGGCAGACATGAACATGTCATATTTTGAGGTTCCACTCTCTTTTCTGAATTCCATTAAAGACTTAAGCGACTTTTCGCTAATTCCCTTAATGCTATTTAATCCATAGCGTATATCTGGACCCTCTATCGAGAAGTCCATTTTTGACTTTGCCAAATTTGGAGGCAATAGTTTAATGCCAAAAGAAGATAGCTCTTGACTGATTTTGCCGATCTCGTCTTGAGGGCAGGGCTCGAATCTAGTCATCTGAAGCAATGACAAGAAGAACTGTTGGGGGTGTTTGAATTTTAGGTATGTTGTCCAGGCTGATAGAGTGGAGTATGCGATTGAGTGACTCTTGTTGAACGAATAGTTTGCGCTATCTTCTGCCACTCTCCATAGGACGTCTCCGGCTTCTTTATCAATTCCGTTTTCGGATATTTTATCTTTAATTTTTTCTTTCCATATCGGCATTTCTTTGATTTTCTTTTTACCCACTATTCTTCTTATTTGCTCCGATTCGTCAAGCGTGAATCCAACCTTTACGGCCATTTGCATTAACTGCTCCTGATACAGTGGGATGCCGCCGGTGTGCGAGAGGATGTCGTCGAAGAAGGGGTGTATACTTTGGAAGTTGCCCGTGGAAACGTGATTGTGGTAATTGTCTAAGAAGTCCAATGCGCCTGGGCGAGCGATTGCCAGTACTGCGCTCAGTTCTTCTATATTTTTGGGCTGAATTTTCTTGCAAACCTTATAGTCTGTATCTGCCTCAATTTGGAAAAGCCCATGGGGGTGGCGAAGGTCTTGCAACGGGAGATAGACCCCTTCGTCATTTATGTCTATGTCCTCAGCCGATATGCCCACTCGCTTGCAGGTCGTATTGATAACGCTTAATGTTCGAAGTCCGAGGATGTCGAATTTAACCATTAATTCTGAAACCCAATTCATATCGTACCCGGTAATAAGGCTTCCGTCTTTCGTCTTTTGTATTGGGCATATGTTTGAGATATTTTCTGCAGCAATTGCGATACCGGAGGGATGAACTCCCGTGTTCTTGTTCAGGTTTTCAAGTTTTTTCGCAACACCGAATATGCGCGGATTGGCGTCGGCCCATTCCTTAATTTTTTCGCTTTTATTATAGGAATCGATAAGAGGGTCTACTTTGCCAAATTGCTTAGGAATCTCGTCCGTAATTAGTGAAATTTCCTGCTCGTCTAATTCTCCTACTATTTTCCCGCATTCCCTAAGGCAGAGTTTGCTACTAAGCGTATTTAAAGTTAATATCTTTGCAGTGCTATTTGGGTGTTTTTCCTCGATGTATTTTATTACTTCTTGCCTATGCTCGTAGGCTATATCATTGTCAATATCCGCCAGTAGTCCTCCGTCAAGGTATTTTACTCCCTTATGTTCTGTGGATTTTGCCCTGCTTTTAGAGACAAATCTCTCAAAAAAGAGATTATGTTCTACCGGATCTATTTTTGTTACGCCTATCAGATATAGAACAAGCGAGCCAGCCGCCGAGCCACGGCCAGGCCCAGTAGGAATATTGTTGTTATGACAATACTCAAGAATATCCCAGTTAAGTAAAATGTAGTCGATAAACCCAAGCTCGTCAAGGATTTTGAGTTCCATTTTTGCTCTAGAATAATAGGTCTGCTTTTCGTCATCGTTTTTCTTGTTAATATTTTTTTCTTTTACTCCCTTTAGGCATAAGTGCCTAAGGAAGTCGAAATTGGATGAGTCGCTCGGGATTTCGAGCTCGTCGTAATATTTCTTATTGATCTTAATATTCGGAAGCAGTACGCCTGGGGGCATGCAGTCTTTGTATTTTTTGAAGTTGGATATCATACCTCCACCTCCCATAGCATTTTTTGAAATACTTCGTTATTTTTCTCTATGTCGTAAAGCGCATCATGCAATTTTTCCGGATTGTAGTTTATTCCGTAGTCCTTGCAGCATTGCTTTAGTGTTACCTTCAGGCCTTTTTGGCGGTGGTTTAATAGCCTATACTGCCACGATAGTAGGTCTGTCCCCTTCTGCCTCTTTATACCCGCTTTAATGGCCCTCCCAAGGCACACGGTGTCTAGCGTATTTCCTATATATGAGTAGTCGGAGGTTTTCCCGCAAAGCTTGCGGTGGATATTGTGGATATATAAGTCGAATCCGAGTATGTTGTGTCCGACGGTTAGGATTTTTTTATCGTATAAATATTTTTCGAAGTGATCTAACGCCTTCAGTGGGCAGCTTTTTCTCTTATTATACTTGGCGTAGGAGAAGCCTGTTATTCTGGCTGCGTCTTTAGAGACGTTGATGTCTGGCCAAGAGAGTATGTAGTCGGCTTTGTCTAATATTTTATTGCCCTGAGCCAAAAGAAATGCAAGCTGCCAAGGTTTATTATCTTTTGACATGAGGTTGAGGTTGCAGGTTTCGTAATCAAAAATAAGATATTTCTGTTTGTCTTTAAATCTTAATAGCGATTCTTTCATTTTATATCTCCCCTTTCTGGGTTGCCGTAATTAATTACGAGCTCTTCGTTTTGTTGTATATCTTTAGATGCATTATAGTCGAAGCAGAAGTCGTCTTCATTAAAGCAATAGTCAATATTTGGTTTGTCTGAGTGATTAAATATCATTCCGTTTCCGAGCACAACTGCCGAATCGAATAGTTTGTCTAGCGATTTATATCCAAGCTCAACGCAGTTCTTTATTGCTTGTGAGCGCTCGCTGTCCGCATCCTTCTTGTTGTCGATTAGATTTCCTAGAAAAATCTTAAGGAATGTTTCCTTGGAGGATTTTATTGATTCTTCATTGGTTATGGCAAACATGTATCTCAAGAGTTCCTTATCTCTGCCGCCTTTATCTTGTTCTGGTATAATGAAATGGCATTGCTCTATGAGCTCTCCCCTGCGAAAGGGTTCAGAGGCGAAAACGCCCCTGCCTGAAATGGGGGATCGGTCAAGGAAGGTTTTCCCTGAATTGTATAGCTTGTATTTCATTTTTTCTTCTTAAGTAGGCTCTCGAAGCTAAATTCATCACTTCCGAAGTGGTCTAGATTCGGTTTTGATAGAGAGCTCTTTCCGAACCTTCTGCTGCATATGCATTTATAGACCTGCAGGGCTTCTGCGTCTTCTTGGTTTTCGTAGTAAATGGATTTAACTAACTGTGTGTCATGCCCTCTTGATTTGGCATATGCTTCGACCTTCTGGCGAACGAGATTGTCAAAGGGTAGGTTGTTTTCTTCGAGAAAAAATAGCGGACTGAACGCGGATAGGTCTGGCGTGCAACTGTCAAACGTCATTATATTTTTATATATAAAAGAGTCGTAAAACGGTATGCAGAGCATAAGATCCTTATTGTTCCAGAATTTTTTTAGGTTTTCGGTTGAGATGCATTCTTTATCTCCCGCGAACGCTTCGCTGTATATTTGATTTAATCTTTTGCATCCTTTTGAGTTTTTTGCGAAGACGATAATCTTATGGTCTTGCTCGCAGATTTTGAGCAAAAGGCCGAAGCATAACTGTATTCCTAGCTCCGCTGATATCGTGAGCGCCTGAGGAAATCCGGTCAGTGAGTTTTCTACCAAAAATATTTCTTTTAGGTTGTTCTTTTGAGCGATACTAAATACGCTGGTTGCGCCGCCCTCGATTTGCTTGTCTGGGTGGTCGAGCGTTAATATGCTTTTGCCAATGCTGTAGTGAGAAGTAAATAGAGGGATCATCTTAATCGGAATTGTATATAGTCTACCCGATTTAAGCTTAATTGTCAAGGTTAATGTATGTCTAGATGAGGAAACCTTGGCTTTTGTTGCCCCTGTCTGCTGGGGCGTATGTTTTAGGAATGGACTTTAGATCGGAATCGTCCGCTAGCCGCCGATGTTTTTCCCCTCTGGAAGTTTGCCTCTAACTTCGTCAACAAGCCCCATGTCTAGCGCTTCGTCTGCATTTATCCACCAATCTTTTCTGTTCCAATTTCTTTTAATTTTTAATTTTGTAAGATTTGATCTAGAGGTGAAAATTTCAATTATCCTTTCTTCAATTCTTTTAATTAATTCCACCTCATCTTCAATTTCAAAAGTTTTACCAATGGCCCCAAATGCTGCCCGATGTATTAGTATCCAAGATTGGTGCCCAATCCAGCGATGTTCGCCAGCTTGAAGTAATATGCCCGCCATAGATGCAGCCATACCTAAAGATCCTGTTGTGATTTTGTGGCCCGCAAATCTTAATTGCTGGATGTAGTCAAATAATTCAAACCCCGCAGTTATTCCTCCGCCAGGGGAGGCAAATACAATTTCTATATCACACCCCGGAGAGCATCTCGACCATTCAGTCAGGGCGTCTCTGCATTTTTCAACTGAGGATTTATCTACCCCACCACTGAATCGATATACGCGATTTTCCCTATCAACGGAAAGCCTTTTTTTTCTTTCTTCCTGATACCTTTCGAACTCAAACCTTTCCTTTTGGGCTCTTGTCTCTGCGGTATCCGCTTCAGCTATAACTTTCCGAGCTTCAGCCTGAGCTTTTGATGCCTCGGCTTTTAATTTTTCGACATTAGCCTCTATCTCTTCTGGTGTTCGGTCCTTACTTTTGTTTGACATACAATATATTGTGTTGTCGGGGAGGCAAAAAGTCAATCAATCTTTTGGTTATATTTGCCGTCCGTGAGTCCAGCGCCCTTTGCTTGAAGGTCCAGACCCACTCGTTTCGAAGCCTTGAAGATCAAGTCCAAATAGTATTGTGGGTCACCCTCAGACTTCGCGTGATACTCATCACTGAAAACGATTCCGTTCTTATTCTTGATGTTGTGCAGGTTGTTATCTCTGTGATACTTCTTGAGGTTCGTCCCGGGTTTTTCCAAGTACCCCTCTCCATTCCACGCGCACTCAACAAGCTCCTTGAACGACTTTGCAAAAGTACGCCCTCTGTCCACTTGGAACATTATGCCTCTGTATAATCCGCCGTATCCGTTTAGGTTCGATCTAAGTTTGCCCAAGTCTGCGCTATACGCATTTTGTGGGGCCTTATTAAAATTGGGTAGATGATAATCGGGGGCTGCTTCATCTTGGAACGCAATCGCTAGAACATTGTCTTTCTTTGCTGCTTCCGTATAGAATCTCAGCGTTCGTTCTCCCGAGTTATCCATAATGGTCACCCTCTTATTGTATAGAGACTCGTCATTATTATAGTAGGGAAGTAGCGCGTCCTTCATGAGAGTGTCCTTCATGATGTCCAGCTGGCGCCTGGTTGCAAGAATACTCCCACTTCCGTCGACATGGATCATAATGTGCAACGCTCCATCGGGCGGCAAATCGTATTCGTGCTTTCCGCGCCCGTGCCCGTGCCCGTGCCCTTTACACTCACCTCCGCACTCGGCACACCCCTTGGGAGCAATTCCAATTCCGAGTTGCTTCTTAACCATGCCGGTTACCAAGCCGGCTGCAACACCTGACCCTGCCCCACTGACTAAGCCGCCAACCCCGCCAAATTGGGGGAGGGGAGCCGAGCCGGAATCGAGGGGGGTGCTTGTTTTATCTAGGGGGTTAGAATAGCTAAACACTTCGTCTCCATCGCTTAGACCGTCACCATCTGTATCGGCATTGTTTGGGTTGGTTCCAATTTGAGATTCAATTGAGGCGGGAAGTCCGTCTCCGTCTCTGTCGTTTTCGGGGGTAACTTCCAGATTACCGGGAATGATGGGAGATGTTCCTACTCCTCCTAGGGTGGGGACGGTTTCTCCGTTGAGTACTGCCTGTCCAACTCCGGCGCCAATGCCCGCAAATCCTGCTGCGGCGCCAACACCGGCATTTCCAATACCAGCTCCAACACCCTGGCTGGGGTAGTTGTAGGCGTACAGGTTTCCTTTATCGACTCCGTAGCCTTTTGAGCCCATGTCTGCATTTTTGAAATCGTCAATATCAAAATCCAACTCACCTTCTTCGTCTTCCGCTAGCGTAAATCCAGCGAAATCGTTTCCGTCTAATCCAAAGTCTTCGCCGACTTCTTCAGTGTTTTCCTCGAAGAGGTTTGCCTCATTTAGTCTCCTATCTAGAATTCCAGCATCAATGTCTTCAACCAACCGATCTCTTCTATTGTTTTTATTATCAACAAAAGAGTTATTACGAACCCCATATAGCCTATCATCGACGCTAGCGCCAGTCCTATTGCTATAATTGTGTCTATCAATTGTTTCATCAATAATTATATTATCGCGCCTATCTATTAATAGGTTTTCATTTCTAGTGTCTCTTGCTATCGCGATATTACCCCTTAGGTCGTCCCTTTCGACCAGTCTGTTGGGTACGTTATCAACAATTACACCTGATAGCCTATCTACGCCTATACTATTGTCTCTAATATATGTTGTTGGGTGCCCGTCTATATAGATTATTTCTTTTTCTTTTGAGCTAACTTCGTCTGGCGGCTCTAGGGCTTCCGTTTTATCTTCGTCAGAAGCCTTGACCACTGTAAGATCTTGATCTTCAGCCATCAATTCTGTCGGTTGGTTCAGAATTACCAATAAGCTAAATAGCATTAATGTTATATATCCTATAATTAAATTAATAATGGATAGTCGTTTGAGTTTTTTATTTTTCATTTATTTATATTATACGAATAATTCTGTAAGTATTCTACCTGAGTTAATTATTGGGTGAGGTCTCCCGCTGTGATCATAGTAATTGTGTTTTGGGTTTATTCCCATGTGGTCATAAAGCGTAACTAGTACGTCTGGAGGGGTTATTCCTGTTATGGGTTCTGAGCCAGTTTTGTCGCTTTCTCCAGCGACAACGCCTCCGCTCACCTTTCCTCCTGCGATGGCGGCAGCCATTGAGCGAGACCAGTGGTCTCTGCCTCCATTGGCATTAATCTTTGGGGTTCTACCAAATTCACCCCAAGCTACAACCATAACGTCTTCCATCATGCCTCTGGAATGAAGGTCGTTAATTAACGCGCTAAACGCCACGTCGAACTGGGGCAGGTTTTTGTTTCCCATGCTTTTGTCGCTCGCTTGATGAGTGTCCCAGCCAAAGGGAGTTTTTACGGTAACCATTTTTACGCCGTTTTCAACTAAGCGCCTTGCGAGTAGTAAATCACGGCCGAATCCTGGGCCATACAAATCTTTTGTGAATGTAGATTCTTTTTCAATATCGAAGGCCTTTGCTGCTTGCCCGCTAGTAAGTAGTCCTTGAGCTTTTATGTTGAATTCATCAATGGACTTCGTCATTCCAGATTTATCTAAAACCGACCTAAAGTTATCGAAGGATTTTAATAAATCTCCTCTATTGTCAACTCTATTAATGGTTAGTGATTCGTTGAGTGTGAAATTCGTGTCTTTGTATGTTTCGCTAGAAGAAGGGCGAGTCTTTGTTTCATAAGGCCCGAATTCATGAGGCAAATATCCGGGACGAGTTCCTCTGCTGTGATTGGGGATAACAACATATGGGGGGACTTCGCCGTCTCTCTTGGCATGTTCCGCAATTGTTGATCCTATGCTGGGGTAGAAATTTTGTTGCTGATTCGGCTCCTTGGCTTTGTAGCCAGAGTGCATAATTTCATGCGCAGAGCTATGGTTGTTGTTGTCGTGATATAGCCCCTTAATTATGGCCCATTTGTCCATGCAGTCCGCGCACTTAACTAGATGCTCGGGGAGCTGTATCCCGTCTGCAACTGTGGGGATCGCCTCAAAGTGCCCCTTGAATGGTTGGGGTGCGTATGGCTTAGGGTCAAAGGTTTCGTGATGTGACGGCCCTCCATTCATCCAAACAACGATAATCGATTTATTATCATTAAGTGCTCTTTTATTTGACGCAAGTAATTGGGGCAAGGTGAGACTGCCAATTCCAGTTGCTGCGCCAACCTCTATAAAGGTTCTCCTTTTCATTATTTATAATTACACAGACCGCCTGAAGCCCTGTATTCTCTCCGCAATTTTTTCGTCTATTGGGGTAGGGCTTATTTTGATTTGATCTATTTTGAAATACCCCCACTCTGTGTGTTCGTAATTCAATGTAGGGTGGACCATTTCATCAAGTTCATAAGTATATAGGCGTAGGTCTTCAGCTAATTCTTGATGCACAAACATTTTTTTATCTAGATTTAGGCCAGTCTCCTCGAAGACCTCTCTGTGTGCAGCGATATAATGAGCTTCATTTTCTTCTACTGCTCCGCAAAAAATCGACCAATACCCGCCGTATTTGACTCGTTCTTTTGTGTATGGACATATCTCTATTCTTTTTGCTAAAAGAATAAGGTTATTAAAAAGAAGTGCGGTGCCAACATAAGGGGCGCGCTCATAGCTCGCTTCTGTCTTTTCCTTTCCAGTATGGGCATCCTTCATATTCTTTTTCCTTAATAGTTTCCCCCTTGAGCGCAGACTCCTTTAATTCTGTGAGGTCATCACTAAATACACTTTTTTTAATATTCCCCTCTTCGTCTATGAGGGAATAATACTTAAAGGGCTTCCTGAAGGCACATATAAAGGCTTTAATTGGGTTTCCGGAGGAATCTAGCACGTTCTCTCCTTTGCACTTTTTAAATCCATCTTTCCCGCACGCTAGCGGCCCGCCAAAGGTTCCATCCTTGGGGTAATCTTGTGCTCCCGCAAAATTGCTGGTGGCCTTGCTTGAGTCAAACGTTTCTAGGTATTTTTGGATTTCTGTTAATTCATACTCAAACCCCTCTAGGGCGTCATCGCTAATATCGTCCATCCTGATTACTCCTGTGCCGGGGCTCCCGAATAAATCTCGATCTAGATCGAATTTAAGAAAAAGAAATTCTGATACGCTCTTGTATTCTGGAAACATCTTTTTTACGGCGAGGCAATACATTAGGTCCTGCATGTTGTCCGTAAGCTCTTTCCCTTTGAATTTTTGCTTACTGGTTTTAAAGTCCCTAATTATAGCCCGCTTATCTTCATAGAGGAATAGCTTGTCTATGAAGCCTCTTATGTTATACTTAATGCCTTCCTCGTCCACTGAAAGTTGGAAGTCTTTTTCGGAGAATTCTTTTTCTAGTCCCGGCTTGTGCTGCCCGCCAAAGTCGTAATTGAGGCCGTTTAGTATCATCCTGTCGATCTCCCCGAGGTGTTCGTCGGTGTTAACGTTTAATCTTTTGGCGTGGTATAGTACTAGACGTTCGATAGCCGGAACGCCCCATATTGAGCCATCGGAGAGTATTAGATTTAAAATGTCGTTTCGATCCTTTCTTCCAAGCACTTCAAAAATTAAATGACAGATCCACCCCTTGCTGGCGCCGTCGTTGGATTTGTCTGGCAGTTTAAGGATATATTTGCACCAATAGGTCCAAGAGCATTGTTGTGCGGTCTTAATTCTGCTGGCTGAGAGATATACCTTCTTGGCGCTCATTTTTCTAAAAGTTTTTTTCGTGCAAGTAGCTTTTTTGGAATCTTGCCCTGAGGGGCAAGCTCAGATATAAGGTTTATGATGTTCGGTTTTTGATCGACGTTCGTGATATTCTTGGCTTTTGCCTTCCACTCGGCAAAGTCGTCTTTATTCATATCTCCAAAATCGTTTTTCGTCGGCAGGCAGATTTTGATTTTATCGGCTTCAAATACTTGTAGGAGGGTAAGGTAGCTCTTGACTGCCGCAGTTAGCCCTCTGTTGTCTGCCTTGTCGGAGTCGTTGTTAAAGGCAATCACGATTTGATCTAAAGATAGCGATACTAAGTGGCATATCAGTTTTCCTGAGAGATTGAGACCGAAGGCAACTAGGCAATTGTCAATGGAGTTTTCTTTTAGGTTTAATGCGTCCCCTATGCTTTCAACCAGTATTACTGTTCTGCTAGCGCTTATGGCTTCCTTTGTTTTGTCGCTTGCGTAAAATGGGTAAATCCAATTCTTCTTCTTTCCTATGTGTTTCCATTTTGGTCTGCTCTTGCTTGGGTTCGCTAACATATCCCTGCCGGAGAATCCATGGATTTGGTTTAAATCATTAAAAATAGGGAAAACAAATCTTTGATTGAGTTGGCCCGAGGTCGCGAGACCGCCCTTAAGTTCTTGTAAAATTTCAGTGGATATGCCTTTGTTGTTATAAAATTTATAATGAGGAAGTAGCCTCTCTAGCATATCGTCTCCGTAGATTTCTTCCATTTCTATCTTTGGTGCTGCGGTGGTTTTTTTTAGATAGAGTAGGCCGGCATCCTCATCGTTGATATATTTATCTACAACGCTTTTATCGTTAGTCCCGAGCGTAGCCTCAATCAGTCTCTTGAAGGGGGAGAAGGCGGTGTCCTGAACGTAGTCCTTCCAGACTCCAGTGTTTTTGTATATTTGTAGCGCGGTTTGGTTGTCTCCGTTCCTGAATACGGCGTTGGTCTGCCAGTACACCCCTCTGTCTGAGAGCTTGTATCCCAAGGATATAAGCGTTTCTTGTATTTTTGATGGGCTCATGATATTTCTGGCGCACGAAAGAAGTTGTTGTCGGGTTCGAGTTCTACGTTATTTAACAGCATATGATCTGACATGTCCTGAAGATCTCCCTTGTCTGTTATGTTGAAGTTTGATATTTCAAGATTGATGAAGTTTTTCTTTTTTGATCCATCTGGGAGCTCAATGGGGTTGAGAGCTCGATACACTTCTGGACCTAAGTGTCTATGCTTGAGGCATGTAAGTCTATGTGAGCCGAATCCTGCGGGCTCAGTTTGAAGTTCGTCTGTGGTTTTTTGCCTGAGACTGAGGAGGTGGGAGGAGAATTGTATGATGCGGTCCGATAGGGAGACTATGCTTTCATCTTCAACTAAAGCGTCTGAGTTCCTGTTTCCGACAATGCCTGCCCGATTGCTTTGAACACTAGTCATCATGGCTATCATGGGTTCGCCTTCGAATACTATATCTTTTTGAACTAGGCGTTTAAACTTATCTACCATTTCTCCTACAACTTGCCATTCCGATTTGGTGTTAAATTTTTCAAAGGTAGTTTTAATATAATCAAAACTTAATATCATCTTGTTTCCTCTTCCGACGCTAGAATAGTAAAACCTTCTAACCGTATTTATCATGCTGTCCACAGACATTCCCCCGACGTTATAGTAGAAGAATTTCATGTTTTTGATTTTCTTGAATGTGTCTCTTACTTTTTTGACCGTCTCAGCTCCGGCTTGTCTCCATTGTCCCGTCTCAAGCAAGTTTAGCGGAACGTCAGACATGGAGGCACACTGTCGATTCATGATTTCTTCTTTACTCATTTCTCCATTGTCTAGATGGAGCACTGTAAGGTTGTCGTATTTTGCAGAGGTTTTTGTGCAGAAGTCCATGCAAAACTGGGTTTTGCCCACCCCTGAGCGAGCGACAAGGACAGTGATGTTTCCAGGCCTAAGGAGTGATCCATAAAGATTGTTTATGGAGTCGTGGGGACCCAAGAAACCAAATTCGGATACGGGATCGTTCCCTCTAGCCTCTATGATTTGCTCCATTTCTTCAAAAATATTTTCGGGGGCGTCAGACCCCTCTTGATATAGATTAATTTTATCGTTATAAATTTGATCTGCGGACTGTACGATTTCGTCGTAAGGAGTGGTATTGGGTAGAGCTGTTATTTTTTCAACAATATCCGTTGCCGCGTCGCACAGTCCTCGCTTGACGGTTAGTTTCTTTAGCTCTCTAGCGGTGTCCATAAGGGAAGACGCAGAAACTTTTCTCATTGCAAGAGCCTTGATATAGTCCGAGAGGTTTAGGTTGTCCTCAAATGATATTCCGAGCGACTGAACCCTTTCGGAGAGGATCACTTCATCTATTTGCTCTCCTGCGCTAAGGGACTGTCTTAGGACGCAAAAAATAGTTTTGTTAACTAGGCTGGATTGACTGAAGAAGTCCTCTTCGGAAATGAAGGTGGCAATCTCTGAATAAATTTTTGGATGTTTTATTAAGCCGGCAAGTAATTGTTGCTCGCATTCATAGGAATAAATCATATTGTTTTATATGGTATCACAAAGTGGGCCCTGTGTCAAGATTTTTACTCTTGCTCTTCTGGGTCCACTCCCGGCAAAACTATGCCGCCAAACTCAGATAAATATTCTTCGACAGCCTTCCTGATTCCCATTTCAATAATAGGCGAAGATGCATGTGAGATTATCTGAGGAGATCCTGTTTGGTCCACAAAGCCAAGAATGAATCCTTTGTTTTGCTCCGTGGAGCCTGTGAATTCATAGATTTGATTTAATAAATTCCTTGGCATTTGGAATTCGGGTAGTGCGTTAGGGTTTAAATCCTCGTTGTTCATTATCTATATAATACACTTTTGATAAGTTTTTCCCCAATATCTTCTCCTTCATGTATCTCAATAAGTTTAATTTCGTTTTTTTCGCAAAAGAGTTTTTTATGATAATCCCTTCTCTTTTGGGATAGGAAGTTTGCTTGGTTGCCGCCGTGGAAGTGAGGGGTGTAATTTGTGTGTTGTTTCCCCTGGACCTCTATCGCTATTTTCTTGTTTGCATTATAAAAGTCGAGGGACATTTTGGTTCCTGCGACTGGAAATTCTTCGAAAACCACATGAGACTTCCAGTGTTTCTTCAGTAATTGTTTGACTTGGAATTGTAGTTTGCTTCTGCTTTCTTTTTCCCAGTCAATTATGTATTTGTGAGGCTTAGATAGCCTTTTAAGAGACCCTTGGATGGTTTTAAATCGCATTGCTAAATTTCTTAAACTCTTCGTAGAGGAAATCACAAAGCTTTTCGTTGGATTCAAGGTATTGTAAGAACTTTTGTTCACCTTGGAATTTGGCTTCGTGTTCAATTTCATTTAACTCAAGTTCTTTTACGAGGTCCTCTGAGAAGGATATCCATGCGCCTTTCTTTATTGCCATTTGAAAAACAAACATCATGTCTGCGATTTCCCTTTCCTTCCAGACAGAGTTTCCGCCCGTTCTGCCATATTTAATGGGATACCTAACTTGAGCCCCAGTTTTTTCATTAACGCTTTTGCGAAATCGAATCTTGCAATAATGGCCTATTGGGTCCCCTTTGTCTTCTAGTTTTGATGCAGAGGGGTTTGTGAACATTATATCTGAATTGTATCTTTCTTCGAATTCAAGAATAAAATTAGCATAATGTTTGATTGCGTTTCCGCCTGCCTGTTTAACCTTTGGTCCTCCCCTTGATGCGTAAGGATTGGTTGAAACCTCCACTCTTACTTGAGAGGTAAGGATTAGGGTATGCCCCATTTTACTTATTGGGAGTACCATTTTTTTTAGAAAGACCGAAGTAATAAGAGCTCCTCCGGCGACCTGTTCTGGCTCATCGAAAGATTTATCTATATCGTTAATCCTACAAAGGGCATCAACGCTGTCCACTATAAACATATATCTCTTATTTTCTTCGTTATTGTAAACTAGGTCCCGTATAAGTTCAAATACTTTTTCAAATATATTGCAGTCTAATACAAAAAATTTCGAGGGAGACGTGTCTATGCCGCTGCGATCTAGTAGGCTTTTACTTAGGCGGCCCTCGCTTTTAATCACGATTACCATTCCGTCTTTTCCAAATAAGTTCTGGAAGTTCCTTGCGAAGGAGAGTGCGCAGCTTGTTTTTCCTCCCTCATTAACTCCTGTAAACCTATGTGCGCCAGACGTTAGCCCTCCTCCCAGCGCTATATCTAGGTTTAGGCTTCCAGATGGAATTTTGTAGTCCAATTCTTCAAAGTTGTTGAAGTGGTATTTTTTATTATTTTTATCGTCCAGAAACGATTGTATCTGGTTTAGTGCGGTTACTTTACTCATTAAGAAACTTTCGGGTTGTTTTGTTGACTATTGGGATTGAAACATCTTTGCCGGATTTTTTTCCAAGGGAATACTTTTGATCCTTACCCTTGGGCCTATAGCAGAACTCTTGGTATTTTTTTAAGAGAAGTTCTCCTCCGAATGGGGTTTTGAAAAAATAAAGACTTGTTAGTTTATCTCCGAAATTTACCACAGACCAAAACCTCTCATTGTTGTATTTTTTAAATAGAGAGTTAAAGATTGCGTATTGCTTGAAGTAGTCTCCGCGAGAAGTGAGGCTTGATTTTGGTAATAGCCTCTCTAGAACCTTCTTTTTATTCACCGTTATAGTTTAGCTTATTTTTTAAATTAAGTCAAGCATTTATATTTCGGGCGTGGGCCTCTAATGTATTTTGCAATCTCTATTGCGTATTCGTGTGGTAGATCGTCGGGGTCCGAAATTGATTCTAGCGACTCTACCACGCGATGAAAGTATTCGTGCGTTACCTTTGCATACATGGTGGGGATAATGAACTGATGTACGCGCTCCCTTGAGTCTTTGATCGATAGTAATTTGTTGCCGTCTTCCATGTTTGTGACGACTTCATAGAGGTCGTAGTTAGAGAAAGCGTCTTTAATTCCTCCTGTCTTGGATGCCTTTTTATAGGTTTTCTCTAGTGAGGAAATTAGGTCTCGTTGAATCTTTATGTCTGCCTTGATTGCGTCGCGCTCTTTTTCTAGTTGAAGCTTTTCTTCTTTTATGTTGAGTTTGCTTGCCATGAGCTCATCGATTGTTTCTTGCAGTCCGTCTATCTTGGACTGGTATTCTTTCTGCTGGGATTCTGTGCTCGCTGTAATGGCGTTGATTTTTGCCTCAGCCTTAATGGCGGCGGCTTTGTCTTCTTTTAATTTTTGAGTTTTGTTTGCCATAGCCTTGGCCTTGGCCTTTATTTCCTGCTCCTGCTGGGAAAGGTCTGATTTGGCTTTATCGGCGTTAGACTTAAGTTCCTTGAGGGAGTTTTTTGCAGCAAGGATATCCTTGTTTATGTCTTCTTTTTTTTGCGTTTGGTTGTCAATGTCTGTTTTAAGCGCCAAGAGAACTTCTCCCGCCATGCGGAGGTCTTTCTCTATTCTTTTTTCCTCTTTAGAAAGCGCGTGTTCTTCCGACGCTAGACGTTCTTTTTCTTTTGTGATTTCGTCATTCTTTTCGTTGAGTTCCAGCTTTAGGGAATCTAGCTTGTCGACTTCAGACTGAAGGGATTTAAGTTCTTTGGTATGTTGCGGAAAATGCTTGGCTATACTGATGTTGGCAGCGATAACCAGGAGGATAGCTAGCGGATCAAAGACAAAAATTAAGATAACAATGACTATTCTGACTGCCTGGGATATATCGAATTCAACTCCCGTAAGGTCAGCAATTAGTTCTGCGACGTATTTAACGGGACCAACCTCTGCCTCGAGATTTTTTGCGTTATCTTGATAATTGAACTTTTCCTTTTCAAGATCATCTATTTTATTATATGCTGCCGCTATATTTCTATTGTGCTCTTCTATTTCCGGCGCCAAGCTTTCGCCTTTTACTTCGGTTTTTTGTCTGAAGGCGTCTTTTTTATCTTCGATTTTCTTTATAGCCGCTTGGGCTTCGGATCTAAAATCTGTGATGTTTTTATTGTATGTCGCTATCTCTGAAGCCAGGCTTTCTAGTGGCTCCTTTTGGAGGGCCTTGAGTTCTTCCACTTTTTTCTTTTTATTGCTGAATAGTCCTCCGGTCTTACCTTCTAGCTCTGCAAGTTCAGCTTTCATCTCTGCAATCTTTTTGTTCGCGGCATCAATCCTTCCCTGTTCGAATGCTATATCCTTATTCATTTGCTCGGTGATGTCTGCAATTCTAGCGTTTTCTTGATCAATGTCGACGCGAATGTCAGAGGCGCTCTCGCTTGTTCTGGACTCAAGGTTTTCAATATATTCTTTTTGCCTGGCTATGTAGTCTTTCTCTCGTGATATTTTATTTTCTACTTGGGCTGCGAGGGCCTGGGTCTTTTCGGTTGTAACCTGGTGCTCTATGTGGGCCTTAGAGAGAAAACCAAAGATTCCCATACTAGTAATTCCCATGAGCGTAAATACCGCAAAACAAAGGTAGCTTCTAATTAGAAGTGGTGCTGTCTTCCAGTTTCTATGTAACCAGATGGCCGTTATGATTTTTCCTATTTCAAGTACTCCCCCCATGATTATGACAGCTCCGATTGCCCCTGGAAAAATGGTTGCCAGCCCAACAACGCTGAAATATGCAGCAATTCCGGAAATTGCTAGCGCTGAAATTAAATATCCAAAGGAAAAAATCATATTTTTAAGTTTGAGTTTGCGGGCTTGTTTTTAAGAAATCTAGTAGCTGGGTTTCCGTTTTCGTCCCTATCGAACCATCCAGTTTTGCCTCTGGACTCAACGTACTGAACTAATGTCCCTGAGGGGTAGTTTGCTGTATGGCTATACGTAGGGGTAACCTCTCTCCAGTTGACTGGGGGCGCAATCCCAATGTCGGCCCATGTGTCGGAATTCGTGACGTCCACCCATTCGTTTAATTTGCTTCCTGGGGGAGAGTGATCTCCAGCGGTTAGGTTTTGCGCGGCTGCAAAAAGAGCTATTGTGCTGTTTGAGTTTGAATAAGCCCCTCCATTATCGTTACCGTAGTAACCCCTGTCGCCTTTAGCAAGCCCGGGAACAAACGCCGATTGGCTTGAGTAATTGGGCGCGGGTGAATTGTTGGGGTTGTTATTATTGGGGTAATCTATGTGACTCATGATGTATGTTATATACACCTTGATGCCTTTTTTGTCTAACTAAAAATCATCTTCAAGCGTTCCTGCCTGCTGGTATTCTCTGACCCTTCTTTCGAAGAAATTGCCCATAGCCTGCACGTCTACTACCTCTCCTAGCCAGGGGAATGGGTTCTTGTCTCCGGGAAACCGATAGTCTAAGCCGATAGCTTCCAGTCGCCGATTGCCTATGTAATGCATGTAGTCAATGAACATTTCTGCGTTGAGCCCCAAAATGCCCGTAGGCAATACGTCGTGGGCATATGCAATCTCCAGGTCCACAGCCTTTTTCATGTGGTCTACAAATTCCTCTTGTATTGCCTTAGTCCAGATTCCGGGATTCTGCTCTATGATTGTGTTTATTAAATAAACGCCAAACGCAATATGGGAACTTTCGTCCCTTAGAGTATATTTTATTTGATCGGATATCCCCTGGAGTTTATTTTGCCTGCCTAGTGCGAGCATCATGGCAAATCCGCTAAAAAAGAAGGTTCCTTCGCAAATTATATAATAAGTAAGAAGGTTTCTGAGTATTTCCTGTTTGCCTTCTTTTGTTTTGTAGTTAAGTTCCTGCCTTGTGATGTCGGTTGTAATTTCTAGGAGGAAATCGTCTTTTGCCTTAATGCTCGGGATTGTTTCGTAGGCAGTAAAAACCTCTTCAATGTCCAGGTCCAGGCTATCGCATATATAAACGACAGTAAGGTTGTGAAGGCTTTCCTCGAAAGCCTGACGCAAAATATACTGGCGACACTCAGCGTCCGTAACAAATCTGAAAGCAGAAAGCAGCAGGTTATTCCCAACCAAAGACTCGCTTCCAGCAAAAAATCCGAGGCACCTCTTGACGAGGAGTTTTTCATCTTCTGTGATTTCGTCATTTTTCCATTGTTGTATGTCGCCCTGCATGGATATTTCTGTAGGCATCCAGTTGTTGGCACAGCTAGTTATAAAGAGATCCCAGGCGTACTTGTGCTTGTGGGGCAAGATCCTGTTCACTCCAGCGATATTGTCGCTTAAAAGTTCTCCTGTTTTGTCATTCACGCGTTGATTCTAGCATTAAATGGAATAAATGTCAAGGTAAATTATTCTTCTTTTTTAATGGGGCAAATGCGTTCGATAAATATTTTCCGTTGGTCCGGCGGAGCATAATACCAAACTACCGCATTATTTTTTCTCATTTTCTTTATTTTAATTTCTTTTTTTCTTAAACCCTTTTCCACTTCCTCTATAAGGTCTAGGCTAATGTTTGATATATCAATATCTAGGTCGAAGGATATATTGATTAGGTCTTCTATTTTGTTTTCTTGTTTTGCGTGTGTTGCGCTAATCAATGTTTCTGTTAGCTCCTCTTCGTCACCCCCTTGGTTGTGGTCTGGGTGTGTCGCTTTAATTATTTCACGATAGATTGTTTTTAGTTCGTCGGGGAAATCCATGTCTGTTTTGTCTTTTTTCTTGTTGGGCTCGACGGGACAAAGAGGGTTCTTTGCCTCGGGGTTGGCTTGGCAATACTCTTGTATGCTTGTAAAGAATTCGGTTTTAGCGATCTCTAGAATCTCTTTCGCTTCCTCGTATTCTAGCTCAAGGTATTTCGATTTATGTTTGAGTTTTCGCATGATCTTTGCTTTTTCGGGGTCTATGCTTGAGGATTTCTTGCTCTTTTTCTTTTGTCCCTTCTTCCCGGAGAACTGGCCGAGCTCATTTTTTTGCCAATTGCGGAAAATGTCAAATATGCTCATGGTTGGGTTTACACAAAAAAAGCCCCCCAATGGGGGGCTAAAAATGTTAGAATTTAATTATATTCTAATTAGTGAGACTATTACATAGCAATTGCTACATCCATCACGTAGTGGAGGTCGTTTTCCGGCGCGGCCGAAAGAACAAAGCTTGCCTGTGTCGCTGTAGGGGTTCCTTGCCCCATGCACATAAGCATTGGTGCTCCTGCGGCGTGCCCAGCGGCAGTCATCCTTAAGGATGCAACTGCGGCGGGAACCGTTTTATTGGTGATGTTTTCCCATTCCCCGGCGGTGGCGCCTGGGTTGTCGAGGGTGGTTCCTTGTGATCCGTCGTGGTCGCTTAGGGCCTGCCATGACTTGCTGTCGTAGGAAACCTGGTCGCCTTTGACGTAAGTTCCTTCATTATCGAAGGCGGTAAGGCTGGTTGGATCTACCCCAAAGGTCCTGGAGGGATAGGTGATAGTAACCACGTTCCCGTCAGCGTTGATTGAGTAGTCGTCATCTCCAGACCCTAAGGTTGTCCCATTGCTGGGGCTTGAGTCAGCCTTGGTCAAGGGAATGCCCTCGATGTACGTCATTGTACCCTCTTCTTCAGAAAGGGCAGAATTCCATGTTGACACTTCGGATGACCACCGGTTATCGACCGAGGTCACTTTGCTCCCACGATTGGTCGTGACGGATTCGACGTCGTCGTCTGTACTGCTGACCGCACTTTCGCGAGCGGTTTTCTCAGCTGCGACGTCGTCGTCTGTACTGCTGACCTCACTTTCGCGAGTGGTCTTTTCGAGCGCAACCCGTACGTCGATGCTGCTCTTATTTGTTGCGAAGCCATCTTCTGTGGAGAATACCTCCTTGGCTACGCCGTCCGCTGATTCTTCATTCGCAATTCTAACGTTAAGGCTTTCAATTGTCCGTGTATCGGCAATATCTCCATCGTTAAACCCATCTATACGCAAGGTGATGTTGGTAAACATTGCGCTCGCCAGCCCCCAGTGGGCAGCGTTCGAAATGTTGTGGTTACTTGCGTCATGATCAGCGTGAGCCATATAGCCTCTTCCTAAGTAGTTGACTTTGTCTCCTGCGGAGTACGCCGAGCTTGCGTCATAGGTGCTGGCCCCGGTCCATTCGTCAGCCTCCGGCGCATTTGCGGGAAGCTTGTTTGCGGGCATGTCGTAATTGATTTTGTATACGGAATATGCCGTGCTGGTGTTAGGGCGGTATTTAACTTTATCGTTAGCGGAGTAGGCTGAGGTGTTGTCGAATTCTTCGATATCGCCTATATCTGTCCCTCCGTTACTTTCGTTAGTACTCAGGCTATAACTGCCCGACTGAAGTTCCTCTGCTAGTATTTTACTGGCCATTGAAACTTAAGGTTATCTTGTGAGGATAACGTCTAACTTATAATTATTGGAAGGAATCTCGTCTGAGAACAAGAATGTTGCAGTTGAGTGCGATGCGGCTCCTGAGAGCATGCAAGCAACGATAGGATCATCGGCGGAAGTGCTTCGAAGCATTCCAACGACCACTGGTTCCGAATTTTCTACAAATCCAAGGCCGGTAAGGCTTACTTCTTGGCTTGAAGCGCCGTTCGTTACGCTTTGATTCGCTAAAATCTTCGTCGTATTTTCTTCGTCCGTCAAGCGCTCGTCGAGACTTTTGATGTCTGTAGACACCCTTGTGTCGATGCTGTTGATTGCTACTCCACGATTAGAGGTTTCAAGAGAAACTCTAGTGTCGAGGCTATTGATATTTTTTCCTCTGGTAGAGGTTTCAATAGAAACTCTAGTATCGAGGCTGTCGATATTTTTTCCTCTGGTTGAGACTTCCTTGGAAACACGAGTGTCAATGCTTTTAACCTTTGAGTCCCTTAGGGATGTTTCTTTAGAGACACGAGTATCGATAGAACTAATGTCTGTTGCGTCAGCTTGTACTACGCTATTGAATTCCAACTTATTGTTGTCGTCAAGTTTTAAGTCGTAGCTATTTAGGCTGAACTCCTCGGCAAGTATTTTCTTTGCCATAGTTGCCTATAATTACATTCTGAAATCAAGTTATGGGAACTTTTATTTTTCGAAAATTAAGCTTGCGTATATGTCTAGGTTTCGTTTATTACCTGGGGAAAAGCCGGAAATTAACTCTCTTGAGGCGTTTCTGTATTCCCCTAGGTTGTTGTTGTGGTGTAAAATGGAATTTATTAATTGATTGCTAGCGTGGTCTATGTTGTGGTCTTTATAATAATACCCGCAAGACGTTATTGCTTTCGAGTTATGTATGAGAGGGAGATCCAGATAAAGGGTTTCTAAGTGCTGGTAATTGAGTTCGCTATCCGTTTGGTGGGAAACTATATACTGTCCGCAGCGACTGTATATGTCTGGAGCCTCCCAGTCGTTGCTTAGGAAGAGTTTTTTTTGTTTATTTATTGACATTTCGGAAGTGATCGAACTTAGGAATCCTGTGTGTTTGAGCCTCTGGGTGTTGAAGATACTTACTGAGGAGATTATGTCTGGGCTTTTGCGGTTTGCTTTTTCGCTGGCCAGGATAGGGATGGTGAGGTTTTTTACATAGGATGCGTTCGGCTCTAGGATTGATACTCCCGCGAGCCTGCTTTGATCGAACCGCAACATTTTTCCTTTTTTTTGACGGGACGCCTCGTTAATGAAAAACGGGCTCCAGAGGTAGGGCACCTCTTTCGCCTGGCAGCCTGTTTGGTGGAGTGCCTCAAGAAGGTCTTTTTTGTCAATGTGGTGGGGAGGTATCCAGAGTTCCTCTGTGAATTTAGAGGTGTTGATTTTTTCTTTAGATGATAGCTTGATTGCAATTTCTTCGATTGGGTTTTCGAGGTGGTTGTGAATAATTTTTGTTTTTTTGTTTACTTTGAAAAATTCATTAAAGAATTTTTCCGAAGGAACGTAGCCGTGAATAATCAATATATCTACCTTAGGGCCCCCTCTGTTTGTCATGGCCCGCTCTGGGTAACCGATGTGGTCTTTGTTGAAGTTTTGGTAGGACGTCGAGGGCGTTATATAGAAAACTTTACACCCTAAGTTTTGAAGACAATCATATAGGTTGACAGCTGACTGCTTCTGTCTTGATTTCCACGGGTTTCTGTGGAGTAGGCTCGTTATTGCAATATTCATTTAAACAAATCTAGTACCAGCTTCTTAGTACACTCAATATTGCTTCGATTTTCAGGACTGTACTTCCAGGCGGCTTCTTTCCCTTTTTCTAAGTATGCTGAAAGGTTGTCGTTGTGCTGTTCTATTGCTTCTTTTATTTTTTCTGCGGCTTCCAGAAGGTTGAAGCCTTCGTAGAAATATCCAAACTCTTTAAATGGGGGAGAATTATGTATTAATGGGTAACCGCAAAACAGGGCTTCTAGGTGTGTGTAGTTTAATTCATTTAAGTGTTGGTGGCTTATTATTGCTGGATTTTTCACGTGCATAATGCCTGGGATGGGCTTCCTGGGGAAGAATGTGAACCGGTCTTTGTTTTCTCCGAGCGACGTGCAGTCGTGTATCCATTCCTTAAGGAACTCTCTGTTCCTAAAAAAGGAATCCGATCCGTAAATACATGCATGTTCAAATATGTCTGGGCTGGATTCTAGGACGCTTGAAATTGCGAGCATCGGAATTAAAAAGCTTTTTGATATATTTATATTAGGCTCGACCACGGCTAAGTTGGGCTTCTTGACTGGAATATAGTTTATATTAATTCCGTGGTCTATTGCCTCCCCTTCAATAAAACTGGGACTCCATATATAGGGCATTGTGCGGACCGGGCTTTCGTCTGTGTATTCATAGAATTCTTTTGCGAAAAGATAATGTTCCGAGATCCACGTTTCTTCGTATAGTTTTTCATGCCTAAACTTCATCGGAGGGCAGTCGGGGTGCCCGGAAATCCTTTTGGGCGGGACTTTTGAAAACCATTCGCACATCAGGTTAATTAAATTATTGCCGTAATGTACTCCCACTGTTTTTATTTTGGGGTTGGCTTTGGTTAGCGAATCTTTTAAGTTTTCATCGAGGGATACTCCTGCGCATATAACTAAATCAAAGTGCTGTTGCTTCCTGGTGAATTCGCCCCAGCGCAATATATTTTTCTTGTTTAGTTTATTATGGGCATAGGTCGAGCCACTTCTGCTTTTGTCTCCGAAATCAAGCAGGGAAACCTTGAATCCACACTTCTCTAGTAATTCATATAGGGATATAATATTCTGAATTAGCCCATTGGAGAAAAAACTGTAGTCTAGTGTTGCTGTGATTGCTACCCTCATTGAGCTTATTTACACCCCTTTCGGGGGAGGTTCTTTGGAATGTAAGTTTTTTATAGACATTTTTTCATTAATTACTGAAAGCGAGGGCGTTGTGAAAGTTGAAAAGTCGACTTTTAGACTTTTGGCCGACTTTGGGTTATTATAGGTGTAAAGTAATCATCGTGAAAAAGCGAAAATATACCAAGAAATCTTCGTACTGGGATCAGTTTAACAAGCCTCCAAGTGAGACTGGTCAAAATCTGGGCCAGGATTTTCTCCCACCAATATTTGCTGGGGAAAATTATTATACCGAAGAAACTCTTGGGTCATTTAAATCGACAACTTCAGCCGCCAGGAACGAAGGGGAGTCCTTAAGTGATCCAAGAAGAAGGAATAGTATATATAAAAGAGACAAGAAGAAAAGGCTCTCTAATATAGAGTCTGGACTTCTCCCGTTCGAGTTTAGTTCGGACGGCGTCTCCGTTAGAAATGCTATAGAGCTGTGCCAGAAGGCTTACGCCAATATATCAATATTTAGAAATGCAATAGACATTATGTCTGAATTTGCTAATTCTAATATCCACCTTGAGGGAGGCAACCAAAAATCAAGGGACTTTGTATATAAGTGGTTTGATAAGATTAACCTATGGACGGTTAGAGATCAATATTTTCGCGAGTATTACAGATCTGGTAATGTTTTCATGTACCGAGTTGATGGCAAGTTCACAGCAGAGGACTTCGCTAAAATGAGCAAGGTTTACGGAGGAATCTCCCCTGGCGGGATTCCGTTGAAGTATATCTTTTTGAATCCATACGATATAACTGCCGCGCGGTCCACCTCATTTAGTGAGGGGCAGTATTTTAAGATTCTCTCTGAGTACGACCTGGAGAGGTTGGCAAATCCTAAAACGGACTATGACGAACAGGTTTTTGAATCCTTGGATTCTGACCTAAAGAAAAAAATTAAGGACGGATCCTATATGAAGGAGGGTGTTGAGATATCCCTTGATCCTGAAAAATTAGTTTATTCATTCTATAAGAAGCAAGACTATGAGCCGTTTGCGGTTCCGTTTGGTTATCCTGTGCTGGATGATATTAATTATAAAATAGAACTCAAGAAGATTGACCAAGCTATATGCCGAACAATTGAAAATGTCATTCTATTAATTACCATGGGAGCCAAGCCTGACGACGGGGGAATAAACCCCCGCAACCTTGAGGCAATGCAAAGCCTATTTCAGAACGAGAGCGTGGGAAGAGTTCTTGTTGGAGATTATACCACTAAGGCCGACTTCATTATTCCTGACCTAAGAAAGGTTGTAGGTCCGGACAAATATCAAATTGTCAATCAAGATATTAGGGAGGGCCTTCAGAATATAATTGTTGGTGACGAGCGTTATAGTAATACGCAGGTCAAGGCAGAAATATTCCTTGAGCGCCTTAAGGAATCTAGGAACGCTTTCTTAAATGATTTTCTCCAAAAGCAGATCAAGATGGTCTGTCAGAATCTAGGGTTTAGGCAATATCCCAAAGCTAAATTCGAGGAGATAGATATCAAGGATGAGGCGCAGTTGCAAAGGGTGGCTACTAGGCTGCTTGAACTGGGCATACTCACTCCAGAGCAAGGCATTGACGCTATTAAAACTGGAATATATCCGCCTTCAAGTGAACTAAAGGAAGCCCAAGAGATATTCTCTGAGGAGAGGAAGAAGGGACTATACAATCCCCTGGTTGGAGGAATTCCCGCAGTTGAGGCTCCCGGAGCAGAGGAGGAGCGCGATCTAAAGGAGAGAATATCCGAGCAGAAAGCTCCTGCGCAACCATCTGGAGGCCAGCCAAGCACGCCCAATGAGGTGGGTAGGCCTGCAGGCACTAGAGGAATTCCTCAGCAGCGAGCAGCTAGCGAAAAGGTAAGCCGAAAGGATATCCAAGAAATAGTTTATAAGATCGAGAGCTTGAGCTCCTTTATTAAAAGAGGGCTGCGGGCGCAAAGCAAGAAAAAGAGACTAACTAAAAAACAAACAGAGTTGGCCGGGGAGTTATGCGAGTCAATCGTGTGCTCCCGTGGCTTGGACGAGTGGGAATCTATAGCGGAGGCTTGTATTAGCGACAACTCCAATATAGAGGGGCTTGATATTCTCCCAGAGATATTAAGCATTAGCGGAGACAAGGAGCTGGCGATATACCCGTCAGCCTTATACTATCATAGTCAGCAGAGGGCAGAAGATGATTAAAAATATAGTAATAAGTAATGAATATACAGAAATTATTTCCGCACCCAGCAGCCAAAAATACGCAAACTTAGGAATATATTTCTGTAACACTACCACAGAGGGAGAAACCATTGATCTTTTTGTCGCTCAGGCGATAGGGTTCAATCCTGCGGACCTAAGTCCGTGGGCTGCCGACGGGGGTAATGGCGGCGTGTATGGAATCGATGACCGTGTGAGGCATGATTCTAAGGCGTGGCAAGCTATATCTGAGTCAAGTCCAGCAGACGTTCCTGGGTCTGCGCCAGCAGTGTGGAGCGACGTAACCATTCGCAAGGATGTTGATCCAGGAAACCAATCAAAGGTTGTGTCCGAATTATATATTCCACCTGGCCAAACTTTTATGTTTGGCGGGGAGAAGTTTTTACTAAACCATAACGAAAGTATAGGCGCGTCTTCGCAGGTAGGGGGAAGAGTAACCGCAACTGCTACATTTACTGATTTCTAATGGCTGAATTTATCCAGAAAAATCCTTTTGGGGAGGGCACCTTAGGGACCTTCGTGAGCCTTTCGGGCGACGAGGACGTCTTTGGTCATAAGGATTTTCAGGATAATCTAACCGTTCAGGGTGATCTGACGGTTATTGGCGATACGAGAATCTCTCAGATAGTAGACTTTACGTCTGAGAGTGGAGATATAAGCGGGCATATATTTAGGGGACAGGTTGGTTATTTTGACCAAATTGTTGTTGGGGATATTGTTGGGTCTGACGCTGGAGGTTCCTCTGGGGAGTCGTCTGGGGGGATAAATACCGGACCGATTTTTGTAACTAACGTAACCGCTGTTGGCGGGGTCGAAGAAATCTTGGAGTCTGAGTTCAGTGGGGCTGTAGTAAGAAAGGTCAAAACCGCTAGTGATCAGGTAGATGTTAAGTTGTTGGTAGAAAGGGGAGATGCTCAGACGTTCAAGCCTTCCATAAGTTATGCTGTTAGCGGCGAAGACCCTCAGTATCAGGATGTTGATTTTTCTCAGTTGTCAACAAATAGCAACGGCTATTCTTTTAATACCACGCTTAGGCTGGACTGTTCAGTGCCTACAACATATTTATTTAAAAACGGAGGCAGGCAGACTTACCTTTCTCTTGAGAAGGATACTCCTCCCCAGGTCCTTGAGGCAAAGTTTGTAAACCGAACGGATACTGGAACTTTTTACGGGCAGACCTCGTTTAATGCACACGACGGCAATCAGTCTCATTCACAGACCGAGGCTAAAAATGGCGATACCGCAAGGGTATACGTTAAGTCCTCAAAAGAGATCGGCAAGATTGTTGTTTCGGGCGGAGCCCTTCAATCAAAGACCGTTAACAATCCTAATTTTAATGACAACGGAGACGGCACTTATGACTACGAGTTTAATGTTACTATCGGCGGCGCATCGAATAGTGTTCAGGCGAAGAGTTTTAACGTAACTGTTCAGGATATAACAGGCAACCAATCTCAATCTTATGCTGCTGACAATGATATTATAACAAATAATTCAGCCCCTTCTGTCTCTCTTAGTTTTAGCTACCCCAACTCCAATAATATAATAAATAATACAGGTGAAAGCGTTGATGTTAATGTTACTGCTTCCAATTTTGATAACTATAATTATTCAAAAAGTTATGTTTTAAAATTTGTAACAATACCTGCTGATATTAATTCTGGTCCATTTGTGGTCTCCGGAGAAAATGCGAGTAATTACACCAGTGGGACAATGAGCGTTTCTGTTTTTAAGCAGTCGAACGGCAGGAGCGCCTCCTCTTCAACGTCCTCTATACAGATTCAGTCCGAGGGAACCGTTCCGTCGGTTAACTTTTCCCCGAACACATTTCGCTCTTCTTCTGCTGGAGCTCAGTATAGTAACGTTAATGTTAGTGTGGGTGAGCCCCTTGAATCTCTTTCTATACTTTCTGTCTCCGATCCAAATATAACAGTTGGGGCAATTTCCAAGAATAGCAATACGTCTTTCTCGTTCCAGATTTTAATATCCGATGACACTCCTCGGGGCCAATTTACGATAAGCTTCGAGGGGGAGAAGTTAATCGGAGAAACCTTTCAGCGGGATGATACGGGTACTGTGCGAGGTTTTGACCAAAGGTCTGTAACAATCCTTGCCCCGGATTACCTGGCGGTTGACTTGGGAGTAGATGTATATAATACTTCTAAGCTAACCGCTACCGCGACACCAGCTGGGGGTAATACATTTTCTATTCCGTATGACGCAGGGATTACTGCCCCGAAACAAGATGGCACGTCTAATTTGGAGGCAGGGTTCGGTATAGTTAATGATAGTGAATTGATTATAGATAATCAAGTTATAACTAATGCAGGCAACATATTGGATGTTACCGTAACAATTGAGGAGTCTTTGTGATATGAGTTTACAAAACGTTCAGGCTCAATTAGGTAATTTATTGGCGGCAATGCCGCTTAAGGTTCAGAAGGTTGATTCTTCGTTCTTGGACAATGCAACGCCTCCTTTTGAGGGGGCTTTGGCTTCTGATGCTCAGGGGCAGTTTTATATTTCAGACCATGATGGTAGCGGGGAATTGGTTTGGAAAGCTCTGGCGGGACAAAAAAGGGAGGTGTCCATCAAGTATGACGTTCCGTTGAACTTTGAGTCTGCGACAATACCGTTTGGAACCACCTTTGATACTCCTCCGTCGGTTTTCGTGCAATACGAGCCGCCTGATGGGGATGATGTGTTGTTTTACTCTACGGTCGTCAAAAATATAACCAACACCGGGTTTGACCTGTTTCTTAGTGACACCGTAAAGGAGGAGGGCGGCATAGTTCATGTTTTGGTGAAGGCTCTTTGATTAGCCAAAGATAATCGCCGACCTGAAGGCTATAGCCTTCACTTCTGCTTCCGATAGCCCGCCCCCGGTTGTGGGAGATACCCAGACTAATCCGCCTGATGCGCTGGATTGCGCTGTAAGCATATAGCCATCAGATGGAGGATTGGAAACCTTGAGGTTGGCCTCATCCACTACATTGTCGGATATAATTGTTGCCCCATCTGAGGTGGACGAAACTTCTCCGGAATGATTTGGATGAACGTAATTGTTGGCGTTATCTTCAATATTTGCCAGCTTGGAGCTGTTCTGGTCAACTTCGGACTGAATCGCGGACTCCGCCGTATTCGCCCTTGTGGCTTCGCTGGAGATTGCGTCTGCGTTCGTCTGAATGTCGGTCGTGTGTTTTTCGTCAACTAAATTAAGTTCGTCAAAGAGATGCTGGAGGTCTCCATCTAGCACAACTTCTACTCCAGACACAGAAGCTTTCTGGGTGTTGGCGTCCAGCAGGAAAGCTGGAGCAAAGGGGTTATTCCCTATTGAGAATACCCCTGGGGCTATTTCCTTGATTAGGCTTTTATTACTGGAGATTTTCATCTAAGAGTTTGCTTTTCCTTCTATTATATATTTGAAAGTATAGCCCGATATTGTATGGTTTCTTTTAAATGATAGAATGTTGTCTTTTTCTAAATCATTAAAGCTTAAATTGAAGCCGTCTTCGAGCTGCACTCTCTCGTCGACTTCATCGAGCCGGAGTTCTAGCTTGTATAGGGTGTCGTTGATTAAAAATATATCTGAGCTATTATTTTCAAGGTGCCCGTATACGTTGTAGAATCCGTCTGCATCCCCAGAATAGGTGTCCATTCGGATCGCATACTTAGCGTCTGTATCGAAGTTGAATTTTCTTTGCGAGCAGTGTTCCTCGTCTATGTTTTCTTCTAAAACAAAAAACTGGTTAACTTCTTTTAGCGCTGTTGCTGGGTTAAAAATATCTCCGCATTGGTCCGGTGGCCTCATCAATTCATCGCTGGTTTCTAGTATGATGAAATTTTCATCTATCTTTTGGTTGAATATTTTCGTGCGGGAAGATCTTGGCTTGATCCCGCTAAGTATAGACTTTACTTCGTCTAGGTCATCTGCGATTGCCGTGTGCTGGTTTAGTGATTGCGCGGAGCTGGCATCGTGAAGGTTCTGTATTTGTGCGGTAGTAGAATTGTGCAACTCTTGGTCCTGCGTTTTTATGGACTCAAGGGCTTCTTCAACATTTTCCTGGTGGAGCGCGTTTTCGTAAGTGTCGATTTCTTTAAATTTAGATATTTTCATAGTCAGTTGCTAGTGGAAACTTTCTCCAATTGGATTTAGTTTTAGCATATAGATAATTATTGTCGGCCCAGATATTATTGTGGCATTCTAATGGAACGCGCTCGCATGTAATCCAGTCGGCAATCGCAATTCTTTTCAGGCCGTCGAGAGTGTTGACGTAAAGATGGCTTGCTGTAGTATAGGGCTCGAAGTAGTGTATTTTTGCGGATGAAGCGGTTCTGAAAACGCATGTTGCCCAACTTGCTATTGCTGTCCTTTTCCATGTCTCCTCAAATCTTAAATATATATATTGTGCATCCGCAAGTATTCCGTCTACCCCTAACCTAGAGTGAGTTTGTTGCCTATTGATTGGGTATTTATCGGTTTCTGGATCATAGTAATTATTTTCAGGGGTATACATTCTCTCTATGGAGTATCTTATTTCGAAGCCAGATATTGTATAATCTCTTTTCACCGAAGCTTGGGCGGCTTCTTCCTTGGATAGCTCCATGGAAAATCCTTCCGCAAGAGTTGTTTTGTCTCCTCCTCTGAAGCTGATGTCGAAGGGGTATGGGCTGTCGTTGTAGATTGTAATTTTGTCATCGAGGCCCAATCGCTTGTCGAAGGGGTATATTGAATGGTATCCGGATGAGGACCCTTTGTAGCTCTCCATTTTTATAGAAAATGGCATAGCTTCGTCGAACACTCCATGTCTTTCTGCGACATCTTTGTTGAAGCCTTCAGTAACTATTGGGACTTGATTCATTTCTTTAGTCGTTGAGTCGTTGATTCTCCCGTTGGTTGTGGCTTTGTTGTGAACCCTGTCGGGGAAACTCCTGGGGTCGCTTAGGTTGGGTGAAAAAATTTCGTCTGGGCACTCTTGTATTATTGTTTCTTCTTCAAATTTCCTAACATGAAAAGTCAGGTCTCGATAGTTTCCTTTTAGTTCTTGTAAGGAGAGGTTGGTGTCCTCGTTTGCGTCGTTTATATATCTAAGTAGCTCTTCGTTTTCAAAATAATGTGATTTATCTTGGCCGGAAATTCCTGAAAGTATTCTATGCGTTTCTGCGTCGCCAGCAATGTTGAGTTCTAGGTCTTCCACTGCCTGCTTGACCTCTCCTAGTAAAGTGTTTGAAGTTTCAACTAAGACCTCTAGGTCCTCCGAAGAATCTAGGATGCCTGAGTTTGTTGAGGCGATATTTAGGAGGTTTACATTAGCCTCTTCGCTTTCAGTCAATATGCTGGTGTTGATTCCCTTTATCTCTCCGAGTTTAACGTCTGCTGCGGTTTGAATTGTTCTTAAAAGTAAGGCGTCTGCCTGGTTCGCCGACTTTAATGAGTCTACTGCGGATTTTACGTTTTGCAGGTGAGTGTGGTTCTGATTGAGCATTACGTGAGTATGCTCTGTGAGGTCTTCTAGGCTGGCAAGCTTGGTGTTTGCGGAATCTAGCTTGGCGTTTGCAGAATCCAGCTTGACATTGGTCAGGTCGGACTTTGTATTGGAAAGGTCCAGTTTTGTATTTGTGAGCGTAAGTAGGTTGTGCGTGGTTTCGTCTGAGGAATCTAGGTTTTCTAGTTTTGAGTTTATTGCGTCAAGTTTAGTGTTGTTTAGGGTCAGTAGTGCGTGTGTCGTTTCGTCTGAGGAGTCTAAGTCTAGATTACTAAGGCTTGTATTTATTGTATCAAGTTTAGCGTTGGTGATTGCAAGTAGTCCGTGGGTCACCTCGTCCTCTAGGTCTATGTCTAGATCTATGTCATCAATTGTGACGCTTACCCCTTTGCTGGGAACCCACTTAGCTAATGATTCATCCCAGATATAATCAAAGGAAACATTGGGTACTGCCCCAACGAATTTTCTTATTTGGTCATTGAAAAGAGGGTTGTCTTTGAAGTCCGGCATACCCTCTATTACACCTATTGAGGCTGGTTGCCTCTATTATGTGTCTAAGTGATGCTTGATGCCGTTTCTTTTTTTTGAATATTCCTCGAAGTATTTCTTCTTAATTGGGTCGTAACCCAGCTTGCTCGCGCGCTTTTCACTTAATTCCCTGCTGCGCTCCTGAAGGTCCCCCATCGTTCCCCTCGTGTTGGTTTTCTCGAGGTATTGACTTGAGGAGAATGGGTCTATGTTGGCGTCTACTGTCGCTTGGGGGGAGTGCCAAACCCTAATCCAGGAAGTTCCCTCGCTGTCTACGTAGCTTTTGTCATCATTCATTCCGAATAAAACATCTTGATGTTCCCCCGTTTCCGGATGTTCAAAAGTGTATAGTGGCATGTATATATTATATACACTATGAGAAGCAAATATCCAGTAATTTATCTACAGTGTTTGAGTAGGTGAATTGAGTTGCGAGTTCTTTCCCTTTGGTGTTTTCTGTTTTGCATTTATGCTCCGCTAGCTCCATAGCCTTGATTAGGGAGTTTTCGTTGAATGTAAATTTAACGCCCCTGTTGAATGGGGATTCTTTGGTAAAGAAGATTCCGTCTTCTATACTTTCCGTTCCTGAAGGGCTTATTAGGATGCAATTCCCTTCCGTGGCCCAATCTTTGTGGGATGTACAGTCCAGTACTATGCTCCATTTTCCTAGTGCGGTCGCGTTAAACGCTGGAAGGTTCCAGCCCTCCGCTCCGCTCATGCCACTGAGGTCTACGTCTATCGAGTTGATGAAGTCGTTGACTTGGGAGTTTTTTGGAAGCCACGGAAGGAAGTTAATATTGCTAAATTCCCGGGACCCCAAGGCTTCTAGTTTGGCGGATTCGAGCTGGCTTTCTTCAAGGAAACTATTCCCTACGCAGCATGATAATTCATAGCGATTGTTGTTACCGTATGTTTTTGCCCAGCATTTTATAATTTTTGACGTATGCTTTCTTTTTTCCCATTTCCCCATTAGCCCAAAATGAATATTGTCGCTGGATTTCTTTTGTGGGAGACAGGATAGGTCGGGGTCTAATCCCATGGGGACATTTGTGACATTTGTGGCCCCGCAATCTTGAAAGGCCTCTCTTGCGTAATTGCTGCCAAAGCAAACCTTGTCGTATAGTTTTGCTAAATTTAGTTCTTCTGGCGTAGGGTGGCCAGTTTCGTGAAACGTTAAGAGTATATTTTTGTCTGAGATTTTGTTCTCACTTCCGTTTATATGCCAAATGTTTAAGGTGGGATTACTTCGATCGACATCTGTAAGACGCCGAGCCATAGCATTCCTTAACCATTCGTAGAACTCCTTTGAGGCTTGGTCATAGCTGGATAGGTCTGGTTGGCCAGTGGGAAATACACATGCATCAACCCCCTTCTTGAAGAGCTCTCTCAGTATATTGACTGAAACGTTTCCGAAGGATAATTTATTTATGGGGCATTTTACATTTAGTTGAGGCATTAAAATGGAACCTCTTCCTCTTCCTCTTCTTTCCCTGCGTTCGCTGTTCCTGCTGGTTGCTCTTCGTCTTGATTTTTTAACCTGACGAAATGCACGTTATCCGCTACGCAGAAAATTTTCGAGCGATTTTGCCCGCTGTCGGTGGTCCACTTTTTGGAGTCAAGCCTTCCATCTACAGCTACTGCGGACCCTTTAGTAAGGTATTTTTGGCAATTTTCCGCCGTTCTGTTCCAAGCTTCAACGTCCATATAGAGGACGGTCTTCTTGATTGGGTTATTAATTGCGATGCTGAATTTACAAACCTTGTGTTGGTCTGATACATCTACTATTTCGGGGTCTCTAGTGAGATTTCCCATTGCGTTATATCTATTTAACATTGAGTATTCCTTCCTTGGTTAGTTTATCTTTAATGTAATTGAGAGCTTTGTTGTGAATATTTATGCAGCCTTGGGCGCTGAGGTTCATCTCGTTGCCGACCATATACCAGGGCATGACTTTGTTCTTTTTTCCGGATTTATATCTCAGTCTATATATAACTCCCACCCTCTCATCGGGGTGTTCGTTGAGGGCCGTAAAAATATAGTCCAGTGTATCTGTTGGCGCGTTGGAGTTGAATTCTTCAAGGGGCGCCACGAACTCGAATTGGTCGTCATCTGATATAAGTAGGTGCTTGTTAAACCTTTTTTCCTTTTGTGTCTTGTTTAAAAATGTCCACTTTGCTTCATTGGCTAGGAATGTTGAGAATTTTGTATTCCTCGTGGAGTCATATTTCTCTGCCGCTCTAAAGACTACATAGTCCTTGTCTGCTATTACGTCTTGGGCTGTACTCCAATTGCAGAATCTTTTTGCGAGATTATGTATCACCGATATATAGAGTGGGGTGTGCCGCTCGGTCAGTTCTCGGAGGGGTCCTTTGTGGTTCCCTCCTTTAATTTGAGCTATAAGCTCGTTATCAGTTTTCTTGGAATCTTTTTTTGTATCGTTTCTTTGCATTGGTTGAAATAGTTTTGTTGAAACGTCGGGACGGAGATGCTTAACTTAGACCTAGACCTTAATATGGGGTCGTTAATCTCCTCTTCACTGTTCGCTGGAAGAACGCCGTCTCTTGATACATGTATAGAGAGTCCGCCCTGTCCTTCTATCCAATCGAGCTCATTGGGATACCTGACGTCAGTCAAGACATATATCGTATCTTTTTTATTTTCCTTTATTGATTTTTCTATACATTCAATCCAGCAGCGAGGGTTCATTTTTCTTCGAACCTTACTACCGTAAGCTACCAAGAAGGGTCTTATGATCTCCTTCTCTGCGGTGTCTGACGTAAAGGCTGAGATTCCTGTGTGAGTTTTTAGGAAGTCGTCACATTCTGCCTTAAGTGCGTCGGCAAAAGCAAGCCTTGTAAGATTTACGGTTTCAAATAAATCATCCAATACCTCAAAAAGAGTATCTTTGCCTGCCCTCGCTGGGCCACTAATACCGATCACTTTAATCACCCCTAAAAATACTTCTTAAAGACTTAGATAAGTCTTCCTCCCCTGCTTCTTCGGCCGCTTCGAATACGGGGATAAACTTCAGGGCATCCTCCAAAGCCAATTCCTTGGTACAGGTATCAATATCAAGTACGGTGACTATTGGGGAGATGAAGTGTGCGTCCTTCTCTTTTAAACATTCATTAAAGGCCTTCTTTAAAGCGAAGCTTCTATCCTCTGCGGAGACGACAGAGCTCCAGTTTCCGTTCTGAATGTAAAAGAATTTTTCTTTATCGTTTTCCGGTTTAATCATTTAGGCTTAAATCATAGCACACCAAATGTGGAAAGTCAAGAGTTTTCTTTCAGGGGGGAATCTAATACTAATATAGGGTATAGATATATAATAAATATTTAGATTAATAGGTGTTTGAAAAATCACACGCTGGCGTCCGAAAATCCAAACGGGCTTGACATCGAGCAGGAGAAATGTTATTATTTTTTAGATGAATCAGAAATTCATAACAATACCAAGAGAGATCTACCTGGATGTAATTTCAAAGAGAATAATCCCAACCGACATATTGGTATATATGTATTTATGCTCGAAAGGGTCCCATGGCCGCCCGATCTATCTCAACAGGTTAAGGATGTGCAAGGATTTAGGGGGCATATCCTTAAGCAAGCTTGCAGACAGCCTTAAGAGATTGGTGGGTAGCGGTCACTTACAGCGAAGCAACCTTAATGGGGCGACCTCCACAGAGCTTCTCACCTTTGTGAAGGACCGAAATAATATCTATATAAAAGGAGAAAGGGTGAGAGATGAAAATTGCCATTAGACTGGAGGGCGGCATAGGTGACCACCTATTAGGAAATAGGTTTGTGCGTGGTATTCTGAATGAATACCCGAAGGCTCGTTTGGACTTATTTTCTGAAACTCAAGGTGAAATAATACAGTCTTCGGCGCTAACCTGTCTTTTTAATTATTACGACAATGTCTTCCTGCTTAATCGAGAAAATAAAGATTACATAATGAAGTCCCAGTTTGGGTTAGAGAATCGCCCTCAGAGCATACAGAACACAATCCAGGATCAATATGAACTCATGGAGAGTTACGACAGGCTTTATGACCTGCATATAGACGCACTAGACTGGATGTCGTACGACTTCGACTGGCAAAGATATTTTTATTCATTCCCTCCCCCCACAAACGAAATACCGGACAGCGATCATTGCGGAGACTACCTAGTCCTTCAGCTTGCTTCAGATAATCTAGCGAATGGCCACAGAATGAGCGAGGAATACTTACATGCGTTCATCTCGGAGCTAGCGCAAGACTTCAAACTTTTTATCCTGAGTACCCCATCAACAAGGAGCTTTATAGAAACTGTCGTAAATACAGGGGCGGGGGTGAACATCTTTGAAGGAACACTAACGGAAGTAATAAGCCTCGTCAAGGATTGCTCTGGTATTTTTGGGATTGACTCAGGAATCAAGTACCTGGGATACACTTTCAATAAGCCCACATTGTGCTGGGCAAGGGAGTCGCCAAAACCTCATGTAGTTACGTATGCACATCAAATTAGATGGCTGATATTCCCGCAGCTCTTCTTCCCTCTAGAATACAACATCAACTACATGAAGAATTGCATGAACAACCTAATAAATACAAACAACTTTTTTATAGCGCCACAACTTGGCGCCAATGACATAAATAACGCTCTATTGAAGAGGGAGTACCAGAGTTAATGAAAATAGCATTATGCTTTAGCGGAAAATTGGACGAGTGGAAGTCCTGCACGGACTCGGTCATCCAGAACATAATTGGACCACTCAAGCCAGACATCTTCCTTTCAACGTGGGACGATGAGGACTATAAGCATTTCTCTAATTACTATAAACCAAAAAAAATAAATATTTCAAACTACGAAGAAACAAAACCAGCCATAAAAAACCTAATCTCCGATTGCTCCCAAGAGATAAGTCCGGGGTTATTGCCAATGCTATATAACATGCACGCATGCAACAGGCTATACAATTCATATTCAAGAAGTAATAAAATTAAATACGATTTAATAATAAGATTAAGACCAGACATACTAGTATTAGAGCAAATAAAAAAACACGAAATAGAAGATTGTATTAAAAATAAATTAATTAGATTACCATACTTTGAAAGTAATAATATTTATAATCATGAAGAAGAATTAAAGAAGGAGTTCGCCTTTAGCTTTGTTTACGACAAGGCATCACTACCGAACCAGGTCAACGACCAGCTGGCCATTGGCCCGCCGGAGGAAATGGAGAAGTACATGTGTGCGTCAAATAAAATCAGAGAGGCCATACATTTCCTCTGGGACGAAGGCTATCCCGAGTATATGCTCAAGGTGCCTGAGTCGGTATTCACAACCCACCTGAATCTAAATAATTGCAGATATAAACAATTGACGGGTTCAAATAATTTTGGTAATATAAGAACAAAACTAGCAAGACATGATTGAACTAATTATATTTGATCTAGATGGAGTATTAATAGACTCAAGGGAACTACATTACAGGTCTCTTAACTCCGTACTATTTAACCACTACCCAAAATACAAGATTTCCAAGGAAGAGCACCTCTCGACATACGACGGGCTACCTACAACGCAAAAGCTAAAACTATTAACCAAAAACAAGGGCCTACCAGAATCTCTATACGACGATATCTGGGAACGAAAACAAAGAGCAACAATAGCCCTAATGGAGGAATATAAAAAAGACCTCAAACTCGACCTCATATTACATAAACTAAAAGAAAAGGGATACAAAATAGGGCTGGCGTCAAACTCAATACGAGCAAGCGTAATATGTGCGTTACATAACAAAGGTATATTGAATTATTTCGATTACATATACTCCAACGAGGACGTCTTAAGAGCAAAACCAAACCCCGAAATGTATTACAGGATAATGATACAGTCGGGTGTTCCGGCAAAAAAGACCCTAATCATTGAAGACTCCAATACGGGAAGAAAAGCGGTTGCAGACTCTGGGGCAAACCTATGCGCTGTAACCGACCCCGAAGATTTAACATATGAAAAAATCACAACACACCTCAATAAGCTCAACCTCGAAGAAGGAGAGCAAACAAAATGGGAAGGCAAAAACATGAATGTTTTAATACCCATGGCAGGAGCGGGAACTCGTTTCGAAAAAGCGGGATACACTTTTCCCAAGCCACTAATAGACGTCAAAGGCAAGCCGATGATACAGCTCGTAACGGAAAGCCTTAATATTAATGCTAAATTTATCTTTATAGTGCAAAAAGAGCATTTCGAAAAATACGCATTGAAGCACACGCTAAACCTAATAGCTCCTAATTGTGAAATTGTGCAAGTCGACGGAGTAACGGAAGGGGCGGCATGCACAACACTTCTTGCGGAAGACCTCATAAACAACGAGGAGCCGCTGCTAATAGCAAACTCCGACCAGTACTTAGACTGGGATAGTAATCAGTTTATGTACTCGATGACAGGGGACAACATCGACGGAGGGATATTAACCTTTCCATCGACCCACCCCAAATGGAGTTACGCAGAAGTTGGGAGCGACGGAATGGTAACAAGGGTGGCAGAAAAGCAGCCGATAAGCGAGCACGCAACGGTGGGGGTATATTATTTCAGAAGAGGGGAGAATTACGTTAGAGCAGCAAAACAGATGATTGATAAAAACATCAGGACGAATGGCGAATTTTATGTTTGCCCCGCATATAACGAGTGTATTTTAAATAAGGAGAAAGTTAAAATATACGAAATTGACGAATCCCAAATGTGGGGATTAGGGACGCCAGAGGACCTAGACTACTTCCTCAGACATTATGAAGCTAATAGCACACAGAGGCAACATTGACGGCAAGAATGCCAAGGACGAGAATTCCCCAGATTACCTGGAGAGGGCGTTTAAGCGTGGGTATGATGCAGAGGTGGACGTTTGGGCGTTAGACGGAATATACTTCGGACATGATGAGCCACAATACGAGAGCGACGTAGACTTCCTCTTGCGAAACCATCAACACCTCTGGATTCACTGTAAAAACATAGAGGCATTATCATTATTGTCCAACATAGTAAATTTAAATGTTTTCTGGCATGAAAATGACGCATATACCTTAACATCAAAAGGTTACATATGGACGTATCCACATCAAAAGGTGTGCGAGAAGTCAGTAATAGTATCTTCCAATGCAAAGTATATGAAATTTCAATCCTGCTTTGGAGTTTGCTCGGACTTTTTAGTGTAAATTATCATGGTCAACAATCAGTCTTGGGAGGTAAACTTTCTAAAGGATCTACTCATTAGGTTTAAAAGATTAGAGCGCTCACTATCCATTATTGTACAGGGCCCACTCCATAAAAGAATGAACGAGTCCATCCCTCACTATCTTAAGCTAATTAAAGACACCAAGTACAAGGAGTATGGCAATTTAGTAATCTCCCACTGGAGCGACGACGACACGGGCATTATCAAAGACTTTGTCGAAGATCCGCTGGTCCATATCGAACAAAATGATTACAACAATTTATCTCGGTACAAAAACAACAATTCAAAAAGAGGACCGAATCCATGGGCTTATCAAAACCACACAACCCACAACGGGCTCAAGCGAGCGACCGGCTATCTTTCCATCAAAACCAGATCTGACGAAATATTTCCAGCGCTAGATGTATTTTACAGGAAGCTTATAAGCGCCGATTTTATCGGTAAATTCCTTACTTCGGACATTTACTTCCGAAGAGACTCTGCGGAGAAGTTTCACCCGTCGGACCATATCATCGGGGGCAGAACAAGAAACCTAAAGGACGGCTTTAAGCTAGCGGAGCTTTTGTCGACCACGTCCGAGAGGTGCAGGTTTAGGTTTCCAGAGCAATTAATTTGTCACGCATTGTTAAAGGCGGTCAACGTTGAGCCTAAGGAGTATAAGTCCAAAAAAATCATGAAGGAAAATTTCGATGTATTGCCTATAGCAAAAATGCCAGGATCCATATGGACCGCCAGCTACAGAAAATACAGACGCTTAACAACAAAAGAAGACGGGTGGGTTCAGGATATAAAAAACTTATAATTGTGAATAAGTTATTGATATTTTACTTGCAATAAGCGCGCCCTCATGTTAAACTACTAAACATCCCAAAATGGACATACAAGTAAAAAAAAGAAACGGAAGACTCGAAGGCTTTAACGTAGACAAAATCAATGTCTGCGCAGAGAGAGCCTGCGAAGATCTTTCAGATGTTTCCGCTAGCGAAATAGTGTTGGATGCACAACTACAACTATACAACAAGATCCCCACCACAGAAATAGATCAGGCACTAATTCTTTCTGCTAGAGACAAGATATTCAAGGAACCAAACTACTCCTTTGCGGCGTCAAGATTACTATTAAATTGTCTCTATAAAGAAGTTTTCAGGGAAGGGGTAGACTCCGATATATTAGATCTCCAGTATCGAAAAACCTTTATTCAAAACATAAAGCTATTGGTAAAAAACAACAGGTTCGACAAAAGACTACTAAGCTTCGACCTCAAAAAGCTCTCGGAGACCCTGGAGCCCGCAAGAGATTTGTCTTTTAAATATTTAGGGCTAAAAACTTTACACGACAGGTACTTCATTCGCCAAGACGACAAGATCATGGAATCTCCCCAGGGATTCTGGATGAGGGTAGCCATGGGACTGGCGATAAACGAAGACAATAAGGAAGCTTCGGCAATCGAGTTCTACAACCTCATGAGTCGCATGCGTTATACCCCATCAACGCCGACATTATTTAATAGCGGGACATCTCATTCACAATTAAGTTCCTGTTATTTAAACACCTTCGACGACTCTATAGATGGAATCTTTGACGGAGCATGGCAAGAGGCTCGCAAGTCTAAATTTGCAGGAGGGCTCGGACTCGACGTCACTCCATTTAGGTCCACGGGCTCACACATCTCCGGAACAAACGGAGTCTCTAGCGGATTAATTCCATGGTTAAAGATATATAACGATTTACTTATAGCAGTGAATCAAGGAGGGAAGCGGCCTGGAGCAGGCTGTGCGTATTTAGAACCGTGGCATTTAGACTTCGAAGACTTCCTAAACCTAAGAAGAAACACAGGGGACGACAGACTCAGGTGTCACGACATGAACACGGCATCTTGGATCCCAGACATATTCATGAGAAAGGCTCAGGCTGGAGAAGACTGGTATATGTTCGACCCAAGGGAGTGCCCAGACCTACATGATATCTTTGGTGAGGCTTTTGATAAAAAATATGAACTTTACTCCAGAAAGGCGGAAGCCGGAGAGATTAGCAACTTCAGGAAGGTGCAAGCCAAAGAGCTTTGGAAGAAAATGTTAAAGGTCCTATTCGAAACTTCACACCCATGGAACACCTTTAAGGACCCTTGCAACATTCGGTATACAAATCAACACGAAGGGGCAGTACATAGCTCTAATCTTTGCACAGAAATAACCCTTCATACAAAAGCCTCCCAATATCATAAGGGCGAAAAAACTGAGATTGGGGAAACAGCTGTCTGCAATTTGGGTTCGATTAATTTATATAATCACGTAAGAGAATTTTGGGACGAGAACGGAGAATTTACCGGTGCAGACATCAACTGGACCGACCTAGGAAACAGTATCCACAAAGCAGTCCGCATGCTGGACAACGTTATCGATCTTAACTTCTACCCTACGGCGGAAGCGAAGAACTCCAATATGCAACATCGACCCATAGGGCTAGGACTTATGGGTCTTCATGACGTTTTACATAAATTAAACATCAAAATAGACTCCGAAGAGGCGCTAGCCTTCAACGATAAGTTATTTGAATTTTATAGCAAAAACGCCATTCAGGCAAGCAGTGATTTAGCAAAAGAAAAAGGGGCCTATAAATCTTACATGGGGTCGCTCTGGGACCAAAACATATTACCTTTAGACAGCTGGAACAACCTGCAAGAGTATAGAGGAAAAAGGAAGACGCATAAGACGAATTTCAACTGGGAGGAAACAAGGGAGTCTGTATCGAACCACGGAATGAGAAATTCAAACGTCATGGCGATTGCCCCCACTGCAACAATTGGCTATATCAACGGCGTAGAGCAAAGCATTGAGCCCAACTTCTCGGTTTTATTTGTTTATGAAAACAAGAGCGGAAATTTTTATATTGCAAATGAACACTTTGTAAGAGACATGAAATCCGAAGGCTTATGGGGTCCGGAGATGGCAAATCTAATAAAGAGCGTAGATGGAGATTTATCCTTACTTAATGGTGAAATTCCGACATGGATCAAAGATAAATATAAAACAGTTTTCGATAGAGACATGTTTAAATTAATTGAATGTAACGCAACAAGACAGAAATGGATGGATCAATCAATAAGTTTTAATTTATACAACAAGGGCACCTCTCTAAAGTATTTAAATGATATATATGTAAAATGCTGGGAGTCAGGACTGAAAACAACGTACTACCTAAGAAACAGGGCTGCAAGTAAAATTGAAAAAGCAACTTCAGACGGAGGCCCAGAGGCCACGACTTGCAGTATAGAAGCTATGAAAAATGGAGAAACCTGCGAAAGCTGTCAATAAAAGGTTGACATTTACAAACAACAATGTTATTATACTATAATGAATAAACTATCACTAGCATTACTAACCATAGGGCTAGCCCTCCCCCTTTCAGGGGGAGATAAAGCCGTAAATAAAAAAGAAACAGCGCAACACCTGCAGGATATATCCGTAACAATTAAGGCGGAAGGAGACTATAGAAAATCGGAAGGCTCCGGAGTTTTAATAACAAGGCAAATAGAAGGAGAAAGCGTAACTTTCGTATGGACCGCTGCGCACGTAGTAGATATCCTTAGAAACGTTAGGACGGTTGTTGACGAGACCGGATCCTCAGTGAAGGTTATTGAATTTAATGACGCCCAAATCGTCAAGGAATTAGTAGAGGACGGAAGAAGGGTGGGCGAAATGAAAATGGACGCGAAAGTCATTAAGTATAGCGACTTCGAGCACGGGCACGACTTGGCGCTCCTTATGGTTCGGGCTAAAAATTACGGTAAGGCAGGGGCTAAGTTCTACCTTGATGAAGATGAGGCTATCGTCCCGATCGGAACTCAATTGTTTCACGTAGGATCCCTCTTGGGTCAAATGGGAGCAAACAGCATGACTACGGGAATCGTCTCTCAAGTGGGAAGGGTTGAGGGCAAGGTCGAGTTCGACCAGACGACGGTTACAGCTTTTCCGGGCTCTAGCGGGGGTGGAGTATATCTACAAAGCGGAACCTATGTAGGAATGCTAGTAAGAGGGGCTGGAGAGAATTTTAATTTAATTGTTCCAATTCGCAGAATGAAGAAATGGGCAGACGAAAACGCCTTACTTTGGGCCCTAGACCCCAAGGCAAAAATGCCAACGTTTGAAGAGATAGAAAACTTACCAGTAGAGTCTTCCGGACTTAAAGCAAAAAAAGGAGGTAAAGGAAAATCTTTATTTGAAAAAGAATTCCCCTTCCTCATTAAAAACGTAGCACTTCAAGAAGATGAACCTCAGCCTATACAAGCCGAATAGCAAAAATACGGGTTGCGCATTCAATTTTAGCGTAGGGCCGGGGAGCAAAGGGCTCCCCGCTCTTTACGTTAGCGCGATACAACAATTCAGCTGGGACGACAAGACGAAAACAGCCAATTTTTCAAACAACAGGGGCGACACAAACAAGAACATAAACATTAAGTTCAATGAGTGGGAAATAGGAGGCATTATATCAGCATTTAATGATAGATACGAGTACAGCACCTACCACACCTTCGAAGAAAATTCTACCTCCATTAAATTAACCCCGTGGGACAAGCAAGTAAAAACTAAAGACGGACCATTGACCGTTCCCGCCTTCGGGATAGTTTTAACCAGAAACGGCAACCAAGTTTTTAGACTCCCCCTGGAGCCTGGCGAAGTGGAGACGCTAAAATGTCTTTTTAAGCGCTACCTTAATGAATTATTTACGGCCTCAAAAAACAAATCCAAGAAACATACGGAAGAGAAGACTGAGGCGCGGAGCGAAGATAAAGCCCCGTTTTAATGTCTAAAAAAAAAAAAAAATACTCTTTCACAGCAATTGCTCAAGAGTGCTTTCCGGGTTCGGCAAGAATGCAAGAAACGTACTAACCTACCTTTACAATACGGACAAATATGAAGTTGTCGAGGTTGCGAATGGAATTAAAAAAAACTCACCCGCACTAGAGCTTTTCCCATGGAAGTGCGTAGGAACCTTCCCCGAAGACTATAACGAAAATTCCGGGAATAATAAAAACAAAGCCGGATATGGACATCTCACAATCGACTCAATTATCGAGGAAGAGCGCCCCGATGTTTATGTGGGCGCAGAAGACATATGGGCATTTGACAAATTTTGGGATAAACGGTGGTGGAGGAGAGTCAACACAATACTTTGGACCACAATAGACTCGTCTCCGGTACTGCAGAGCGCAATAGACGCGGCTAATAGTACTGACCGATTTTTTTGCTGGTCACACTTTGCCTGCAAGGAAATGATAGAGAGGGGGGCTCCTGGGGTAGAAACCCTGCATGGACCTGTGGATGGAGGGGATTTTTATAAGCTTGACCCTAACACTAGAGCTCGTCTAAGGAGCGACTTTAAAATCAATGATGACGATTTTATCATAGGGTTTGTCTTTAGAAATCAACTAAGGAAGAGTGTCCCAAATCTTTTAGATGGATTCATTAAGTTTAAAAATCTACACCCCAAAGCAACCCCTAAATTACTCCTTCACACAAACTGGCACGAAGGGTGGGACATCCCTAGACTCATACAGGAGAAGGGGCTTGGAATGCACGAAATACTAACAACCTTTATATGCAACCAGTGTCGCCAGTACGAGATCAAGCCGTTCCCCTCTCACGACAAACGCAAGGGCAACAAACAAGACTGCCCGTATTGTCACAGTAAAAAAAGCCAGAACACTATCGCAGTAGACAAAGGAACCTCAGAGTCTCAATTGAACGAAATATACGGAATTATGGACGTATACTGCCACCCCTTTACCTCCGGCGGCCAGGAGCTGCCGATACAGGAGGCCAAGCTCTGCGAACTCATAACCCTGGTTACAAATTATAGCTGCGGTGAAGATTGTTCCTCAGAAACCTCGGGGGGCATGCCTTTATCTTGGCATGAATACAGGGAGCCTGGGACTCAGTTTATAAAGGCCAGTACAGACGCATCAAGTATCGCTAGCAAACTTTCGCGGGTTTTCAAAATGAATTCAGATAAACGCTGCAGGATGGGAAAGTCTGCCCGCAAATTTGTGCTAGAGAATTATTCTCTTGAAAATACCTGCAACAAATTAATGGACGCAATAGACTCCATGCCCGACAAAAACTGGGACTTCAACATGAGCGACCTCATCCCAGACAAAAACTACACTCCCCCAGAAGGAACAACAGATACAGATTTTATACTTGATATGTATAAAAACATGCTTAAGATAGAGATAACAAGAGACGAGGAAGTCTTTAAGTACCTTAAAAGCAGGCTCCAAGAAGGAGTTTCAAGAGATAAAGTATATCAAGCTTTAAGAAAAAACGTAATAGACGAACTATCCTCTACATCAGACAACAATTACAATATAGAGGACTATCTTGACGATGAGGACAAAGGAAAAAGACTGGCGCTCGTAATGCCGGAGAGCATAGGAGATATATTCCTAGCCTCCAGCCTGTTGCCAGACATTAAAAACAATTACCCTGAATACAATATATATTTTATTACAAAACCGCAATATAAAGAAATACTATTAGGCAACCCTTACATCCACAAAACAATACCATACAACCCCCTGTGTTCGGATGTCCTGTTTCTAGAAGGGTATAGCGGAAGGACAGACAGGAAAGACCACGAAGGCTATTTCGAGGTAGCGATACTTTTACATATCCAGAGTCAGACCATCTTAAATTATACAAGAAACGGAAAAGATAAAATCTCCCTAAATCTATGCATCTAGTAGAAAATTATGCGCTTGCCGCTGCCTCAAAGATAGCCAAGCCAACGATCAAGACTTCCTACTTTCCGGTTGGAAGTAGAAAATATATTACCCTGCACGCCTCCTCAGGAATGGGGTCAAAAAATTATGACTATTATAAAGATGTAATTAAAATCATTCAACCAAAAATAAAAAATCTCGGATATGAGATTATCCAAATCGGAGAACAAGGCGAAGCCCATATCGACGGAAGCACTAGCCTACTAGGGCAAACAACAATACGCCAGGCGCTTTTTGTTATTAAAAACTCCAGCCTCCATATCGGAAACGACTCTTTCTCGTGTCATGCTGCGGGAGCATACGACGTCCCCATGGTTATCCTTTATGGTCCGTCCAGGCCAGAATGTTGCGGGCCGTACTGGGGAGACAAAACCAAGCAGGAGCTTCTTGCTCCAGACTTCTCATCCCTAAAGCCTTCTTATTCGTTAGAAGAAAGCCCAAAAAGAATTAATAAAATATTCCCCGACAAAGTGGCAGAGAAGGCGCTCAACCTCCTAAATATACCCAATGAGCTAAATTTAATTAACCCTATTCATTTAGGGGAAAGTTTCTACTTATCAATAATAGACGTAGTTCCCGACTTTGCTAGTCACGACAAACTACCATTTGCAAAAGGATCATCAATTAACATCAGGTCCGACTATACAGACGAAGAGCAGTACCTAGAAGGCTGGCTATCATCACATAAAACAGTAGTACATATAAACAGAATGATAGATTTGAATTTATTATTTAAATATAAGGATAATATTCAAAAAATATTTCTCTATATGGACGAGACCTTTACTCAAGATTATATGTCCGACATTGATAGGCTAGCAATAAAGACCGTACTGTATCACAACAATAAAGAAACAATAACTGAGGCTCGCATTAAATTTTTTGGGGAAAACATATACCCCAATGAACCGGAAACGAAAAAAGACCTTGACTTTCCCGACAAAATATGCAATAATAGCTTTTATCAATCATCATTAAACCTATTCTCTAAAGATAAAATTTATCCATGCAAGGCGGCACTCGACAGGCAGATAGAAAAGCAAAGTGAGCATAAAATAATAGACGATCCAGAGTTTTATAGAGAGTCAGAGTTTTTTAAAATATATAATTATGCCAAGAAAAAAGAAAACAACTAATTCAGAAACAACCATGGAAGGTTCGACCACAATAACCGACTCAGCTATCGATAATAGCTTCGGGCCGTCACTGTTCCAGAGGGATTCGCATGGATTGCTCAAGAACGTTCAATACGTTTTTCATGAGGATGGATCTATCGACTGGAGAGCAATGATAGGGGACAGTCATCTATTTCCCAATAGGGACTGGTTTAAAACAAGAAATCAAGCCATGCCTAGCACAGTAGAGGGCCTCCAAGATCATCAACTTCTAATTAAGCTTAGCGGAATTAAAGAGCTAGCTAGACTAAGAGGATTCTCAGACGTCTCATTTCATACGGAAAAATGTAGCGAAGAGCACGTCGCAGTCACCTGTACAATAACATTTATACCAAATTACGAAACCGGCGGGGAACATGTAAGATTCCAAGACATGGCGAACGCCACAATTAATAATACTAGCGACTTTGGGCAAATCTTCCTCGAAACAATCGCCTGCAATCGAGCGTTCGTAAGGTGCATCAGAAATTTCCTAAATGTCCACATCGTCGGGGACGACGAAATTAATAAGAGCAAAGGGAAACCCATGGCGCAGACTTCTCCCGCGCTAACCCCATCCTCCATTTTAGAAACCAACGCTCAAAATAAACTCAATTGCCATAGCTTCCTTGACTTCAAGGAGGTCCTGAGAGAGTGGTGGAGAGATGACAAGTACAAGAACGAAGCAGCCTCAAATTGGTCTAGCTGGGACGATGTACCCGCAGCAGAAGCAAGAGCCCTCCTAAAGGTGGTTAACGCTTAGACTCTAAAGCCTCCACCCTGGCAGTAAGGGAATCTATAATCTCCTGCTGAGCCTTGACGGCCTCGATTAATAAAGGGGTTAATTTTTCATAACGAACGGCCTTACCGGTCCTGCGGTTTTCAACGACCTCAGGCAGAACTTTTTCGACTTCATCAGCAAGCACGCCAATGTCATGTCCCTCATACACGTCCTGATCTTTGTTCCAATCAAATGTGACACCCCTTATCTTTAGCAATTTTTCCAAGGGGCTTTCAATTAGCTTGACATTTTCCTTGTATTTTTTATCAGATAGGGCGTAAGCTATGACGTCGCCAGTGACAAACATGCCTCCATCCGCAGCCACAAAAACCCGAGTTAACGCCTTAAGGTCAGTGGTGTCCTCAATTTTAGGATTCCCTATATAAAAGGTGTTCTGCACCATGGCCGGCTGCGTTAGCGTAAAGTTCGTACCAAATATCCCAAGGTTTACGGCGTCAACATTTTGGTCAATTTCGATTTTGTTATCTGTGCCCAATATAGTAATTTCGCTTCCGGTTTGCTTAAAACCTCCGTCTTCGAACAGTATGTCATTATTTGAGCCCAAGACGGTCATTCTGTCAGAATTTCGAACTCTATTATAGGAGCCGAAGACCGTGTTTGCCAGTGCATCAAACCTGGAGGGAGTGCCCCCTGCAGACGTAATGTAGCTTTCTCCGGCATTGCTCTGCGTAGGATCGTCTTTGTGGGGAATGAAGTCTGGAGATTCGTGCGAGATTGTATTTTCTGTGCCAAATACCGTAAACCCCTTCGGCAACTGAGTCCCAGAGGGAGTTCCTATCAAAAGATTTCCAAGTCCCCCTACTATGGCTCGTTCGACCTGAAACAGAGACACTGCCCTGCCGCCAACAATGGTGGACCTTCGCGATTTGGCTATCTTATTGTAATCCCCTCCAACAATCGTGTTGTACCAAGACTCGGTATGAGCGTCAGCGTTTGGCTCTGGCACGGAGGTCACAATTGAGTTTGGCTTCATATCGGCAAGATTAGTGCCGGCCCCACCCACGGTGGAGGCGGGAGCGTGTATTGTGCGATTATACGTTTTACTGTCATTGCCGTACATACTTGTGAGGTTGGAGCTAAACGCATTCGAGGAAGTGTTGGGAGAGTTAGAGATGTCCGCAAAAGAAACGGTCGTAAAAAGTTGGTCCACGGTCTCCGAGTCTCCACCGACAGGTTCCCAAAGTATTTCGTCGCCCTCGCCTAACTTAAATAGTCCATAGGCCTTCGATGTGCCGAAAGCGGGGACATATACCACCGGCCAAGCCCAGGTCGAGGTCGTGACAGGAACCCAATAAAATTTATCATTTTCATAATACCCGATATCAAATATTCTCCTAGGACTGTCACTTGAGCCGTTAAGCGCGCCATTAAGGTGCTTGCTTTCAGCCCTGACATATAATTTTTTATCCCCGACCTTGCAGCCCGTGTCAAAAAGTATGGCGAAAGACAGGACTGACTGGCCGCCCGCTACCCCCCCGGAATTAACCAGGGTTGATCCGAGGTGAGTGATCTTTCCGAGGTTATTAAATATAGAGAACGCGCTATTCTTATTGCTATGAGCAGGGATCACGGTTTTATTCCAGGTTTTACCATCATAGTCAAACTCATCGAGTTTATCGGCCTGATCTCCGCCGATGAGGTTGAACCGTTCGTATTCAGTTTTACGTTCCCTAACTCCCCCAGTATCGTTTATATAACAAGTCTCCTTATTGAGTCCAATATCTAGCGCCCATTTGCCATTTCTGGCAAATCTAACGTCAGACATTGCTCCCTTAACCATGTCTCCGTAGAACTCGCCGTTAGCTAAATAATTCCCACTGCCGTCCAATACCGCCCACCTTGGCTCGCCGTCGGGGTCATACTTTCTCCCAAAGGTAACATCATACCAGACATCTGAGTTTTCGTCCGGCTTATCGCCCGTGCTAGTTCTGGTGCAGACCCACACCTTGTTATTGTGTTTCACCAGATTATTCCGAGAGAACACTCCGACGGCAGTCCAGGCCGTGCTAACATCCTCAAGCTTTACTCCCGCAGTCAAGTGAAGGTGATGCTGTCCCATAAAGTAACGATAAAACGCTACAACCTCCTCTTCCCCTGCCCTCCCGTCCATCCGGTGGAAAGGAAGCCGCCACTCGAATGGGTCTACGGACTGCCCGTTTATTTCTACAGTGCATTTTACGCCTGTTATGCCACCTTCAATGTCGTCATCGAAAGCGGGTCCGTTATTACCCCAGCGGAACTCACCAGTAGAATCCAAGAACGCTTTTTTCTCTATATCTCCACCGTCAATAGCGTTTTTATAGCCATTTAGAATTGTTGAATATTTGGAATCCTGAATAGCATTTCCGAATCCGGTGCCTATTGCGCAGTAATCGGAGTACAGGATTTCATTCTTAGACCCCCCGACTATTGAGTTTACCCCGTCCTTAGACCTTAGCTCCGCTGCAGTCTCTCCCCTAGGAACAAAGCCCCCGATCTTATTTAAATATCCACCCCCAATAAACGAGAACGGATTATGTATTTCGTTTCCGTAGCCACCGCCGATGACGGAGAATCTTGGCTTTTGAGCGGTTTCGTTTATACTAATCTTATTGGCGCCCCCACCCATAATAGATGAGCCCAGGTTGTCTAGCCTCGGAGTTAATTCATTATTAAAACCGCCACCAACAAATGTTTGCCCCCCGGTGTCAGGGTTCTGGGGCCCGCTTAGAACCAACACGTCGTCGGCAGCAACCAATCTCGAAAAATGACCATCATCAGCAGACGCATTAATGATAGCGCCTTTTATATTTAAGTTATTCCCATCCCAATATAAGTAATTTCCAAATACGCTTCTTAGCTCGAACTTCGGAACATAAAAATCATCTGCGGCCCAATCGGCACCACCACTAGCAGATGAATTAGTAACAGCAGTATCTATCCTATCGAACCCAAGGAAAAACCCAGGAAGCTTATCGTTGGGGGTTTTATATGTTTTCTGTGAACGCCTGGATCGAATCGATCTGGTGCCATCTGTGGCGCTGTCAGGAACGCTTTCCCTGATTCGAATATAAGTGTCGTCCCCATTAGTGAGAAAGTGGTTACGCGCCCATGCGTCTGTATTATCTGTCCCTGCGGGGGGCGTCCCGGCGGTTTTCTCAATGTAGTAATCCCAATCCGTTTGGTCTAGGTACCAGCCGGTCGTTCGCCATGGAGATTCGCCATTTGGATTAGCAGATAAATAACTTTCCAGCGAAGGATGAGTATTGGATATCGGCGTTCCATTGTTTGTAAAGTCAATCCCCTTCTGAATTCCTCCCATTGCATGGGGGTCAAAAGAGGAGCTTAGATTATAATATCTGCTCTCTAATTGACTAGCGATAAACGACGGCTGTTGCTGGGTGCCGACATCTCGGTCTATACCGGCGACGATTCCTCTTTTTACAAAAACGTCCCCGGCAAGTAGTAGGTCTGTGGCCGTGCTTTGAAGTTCATTAAAGCTTCCCCAATATTGATCGTCGGCGGCATCCGTAGGGGCAACCCCACTGCTGGCTTGTTTCGCCTTATACCATTTAGTGCTCTGGTTGGCAGGATTAGTATACTTAACAACGTCAATTCTTTGGCTGTCCCCTCTGTAAGATTTAAATGGGCTGTATTCACCTCGGTACGCAAAAGACGGCCCAGGAGCCCCTGTTTTAGACATGCCAACTTTTCTTTCAAATGTGACTTTAGATCGTATTCCCAGCAAATTATCATAAACATATACGCTAGTAATCATTCCCGCAGTATTCACGGCATTACTGTCTTCATCCATCAGGATCTTCCCGTCGGCCAAGTCAAAATTGGATGTTAACTTTTGGCTTTCGGCCCCGACGCCTGCGCTTCCAGAGATTAAATTTAGCGGCCCTCTTGCACCGTTGGCAGCAGTGCAATACAAAGCAGCATCGGCATTTATAGGCCATGCGGTAAAATCTGTTTGAGAGAATTTCGACTCAGCCGGCCAAGGGCTGGGCAGTGTGAAATCTCCGTACTGAAGCACGGTATCGCCATTTAGAATTAGCACGTGACGCTTTTGGTTGTCTTTTCTATGAAAGCTGTCTCCGCCTTTAGATATCCTTATTGTGTCTGCGTTGCCGTTGGTAGTCTTTTCGAACGCCGTTGACCCTGCCAGCTCCACGCCCCCTGTAGCCTCATTTCCTATTCTAACGTGAGTAACCTTGCTGTTTAGGCCGCTCAAAATCCCCTTATATTCAAAGACCTTACTTATTGTATCCGTGCGGTCATCGTGTTCATTTGAGCCTGCTATATCTGATAGAGTGAAGGTGGTATAAGTAGTACCATCTGTGGAGATTTGAATTCTTTTGGGCGCTAAGAATATTTCCTTATTCCCTCGATATACGCTAACGTCAGCCTTGCCTTCGTTTGTAGCAAATTCCATATTACCTTCTGCAGACGCAGCGACAACTAGGTTTTGATTATCGCTTGTAGCCCAAAATGGATCAACCCCATCGGCGGCGATTTCCATTACGTTGATTTCCTCAATGTCTTCGTAGGTGTCGTCATCTCCAGTGAGGCCTCCTGCAGGTCTATTATAGGTCGCCTTAAGAGAAAGTCCGTGCTTCTTCTTTACTGCTTCTTCGCCACTAGCATTATCGGGTATATAGAAAAAGAAGCTGCTTGCTTCACCGAGCTCCTCCTGGGTGTTCCCACTATCAGATATTGTATTAAACTTATATACGCCACCTTCTTTATAAATATAATAAGGATTGGAGGAGCTGTCTCCATCGGGTATTGCGGCCGCTATGCTTCTGGCAGTAATTGCACTCTTGAGGCTTCCATACTGGCTTGGCATAACCCTTCCAGCGGTACTGCCACCACCCTTCAAGGCGTCGTCCAATGCCTCCCCGCTAGCTACCCAACCAAAATTTGGGATGACATCAACTTCATCGTTGGCATTAAACTTAGAAACCACATTTTCCGCGCCCAAGAATAATTGAACCGGGACTATATTCTCTGGAGACAAGAGGTTATTATTGACAGCCTCGCTACCCCCATCGAATTCTATAAAGCCTCGCTTCAGGGTAAGCCTGAACGCCTTATTCTCTGGCTGGGCGCTTATAATATCTATCTGTTCGGAGCCCACGCAGATTGTATCGTTGTTTGCGTTCTTGAGCTTAACCCTCAATGTTATACGACCAACGTCCGCGTCGTCATCGGCGGACAACTCTACCGTGCCAGGCCCGATGTAATCGTTGCCGCTGCCGTCAGTTACGCTGATGTTGCTCTTTTGAATTTTGTTCCCCGCCGACGTGGTTATAGATATTTTGCCCTCAACTTTTTCGGGCAAAACTGTCGCGCCCTCAAAAAACCTGCAAGTAAAAAACGTGGTTTCGGCACTCAGACCATCCCTTTTTCCGTCCCCGTTCAGAGGTCTAGAGATTGCGTACTTAGGTGTCGTACGCGCGTCGTTCTCATAAAAACTCAATTCGCCGGCGCTGTTACCATCTTGAAGAAGGGTAAACTTAACGGTGTCCAGCGTGCCAATGAGGTCGTCATTAACAGTGTACTGCTTCATAGAGAACAGTATATTTTGGAACTTTACGGATCCGTTTGCACCAAATGAATCCCTGACAACTTGATTCCCATCGATTTCCATTCCCGAGCTTTGTCCAACCTCCGGTTTGCCTGTTCGGACCTTCTCCCACGAGACTTCTGTGTCTCCTCCCTTGTAGATTTCAGTTGGGGTTTCTTCTTGCCAGTCGCCTGCGTCAAAAGTTGCGGTCTGACCGGGGGGAGTATGGCAGGTATATATTTTTGCATTATGCTTAACAACGGCACCAGGAGTATAACCTACCCCGGCCGTCCACGCTGGAAAAGAATCTACATCAGCAACAACCTCTCGAAAAATCTTAATGTTTTTGGTAGCCTCTTTTACCCATTCATCATTGCCACTCTCAGTTAAATTATATGAGGCGGTGGAACCATAAATTAACCACGGAGTAAAATCTAACGTGCTCCCACTTCCCTTTATAACAGTTCCCTCATTGGAGCGTAATTGAAAACTTAGGGCGTCTGAAGCTTCTCTGAGCTGGTTAATTTCAAAAATATCTGAAGCGACAACCATATCCTGGCCTGGCCCAATGTATTTCCAGTCATCAGTATCAGCTGTACCGGAAGGTTCCACTCCCGTATTACCCCTCTCGGCCTGGTAGACGTGCAAGCCATTTACAACGAAATCTCCCGACCTGTATGATTTGGGAACGCCGTCAACGGAGGGAACCCATTGAATGTTTCCTGTTGTGCCGTTATTAACATATTTCAATCTAACCTCTACAGAAAAGTAGTCGGCCAGCACTGCGTCCTGGCCATATTCCCGTTTAATGAATTTATTATTTGCGCCGCCCTCTGGACCGAAGTCTAGAGACACGGACGCTCCGTCATTTAAGTTGTCGCCCAGGGCGCCCCCTTGAAGATTGTCAACCTGAGGGACACGCAATCCGTCGTTTGTTTCTCCGTGCCACCACCAAACTTCTCCAGGAGTCTGCGGGCCACCGCCAGTAGTTAAGTCATTGTAGGATTTCTGTATTGCGTTCTTATGATCCTCGGGGTATACCTTTACGTCAATATTTGAGGCTCCTAGCGGGTTGCCTTTAAAGTCAAATGCATTATTAATGTCTGCATAAATAGTAATCTCTCCCCCGTCAGGAGAAAGTACTGTTGGAGTCCAGTCTTGATTTGGAACCTGAAAATCGCTCACTAAGACTTGGTCGGCGCTAGCGCGCAGCCTTATGTTTGCCGCAGGACGTCCGTCTGGCTGAGTAAGCGTTCCTCTCAAGACTAATCCATGGTCGTCAAAACTAAGGGAGGTGCCCTCCTTTGAGAAGGAAAATGTTCCGTCGCCGCTAATAACAAAACCTGCCCCCTGATCATATATTCCGCCGTAATCCTTGCTTCGGATAGATCCGTGGCTTACAGATTCTCCCTCGGTTCTTTTTTCTCCCAAAATAATTTCTTGTCCACTAATTTCCCCCGCAGTCAATATGTCGGCAGAGATATCATTTACGTGGGCAGTTTTAATTGATGCGTCCCCTATCATCGCTGTGCCGATTACCGCATTAGCGAACGCATGCCAGCTGGACGTCACCGAAAAAGTCATGTCGGGCTTTAGTCTTATTTGTCCGACAACTATAGCTCCAACAACATCCTTCTCTCGGGGCTTGACCAACGGATTCCTCTTGCCCAAGGATACAGGAACGCCTTCCCCCCTTGACTCCAGGGGCATATGTATTCCGTAGCCAGCCCTTACTTTATCAATAGTATTAGCAGGGGGATTACCTAGGCCCGTGTTATTGTTGTTGTATTTAACCAGGTCATCATTTTCCGAAAGAGAATTATCCTTCCAGTGAGTGCAAAACTTAGTGACATCTACAGCCTTCGCCACAATATTTCCGTCGTCAGCGAAATCAAAAAAGTCGGCAAAAGCGTAGTTTCCTGTGGAGTCAATAGTGGTATAGACGCCGAATATATCATCTTTTTTACTGGAGGTTTGAATAGGGTGCCCAGCTCCGCCGTCAGTTAAATTATAAGTCGCGCTCGCAGGGTTAAATACGGAGAAAGAATAGTATCCCGTTTGCTCATATTCCACGTTTTCGTCTACGGACTCAAGCCCCGTGACCTCATTCGCTTTTTCGGCTCCACCACCAGTAGCGGTGGATTTAAATGTTTGAGTGCTAGTATCATAGCCGCCCGCAGGATCCCAATAAATGCTCTGTATATATTTATCCACCTTGACCGTGCCGGTTCCGGTGCCTGGGCCAGTAGCAACAAACACGGTCCCCACATTATTGCTAGACGAACCAACCGACGACCAGGTCGTAGTTCCCGAGGTTTTGATTTCGTATGTTTCCCCATCAACCATGTCAGTGGCGTTAATAACTACCTCTGGCCCCAAAAACTCGTATCCAGCTTCATTCAATGCGGGCCGCATTTTTATGGAGCCTCCACTCATCAACGTGCCAACCCCGTTGGAATATAGAATGTGAGTGTCCCACGACATCACTCCTCCAGCAATGGAGAATGGCTCAGACGGAACGAGGACTATAGACCCCGGGAACTTTTTGGTAATCTCTTGCTCGAACCCAAATATATCTGTTACCTTTGACTGCCCAAGGGTGCCAGATGAGCCGTGTAGATCATGCAGTGGGCTATGATTACCCACCCTATCTATAGCCTCAATAAAGAAGTATCCAGTTTGATTCTTCTCTCCTTCTATCGCCAGGCTGGTGGTTTCGACTATATATTCTTCAACAGTAAGCTTATCGTCGAATGTTTCCTCCGACCCGCTAGCGTTATGTTTATACATTTTCTTGCCGTCATCACTAATATATAAATGTCCGTCTATTTTTGTAAACTCGTGGCTCCCATCAGTATTCTTAGACCTGGTTCTTATTATTCCTGCGTCGTTAGGATTTTCCACTACGCCAGCCTTGCTCACCGCGCCGCTCTCCGTAGAGACTGCGGCCCAGGAGCTATTATTAAGGCTTTGTATCCACTTATTAAAGGAAACATTACCCTGCTGGTCCGCCCCCTTATACATAAGCCCGTCTGAGTCCTCAATAAGTTTGGCGCCACTGCGATCCTTTAGGGGCCTTGAATCCCGAACCATAGTCACCTTATAGGCAACAACCTTATTGCCGGCGGGGGCAGGATCCCACTCAAGAAAGAAGGTATTAAAAGATGTTTTAACTGTAAAGTTTTCTGGCTTTTGGGGAGGAATTACATCTAAAAATCCGACAAACCCTTCGTCATCTTTAGTTGCCACCTGATAGGCGATAACCTCTACGCCGGGAATCAGATATGGAACGCCCGCGCCGAATGTATCATAAGGGACGATAACATAATCGTAAAGAGTAGTGATGTCGGTGGTGACCTCCTCACTGAAGCCGTCAGTGGACCTCTGAACCAAAGGAACGTCCTTATCAATTATGGTTGCACTACTTTTTCCCGTATCGGTTTCTGTGGAGTTTGGATCTGAAAGCTTTTGATCAGATACCCAATATTCCGCTACAGCCATACTTTCGGCATAAGTTTTGGCTTCGCCTGCAGTATTGCCTGAGTAGTGACCAAACCAACCGGAGCCCTCGGTATTGTATTTTGCGGCCCACGGAGTATTGGTCGTTAGCCCAAAAGGTGCTGCCACATTTACGCGCGTACTTCTTTGGGCGTACCTAATGTTATTTCCGGCCGGATGCAGCCTTGGCTTCCGGAACATTTTAATGTATTCTATATTTTCATTAAACTTAAAATCGAAACGAATAGACCCAACTGGGTCTGCAGGATGATATTTCAAGCTTTCTCCCGAGTCTAGGATTTGCGGCTGCTCATTGGTGCCCGACACCTCAAGCTCATCTATAACCTCCCCACGAGAGTCCAGAAGTTTTAGGGTGAAATATATCGACCGAGAGGCCTCCGAGCCAACCCCCAAGAGTTCCTGTATCCGCTTGTTTTCGTCTTTGGATATATTGGGGATTAGCGTGACACCATATTCTTGCTTTAATTCAGATATGTCAAGAGAGGTAAGCTTATTCGTAAACCTGTCGCCGGCCTCAAAACCACCTCCGTCAACATCCTTAACTTTAAATGCATCAACTACCTCGTGAGTCCCCTGGGAGTCGTTTTCTCGATGAAAATACCCCACCACCCCGCTTACAACAGAAGCAAAATCTGAATTTGAATCGTTGTCAAAACTTATGCCATTACCCCTTGCGTCCACCAGGCTCCACGAAATATTAAACTTGTCGGCGACATCAGCAATGGTCACATCACCGATCTTAACAATAGACTGGAAAGTTCTATTCGAAGCGGCCAGCGCGTCGGCTATACTATCCTCCTCCTGAAAACTCCCATCGGCCTTGGGGGCATAAGCAGAGGATAACCCAAACGAGTCGTAAACAGCAATAACATATTTATAAATATTAACCAAAGGAGTAATGCCGTCGCTACCCCTTCCATTAGACCATTTTTGCTGCGCTTTAATGGTCCCCAGTTGTACCCTACTGGCCCCGCTATCACTTGGGCCCCCAAACGTTTTAACTAGTTCAAAATTACCTGCGGTTTTCTCCCTATACTGCAATACCTCAACTCGAGAGAGGTCAACATCTTGTGCTTCATATGAAAATATAAAATCATTAGCAACAGTCTCAACAAAATTTGTTTTTAATTTGGTTTTACTATTCTCAAGAATTACCTCCAGGTGGGATATTTTATCTGGATCATTTGCATTAAACTTAATTGCATGGGCTTCAATTTTAATTAACAGTTTTCTTTTGTTGCTTCCACCCGCCAGCCCAGAGAAGTTAGTCGAGCTGGATTCAGGGAAGTTAAGGAAAAATGTTTGGGACTGCCATTTACCAGACCCCATATCCTCCAAAATATCCCCAAAGATATCATCAATCATCTTGACCTCATCATCACTATCCAAAATATCGTAGTCGCCAGAGCCGTTTGGGCGCCAGAATGATATGACAAACTTGTCAAAGAATCCATCTTCCTTAACCATCGATGAATCCAATTGATTCCCCTCCAGGGCGTGGCCCGGGGGAGCCAAAAGACTCCAGTTAAGATTGGGGGACGCGCCCCTAAAATCTAAATTCACCTTAGTGGTATTACCGATATCATAAGTGTCGGATCCCACAAACTCCCTACTAACAACCTCCCCCGCAGCAACATGAACGTCCCCAAAGGAATACGTTCCGTCCACGGACGGACCTAGAACCTGCTTTACAACCTCAACATATTTCGACCTAAGGCCCAATTCATTTTCGGCGTAAACTCGAATAGTGAATTCCCCATACTTACCGTCTAGAGAGATTTGCGTTTCAATTCCAACCCCAAGCTTTAGATCATCCTCAGTCACGACTCCGCCGCCGACAATCAAATCCCTACCTCGGCCGAGCTCCTTATTAAAAGACCCCTGCACAGAAGTCCCGACGGCGTGGTAGGTGTCGGTTAGGCTGTGAACCTTAAATTTAAGGAGTATACTTGTTGCTGGCATGACTATCCTAGTGAGTTAGTAACATCTATTACAGAAAAATCTGAAGGGGCAGTGGGGATTGCCATGGATGCTTGAGGTGGAATAGGAAACACGGGCTTCTCGATATTTAGTTCTCGCTCGATCAAATCGAATTTGTCGCGATTATACTCTGAAGCCTTGATCCTGTACTTTCCGGGCTCTGCCTCAGAAACAGATTGAACCCTATACTGAACTCTGCCCACATTTTTGAAGCTATTGATATCAAGGGTTAGGGACTCATTGTGCTGGGTTGCGCTCACAGTACTGTTGCTCGGCTCGCTAGCACCAACAACTTCACTTTCGGAAACATTGCCGCCAGAAACCCTTATATATTTTGTGCCATCTATCGTTGTGATCTTAAAATTTGAGAATAAAATACTTAACGTGCCATCTAAATTAGCCTCTCCACCTGGCGTTTTGGCAATAGAAAATATATCATCCTCCTTACTTACTCGACGAATATTTACAGCCGAATTAGGAGCCAAGGTGGTTCCGGTTTTTTCAATCTGAAACTCGTCTCCGCCAGCGTCTAACTGCTTAACGAAGCCGAATTTAGTAGTCTGGAGCCATCCTCCGCCCTCATCGTATCTATAATGACGCTCCGAGTTGTATGCCATTCCTGCGTTATAGATAAAGGTAGTGTCTCCGAGCCCCTTTCCCTTAGCAGACTGCTGAAGAATCTGAACTATTTTTTCAGTTCCACTATTGCCATGATTGCCTATGTATAAAATCCTGTATCGACCCAAGGCCGGGGAAATCCTATATGAAGACCTTGGAATTTCTACCCCTCCCAACACCTGGTGAACTTCATTAAGTTCATCATCGTTGTATTCCGGGAGCGACTTAACTACATCCCTTCGATAGCCCCGTATAGACCAAACTGCCCCCGGGCCGACCTTCCCAAGTGCGATTTTAGTTTGAATGTCATTTTCGTTAGCAATGTAATAGAAATGTTCTCCGCCAGGAACAGATGGATTATTCGTATCCCTTTTGGCGAATCCTATATCCTCGAACTCAACAACATCTTCGCCGTCTTTTATTTTAAATGAATTAATCTGTTGGTCTGCATCGTCAATAAACACTGTGTAAGTTTTTGTGGAGTCTATACCGGATGGCAACTTCCCAAGGGAAGTGAATTTAATCTGAGTTCCATTAGCAAGGCCATGCTTATCGCTAGCTATTAAATTTGATCCCAATACAGCCTGAAAAGGAAACTTAATTTTAATGCCCTCTATGGAGCTCTTGTCATCGCCAACGTATCCATCAAAATAAACTACTTGCGGCCTTGAGATTCCACTGATTAACGACAACTGCTCCTGCTCGTCAAACATGTCTGCGCCTGCGGCTCCGCCAGACACCTGCGTATTGGATAGTTCGAACATTTTCCTATACAGCCCCGTTGCCCCGCCTTGCTCCTCGGATATTTTCGGGCCCTTACCTAAATCCCCAACAAATTCATAACCCCTACCACACACGATAGCGAGCTCGACCTTATCGCGTCCATCAGTAGGGTCATCAGGATTATAAAAGGAAAGGTTATTCATAATTTTATCTACCTTAATGTACGGATCAAAATCATTACCTACATGAACAGACTTAACCCTGCCGTTAACATTTTCCCCAAATCTTCTAGAGTCAGAAATTTCCAATATAGAGCCGGGAACCAAGAGCGCGGCCTCCATTCCAGTTTCGAAAGTGACGTATTCATTCTCCAACCCTGGAGCCAGCACTGTAAATTTTGCCAAGCGCCTAGCCTGCCCCCTCGAAGTACAACCAACGGCAAGTATTTCTTCCAAATTGTACCCAAATTTATCTATTCCCGCAGAGTCCTCAAAGTACTCGACCTTACTGCGAAAATTATCATACCTATCTGCGTACCTTACCTTAGCGGCGGTGACCCGAGATGTTTTCGGACTCCCCGAATAAGAGAATCCCTCCTCCCCAACGTTTGCGTCAGTGAACATCATACTGGGGTCCTTTTTTCTTTCGGATGCGAACGATATTTTTCCCGCAGAATAAACAACAACCGTTCGGAAAATTGTGCATATTTCCTTAATAACCCTAAGAGCTTCTTCTTTTTCCTTAAATAGTATATTTGCAGAGAATCTGGGCTCAACAATTGGGTAACTTACGGACATTACGCATGTTCCCGTTGCGACCTTAGCGGAGTCACTACCTGTCGCGGAGGGGTGGTGAGCGAATGACGGACCCATAAGCTTAAGCGTCTTCCCCTCGGGGTCCACAGATATTATCTCCCTTTCCTCAATGGTGTTATCTGACATAAAGAATGCGACGCTTTTACCCCTGGAGTGCTTTTTGTCAGAGCTCCCACCATTAAACTCAGCTTTAATTGTGTCGGCATCTAGCCCAGGAAGATCTACATCAAAAGAATTTAAGATAGGAGAGCCAGCAAGAAAATAATCCCTAGATTCCTTAGCATGGGTACTAGTAAATGACCGCTTTGGGTGTTCCAAGGGAAATCCCGTTTCGACAAGCTCGTCACAGAATTTCGCTGCAGCGTAAAGCCTCCAAACGTCAACCTCTTTTATAGTAAAACCGAAAGTGCCCACACCATATCTTTGATTAAGCAGTATATCTAGTAGTATCCATGCTGGATTATCTGTCCATTCTAGGTGTTTTTCCGAAATCGCTCCATAGTGGTAGTCTTCTGTTTCCTTTTGGCCCTTAAATAGACCGTTCCATGCACCAAAGTATTTTCGGGTTTTCGTGTTATAGTTTGACGGCACAGCGACCCGTTTAAGTTTGGCCACATAGTTTCTCTCAGGGAGCTGGGGAAAATTTACAGCATCGAACGGAACCTGTACCATCGCTATACCAGGATGTTCGTAAGTTATACGCCGACCCATAAGGGTATCTATTTTTGTTATTGCAGAAAGGTGGAGGGTTCTGGCCTTTTCCTTCATATCTTTTGGGTCGGTAATTTCTTGGGTTAGACGGCATAAATTCAAGACCAAGTTCTCTGTTTTTCCGAAGTAAGGCAGTCCCACATGAACGTCCAACCCTGCAGGGCTAGTAGCAATACCTTTAACTACCAGCTGAGAATGATCTCGTCCCTTCAAATTATATATAAACCCATCAGCGCCCAGCACTAATCCCTTATCGGTAATTATTGACTTTTTAATCAAACCCATGATTTCATCATAATTTCTATAAGATAAATCAGCAGGAGTCACCCCGGATTGTATTTGGGCCGCAAGAGACATTAAGGTAGAGGCTAAAGCATTAGGGGGTTCTTTGGTATATATAGGCTGGTTTGAGGCGTCATACGCCCGACATCCATCAGAATAATCATTGAGGTATTGCTGGAAGCTTTTGTTAGATCCTCCCGCGTCTGAGACGGTTACAGTTATAGTGGTATCCGTCCATGCGCTATGAAACTTTTTGCAAAAATCTATAATACCACGAACCTTAGAAAAAATATCACCATTACCCCCGCCAGAGAATAACGCCTCAGAAAAACCCAGCGCGATAGCAGCCTTATTATCTGTCCATGGCATCGGATCAGCCCTTCTGTCGCTGGAACGTAGGGCTCCATGAACAACCCTCTGGTTAGCTGAGTCGTCTGCGGCCCAGACCGTGCCCCCCTTACCCCCGCCAAAGCCTTGAGGGGGCTCGATTAAAGGAATGCTCTTGGGGCCGTCCTTTATTCTGGCAATTATATTTACCGATTGAGCGGCAGTTCCAGTAGTAACGGTACTTCTGGCGCCAAGCCCAAAGAAGCCCTTCCGAGTCCTTTGGTCGGTCCAGTTATGAAACATCTGCTTGGGAGACAGGGTTATTTTCATTTCTCCAACTCTATTCTTGGTTATGGGGGAAGCAAAAACTTTAGCGCCGCGCTGTTGGGCATCTTGAATTTTGGCCGGCATACCTCCGAGTTTTATAGACCCGCTTTTAGCCACGTGTCCCGGGTCCACCTCGGGCCCTGGAAGCGTGGTGGACCCTTGTATTTCTACCTCTGATACGGCTATTAATTTTGCCTGCCGCTCATCCTTAGAGTCCATGAAGCCCAAATTGCATTTAGGCTGCCAATTATCTTCGTTAATTAAAAAATTTAATGTATTCGTTGGGTGGTTCATAACCACCATGTCATTAAGAAAGATCGACTTAAGAGCCATATTTTGATCGAAGTTGCTATAACCATGAATTCTTCCGTCCGCATTTAGGCCGGCGAGGTTTCCAAAATTATCGCACAGTCCCCCTATTGGTCCTTCGGACAGAATATCGTTAACGGTATACATGGTATAGGTTTCTATGAGACCTCCGCTTGGGGCGCCAGCTTTATCCTTGTTTGTCCTTCCAAACGATAGAGTATTAGATCCAATCTTTAATATTCCATACCCTACAGGAACAGGCGCCCCTTGGCGGGCTGTATTTGGGCGGTCGTCGAATAGGTACGATTTTGTTTGCCTCGTTCGATCTGTAACCTTGGGCGAAGGAAAAAGAGCGTTAGCTATACCGCTTATAGCCATAGGAACCAACATATTAAAGGCGAACTTTGACAGGCTAAAAGAGCCCATGGCGCCCTTTAGTGCGCCCCCCATTTTAATCGCCGCTTTTGCGATGAACTTCGCAGCAGTTACGATCTCTCCTTCGACAATCGGAATGAAATGTATCTCATCTCTGGAGGTAGAGAGCGGAAGCTCTTCCTGTTTAACAAATATAGCGTCTAGCAGGCCCTCATCAAACGAGTCGCCTTTAATGAATTCCTCAATACGCTTTCGCTCTCGGTCTCCCAGGCATACGATAGCAAACCTAACGTCAGGATCTTCAAAATCCCACACGCTTTGAGTAAATTGATTTTCGGTATTGACATCTAGCGCTCTTATTGCTTCAGCCGGACTATCTACGTTCAATTCCCATTCCTCACCGAAACGTTCGCCAAACTCCCCATGTAAATAGACCGTTTTCATCCTTATTCCTGTACGGGATTACACTTTCCCTTGTCAAAAAATAAAAAATTGTCGTAGAGTAAACTGTAGATCAAAAACGGAACCCCCAGCGCCTCCGACGCCCCCTTGTCCCAGTCGGATGGATAGGCGTCACCCTCGGGGTGAGAATGGAATATAGCGTAGATACGATCCTTAAGAAGCATGGTCCTTTTGTCTAGCTCAAAAGAGGTAGTCTTATCGCGAGCGATATTTCTCATGGGATAAAAAAATACCTCGTCGAACTCAAAGAGGATTCCAGCAGCCTCCTCGCCCGGATTGGATTTGGCTAAGTTCCTTGCGTCGGCGAGAATTCGTTCATTAAGTTTAGGCATGCTTCATCCCGTCCGTTTCAGGGAACCCCCCGAAGGGTATCCCCCTACCGCTTCGAACTTCCGCTCCCCACCGCTTAAGGCAGGCGTTAAGGGTTTTTTGACAACTGTCCATGATCCAAAACTCTTTAGATATGTATGGGTTTGGAGAAGGCTCTTCGTGGGTTTGCACACAAACAAAAAGCGAGGGCACCAACGGCTCCTTATGCCCGGGCCAGTTGACCACATTACCCTTATTATACCCCCTGTCTACGCTCCATTTGATTGTTTCAATTATATCTCTCCCAGATTGATTGGCGAGCTGTATAGGCGCGTCATTGTCTGGATGAGTATACGCAGATATACCGTATTCAGCGAAAGATTTTCCAGTTTCTGTCTCACAGGGTATCCCGCAGTAATTACATCCCAACCCCCTATACCTAAACGAGCAGTGGTCGGCCAACATTTCCCTGGCAGGAAACCTAACTCCCTCCATTTCCAAAATTGAAGTTAGCTCAAACTCCAGGCTCTCACGAGTTTCGGCGGTTTTTTTATTGATGTAGAAAGCTTCGTCAGGGAGGAACGCCTGAGGGTCTGCTTGACCGCTAGGATTGCCCTCCTTAACAACGGCGCCATTCTTGTCGGTTCTATCCCTAAAGTTTGCATCGTCAAGAAATTTAACGAAAGTCCTCTTTCGAGTGACCTTGCACCCGTGAAAGTCGTAATTCATCAACACTATAGTTGACAATAAGCCTGAAGGGTTGGCGATTATTAATTTAGGCCTCGGCAGCCTCCCATCAGATGGAATTTCAAAATCTGTAGTATGAACGGGTAGTGGCTGATATTGTTTTCCTTGCCAAATTATTGGGTTGGTCAAATTTACAGATGAACAAAACCTATATACAGGCTCAGACCCTAGATTAATTTTATACTGTTTATCTAGAAAGGAAAAATCATTCTGCAAATTAGAGAAATCAATTTCAAACATTTCAATAATAGCATCAGATTCTAATTTAAAAATTTCGTCTGTTATTCGTTCTTTTGCGCTGTCGCTATCCATGTTATATCTGTCCTTTTGTATTATTTGCAGTATTGCCGTCGAGAATTAGAGACGTTCCGACAGTATGCCCATAGTATAATATGGCCTTACCAGCCTTTCCTCCACTAGCAGGAAACCTTAGGGCGGAGCTGCCGCCCCCATCCTCCCCCGAATCCCCACCGTTGCCACCAGACACAAGGGTCAAGCGGGAGTTATTATTGACGGCGCCACCACCTTCGCCCCCATTGAATAACGCTCCATGGCTAGCCAAGGTATATCCGGCCAAGCCCATGCCTGCGCCGCCGCCACCGCTCCCAGCGAAGTTTATTTTATATTTAGAGCTACCAGGCCACTCGGCATTCGCATCAAGGTTGGCGCCACCTCCCCCTCCGCCGCCGCCTCCAGCAAAGACCTTTGCGTCGCCGGTCCATTTAATTGTAAATTTTACATTAGGGTTTTGTTCTTGAATTTCTATAGCATCGCCCCCATCTTCACCTGACGACGGAGGCCTAAAGTCTGACATAGAATCGTAAGACCCGTCCCCCTGAAATATTTTCCCCTCTGAAACCATTCCGGTTCCACCTTTGCCGCCCCTACCTATAATTCTGGCGGTATCGTTAAGATTTATCCTTATATCCATACCAGGCAAATAACCGTTCCCAGAATTTATCGCCGGAAGGCTAGTAGACTCGGAAAATATAACTCCAGAAACATTAAAGTTTACAATCCCGATATCCAAAAGACTTTGTCCATCCAAAGCTCCCAGCAGGGACTCCATTAAGTTCACGTTATGTAGGGTATCTATTTCTGTTTTTTCGAAGATGGCGCCATCAACGATTTCTGTGCTTGTCATCTTCCCAAAAGTATATGTCTTCTTGTCAGACTCAACGACCAGAACTAAAATGTCCCCGCCAGTACCAGTGGGCAAGTTGCCCCCTAGGGAGCTGCCAACTGCGACTGAAGTGGAAAGGTACTTCCACTCACTATCGTATACTATGCCCAGGGCGAGCTTCCCTTCCAGCCCGTTTTGACTAAGCATGTTTGTCACTTCGCTTAGATCCTGAGGCTCAGCCATAATGGAGTCTTCCAGGATCGCGCTATGCTGGATGGTTTGGAACACGTTTTCCTCTGAAATAAAATCAAACTCAGAGTATCGGTCTATGCTGTAGCTTTTCTTATATATGTCTGCCTCTGGAGTCCCCTCGATAGCAACGTCAATTGTTTCGGGAACTATGTGGTCTTGGGCGACGGTTGCAGTGATTTCGTATTTGGATGTTTTATCTGTGTCCAAAGATTTATACGTGACAGTTAGATTTCCTAATACTTCCCCCTTTTCAGCGGCGCCAGTAGTATAATATATTTCCGCAAACGCAGACTCGCCAGGCTTAAGCGTAGGGTCTTTATTGGGGTTCAAAAAATCCTTACTAATGTGTGCCACACCGGCTGCGGCTCGGTTAGTTAGTTTTCCCGCAGCAAAGTCTAGCGTTCCGATCCGACCTAAGTTGTCTTGGGACTTTGCGCTACCACTCTCTTCATACAGAAAGGCTCCGCCTTCACTATTGTCGTAATTAGCGGTATTGGTCTTTCGCGAGATCCCGTCAACTGCAGAAAGGTAGGCCCCATCATCCCTATTAAACGCTAAACTTGACATAGTAAAGTCGCCAGAAACGGACGCTACAATATTGCTTGCCTCGGTTTCTCCGGTGTTCTTTATTTCGATTTGATTTTTAAGAACGAATACCCCCAGAGACGAAGAGCGCAATTCGACAGGATTAACCAAGGCCAGTCGCGCGGATCGGTTCTCTACCGTAGGAGTAAGGTTATCCATTTCATCGTCGTCCAGCGGGGTATTTTGACCCAGCGAATATTGCTCAAATTTTGCGGTGATGGTATGACTGTCTCGAAAGGTATAGGTGTGATCCCATTGCTGACATATAAATCTACGCTTGCGATTATAGGGGGCAGGAGGAATAAACAAAAAAGACTTGTAAGCCAAATGGGATTCTAGAAAATGAAGGATAGCATACGCCTCCTTTTCACTCCTATTTGCAAAGGTTACGGAAAACGACAGCAGATTAACATTGTTTTTGTTTTTCGGAAAGTACTGCTTATATGCGGAAGCCTTGGAGGACAATTCTGCAATACTAGGGCTGTGATTAACATTAAAACTACTGGACGGCTTCCAGTAAAACTCCCTGGTCCACTTATCCTTATTAATTGACACCCCATATAACCCGGTCGGAGGATCGCCCCTTGCATTTTCTTCTCCCTGATAATAATAGTAGGCGTCAGAACCGGGGACGTATACAATGTCGTGCTTATAGTATGTTTGCTCGGCGTCGTAGACTTCGGGTTTATTTACATACAGGTAATCATTGCGATGAAGGATGGAAGTATTATTATTAAATATCCTAGCATCTACAGTATGAACGTCCTCACCCTCAATAGTATGATTAAAATCAAAACAATAAAATTTTCTAGTTAGATTTTCGGTATTATTATAGGGAAAGAATAGCGAGTCGCCGTCCATATTAAATCCATCTATACCCTGATCGTATTCAAGAGTATATTTTTCTTGCTGAACTTCGTGCTGCCCAAGGTTGTTTTCTATAAAGTGAAGAATTGCATTAGCTTCTCTGCTAGTTCTATTTGTGAATTTTAAATTAAAATCTACGCTCAGGCTATTTATTCCCCTTGGCTTCACAACCTTATACCCGTCGCCATATTCGTATTGCGCATTATAACCCTTAAAGGAAATAGACGAACCATAGTCTGCGTCGAAGAAAAATGAATTACTCGACCAATTCTCATCGTCTAGATCAGAAGTCTTGACAAGCACGGTCTGAGTTTGGCTGTCGGCAGATTCAAGTAGATCGCTTTCCACCACCTGCCTAACTTCCCGATCTCCAAATTGATACATTGACAGCACAATTATTTTTTCCGTCAGCATTGAGATGGAATATGTTTTTAAGTTTCCGTTTATTTCTATTTGGATAGACTGCCCTGACTCGAATCCTGCCTGTTTAAACCCCCCCGATGAGGCATGCCCCACAAACTCAAGATTTCCTACGTGATTTTCCGTAAGATTTGGGACGGGGGGACGGATGTGAAAAGTTATATCCGCAACATTAAAAGCTACATCGGGAGAGGTAATATCTTTTCTTGCGTAGTAAAACTTGTTGCTGTCTCGATGGCGGACAATATCAAATTTTTTATAGCTCTGGCCCGCGCTCCAGTACCCCTTGTAGTTTTGAACGTTTGATATATAGTAATTATCAGACTCGAGCTCGCCACCTTCCTCCGAGTCCTTGACCTCATCAAAAGTAACATCAACATCCTCCGGGGCATTATACGTTCCCACGCTTACGGTCGTCATTCCTGTGGCGGAGAATGTTTGTGTTGAGGTGTCGGCGGCATTAGGATCCCCGGCGGTTGGGGTATGAGTTTCCCAGTATACGCTATTTATCTCCAGGCTACCAGACTTCCCGTTGGGGCCGTCCCAGACATTTATCTTGTAGTATTTATATTGCGTCCAGTCAGATGTCTCGGAGAGTATTTCGGATATCGTTTGATCTAGTTGGTCGCCTTTTGTGGGGTCAAAATTTTGATCTTCACTAAGTTTTAAATCTCTTCCGACGGATGACAGCACGGGCCACTTAAAGTTTTTCAACGGACATGCGTTATACCCTAGGTTATTTCTTACGGGTCCGGTGGATAAGCCAGATTTCAGCTTATAAAAAGCGGGAGAACCACTATAGCCGCCATCGGAGCTTGAGGGATAATATGTTACTATATCACCAGCGCCATAACTGGAGTTCGGAGACCAAAAACCTTTATACCTGTCGCTCATTATTTTACCACCTGCCTTACAGAGAACCCTCCACTAAGATAGCCTCCCTCTTGGGCGTTCAACGCCTGACTGGTAACCTTTCCCGAGCAGCCAAACGAGGCTATATGCATTGACTCCCTTTCTGGCCCAGAGTACAGATCTTTTCCGCCACCGCCATCAGGAAGATCGAGGTATGCCTTCTCGTCGATTTTTTCAGAGGAGTCAGAGATCTTCGTATATACGTTCTCCTTAAATGCTCCATACAAATTTAACTGCACAGCAACCTCTTCAGGAAAAGTTCCGCCGCTCCTCATTTGGATTACGCCCTTGTGATTGATGTAGTTTATGATTTTATTCGCCTTTACATTGCAATTAATATCTATCTCATTAAGCGCAGCCCTGTACGGCAGCACTCCCCCGGAGTATAGTTTACTCCCGGGCTGTTCGTTCATTCTGATTGTATAGTTTATGTTTCTATTAACTGAGGCTGTGTATTCGGCCTTGAGCATCCTCAAGTCAAAACTTTCGTTTTCGTCTTGGAGGTTGATCCCGCTTGCGGTAACCTCTCCGAAGCCTTTCAAGCTTTCTGCAGGATTAATATACGGTGGATCAGGAAGGTTCTTGTCACCGACCTCAAATATTGTACCAAATATATCATACTCAGCGCTTGCCCTCACCAATTGGAACGGCTCCATAGTAAATGAAAAACTAGTTATAGCTGCATTCCAAAATCTATACGAACCAATCCGACCAATAGGAATAAAACCATCACTCATTGATTTGCTTATATCAAAAATAGATTTAATTGGATTGAAGTGTTGTTCGGCAATAATAAATTCAAAAGACAGCGAACCCTTTAGCGGGCCAGAGGGTACCAGATTCGGGTCGTTTACTGTTGCGCCAGCGAGATCTTCGCTGAACCCATTTAGTCGGGTGTCCCTCGCTAGCGATGTGGAGCTACTCAACGAAGCGGAGGTGGCATAGATTTGTTGGTCGCCGAGCTCAATGAGGCATCTATTGAAATTTGTAAACTCACTCACTCGTAAGCCCTCCTAATACGCTCTCGTCAGAGTTTGCTTGATCACCTTCGTCGTCAAAATCGCCTGGAGTTACGTCGGGATACAAGTATGAAGTACCCTCGTGTTGGTCTGGGGTTTTTGGGTCAGTTTCGTAGCCAATGAACGTTAAGTTCACAGTGGTGTCGTCTCCAGTGGCGGAAGCTTGGGACGCAGAAGACATCTTGGCGCGTGTAGCGAAATAAGAATTAATGACAATCCACACCTCCTTCCATTCATTCGGGTCCGTTCCGGGAGCTTGGTGTGCTCCAGAGTTTTCCGCACCAACCTTCTGCCAGTTCCTGTAGCCAGTGGGAGATCCAGGGTCGGCGTACCTTACTTGAGCCTTGTCGGCGTAATTTACGGCGGCATCATAGTTATCAAACGCAGGGTTCGGGGCAGGCCCTTCCATAGACTGAGGATCATATATCTTAATATCCAAATCAGCAACAGACGTATTTATAGAATCATAATCCATTAACTCCCTCATTTGTAGAATATTATAATCTTCTTGAGCTATAGTAAAGTCGAATTTTGTTTCAATGGGATAAGTAATTTGTGTGTCGTGTGCCTCATACCATTTTAGTGAGTCAATATGCTCCTTATTTAAAGCGTATAAAGCATCGATATTGAGTGTTCTATCATAATTGAATCCTAATATGCTATAATTGTTTGTCCCTATGGTTATTCTGATGCTTCCCTGAGTGGGAATGATGTACTCTCTGTCGACTGCATCCACCTTGACCCTGTCGTATGCCGCCAAAGATTCCTCCATGGTTGGGGGCTCAGAATAGACAATCGTAGCCGTTCCTGTGCCTGAGCCTGCTCCAGTAGCTGTAAATACTGTGCCAACGTTATTGTCTGCGGCGCCCGGAAAGTTGGTGGTTCCGCTGGAGGTTATTTTATACGTAAGTCCAGAGACAAAGCTTCCAGCAGTGATGTCGACGTCAGTTATGGCGGGTATAC
>CEUZ01030455.1_pt1 | contig 117192 bp, 118 predicted proteins | sample 361511 | NCBI WGS metagenome assembly CEUZ01 (sample SAMEA2622822, study PRJEB7988) | marine metagenome | biome: marine biome (ENVO:00000447); feature: surface water layer (ENVO:00002042); material: "saline water (ENVO:00002010), including plankton (ENVO:xxxxxxxx)" | depth 5 m
GTTCACTATCGGTCGCCAGAAGTACTTAGCCTTGGAGGGTGGTCCCCCCAAATTCCAACAAGATTTCACGTGTCCCGTTGTACTCAGGAGTCTATAAAAAAGTTGTTAACCTTTCGCCTAAAGGGCTTTCACCTGCTATGGCCAGCCGTTCCAGGACTGTTCAGCTAGGTAAACAATTTGTAACTTTTTTAGATTTGTAGGAAATCTATTATAGATCCTATAACACCAAACGGTCACTGGATCCTACTCCGTAAGGACCGTAAGGTTTGGGCTATTCCCTTTTCGCTCGCCGCTACTAAGAGAGTCTCGGTTGATTTTTTTTCCTCGGGGTACTTAGATGTTTCAGTTCTCCCGCTTACCTCTATCCATAAAGAATAGTGCCTCTATTGAGGCAGGTTTCCCCATTCGGGAATCCCCGGCTGAAGTCGCTAGACACTTATCCGGGGCTTATCGCAGCCTTGCTACGCCCTTCATCGGCTTCTGGCACCAAGGCATTCCCCATATGCCCTTAGTAGCTTGACCCATCTTAAGGAATCAAGTACATAATCTCGGAGAATGCAAAATTAAATCTTCAATTGTTAAATAACACATTTTCCCATAAATAATCACGGAAAAACTAGACTAAAAATCGAAACTTATTAATAGCCGTAAAAAAAATTCTATTACTTTTAACTGTTCAGCGTCAACAGTAGAATTATCAACTTTATTAAAATTAAAATTTTTATAACGAATTTATATGATTATAAAATGATAAGATTAAATTATCTTGTTAAAGAAAATTTTGTAAATTCTAACTAAAATAAATATTTATATTTATATATCAATTGGAAGTTAATTATGCCTGCATATGCAGTAATAGGTGGACAGTGGGGAGATGAAGGTAAAGGGAAAATTATAGATTACCTAGCAAGTCAAGCTAAAATAGTCGCGAGGTATTCTGGTGGAAATAATGCTGGTCATACAGTAATCAATAATAAAGGAAAATTTGCATTTCATTTGATCCCATGCGGAATAGCTTGGGATAATGTAACAAATGTCATAGGAAATGGAGTAGTAGTAGATCCAAATGTTCTTATTGAAGAAATTGAAAAAATTAAAAAAGCTAATTTACCAGGAAAAATTCTTATCTCTAACAAATCACATGTGGTTATGCCTTACCACATCGAATTAGATCGTTTAGAAGAATTGTCAAGAGGAAATACTTCTATAGGTACTACTGGAAGGGGTATAGGCCCTGCATACGTAGATAAAGTCGCAAGATCAGGAATAAGAATGGATGAAATTTTATCGCCCTTAGTACTTCAAAAAAAACTTAGCGAAATTGTAGAAAATAAGAATAAAATTATACAAAAAATTTATAATAGTACCCCCATATCAATAGAAAATACTACAAATTCAATTTTTAGATGGAATAGAGAATTGTCAACATATATAGGTGATATTGATAAAGTATTAGATAAATCTCTAAAAAATAATGAAAAAATTATTCTAGAAGGTGCGCAAGGTTCATTATTAGATATTGATCATGGAACTTACCCGTATGTTACATCTTCAAGCCCTACAATTGGCGGCGCTATTACTGGTTTAGGAATATCACCTAGCAAAATAAAGAGTAGTATAGGAATTTATAAAGCATACTGTACAAGAGTAGGATCCGGCCCTTTTCCCACTGAAATTATTGGTAAAATAGGTGATAAAATTCGCCAAGAAGCTGGAGAATTCGGTACAACCACCGGAAGAGGTAGAAGGATAGGATGGTTTGATGCTGTAGCTGGTAAATTTTCTCAGAAAATTAATGGATTTGATTCAATAATTATTACCAGATTAGACACTTTAGATACATGGGATGAAATTAAAGTTTGTGTAAAATATGAATTTGAAGGTAAAGAAATTGAGAATTTTTCTATTAATAATGAAATTTTATCAAAATGCAAACCAATTTATGAAACTTTTCCTGGTTGGAAATCATCCACTTTTGGAATGAAAAAATTTTACGATTTACCAACAGAAGCAAAAAATTATTTATCTTTCATAGAAAAAACTCTTTCATCCAAAATTAGCCTAATTTCAACTGGACCAAAAAGAGAAGAAGTAATAGAAATAGATAACCCAATAAAAGACTCCTAAAGGACTTTTATTATTTCTTCAGCCAATAAATCGTAATCATGCCTTACGGTAGTACCTTCAAGTCTTATAAAATTTTTTATAATTAAAGATTTAGAATAATCTTTAACTTCTTCGTCTATTGGAACTATCTCAGCTTTTTCTTTCTCATATGCTTTGAGTACAATCTCCGGCGGAACGCTATTATTGAGTAATAAAAGATCAAATTTGGAATTATATAAATAACTTAAAATTTCAGAAGAAAATTTAGAAGCTTCATAGCCTGATGTTTCACCTAATTTAGTCATTAAATTGGAAGCATAAATAATTTTAGCTCTTGTATCTCTGATAGCATTTTTAATTTCAGGAACTAAAAAATTAGGAATAATACTAGTATATAGATCACCTGGGCCAAGTAGAATTAAATCTGCATTATGAATTTCTTTAACTGCATCTTCGTTAACTTCTACTGGTTTATCTAAGTAAATTTCTTTTATTGCAGGATTCGATTCTTCTCTTAAATCAATATTGGATTCTGAATGAATAATTTGTCCGTTCATTAATCTTGCACATAAATTAGATTGATCGTATGTGACTGGAATCACTCTTCCTTTTGTATTTAAAAGTAAAGATAATTCCCTTATGGCTTTTCCTAGATCCTTATGTATAGAAGTTAAAGCTGCTAAAACGAGATTCCCAACACTATGACCAGATAAACTAGAATCTTTATCAAACCTATAATTTAATACATCCACCATACCTTTAACAGAAGACTTATCTGAATCACTTAATGCAAGTAGACACTGTCTTATATCACCAACAGGTAAAAGCCCAAATTCATCTCTGAGTTTTCCAGAGCTTCCTCCACTGTCAAACATTGTAACAATAACTGATATATCTAAATTCTTTTTGACTAAACCCTTAAGGGCTACAGCTGATCCTGAACCGCCACCTATTACTACTATTTTGCCTAATTTACTCATTATAAGAATTTGATATTTTATAAACTTTTAGATTAAAGATCTATCTTATATTCATCCATAATTGGATCAAATTTTTTGGCAAAATTAATAATTTCTTCTTCACTAGGAACCATAGGAAGTCGCCCTTCTCCTATATCATATCCACTTCGATTTATCGCATAACGAATTGGTATTGGATTTGTAATAAAAAATAAAGCATTAAAAATAGGTAATAATCTTAGATGTTCTTTAGCGGCAATTTCAATATTACCTTCTAATATAAAGCCAATCATTTTTTTTATTTGAGAACTTATGATATTTCCAGCAACACTAACTACTCCATATCCTCCAGTTGAAATAATAGAAAATGTTTCATTATCATTTCCACTCCAAACTTTAAAATCTGAATCTGAATTACTAATAATATAATTTATCTGATCTAAATCACTAGAAGCTTCTTTTGTACCAATGATATTAGGTATTTTTGATAGATGTAATGTTGTCTCTAAATCCATATTTAAGGAGGTCCTCGAAGGGACATTATAAAGAATTCCTGGAATAGAAACAGAATTTGAAATTTTTTCAAAATGTTTAATTAATCCACCTTGAGTTGGTTTATTATATGCTGGAACAGTTAGAAGTATCCCATCAACACCTATCTTTTCAGCCTCTTGTGATAATTCTATAGATTTAATTGTATTATTATCAGTAGTACCAGCTATCACAGTACCATCATCGCCAATTGAATCTTTAACTTTTGAAAATAATTTAATTTTTTCTTCTTCATTCATTGAAGGAGATTCTCCTGTTGTACCACCAATTACCAGACCATCGGAACCATTACCAATAATTCTTTTCGCAAGCTCTCCAGCTCTGTTATAATCAACTTCCCCATCCGAGCTAAATGGTGTAACCATTGCAGTAAGTAATCTACCAATTTCAGGCATTATATCTCACCTCCTTAATAATATTTTATTTTATTTTTGAAAATGTTTTAGATGAACGAATTTTAACTTCATTTAAGATCTGTAAAGCATTCAATGAAGCCCCTTTTCTTAAATTATCACATGAAAGCCACAATGAAATACCTCTACTTTCATTAATAGATATATCCTTCCTGATTCTACCAACTAAAACATCGTCTTGATCTGTAGAATCTAAAGGAGTAGGGTAATGGTTTTTAGTTATATTATCTACTACTTCTATACCAGAATAAGTTCTTAAATTTTCAACAACATCATTTATTTCTACTTCTCCAGAAAATTCAATTTGAACAGATTCTGAATGAGAAATTTCAACAGGAACTCTAACACATGTTGTAGATATAGAAATAGATTCATCATGTAAAATCTTTTTTGATTCATTCACCATTTTCATTTCCTCTTTAGTATAACCATTAGTCAAAAAATCATCTACATGTGGTAAAAGATTAAATCCTATGGGGTATGGGTAAATTTGAACCTTATAATCCTGAGAAGATAACATGGCCTTAGTTTGATCAATTAATTCTTTTCTGGCCAAACTACCAGTTCCACTAACTGCCTGATATGTTGAAACATTAACTCTATTAATTTTTTGTATTTGTCTTAATGAATCTATAACCATAACTAAAGGTGTGGTAGTGCAATTAGGAGTTGATATTATACCATTATGCCATTCTACATCCTCCCCATTAACCTCAGGAACTACTAGTGGTACAGTATCGTCCATTCTAAATGTGGAGCCATCATCTATTACTAATACATTTCTTGATTTGGCAATTTTTGCCAATTCTTTACTAACGTCTGAAGTTGCAGAAATTATAATTGCATCCAAAGAATTTAAAATATCATTATAAAAACTTTTTACAGTAAGATAATTATCAAGATATTTAATTTTTTTACCATGGGATTTTGGAGATGCAATCGCTTCAATTTTTTCTATAGGATGATGATATGACTCAAGTATATTCAACGCTACCTGACCAACAGCACCCGTAGCACCAACAATCCCTATTCTTAAATTACTAATATCCAATACAGATTCCTAAAATATTTAATACTAAACTTTTTTGTCTTGTTTAATATTATTTTAAACCAAGTAAATTATCTAATCCAATAGTTAATCTATCACTTGATACTACATGCCTAATTCCTGTCAGAACACCAGGCATAAAACTTTCTCTATTAATTGAATCATGTAATAATGTAAAAGTTTGACCTTGAGCGCCGAAAACTACCTCATGTCGAGCAACCCTACCTGGAATCCTAGCGCTATGAATATTAATACCTCTAATGTCGCCACCTCTAGTATTTTTTAGCGTTTCCTCCAAGGTATTATTTGAAAGAAAATCTTTCCCTTTTCCTTTCAACATAGATTTCACAATTGAAAGAGCCGTTCCAGAAGGTGCATCTATTTTCATTTCATGATGGGATTCTAATAAGTCAGCATAATCGAAGTATTTAGAAGCAATAGAAGCCAAATGCATCAATAAAATTGCTCCAATAGCAAAATTTGACGCATGTAGGCATCCAACTTTATTTTGTTTAGATAAATCTTCTATAAATGATATATCTTGATCACTAAGACCAGTTGATCCAGAAACAACTGAAATTCCTCTACTAATACATTTATGAAATGCTATTTTTGATGATTCTCCATTTGTAAAATCAACAACTACATCTGGATTACTTTTTTTTAATAAATCTTCTAAATCAGATTCTATTATTAAATTGTTTCCGCTAATTTTATCTTGATTCGACTTAATATCTACAGCACCAACCAAATCCATATCTTCAGCATCATTAACTGCTCCGATTACAGTAGAACCCATTTTGCCTAATGCTCCATTAACTATTACTGAAATTCTCTTTGAAACTATCATTTTTATTCTCTAGTACCTTGATGGCGGTGAAGGCCTAGAATCTCCATCATATCCACCAACAGATCTACGGTTTCTACCGCCTCCTCTAGAATTACGATCGTAATTATCTCTACCTCCTCTACCTCCTCTACCTCCTCTATTATTTCGGTCGTTTTTTCTTCCTGAATTTCTTCTTTCCTTAACAACATCTAAAGATTCTTCGTTAAGTATGGCTCTACGTGATAAATCGATTTTACCCATATTATCAACTCCAATAACCATCACATCAATTTCATCTCCTATTTTTACTGCAGATTCTACATCCGCAATATGTTCAGTATCTAATTCACTTATATGTACTAATCCATCTTTTCCAGGTAATATCTGAACAAAAGCACCAAACTGCATAATCCGAACAACTTTTCCATGATATTCTTCTCCCGGTTCTACATCTTTAGTTAAAGTATTTATTGCATCCTGTGCTCGCTCTGCTGATTCAGCATCATTCGAACCTATCACCACATTTCCTTCATCATCAATATCTATTGTGACCCCAAATTCTTCAATCATACCTCTAATGACAGATCCTCCAGAACCTATCACAGCTCCAATTTTATCAACAGGTACTTTTATATTTAGCATCCTCGGAGCATTTTCATTTAATTCATGTTTAGGTTCAGAAATTAAATCAGTAATATGATCCAGAATTTCCAATCGAGCAACACGAGCTTGCTCCAAAGCCTCTTTCATTATTTCAAAATTAATACCTTTAACCTTAATATCCATTTGTAACGCAGTAATACCATCTTTAGTACCTGCAACCTTAAAATCCATATCTCCACTATGATCTTCTGCACCTTGTATATCGGTTAATACAGCATACTTACCGTCATCACCTGTAATTAAACCCATCGCTATTCCTGCTACAGGAGATTTAATTGGAACTCCTCCATCCATTAATGCCAATGTACCGGCACAAACACTAGCCATAGAAGTTGAACCATTTGAACTCATTGTCTCGGATACTAATCTGATAGTATAAGGAAAATCATCTTGATCAGGTATAACAGGTAATAATGCTCTTTCGGCCAATGCTCCATGACCTATTTCTCTTCTTCCTGTAAATCCAAATCTACCTGTTTCACCAGCTGAATATGGAGGGAAATTATAATGGTGAATAAAAAATTTATTTTCTTGAGGAGAAAACCCATCTAATTTTTGAGCATCTCCAGCTGAAGCTAAAGTTAAAACATCAAGTATTTGTGTTTCTCCTCTAGTGAATAAGCCTGAGCCATGTACCATTGGAATATAACCAATTTCAGAATTTAAATTTCTAATTTCATTTAATTTTCTGCCATCTGGACGATGAGAGTCATTCAAAATAGCATTACGTACTTCTTCTTTTTCTATAGAATTTAAAGCAGCTTTAATATAAGATGGTTCGAAATCTTCAGATAATTTTTCCAAAACATCTTTTTTAATTTCGGAAATCTGTTCATTTCTTGTTTGCTTAGCGTTTTCATCATAAAGAATATTTTTAATTTTTTCTCCTACAGAATCAATAGTTGCTTGGTGAGCTTTAATTTCATCCTCAGCAGGTTTAGGATGTTCCCATTTTTCTTTTCCTATTTCATTTTTCATTTCAGAAATAAGCTCTGAAATCTGTCCGTTTACTTCTTGGGCAAGATTCAATGCTTCTAACATCACATCTTCTTTGACAAATTTAGCTCCAGCTTCAACCATCATTGTAGATTCACCATTACCAGCTACAGTCAGTTCTAAATCAGATTTTTCAAGTTCTTGATAAGTGGGATTTACTACCAATTCACCTTCAATTAATCCAATTACACTAGCTCCAATAGGATATTCAAAAGGTATATCTGAAATAGTTAAAGCTGCTGAAGTACCAATAATATCTAAAATTGGATGCGGATTTACAGAATCCGATGCTAAAACTGTAATAATGACTTGTACTTCATTGTAAAAACCTTTAGGAAATAATGGTCTCATCGGTCTATCTACCAATCTACATGCTAAGATTTCCTCTCCTGATGGTCTCCCTTCTCTTTTAAAGAATCCTCCCGGCAATTTCCCTGCCGCATATGCTTTTTGTACAACATCAACAGTTAACGGTAAAAAATCAGCACCTTCTCTTACCTCTTTATTTGCAGTGACTACAGCTAAAACCATAGTATCTCCGTACTGAACTGTCACTGCCCCACTAGCTTGGTGTGCGACCCGACCATGCTCTATTATCAAAGGTCTACCAGCAAGATTCATTTCATATTTTTTTATCATAATTTTTTATTACCATTTCCTCAATATTTTCAGCAAAATAAAATGCAGTAAATTCAAATAGAAGGGAATGCATTTATGCTGAAATAATAATTTTATCTATTCTCCCTAGTTTAAAGGTAAAGTAAATAGTTACTTTCTTAAACCAAGAGATTTAACGATTCCATTGTAAGAATCAATATCAGATCTGTTTAAGTATTTTAATAATCTTCTTCTTTGTCCAACTAATTTCATAAGACCTCTGCGTGTAGAATGGTCTAAATGATGGGCTCGTAAATGTTCAGTTAAATCTGCAATTCGACGAGTCAAAAGTGCAATTTGAACTTCAATTGAACCTGTGTCTTTATCATGTTTCCTGTGCTCTTCAATAAACGAAGTAGCTTCAGTTTTATCCATTTATTCCTCTCTTAATAAATTTAATATCATATTAGCCGATCTGCATCGCTTCCCAATTAAATGGATTTGACATCTGCTAAATTTTCTCTTTACGTTTTATATAACACATAGTATTCTATCATGCCAATCACCCTAAAAACCTTATGTACGCATCATCTTAATTATGCAAATATAGGCTTTTAATGAGACTTACAAGCAAAAAGAGCAAAACTTCTTGCAACTCTGTATTGTTTTTGCTTGACAGTAATTTCATATAGTTAATATGATTATGCACGAATGTATGCAGTTTTCAGTGAATTACGTATCTTAAAATAGGTGAATTTTTATTTCTGGTACTGTAAACTGTTAGGCATAGTTTGAATAAAATGACAAGTTAAACAATGGAGGACTGGGCCATATGAGAGGTCTATTTCGAATAAGGTTTAGAACCTTTATATTAATTGCAATGCTAGTTGCGTCGATGACATTAGTGGCGTGTGCTGGAGCAGATGGACCAGCAGGTTCTAACGGTGCTCCAGGTAAAGATGGTGCCGCAGGACCAGCAGGACCAGCAGGACCAGCAGGTGCTGATGGTGAAGATGGTAAAGATGGTACCAACGGATCTGATGGAAAAGATGGAGCTGATGGTGATGATGGAGCTAATGGAACTGATGGTAAAGATGGAGCTGATGGTAAAGACGGAGCTGATGGTAAAGACGGAGCTGATGGTAAAGACGGAGCAGACGGTAAAGATGGAACTACTGACGTAGGTGGAATTTCTGTAATTGGCGGTCAAGTTGAAGCACTTGAAACCGTAGATGAAAATGGAGGTTCTACATGGAGTGCAGAGGTTACAATCATAGGTGGAGGCTTTGATAAAGGTTCTGTAAATATAGACAGTTCCGCTAGCGGAGTTTCTGGATCTGCTACAGCTAATTCTGATGGTGCGTTTTCAATAACTTTTACTATGAAAGTTACGCCAGAAGATCTTGATGTACCAATCACAGTAACAGCTTCAGCTGGAAGTAAGCTAGCTTCTACCGGTTTTGTTGTTGTAAACAACGAAGATAACTGGGTTAGAGCTGAGTAAATAAATTTACTTTATCTATAATAAAAAATCAAAAGAGGTCCCCTCATGTAGGGGACTTTTTTATTGATTAATTATTATTTTTACCTTTTCTAACCTTCTACCTCTAACAGAAGTTACTTTTATGATGATGTTGTCTATAGAAATTTCATCATTTATCTCAGGAATTTTTCCGGAAAATTTCATAACTAATCCTCCTACAGTATCGAATCCATTTGCCTCAATCGATGTTCCAATAGTTTGATTTAGTGAATCGATTGATACTCCGGCATCAGATATAACTTCAAAATCATTAATTTTTTCAATCTCAGGTATAGATTTATCAAATTCATCAGTCAATTCCCCTACAATCTCTTCGATAAGATCGGTCACAGTAATTAAACCTGAAACTCCTCCATATTCATCAACTACCATTGCTACTGAGGTACTTTGTTCTTGTATCTCACGTAAAAATTTTTCAAGACTCTGAGATTCCGGAACGTGTAAAGATTTCCTAACTAAATTTCTAACAGTTGATTGTGGAGATACATTTTCATCTAAAGCAGATAAAACATCTCTTGCATATGCTATCCCTACAATATCATCAATTGAATCTCCAAAAACTGGAATCTTACTATGCCCTCCCTCCGCTTTCATTAGGTCTGCAACTTGAGCAATTGTAGATTCAGCCGATATAGATAGAATATCTACTCTTGGAACCATTATTTCTCTAACCTTAACACTGTCCATTCTTAAAACACCTCTAATCATTCTCAATTCTTCAGATTCTTCAGGTATAACCGCGTCTTCAAGATAATCTAAACTTTCTTGTAAGGTTGCATTCATGTCATCTTCAACATTAGACTGATCACCTCTTTTACTAAAAATTATTAAATTATTAATAAATCCCTTAATTAAAGGTAAGGTAGTAATTTTTTCCAAAATTATCTTATACCAAGTCGAGAGTCTTCTTCCCATAGATCGATCAGAACCAATAAGCAAAAAAGATACAATATGAATAAAAGACACTAGTAATAAAGTTATAAGTATACTAAGTAGAATAACTTCAAATGATTGAGGAAAGATATTTAAATGATCATTCATACTAAAATAGTTGTAGATATCTATATTAATTAAATAAACATTTGAAGAGATAATTACAAGAAAAAATAATTGTAAAAACTTAGATAAAAATGCTGCTTCATAACTAATTTTTTTCTCTTGAGATTCATCAATTTGTTCTTGTTCTTTTATAAATTTCAGAAAATTTCTTGCAATAAATGATTGCACCGTTATCAATGTGAAAAAATATAAAATAGAGAAAATTAGGAGTGATAATAAAGATATAATTTCAGTAAACATATTAAGATTCTTTCGATTTTATGGGTTTAGCAGGAATACCCACAACAGTTTGATTTTTATCAACATCGTAATTTACAACAGATCCAGCTCCTGTTCTTGAATTTGATGAAATTTTAATAGGAGCTATCAACATTGTTCCTGCACCAATAAAAACATCGTCTCCAATAAAAGTAGATTTTTTTTGTTTACCATCATAATTACATGTAACAGTACCAGCCCCTATATTCACATTCTTTCCTAATATCGAATCTCCTATATAACTGAAATGTGAAATTTTACATTCTTTTCCAATAACAGATTTTTTGATTTCTGCACCATTACCTATCAGACAGTTATCTAAAATTTTACATTGATTTCGTATCCTTGAATTTGGTCCTATTTTACAATTTTTACCAATATTTGAATCCGTTATAAAGGAACTAATAATACTAGACCCCTCGTCAATTTTAGAATTCTCAATAATAGTATTAGGTCCCAAAGTTACCGATTTTTTTATGGAGGTATCCCCTCTTATATATGTATTAGGATAAATAATTGTATCAGGTAAAATTTTCACTTTTTTTTCAATATATGTAGTGTCGGAATCTAATATGGTTACCCCATTAAGCATGTGCTGTTTATTAATTGAATTCCTTAATACTTTTTCGGCTTTTTCTAATTCTAATTTAGAATTAATACCTATAATTTCTTCGTGGTCTTCGACCATAGTATAAACAGTTTCTCCAGAAATATCCGATAAATTAAATATATCCGTTAATAACATTTCTCCATTAGCAGATACATATATCTCGGATAGTTTATTTTTAACCCAATCATTTTTGAAACAATACCAAGAGGAATTAATTATATCAATCTTATTCTGAGATTCATTAAGGTCATTATGTTCAACAATCGAAACAATTTCTTTTTTAGATTCATCATATATCACACGACCATAGCCACTTGGATCTTTAACTTTTCCAACCAAAACATTAGAAGATACAGTATTCTTTTTCATACTATCTAGCATTGCTTTAACTGTTTTAGAATTCACTAATGGGACATCACAAGGAGCTACCAGAATAATAGAATTCATATCTATATAATTAACTGCAGTTTTTAATGCATCTCCAGTACCTTTGGGTTCCTTTTGAATAATAAATTTAATATCTTTATCATAATCCGAAAGAGAATCCATTGAAGAAATTTCTGGAGAAATTACAACATATATTTCTTTTAGCCCAGAAAGTTTCATGGTATGAATAACATGATTAAGTAGATAATCTCCTCCTAGTAACTGAAAAGGTTTAGGAACATATGAATTCAAACGGGAACCTTTACCAGCAGCTAAGATTATACCTATTTTGTCCAAAATTTATTTTTTTCTCCGAAATTATATTCTCTACTTATTATGATAAATCCAAAATATCAAGAGACTTTTAGAATTATATGATTTAATTGTATTCTGATAATTATTTTCGTAATTATTTAAAAGATAATAATTCAAAAATATTGGAGAGGTGCCAGAGTGGTTTAATGGGCACGCCTGGAAAGCGTGTGTGGGTTTTAAAGCTCACCGCAGGTTCAAATCCTGTCCTCTCCGCCAAAAATTAATAAAAAAAGTCCCCCATAGGGGGGCTTTATTTATTTATATTTTAAAGCTTGAAATATTTAACAATTCTTTTATAAAATCTTTATCGGCTAAAAAAAAAATTAGGAAAAACAATCAAAAATGGCAACAATAGCAACTGCAAAAGAAATAAATCTAGTAATAGTTGAATCCCCTGCTAAAACTAAAACTATTGAAAAATATTTAGGTAAAAATTACAAAGTAATTGCATCCGTAGGGCATATTAGAGATCTTACTAATGAAGGTAAAGGAGGATTAGGTATAGATGTAGAAAATAAATTTACTCCTAGTTATTTGATAGATGCTGATAAGAAGAAGGTAGTTAAGGAAATTAAAGATTTATCTAAAAAGGCAAATAAAATATTTTTAGCAACAGATCCAGATAGAGAAGGTGAAGCTATAGCTTGGCATGTAGTTGAAGCAGCAGGATTATCAAACAAAACAATTTATAGAATTACTTTTAATGAAATTACAGAAAAAGCAGTATTACAAGCTTTCGATAATCCTAGAGAATTAGATCAAGATTTAATTGATGCTCATAAAGGTAGAAGATTCTCAGATCGTATAGCTGGATTTAGAGGTAGCAGAGCAGTACAAGCTAATGTAAAAGGAGGTCGTAATAAAGGTTTATCTGCAGGGAGAGTACAAACCCCCGCTCTTGGTCTTATAGTAGATAGAGAAAGAATTATAGAAAATTTCAAAAAACAGGAATACTGGTCAATTTCTGTAAATCTAGAAAATCAAAAACATTTTCCTATAGTATCCAAACTCCATTCAAGAACAAATAATAATGAAAAAATTTTAATTACTGACGATCAAACAGAAATAAAAAACATAATAAGTAAAAAAAATATTAATAAGGAATTCATAAAATCAGAAGAACAATCCAAATCAATCAAAAAAGATTTAGAAAATTCAAATTTTGTTATCAAAAATATTAGAACCCAAGAAACAAAAAGTAAACCACCTGCCCCTTTTATCACAAGTACCTTACAAAGGTCTGCTTCTACCAATGCTGGTATTATCCCTGCACGAACTCTAGCTATAGCTCAGAGTTTATATGAAGGGATAAATATAGGTGGAACCAATACAGGATTGATTACATATATGCGAACTGATTCAACTAATCTTTCTGAATCATCACTATCAGAAATAGGTAATCTCATAAAAGAAAATTATGGAAATAAATATACCATCGGTCCAAGAAGGTATAAATCTAAAAGCAAAAATGCTCAAGAAGCCCATGAAGCAATAAGACCAACATCAATCTTAAACACACCTGATAAAGTTTCTAAATATCTGAATCCAGATCAAAATAAAATATATAAACTAATTTGGAATAGAGCAGTAGCAAGTCAGATGTCTGATTCAATTTCACTAATTACAACACTAGATATTTTAGCTTCAGGTGATAAAGAATATTCATTACAATCTAAAGGAGAAATAATCAAATTTGAAGGACATAAAATATTATCAACATCTAAGATACGTAATTCTGAATTACCAAAACTCTTTGAAAATGAGTCTTTAAAACTAAATGAAGTAAATACAATAAAAAAATTTACAGATCCTCCACCACGTTATAATGAAGCTTCTCTTATAAGAAAAATGGAAGAAGAAGGAATTGGTAGACCATCTACTTACGCATCTATATTACAAACCATTAAGAATAGGAAATATGCTGAAGTAGAAAAAAAGGGATTTATACCAACACCAACTGGAATAACCGTCACTGATCAATTGAGAAAAATTTTTAAAAATTGTACTCAAAATATTAATGACCTTAGATTTACATCAAATATGGAAGAAAAATTAGACCTGATAGCAAACGGAAAAGAAAATTGGATAGAATTTTTGGAAAAATTTTATCATCCTTTTGAAGAAACCGTTCAAAAAGCAATTGATGATGCAAAAATAGGAGATAAAGCTGTAATACCTGCAGAACCTACAGGTGTTTTTTGTGAAAAAGGATTAGAGTTAGTAAAAAGAGGAAAGAAGTATAATGAATTCTTAGGATGCTCTGATTGGCCTGATTGTAAAACTTTACTAAATTTACCTTTACCTGAAAATATAAAATATGATAAATATGACAACCCAGTAAAATGTGGTTCAAAACCCTTACCCAAAACAGAGAAAATTTCTGCGGAAAAAAGTGGGGTTATTTGTCTAGGAGAAAATGAATTACTAATTAGAAAAAGAAAAAGGGATCAAAATGAATTTCTTGGATGTAGTAAATTTCCCAAATGTAAAGTTGCTTTCCCAATGAAACCTGAAGATTCTGATGGTATAAAAAAATGGGAATTACAAAAAAACCAAATAATGGAAAAATGTGTAGATAAATAATAAAGGAAAAGCATGAAATCTAATCCAATAAAATCCGGAATATCACGTAATGAACTACAAATTGGCACCTGGATAAATATGTTACGTAACCCAGAATCTTTAACAATGTTCAAACAATTGGGCTTGAATTTTGTACGAATAGATATGGAACATGCATCTCCATCAATAGAAACTATAGCAAATTTTGCAGCTATGGGCAGAGCATTGGATCTTGGAGTTATGGTAAGGCCACCTGAAGCAAATCGAGAATGGATAACTAGGCTTCTAGATATCGGTGTATATAACCTTTATTGTCCACAAGTTGATACTCCAGAACATGCATATGAAATAATCAAAGCTGCCAAATATACCCCTGAAGGAACTCGCGGAATGGGTGGCGCAAATTCTGGAAATGATTTTGATTTATCTATGCCATTCAATGAACGTTTAAAATTTACAAATAATCAAGTTTTTATAACTGTTATGTTCGAATCCGCTGAAGCATTTAATAATATTGATGAAATTTCAAGCATTGATGGAATTGATGCTATAACACTTGGTTATCAAGATTTAGCTCAAGATTTGGGTGTTTTGGGATCCGATGATCAAGATAGAATTATTGATGAAAAACGACACCAAATATTAAGCGCTGCAAAAAAATATGGTAAGACTTGTTCAATGCTTGTTAATTCAATAGAACAAGCGGAAAAATGGAAAAAAGAAGGTGTTCTATTACTAAATTTCTCATCAGATGTTTCGGTTCTTATGGAAGGATATAAATATGCTATAGAAAAAATTACTAAATGACTTGAGTTTTATAAAAGTTAAATAAATAATTATTTATTAATTGATTATCAAAGTTATCAAATTCAAAATCCATTGATATTTGTATTTGTTGCATACTTCTAACTAATAGATAATCTAGTGTATATTCATATCATAAAAATTAAACTTTACTTTGTATTAATTCTATGGTTAATAAAATACATAACAAATCTTCAGAAGATAAAGATAATTTAATCTCAGATTTTTCAAATTTTATAAGTAAAGAAAGAAATTTATCTGAAATGACAGTCAGAAATTATAGAAATGATTTAATTCAATTTAATAATTATCTAGGTTCTAATGATATTAAAATACAAAATACATCAAATTCTGAAATAAGAATTTATATATCAAATCTAATAGAAAAAAACTATTCAAGAAAATCAATCTATAGAAAAATAACTTCTATTAAAAGTTTCTACAATTACCTATCTAGAAATAAATTAATAGAAAAAAATCCTACTGAAATAATAGTTCGGCCTAAACAAAATTTCTCTTTACCTATTGTAATTTCTCCTACAGATATCACTAAATTATTAGATTCTCCTGATATATCAAAACCTCTAGAAATAAGAAACAAAACAATAATGGAATTAATATACGGTTCAGGATTACGTCTTTCAGAAATTTCTGGATTAAATATTGAAGATTTAGATTTAGAAAATAAAAGTGGTATCGTAAAGGGAAAAGGATCAAGATATAGAACTATATTTTTTGGAGAAATCGCGCAAAAGTGGCTTTATATATATATCAAAGATGTGAGAATAAAATTAAATAAGAACTATAGTAATGCTTTATGGTTAAATCGTTCTGGTAAGAAATTAAGTTCAAGATCTATACAACATATGATAAAAAAATACGTGATTAAATCCAATCTTGACCCTTCAATACATACTCATTCCCTTAGGCATAGCTATGCAACTCATATGTTAGATGGGGGAGCAGATTTAAGGTATCTACAAGAATTATTAGGACATCAATCACCAAATACTACACAGATTTATACACATATTTCCACACAAAAATCTAGAGATGTATATCTTGCATCTCATCCCAGAGCAAAAAAATTTGATAAATAAATATTATAATTGGAGATGTTATGAAAAAAATATTACTAATTAATGGTCCAAATTTAAATAATCTTGGAAACAGGGATAAATCATTATATGGTGAAATAACTCTGAAGAAAATAATAAAAGAATTAGAAATGAAAGGATTAGAATCTAATCTAGAAATAGTATCTTTTCAATCAAATCATGAAGGTGAGATAGTAGATTTTATTCAAAAATCATATATAGATTCTTCAGCTATAATAATCAATGCCGGAGCATTAAGCCAAATAGGTTATTCAATTTTAGACGCATTAATTGATACTAAACTGCCTTATGTAGAAATACATATATCAAATATTTATTCCCGAGAAGAATTCAGACAAAAAAGTGTCCTAGCAAAAAATGCTATCGGTCAAATATGTGGCTTAGGAATACATGGATATTTATATGCGCTGGATTACCTAAGTATTCACCTAAAAACAAAGTAAAATATAATGTTTAAATTTTCTGAAAGAATCAATAACCTAAGGAAAGAGATCGTAAACAAAGAGTTTGAAGCTATATTCATTACTAATGAATACAATAGAAGATACCTATCTGGATTTTCTGGAAGTTCAGGCTTCCTACTAATATCACAAAATGAAGCCTTATTATTTACAGATTTTAGATATATAGAACAAGCTACCTTAGAAGCTCCAGGATTTGAAATTTCTTTAATTGAGAACCCCAAAACTTGGTTGATAGATCAAATTAATAAGCTAGACCTAAATTCTATAGGGTTTGAATCAGATAATGTCACAGTTGATTTTCTAGAAAAATTAAAAAAACAATTTAGTGATAAAAACTCTAAAATAAATTTACATCCTACTATAGGGATAACATCTAAATTAAGAGAAATAAAAAGTGAAGAAGAAATACTATTACTAAAAAAAGCTATTCAAATTAGTGATGAAGCTTTTAATTCAGTTTCAGAAACTATATCAGTAGGTGATTCAGAAGAAGATATTGCATGGAGGTTTGAAAAACTTGTAAGAGAATTAGGAGGAGAAGCTATCTCATTTGACACTATTGTAGCATCGGGACCAAATGGGGCAAGACCTCACCACAAAGCAGGAAAATCATTGATAAAAGAAGGAGATACAATAGTTTTTGATTGTGGTGCTAGATATCAAGGTTATTGTTCAGATCTAACAAGAACTATTGTTGTCGGAAATCCTGATAAATTTTCTAAAAAAATATATGAAACTGTTCTAGCAGCACAAGAAACTGCATTTGCTTTATTAGAATCTGGAATTTCAGGAAGCGATTGTGATTCTTTAGCTAGAAATATAATAAACGAATCGGGTTATAGTAAAAATTTCGGACATAGCTTAGGTCACGGAGTAGGTTTAGAAGTTCATGAATTACCAGGTGTTGGACCTAGGTCTAAAAATATCATATCTGAAAATATGGTTTTTACTATAGAACCAGGAATATATATAGAGGGATGGGGTGGAGTAAGAATAGAAGACATAGTAATGTTAAATAAAGGTAAATTAGAAATTTTAAGTAATGCAAAAAAAGAAAGATACTAACATTTAAGGTGAAATAATTTTGACAATCTCTTCAAGTGAAATTAAAAGAAATATGACTATTCTATTAGATGATGATGTTTATCAGGTAATCGATTGGCAGCACAGGCAGGCTCCTAAAGCACCTCCAACATTAACATTAAAAGTACGTCAAATATCAACTGGAAATGTATATGAGAGAAAATTACCTGGTAATCAAAAATTGACAGTGGCAGATACAGAAACCAGATCATCTCAATTCTTATATTCAGATAGTGATCTATTTCATTTTATGGATGATCAATCCTTCGAACAATTCAGTGTTACAAAAGAATTGTTAAAAGACTCCACTAATTTTTTTTCTGAAGGAGATTCTATTGATATGCTAATGTACAAAGGTTCTCCAATTATGATAGAACTTCCACCTACAGTTAAACTACAAATAACCAGTACAGAAATAGGCTTAAAAGGCGACACACAAAGTGGTGCTACAAAACCTGCAACAACAAGTACTGGATTAACTTTAAATGTTCCTTTATTTATCAATTCTAATGATTATATAAATGTTAGTACTTCTACAGGGGAATATACAGGTAGAGCAGAATAAATTTGGATATATCCTCATCAATAAATTTAAATCTTAACTTTAAAGATTCTATATCTGTTACAGAATTAAATTACCTAATTAAATCTATACTTGACTTTGAACCTTCTCTACAAGAAATCTCAGTATTAGGTGAGGTAAGTAATTCAAGAGTTACACCTAAAAATCATATATTTTTTAATCTAATAGATCAATCCTCATCCATTCCATGTGTAATGTGGAGTTCAGATTTCAATAATGGAAGAGAAAATCTATATAATGGGAATCTCGTACTTTGTTCAGGGAAAATTTCAACATATTTTCAAACAGGAATGTTACAACTTTATATAAATAATGTACAAAAATCTGGAAATGGAGAAATTCAAAAAGAGTTTAATGAATTAAAAAATAAACTTAGGATGGAAGGTCTTTTTGACCAAAATAGAAAACGTAAAATCACTAAATTCCCTAAAAAAATTTGTGTTATAACTTCAAAAAATGGTGCAGTTTTTAAAGACATAATTAATGTCATTACAAGAAGATATCCATTAGTTGAAATAAACTTAATCCCTGTACCTGTACAAGGTAAAGATTCGGTAGAAAAAATTTCACATGCAATTGAAGAGGCAAACACATTAAATTTCGACACTATAATTATCGCTAGAGGAGGAGGAAGTATCGAAGATTTAGGAGCTTTTAATGATGAAAATTTAGCAAGAAAAATATTCTCTTCCTCAACACCTATAATAAGTGCAGTAGGGCATGAGACTGATTATACGATAAGCGATTATGTATCTGATTTAAGAGCCCCTACTCCGTCTGCTGCTGCTGAATTAGCAGTCCCATCATATATAGAATTATTAAAAGAAATTGAATCTTTCAAAAATATTCTCAATTATACAATCAAAGAAAAAATTTCAGAAGATTTAAGAACTTTTGAAAATAATTTAGATAGATTCTTGCTAAATACTCCGGTACTTTCTTTTTATCAGGAAAAAATTGATACTAACTTATACCAATTAACGGATAGTATTTGTCAATTTACTAAAACAATAACTCATAGATTAGAAATAACTATAAATTCTTTAAAATTTTTAAATCCTTCTGATACTATATCTAGAGGTTTAGTACAAACAAAAAATTCTCAAAATAAAATAGTAAAATCCATACAAGAAATTAATAAAGGTGACACTATTACAATATCTTATCTAGATGGTGAAGCAGTCACAAAAGTCATAAGTAAATAATATGCAAAAAAATAATGAAAATTTTGAATTCTATCTAAATGAATTGGAAAAGACTATAAGAAAATTAGAATCAAAAGATATTACTTTAGATCAATCAATATCTCTTTTCGAAGAGGGAGCGAAACTGGCAAAAAAATGTGAATCTATCCTTAATGATGCAAATTTAAAAATTAAAGAAATACAATCAGATTTTTCAGAACAAAATACAGAAGAATTATAGTTGAATTCCTTATGAGTAAATTATTGAGACTAGGTTGGTTTACCACAGCAAATGGGGAAGGTTCATACGGTCTTTTATACGATACATTAGAAGCTATTAAATCTAAAAAATTAATTGCAAAAATAGAATTTGTTTTTGTTAATAGAGATTTTGGACAATCTAACAAAACTGATCATTTATTTAATTTAGTCAAGGAAAATAATATACCTTTAGTCACATTGTCTTCTAGAAAATTCAGAAAAAGCAGAAAAAATAAACCTTGGAAAGAATTAAGAGAAACTTACGATATAGAAGTTATTAAAAAATTAAAGAAATTTAATATTGATATTGCCATACATGCTGGATATATGTTGATAGCACCAATTTTATGTTCACATTTTAAAACAATTAATTTACATCCTGCATTACCTGGAGAGACTATAGGAATTTGGCAAAAAGCAATCTGGGATGTAATTTTATTGGGAAAAAGTCAAACAGGAGCCATGATTCATTTATCCACATTAGATCTAGATGAAGGTCCTGTAATAAGTTACTGCGAATTCTCTGTTATAAAAAATGATTATTTTGAGCTATGGGAGGAAAAAAAATTATATAAAAATGAAACAATTCTCTCAGATATTGGAGAAAAATTACCTTTATTCCAAAAAATTAGATCAGAAAGTCTATTACGAGAACGTCCACTAATGATAGAAACTTTGAAGGCTATTCAATTAGGAAAGATATCTATAGAAAATATAGATAAACCAATTAACCTTACACCTTTAGTTGAAGAATATTTATATTGAATTTATATAAATATTTTATTTAGATTCTGGATCTAGAACCTCATCAACCAAACCATATTCAACTGCTTGTTCTGCATTCAACCAAAAATCTCTATCTGAATCTTTTGCAACTCTATCATAAGATTGCCCAGTATGATCAGAAATAATTTGCCTTAGCCGATCCTGAATTCTTAAAGTTTCTCTAGCATGGATTTCTATATCTGAAGCCTGACCTTGAGTTCCACTTAATGGTTGATGTAACATATGAGTAGAATTAGGCATTGCATAACGTTTTCCTTTAGTTCCAGCTGTTAATAAAACTGTACCCATACTCGCACATAATCCAACAGAAAATGTTGCTACATCACAAGGAACATACTGGATAGTGTCATATATAGCCATTCCAGAATAAACCTCTCCTCCAGGAGAATTTATATATAAGTTTATATCTTTAGATGAATCTTCCCTAGCAAGATATAATAATTGAGCAACAACTAAATTTGCTACTTGAGCATTTATAGGAGTTCCTAAAAAAACAATCCTCTCTTTTAATAATAAAGAATAAATGTCATATGCTCTTTCACCTCTTGCACCGGTCTCAATAACCATTGGGACTATATCCATAGGATGATTATTTATAGAATCATTATTATTAATCAATTTATTTTTTTTCCTTTTTTGATTTAATGTTTTTTGTAATATTTTTTTTCGGTTGATGACTTCTATCTATTATCGCATTTATAGCTGCCTGTCGGGACATAGATAATTTTATACTTTCTCTTTGATCATCAAAATGATTTACATCAGAAATTTTCGGATCATTTTCTACCATAATCTGAAGCTCTTTTTCAAGTTCCTCATCAGAAATATTTATATCTTCAGTTTCTGGTAATTTATCAAACAAAATAGATCTTTTGATTCTATTTTCAGCATTTTCTTTTGCCTTTTCAATAAAATCTTCATTTGTCTGACCTATTCTCTGTAAATATTGTTCGAAATCTAATTTATAAGATTCTAATGATTTTTTTTGATTTTCTATGATATATTCTGTCTCATTTTCTATTATTATTGGTGAAATGACAAATTCAGATTTTTCTATTAGAGAATTTATTGTTTTTTCTTCTAGTATTCTCCTTAAGTCGTCTTTTTCTTTTGTTTCTAAATTTAATTTAATTCTACTATTTAGAGTTTCAATAGTTTTTATATCTTCCTGACCCAAAGATTTAACAAATTCGTCATTCAATTCAGGGATCTCTTTCTGTTTAATACTAATAATTTTTACAGAAAAATTAGCAACCTTATTTTGAAGCTTCTCATCTGAAAAATCTTTAGGAAAGGTAATAGAAAAAGTTTTTTCCTGATTTTCTTTCATACCAATAATTTCTTTCTGAAACCCAGGAAAAGGAGTATCATTTGTATTTGATATAAGCATTTCTGAAGATTGAACACTATAAAATTTTTTTCCTTCAGATTCCCCTTCACAATCCATTGTTATAAGATCATCTTCAATTATTTTTCTTTTTACAGGTTGCCAAACTGCCTGAGATTCTAACAATTGTTGAATTGTTTCAGAAACTTGTTTTTTGGTAATTTTTTTTATCGGATCTTCAAATAATAAATCTGAATAATCCGAAATACTTATTGAAGGCCTTAAAGCCACTGTTGCATCTAATTTAATCGGATCTCTTTCTACTATAGTTACACGTGGTGTGGTAAAAGCTTTAACATCATTTTCTTCAATACTTGAATTAACTACATCAGGAACAAGACTTTCCAAAGCTTCATTTACTAAGTAGTCTCTTCCAACAAAATTTTCAATAACACTAGATGGAGCTTTACCTTTTCGAAAACCAGGAATGTTCATCTTATTCGAAATTTTTTTATTAGCAATAATAATATGTTTTGCTAGTGTCTGATCATCTACTTCTATATGAAGTATAATCTCTCTATTTTCTGTATCTTCAATTGTTGTTTTCAAAATTATTTCTTGTAAATTATAAGAATTATAATATAAATTCTAACACTCATATAAAAAAACATTTCATATGAGTGTTATGAAAATATTAATTTTTAATCTAAGTCGGTAAAAGATATTCCCAATTCTCTTAATTGATTTGAATCAATATTAGAAGGGGAATCAAATAATGGGTCTGAAGCGGTCTGGGTCTTTGGGAAAGCAATAACTTCTCTTATATTATCTTGACCACCAAGAAGCATCACTAGTCTATCCAAACCTAAACCCATTCCCCCATGAGGAGGAGCTCCATAATCAAATGAACGTAATAAGTGACCAAATCTAGTATCTATATCTTCCTTTTGATATCCAATTACATTAAATACGCGAGTTTGAATATCTCTATCATGAATTCTTATACTCCCAGAACCTAGCTCATAACCATTACAGACTAAATCATATAATTCTGCTTTGATTTTTGCGGGATCTTTTTCTAAATAAATTAAGTCTTCCTCTTTTGGTGAAGAAAAAACATGATGAGCAGGAACCCACTTTGATTCTAAATCATCCCATTCAAATAAAGGAAAATCATCAACCCAAACAAAATTAAATTCATTATTATCAAATAAATTCAATTCTTTACCCATACGTGTTCTTATTGCAGATAAAACATTATTTACTACCTTAGCTTGATCTGCAACTATAAGAACTAAATCACCTGGTTTTGCACCAGTAAAGTTATATATATTTTTTACTATATCTACTGATAAAAATTTCTTTAAAGATGAACGATATTGATCATCCTGTATATTATCTAAAGATTGTATATTTTTATCTAAACCTATAAATACTAAACCCTTACCTCCTGACAATTTGGAAAAATTAATCAATTCATCAGTTTGTTTTCTAGTGTATTCTCCACAACCTGGCAAAACAATACTCCTTGCAATACCACCATTTCCAATAACAGAATCAAAGACATTAATCCCAATATTTGTAACAATTTCAGATATAGTCCTAAGTTCTAATCCATATCTAGTATCAGGTTTATCAGTTCCAAATCTCTCCATTGATTCCTCATAAGAAATATGTAAAAAAGGTTTATTAAATTTTGCACTAGGAACAATTTTTTCTACAATTGAAATAAATAAACCTTCAACTAATTCGATTACATCTTTTTTATGCACATATGACATTTCTAAATCAAGTTGAGTATGCTCAGGTTGCCTATCTGCCCTTAAATCTTCATCTCTAAAACAATGTGCTATTTGAAAATATTTTTCAATCCCAGAAACCATCAGTATTTGTTTAAGTTGCTGAGGAGATTGGGGTAAAGCATAAAACTGCCCAGGATGTAACCTACTAGGAACAACATAATCCCTAGCTCCTTCAGGAGTACTTTTTATAAGTATAGGTGTTTCTACTTGTATAAAATCTTTATCTGATAAATAATTCCAAATCTCATGTGTTACATTATGACGAAGCTTCAATAGGTTTTGCATTTTTGGTCGACGTAAATCTAAAAATCTATATTTCAATCTGGTTAACTCATCAATATTTAAATCATCAATTACTTCAAATGGAGGTGTTTTAGAAGGACTCAATATTTTTAATTCTTTGGCATTTAATTCTATTTGACCTGTTTTTAGATCATCATTTTCAGCACCTTCTTTCCTTTTTGAAATAGTTCCCGAAACCTGAATAACCCATTCGTTACGTAATTTTTCTGATAAATTGTGAGATTCTTCAGAAATTTTAGGATTAAATACTACCTGCAATATACCACTCCTATCCCTCAAGTCTATAAAAATTAAATTCCCGTGATCCCGTCTTCGACTGACCCATCCTGCCACAATAACAAAATCACCTGCTCTATCTAATGTTATATCTCCACAATTAGTATTTTTATACAACCTTATCCATCTTTCTTATTTACGAAATTATTAATTCCAGTAATAACTAACGAAGCAAGTATAAGCTTTACTAAATCTCCCGGTATAAAAGGGTAAAGAGCTTTTTCCAATAGTTGACCTTCTGGAGGCCAAGAAAAATCAAAAATAATAAGCCAAATCAATGCAGGTATATATATAAATATCGATCCTACTAACATAGCCCATAAAATTTTCCCATTAGTCCAACCTCTTTGATAAAGATATCCTACTAAAAAAGTCGCTAAAATGAAACCTAAAAGATATCCACCAGTAACCCCTTGAAAAACATAATCAAATCCTCCCCCTCCGTTTGCAAAAACAGGAAGACCAAATACTCCAATAAAATAATACGTTAAAATTGATACTAATCCCCATTTCCAACCCAAAAAACCTCCTATAGTTAAAATTCCAAAAGTTTGTAATGTCACAGGTACAGGATTTTCAGGTAAATAAAATCTTATTTGAGATAATATAGAAATTAATATTGTTCCTAATAAAGAAATTAATATAGTTTGTGACAAAGAAATTTTAGGAAACACTTGCCTAAATAACGGTTCTTCATTTCTTATTGATAATCCAAAGTTACCAAAGATATATTGTGATCTTTTATTTATAATTTCCATAGTTACTCCAAAAAATATTATTCAAGCTCTCTCTTAACTACCTGCAAACTAACAAACGTTTCAGTCTTCTTCACACCTTCAATTTCTCCAATACTATTTCGTAGAAATCTACCTAAAGCCTCAGCAGTTGGTAAAATTACCCAGGCAAACACATCATATGTACCTGTTGTAATAGAAACCCATTTTGTATCTTGTAGATTTGTAATAGCATCAGCAACCGGTTCAACAAGGCCGGGATCTACTTGAACCCCAACTAAAGCTTCAAATTCATACCCCATTTGTCTAGGATCAGAAATAGCCAAAACATTAATTGTTTTATTATCAATTAATTTTTTAAGTCTTCGACGAATAGTACCTTCACTAACACCAATTTTTCTGGCAATCTCTGCATTCGAAGCCCTACCATCAGATTCTAGTATATCAATTATATTTTTGTCAAAATTATCCATTAAATTCAATCCAAATATTTATAAAATTAGTATCATTGTTATCAGTAATGTTCAATGCTTAACAATAAATCTCAAAAAAAGTCACGTAAATAATTAACGCAAAATTACTAATTTTATATATTTATATTACGAATAATTACTTTATATTTCAATTATACATCGGATACGGTAAAAAGTTCTCCATTTTATTGCCAAAATATATGTATTAAATTTTTATTTTTAATACATATTCCCCTAAAAATGATATAAGTCTTTAGATTATAATTGTACTTAAGATATTTTGATTTAATCGTTATAGGAGTTTCTATTGGTCACAGAAAAAATCACACTTGGATTTACTGATGCAGCAGTAATAAAACTAAAAGAGGTTCTAGCAGAACAAGATCCCCCAGCTACTGATCAATATCTAAGGGTCGCAGTAACCCAAACACAGGAAGGTGGAGTTGATTATGTTTTTGGACTAGAAGTTACACCTTCCGGTAATGATATTGTTATAGAAGGTGAAATCAAGGCTTTGGTAGATGAACAAAGTGCTCCTCTTATAGATGGATCTAACATAGATTATGTAGAAGGCTTTCAACGTTCAGGATTTGTAATTTCTAATCCGAACTTTCCAGGAGGATGCGCTTGTGGAAACACAGGAGGATGTGGAAGCGGAGGGGGCGGATGCGGCGGTGGAGGCGGAGGATGTGGATGTGGTGGTGGTGGCGGAGGATGTGGCTCACATTAAATTCAACTTAAAATTCACATAAATTGAGGATAAATTTATGGCCTATATTATTGGAAAAGCTTGCATTGATATTATGGATGGTTCTTGTGTGGATGTATGTCCTGTAGATTGTATATATTCTAATCCCGGGGACAAACAATTATTTATTAGCCCTGATGAATGTATCGATTGTGCAGCATGTGAACCAGTTTGTCCTGAAAACGCTATTTTCCCTGAAGATCAGGTACCGGACGACCAAAAAGAATTCATAAAAATTAATTACGATTATGATTATGATAATTCTGAACCAGGTAAAAACACATAGAATATGTTAAAAACATCCTCAAATCTAACCAGCTTTTGGGGAACGCATTTCATGCTTCCTACACCTTTCACTGAGGATTATGAAATAGATTTCCATTCATTAGAGAAATTACTTGAAGTTTCTATATCTGCTAAATGTAAAGGTGTCGTAACTTTAGGAGTTATGGGAGAAGCAAACAGATTATTAGATACAGAAAGATTAGAAATTATGAAATTTGTAATCTCTAAAATCAATCAACGTTTACCTGTAACAGTTGGGGTATCATCCGATAGTAATTATGTATTAAAATCAAGAATTTTAGAAGCGCAGAAATTAGGGGCATCTTCATTGTTAATATGTCCTCCAAGATTAAACAAACCAAATAATTTATCTATATTGGAATATTATAAAATCGCACAAACTTACTCAGAAATACCAGTGGTTTTACAAGATTTACCATCTGAGTCAGGTGTATTTCTTGATATTAATATGATTAAAAAATTACATTCAGAATTCCCCATAATAAAAATGATCAAACTAGAAGATCCACCAACGCCTCCAAAGATTTCTAATATCCTAAATGAAATTCCAAATATATCTATTTTTGGAGGATTAGGCGGAGCATTTTTTTTAGAAGAATTACGTAGAGGAGCTACTGGTACTATGACAGGATTTGCGTATCCAGAGGTGCTAAGTTCCATATATGATAATGTAACTAAAGGTAACTACGATATGGCAAAAAAGATATTTAATTATTGGATACCACTTATAAGATATGAAAACTCAGCTGGTATTGGTCTAAGTATCAGGAAAAATATACTAAAACATAGAGGTATTATTAAATATGATTACGTGAGAAAACCTACTCCAGAAATTGACACGAATACAAAAAATGAACTCTCATACATACTTGATTCCCTAAATATTTTAGAAAATTCAGAAAATTTCAGTCTATAAATTAATTCTTATCAAAGAAAATTGATTTTCTTTTAAAATTACTCCTCTTTTTTGAAAAATTATTTGCCCCATCTCTCACATAATAAATCGCATTCATAAATAAGCTTTTTGAATAACTATATGATTTAATTCCAGGTGTAGTTAAAATCAAAGCATTTTCTCCGTCATAATAATTTTTTCTAAGTCCTTTTTTCATAAATCCGTATTTTTTATATAAATTAATTGCAGTTGAATTTTTTTCCGGTACTTCGAGTGTGATTGAATCAATATTATTATATTTTGCTTCATCAAACGCACCTATTATTAATAATTCGCCAATCCCTTTACCTCTTTGTTCTTTTCTTACCACAATTGTCATAACATGGTACTCGTTAAATATCTTACGTAAGGTTATAAATCCTAAAATATAATCTTCAGGAGGTTTTAATCTTATGAATATATCTTTAAGTGAAATAATTTTTTTTATAATAAAAGATCTTTCTTCCTGAGATTTATCATATGAAATATTTAATAATTTTCTTGAACCCTGATCATATTGCGCTTTGGACCATCTTTTAGACACTACCAAAACTATTGAATCAGTCATAAGAAACTCGTTACTCGCTGTAGGAAGATTATTTATTTTAAGATTTTTTAATTGAATAAAATCTAGGATTTTTAAATCTTCTTTTTTGCTATGTCTTATATAAAATTTATTACCTTTATTTTTCATTAAATAAAATTTAATCATTAAATACTAATTATTGATTAAAACATAGATACGATTTTTCACCAAAAAATATAGGGAAACTGTAAATATTAATTCAAACTAAATATTTAAAACAAAATATCCCTTGATATATGAACACAAAAAAAATCGATTTTTCTATTACTAATAATCCAGATAGTGCTTCTGGTACTTATATTAGAATAATTATGATGGGTTTAAAATATAAATTACTTCTAGTATTAGGTATTATTTCTATTTTTTTTGCCGTAGGATTTCAATTATGGATGCCAATTCTGATAGGTAATGGTGTTGAAAACATATCAAAAATCGTAACAAATTCAAATCAAGTAGATCAAAGTCAATTTATTCTAATCGGAATCTACCTTTTATTGGCTTCTTCTATGAGAGGTGTTTTTACTGGTTTATATAATTATATGGGTGAATCTATTGGTCAACATATAGGATATGAATTAAGACTTTTATATTACGAAAAATTACAACGACTTAGCTTTAGTTATCACTCAAATATTCATTCTGGTGATCTTATTACAAGAGCACTTTTAGATATCGAAGGAGTCTCTATGTTTGTTAGAACTGCCTTTCTAAGAACAATTTTCTTAATCTTATTACTGGGTATAGGTATGTATATGGTTATTAATACAGATCTAGTTTTAGGTCTTCTAAGCTTGAGTTTTGTACCATTTGCCGGTTGGCGGTCAATTTCTACCAGATTGCAATTACGAACATCTTGGTATAAACTTCAAGAAAAAATGTCTACCCTTACAAAGGTTATGGATGAAAATATGGCTGGAATTAGAGTCGTAAGGTCATTCTTCTCACAAAAATTTGAGATGCGTAAATTTGATAAAGCTTCAAAAGAAACTTTAAATATTGCTAATGAACAAGTAGAAATTAGATCAATTAATATTTCTTTAATTAGCACATCGTTCCTTATTTCTATGGGACTAGTAATTTGGATAGGTGGTATAAAAGTAATACAAGGGAATATGACAATAGGAGAATTAGCTACATTCTTAGCTTTCATGAGTATTCTTCAAGCTCCAGTTCGAATGTTGGGAATGATGGTAAATGCTTTTGCTAGAGGGGCAGCTTCAGGGGGTAGGCTTTTTGCTGTATTGGATATGGACCCTGAAATTAAAGAGAGTAAGAATGCTAAAGATCTGAGTAATGCAAAAGGGATACTTAAATTTAATAATGTAAATTTCGGATATGAAGGCGAAAGAACTCTAACAAACATTAATTTTGAAGCTACACCAGGACATACTATAGGTATCGTAGGTCCACCTGGAAGTGGAAAATCTACAATAGCTCATCTTATTCCTAGATTTTATGATCCTACATCAGGTTCAATAACTATCGACAATGTTGACATTAAAGACATAACATTAGAGTCTCTAAGGCACTTAGTTAGTGTCGTTGAGCAAGATTCATTTCTTTTCACAGCATCCATTGATCAAAATGTAGCGTATGGTAACCCTTGGGCTGAAGATAGAGATGTTGAAGTAGCTACAAAAAATACTCAACTTTACAATTATATTGCTAACTTACCTAATAAATTCAATACCATGGTAGGAGAAAGAGGCGTTTCCTTATCAGGTGGGCAAAGACAAAGATTGTCTATTGCTAGAAGTATCTTACTAAAACCTAAAATTATTATTTTCGATGATTCTACATCTGCAGTAGATGCTGCTACTGAGCAAAAAATCAGGATTGCTCTTAGAGAGGCCACTAAGAGTAGAACTTCCATTATTATTTCACATAGATTATCTTCGCTAATGCATGCTGATGAAATAATTTTTCTTGAATTTGGAAAAATCCAAGAAAGAGGAACCCATGAGGAATTGATATCCAAAGGTGGTAAATATTCTGAACTTTATGAATTACAAATTAGGCCAAAAGTGAATTAAATTTGCAAAAGTCTGAAAATAAAAAACAAAATAATCCTCCAAAAGCTTCAATAAAAAGAAATACTTTTTTTGATGAAGAAATTTTTGGCACAGCTTATGATCAAAAAATAGTAAAAAGGTTCGGCAAATACCTTAAACCTTTTAAGAAACAAATAATCTATGCAATCATTGCAGTAATATTTTTTTCTATTTCTTCGGTTTTACTACCTTTAATTGTAAAATATACCATCGATTCGGCTCTTATAGAAAATAATACGGTGGATAAAATTTTTGTTTTCTGTATAGCGGCATTTTTTGTTGGGATACTAATTAATTTTATTTCTGGATATCTACAAGAAATGATAATTGGTAAAGTTGGGGAAAAAGTTCTTATAGATCTTAGAAGAAGTATGTTTGAACATTTACAGAGAGTTTCTCTGTCTTTTATGGATAAAACAGAAGTTGGTAGAATGATGTCTAGGCTTCAAGGTGACGTAGCTGCATTACAAGAATTTTTACATACCATTACAATTGGCATAGGTGATTTGCTACTGATTATTGGTATTATTTTTGCTTTATTTTTTCTTGACTGGAAATTAGCAATAATGATGGTAGGGGTTATTCCAGTTTTACTATTAGTAAGAATCTTATGGTTACCATATGCCAGAAGAGCTTTTCTTAAATCAAGAGTAACAGCATCTATAGTAAGCGGCGCTCTAGCTGAAAATATTAATGGTGTAAGAGCTGTACAAGGATTAACTAGAGAAAAAGTAAACTATTCTTTATTTGATGTATTAGCTCATGATAATCTAAAGGCCCAAAACAAAGCTACAAGATATAGTGTAATAATGATGCCAATTGTTGATACACTTACAGGAATTTCCTTAAGTGTAATTACTATTGGTGGAGGCTTACTTATAACAAATGGAAGCCTACAAATTGGTACTTTAGTAGCTTTTATATTATATGTCCAAAGATTTTTTGATCCTATAAGAGCCTTAACAATGCATTATTCTGTATTTCAAAGAGCTATGGCATCTGGAGAAAGAATTTTTGAAATTATAGATGTTCCAGTAGATGTGAAAGATAAAAGAGGAGCCAAAAAATTAACAAATATAGACGGTTCAATAATCTTCAATAACGTCACTTTCGGTTATGTTGAAAATCAACCTGTATTAAAAAATATAAGCTTTAATATTGACCTAGGAGAGACTGTAGCATTGGTAGGACCAACTGGTTCCGGGAAAACATCAATAACATCTTTAACGCATAGATTTTATGATGTATGGGATGGAGAAATAATTATCGGAGGAAAAGATATTAGATCTGTAACACAAAAATCTTTAGGTGAGAACGTAGGAATGGTACTTCAAGAACCTTTCTTATTTACTGGATCAATTTTAGATAATATAAAATATTCACATACTAAAGCTACCAGAGCTGATGTAGTTGAAGCATCAAAAGCTGTGGGAGCACATGATTTCATTATGAAGCTACCGAATACATATGACACATTACTAGAACAAAGAGGATCAAATATATCTTTAGGTCAAAGGCAGTTACTATCATTCGCTAGAGCTATAGTAGCTGACACAAAAATATTAATACTTGATGAAGCTACTGCTAGTATTGATAGTTATACCGAAATGTTAATTCAAAGGGCACTAGCAAAATTATTACAAAATAGAACAGGTATGGTTATTGCACATAGACTGGCAACAATTAGAGGAGCGGATAGAATTATCGTTTTGCAAGAAGGAAAAATTATTGAAACTGGTAATCATGATGAATTAGTATCTTTGGGAGGATTATATTCTAAAATGTATTCCTTAAACTACTCCTCTTTTGATGATATACCTGACGAATTAATAAAATCTGCCAGTATAGAATTGAATGAAGAAACTACTTAGTTAAACTAATTTCCCCTGAATATTATCGTCTACAGTATAACCTAAGTGTACAATACCTTTATTTGTTATCTTTCTTCCTTGTGAAGTTCTAACCAAAAAGCCTATTTTTAGTAAAAATGGTTCAACTACATCTTCTAAAGTTTGTTGATCTTCATTAACTGTTGCCGCAAGAGCTTGTATCCCAGCTGGTCCACCCTGATAATTATTAAACAGAGTATTAAGATATACTCTATCCAAACGATCAAGACCTAAAGAATCTACTCCTTCTTTATCTAGTGCTTCGGTAACTATATCAATGTGTAGATTACCATAATTTTTTACTTGACAATAATCTCTAACTCTTCTCAATAAGCGATTAGCTATCCTAGGAGTCCCTCTAGATCTTTTTGCAATTTCTTTGGCAGAAGATTTATCTATTTGTAATCCTAATATGCCTGAAGAACGCGTTATTACTTTGGATAATTCTTCTATTGAGTAATAATCTAAATGATAAGATAATCCAAATCGCTCTCTAAGAGGAGCACTTAACATACCTACCCTAGTTGTGGAACCTATAAGGGTAAATGGTAATAAAGGTAAATTAATTGTTTTAGCAAATGCACCAGAACCAGTCACAAAATCTACTCTAAAATCTTCCATAGCTGAATATAAATATTCTTCTACAGAATTAGAAAGGCGATGAATTTCATCTATAAACAAAATATCTGATTTATTTAAATTTGATAAAAGCCCTACAACATCTGCTGGTCTATCTAGAGCTGGTCCAGAAGTATGAATCAATTGACTTCCTATTTCTCGAGAAATAATATGTGCAATAGTTGTCTTGCCTAGACCAGGAGGCCCATGAAATAAAGAATGGTCAAGAGGGTCCCCTCTTTCTTTAGCCGCAGATACTGCTATAGCTATACTTTGAACGACAGATTCCTGACCAACATAATCTAAAAATTGCTTAGGACGTAAATCATTAACTTTATATTCAGATTCTAGGTTATTATTTCCATTTGAATTATCAATAAAATCTTCTTTTGAAGATTTTAATATTCTTTCTCTACTTTCCGAATTATTTTCCATTTTTCTAATAAAGTCTAATTACTTAATCTTGTTTTTGAAAACTTCTTTTATTATATCTTCAGTTGATTCTATAACCTCTGAAGATTTATTTATTACTTCATCAACTTGATTTTTAGCTTCATTATTTCTATATCCTAAAGTTAGTAAAGCTTCAATTGCTTCATTACGTATATTAATTTGTTTTGTATTATCATCTATTTCTTGGATCAAACCATCTCTCAACAATGCAGTAGCACTTACCTTACCTCTTAATGTAGCAATAATTTTTTGAGCAGCTCTATTACCTATACCAGGTAATTGTTGAAGAATAGAAATATCTTCAGTTTCAATAGCTGATGCTATGGTAGACACTGGCAATACTAATGCAGATGCTGCCTTAATAGGTCCAATACCTTCTACTTGTACAAGTTGTTCAAAAAAAGTTCTCTCAGCGGCATGGCGAAAACCAACTAAAAGAGGTTTAGGTTGCCTTTCAGTAATATGATAATAAATTTCTAATTCTATAAAATCATCTTTTTTTAAATTACTTAACTTAATAGATTCATACACAAAAACAGGTAAATTTATTTGATAACCTATATCATTTGCCAAAACAATAATAGAGCATGGATCTTGGTTTATTTCTCGTATTATACCTTTAATGTAAGTTATCATTATTAACTTCTTTGTAAAGAATTCCTTACCATAGCATGACACAACGCTATTGAAAAAGCATCAGCAACATGCTCATTTTTAGTGACTTGTATTTCACCTAGATGCATAGAAACAGCCTGTTTAATCTGATCTTTACTAGCTCTTCCAAATCCAGAAACTAAATTCTTAGCTTTCGTAGGTTGATAATCTATTACATTTATATTTGATCTACCTGCAGCCATAACAATAACACCTCTAGCATGCCCCATCAATATAGCTGTTTTCGCAAATTTTACACGTGAATGTAGATCTTCTATAGCCATTTCAACAGGAGAAAATTCTTCAATAATTTGTGATATGTTTTCAAAAATTATATGTAGTCTTTTTTCGATAGGATCAGAAGATTTAGTTCGTATAACACCACCTTCTACAGCCTTAAAATGGTTAAAATTTACGTCTAAAATTCCATATCCAGTGTTACTCAATCCTGGATCAATCCCAATAATTCTTAACTTTTGATTAATCATTGTAATTATTCCTAAGTAATTAAATATTATCTAAATTGTATTAAAAGACCAATTTTATTCGACATCATTAAGAAATAAATTTTACTTTATCGTTTTTTCAGGGTTACAATAAATTATGCAATCTTTTTATAGTGAACAACAAAAAATTCTACAACAAACTGCTAGAGAATTCTCTATTGCTGAACTTGCTCCTAAAGCACATGAAATTGATGAAAAAGAACTATTTCCAATTGATCAATTTAAAGGCTTAGCTAACTTAGGTTTAACTGGGTTAACCTTAGATTCAGAATTTGGTGGATCAGGAGGGGAATATGTAGATATGATGGTTGTGATTGAAGAAATTGCATCTGTTTGTGGGTCTACCAGCACTATACTGATAACCCACGTATCTTTAGGTTCGCAAACAATTAGCAGATTTGGTAATTTTGACCAAAAAACAAAATGGTTACCTTTACTTTCTACTGGAAAAAAAATAGCGGCTTTTTCTCTTAGTGAACCACAAAACGGTTCTGATGCTTTAGGATTAAACACAAAAATCTCAAAACATGATACTAATAGTTATCTATTGAATGGAAGCAAAATTTTTACAACTAATGGAGAAGTTGCAGATGTATTTGTTGTTTTCTGTACAAGTGATAAAGAAGCAGGATATAAGGGAATAAGTGCATTAATTGTAGATAAAAATACAAAAGGTTTAAGTGTAATTCCACAACACGGTAAGTTGGGAATGAGAGGATCTTCTACGGCAGAAATAATATTCGATAATTGTATTATTCCAGTCGAAAACAGAATAAAGGATGAAGGAGATGGATATTCAATTGCCTTACAAATTTTAGATTCTAGTCGTATCATGATAGCAGCTCAATGTGTAGGCCTTGCTCAAGGTGCGATGAATGCAGCTTTAGATTACTCTAAACAAAGACGAACCTTTAATAAACCAATTAGCCAACATCAAAGTATATCTTTTATGCTAGCGGATATGGCTACTGAATTAGATGCTGCAAGATTAATGACATGGAGAGCCGCTAAAAGACATGATGAAGGACTTACTTATTCCAAAGAGGCAGCAATGGCAAAATTGTTTTCTTCAGAAGTTTGCGGAAGGGTTGTAGATAAAGCATTACAAATTCATGGTGGTACAGGTTATTTTAAACCTTCAATAGTAGAAAGAATGTATAGAGATCAAAGAGTTACTGAAATTTATGAAGGAACTTCTGAAATACAAAGATTAGTTATAAGTAGAGCTATTCTAAAATAAAAGAATAATGATATTTAACGTCGCAACATTATTATCCAAAAATGTTGGGGAAAAAAGAAAACATAAATTCAAACTAGAGAATTTTTCAGCTGGAAAACAAAATTTTATTGACATTGTTTGTAAAATTACAATGCTCAAAACACATAAGAATATATTAGTTTATGGAGATATAGGAGCTAAATATAAAGATTATTGTGATAGATGTTTACAATCAATAATGATGAATCTAGAAACAAATTTTGAAGAAGAATTTATTAGTTTTTATAATATTGAAGATACTATTATCCAAAATAAATTTCATGGTTCTAATAAATACGTAATAGATATCTATAATCAAATAGACCTTTATGAAATATTGAAAGATTATTTAGTTTCAGTGATTCCTATAAAAAAATTATGTGAAGATAATTGCCTCGGATTATGTAAAATATGTTTGGCTAATCTGAATCTAAAAAAATGTATTTGTGCATAAAGTTTAAAAAATCTGTACCTGTATATACTTGAAAAACTAATAAATTAGGTCCAAAATTATATCCTGAGGAATATTATGCCACCACTACCAAAGAAAAAACATTCTAGAGCGCGAAAAGGTAAACGTAATGCTCATAACTCAATTGAAAGTCCTGCCCTTTCAGTTTGTAACGGTTGTGATTCTGTTATACAGCCTCATAGAATATGTAATTTCTGCGGTAATTATAAAGGTAAAACTATGCCAGGAAATTGGGATTTGGATAATAGATTAGAATCAACCACTTCTGGATAGTTAACTAGGTTAAAAACATGTCAAAAGATATCACAAAAACAGCATTCATTTTCCCTGGTCAAGGATCGCAAGATATAGGGATGGGGAAAAGTTTATATCTCAACTCTATTGCTGCAAGAGATGTATTTGATGAAGTAGATGAAATACTAGGTAGAAATCTTTCAAATTTAATGTTTGAAGGTGACAAAGATGAATTAACTCGTACAGAAAATGCTCAGCCAGCCATATTAGCTACTTCAATAGCTTTATGGAGATCTATTGAGGAAACTACTGATACCATTTCAACTCCTTCTATAGTAGCAGGACACAGTTTAGGTGAATATTCTGCTCTAACAGTAGCTGGTGTTTTTTCAATTGCAGATGCAGTAAAATTAGTACTTGAAAGATGCAAACAGATGCAAATGGCATGTGATAAAAAACCAGGTGGAATGGTAGCTTTGATTGGCTTAGATGAAGTGACTGCTTTAGAGATATGCAATGATTCCGGTACAGAAATTTGTACTATCAATACACCAAAACAAATAATCATTGGTGGTGACCATGCTTCCTTAGCTACAGCATTAGATCTGGCAACAGCAAGAGGAGCAAAAAAAGCTATCTCCCTAAAAGTAGATGGTGCTTTTCATTCATGCTTAATGTCTCCAGCTAAAAATGGACTAAAAACAGCAATGAATAATATTAAATTTTATGATCCATTAATTCCTATCATTGGTAATGTAAATGCTGAACCTTTAAATACTGTAGATGAAATAAAAAAAGAACTCGAAATGCAATTAACTTCATGTGTACAGTGGAACAATTCGGTCACATATATGATGAATACAGGCATTAATGATTTTTTTGAAATAGGACATGGAAAAATTCTTTCAGGAATAATGAAAAGAATTGATGGTTCTCCAACGGTTACATCCATTTCAAATTTTGATGACGTCGAAAGTTATGCTACATAGTAATATGTAAAATGCAATCAGACAATTTAGATATATTAGTAGAGGGGAATAGGGTGTCAGAATCAACTCCAAAAGTTGTTGATGGAAGAAGAAAAGCTAGAATAATTTCTGTGCAAAGTCTTTATGAATCTGAAATGTCTGGTATTGAATTATCAAAGATTTCTGAAAGGTTGTTAGAAAATCAAAAGATTGGAAAAAAAGATAAAGAACTAACTCGAAATATACTAAAAAATATTACAGAAAAAGCTGACCTTATTGATAAGAAAATATCTAGCGCTACAGTAGGATTCAATATTAACGAAATGTCTTCAGTAGATAGAAATTCACTCCGTGTTGCTATTTCAGAATCCATAATTGATCCCAATTTACCAAAACCTATAATAATTAATGAGTCTATAGAAGTAGCATCATGTTTAGGTTCTGATTCATCAGGATCATTAATAAATGGTATTCTTGTAACACTGTTATTATAATTATAATTATATTATCGTTAAAATAAGAAAATAAATTTTATACACATGGAGGAAACAGAATGGCCAGTGTGCTAGATAGGGTACGAGAAATCGCATCAGATAAGTTATCAGTAGATATAGAAGAAATTAAACCAGAATCTTCTTTCACAGAAGATTTAGAAGCAGATTCTTTGGATGTTGTGGAATTAATAATGGCGATTGAGGAAGAATTTGGAACTGATGATAATCCACTGGAAATTTCTGATGAGGATGCAGAAAAAATTCTTACGGTTAATGATGCTGTAACATATCTTAAATCAAATAATATAAAAGATTAGTTCAATATATATTTTTTCTAATATGAAATAATATTGCTCTCGAGAACTAACGGTTGTTAATAGATAAATCCGATAATTCAAATCACTTAAAAAAAATTAATGAATTAGTAATTACATGTAAAAAATGTAGTTTATCTTCAGGAAGAAAAAATGCTGTGCCAGGAGTGGGGCCGCCTTTTGCTACTTTAATGTTTGTCGGGGAAGCACCCGGGTCTAAAGAGGATGAAATTGGGTTGCCTTTTGTTGGAAAAGCTGGGAATCTACTAGAGAAACTGTTTATTGAAGTTCCTATTTATAGAGAAGATGTTTTTATCACTAATGTAGTAAAGTGTAGACCTCCAAATAATAGGAATCCTTTAGAAAATGAAATCTTATCATGCAAAAATTATTTAATGAAACAAATCGAAATTATAAATCCAAGAATAATTGTTACACTGGGAAAATATGCCCTATTACATTTCATACCTACCGGAAAAATTTCGATAGACCATGGGAAAAATATACCCTGGAAGAACAGAATATTATACCCTATCTATCATCCAGCTGCAGCTCTATATAATCCTAAAATATTAGAAACTCTAAAATTAGACATGTCAAGAATCCCAGAATTATTACGTTCTTCTTTATCAACAAAAAATAAAAAGTAATAAACTAAGATACATATGGAAATCATAGATTCAAATATAAAAATAATTCCTTTAGGTGGTCTCGGTGAAATCGGTAAAAATATGATGGTAATTGAACAAAATAACGAATTATTAATCATTGATGCTGGAGGTACATTCCCAGATGAAGAATTAGATGGAGTAAATATAATTATCCCAAATATCGATTATTTAGAAAAAAATCACAAGAAAATTAAAGGATTATTAATTACACATGGACATGAAGATCATATTGCAGCAATACCATATTTGATTAAAAATTTAAAAGTACCTATTTATGCTCCAAAATTTGCTGTTGAAATAATTAAAAAAAAGAAACTAAAAACATCTTCTGTAGACATTACTACTATTAATATTGAAACGAAATATAAAATAGGAAATTTCAACGTTAAATGGTTTGAAGTTTGCCACTCAATACCCGATTCCAATGGGATATGTATAGAAACAAATAATGGTAACATTATTCACACAGGTGATTTTAAAATTGATCATAATCCAATAATTGGAAATCCTTCAAACCTAGCAAACCTAGCAAACTTAGCAAATAATGAAACTTTGCTTTTAATGGCAGATTCTACTAATGCAGAAGAAGAAGGGTATTCAAGTTCAGATAAAGAAGTTTTTGAAAGTTTGTTTAGTATTATCTCAAAAACTAAAGGTAGAGTTTTTGTATGTAGTTTTGCTTCTCTAATTTCTAGAATGCAAATGATAAGTTTTATTGCAAAGCTATGTAAAAGAAAAATTTCGTTTGCTGGTAGAAGTATGATTAATAATTCTGAGATTTCAGAAAATCTTAAATATCTTGATTTAGAGGATAACGATTTACCTTTAAACCAATGTTTAAAATTACCAGATAATCAAATAATAATAATGATAACTGGGTCACAAGGAGAAACCTCCTCCTCTCTAGTTAAATTATCTAATAATGATCATAAAAAAATAAAAATAAAGGAAAATGACACAGTTATAATGTCAGCAAGTGTAATACCAGGAAATGAATTAGGAATTAATAAAGCAATAGATGATCTTGTAAGGTTAGGTGCAAAGGTAATTACAAATAATAATCTAATTACTCACACAAGTGGTCATGGAAAAAAAGAAGAACTTAGAATGTTGATTAATTTAATAAAGCCAAAAAATTACTTACCTATTCACGGAGATTATCGTATGTTGAAAGCAAATTATAATCTTGCCAAAGAATGTGGTATTAAGGATGAAAATGTTTTCTTAATAGAGGATGGAGAAATTTTAGAACTTAATAATACAAAGGGGCAGGTATCTGGTTCAATAAATAGTGGTGAAATATATTTAGATAATAACAATAATATATCTAAACATAAAAAATATAATACAAAAACAGGTGTAATAATTTTTTGTAGTATAGACTATTCTTCTGAAAATTTATTTAAATCAATTGAGATTAAATCTTTTGGTATAACAAATAATAAAAAAAACATTAAACTTCTCGAAAAATTAAGTGACATTTTGAAAAGTTTAAATTTTCAAACCAATTCCACTATAAAGGAATTAGAATATAGCTTAGAAAAATCTTCTAAAGAGTTTTTACGTAAAAACATGGAATTTACTCCCATGGTAATTATTTCTACTATTGAAATATAATACATTCATGAGAGAAATAATTAACAAGAAATTAACATTTAAATATTTATACACATTAATTTCAATAATCTTGTTTGTAACTGCAATAACAATCTCCCGTGAGTATACTTATAAAATATTAGGTGCCTCGGTAATTATTATATTCCCCTTTTTCATAAGTTTGTTTTATATGCTTATATTTCAATTTAAAACAGTAGTCAAAACTTGGAAAATTTTAACTTTAATTTTTTTTATTTGTATTTCAATTATTACATTTATGGGTCTAACATCTCCTATTAATTTATATGGTGTAGAAATTAATAGTATAGGGGGAGATCTTTCAATATTAATGGCAAGGGAACCTTTCTATTGGAATCAATATGACTACTCATATTTTCATATAATTCAACTATTTATTAGAGGTCTATTTCTAATAATTATAGGATTGTTTATTATTTACCCAAAATTTTTCCTTAAAATTATAAAAAAATTGATGAAAATTTCAAACTTAATCTTATCTGCATCTACAGTAAATAAAATTTATCAGTTGAAAAATTTTATTTCTCAACTGATAAATTCAATAAATAGCAATCCAAAATTAGTAAAAAACAATAAAGATGAAGTGAAAATCTCAAAAAAAAATACTGAAAATACTTCTCCTATTAAAGAAAATGATTCCCAAATATGGAATAACTCCCCAGAAATTAAAGCTCCCAAAAATGAATATACATCTGCAATTAAATTTAACTGGAAACTTCCTGATAAAAATATATTAGAAATAGCTCCCCTACAAGGAGTAAGCCAATCAGAGATTACTGAAACAAAAAACTTAATTGAAAAATCATTAGATCAATATGGAATAGATGTATCAGTCGATTCAGAAGATGTTAAATCTGGACCCACTGTTACTATGTATGGCGTAAAACCTGGATGGAAAGGAGATCAAAAATCAGGAGCTCAAAGAGTTAGAGTAGATACTATACTTAATAGAGAAAAAGATTTGGCACTTGCACTAGCATCCCCAAGTTTAAGATTTGAAGCTCCTGTTCCTGGAGAATCAGTAGTAGGAATTGAAGTTCCTAATAAAAAACCTCAAAAAGTTACAATAAGATCAGTTACTGATTCTGTACAGTGGAAAAAATTTACTAAAGACTCTGCACTACCTGTTCCATTAGGAATAGGAACTGATGGAAACCCAATAATGTGTGATCTAGCTAAGATGCCTCATACTTTAATTGCCGGATCCACTGGTTCAGGAAAAAGTGTTTGTATGAACGCAATAATAACTGGATTATTAATGACATTAAATCCCACACAAGTAAGAATGATTATGTTAGATCCTAAAAGAGTTGAGTTAACACCATATCAAGGTATACCACATCTTTATAATCCTGTAGTAGTAGAAACTGAAAGAGCAATAATTATACTTAAATCCCTAGTTACTGAAATGATGGATAGATTTAAATTATTAGAAGTAGCAGGAGTGAAAAATATTAGTTCTTATAATGCTAAAACCAATCAAAGAATGCCTTATCTTGTAGTATTAGTAGATGAATTAGCAGACTTAATGTTAACTGCTGCAGGCGAAATTGAAAGACTCTTAGTTAGATTAGCGCAATTAGGAAGAGCAACTGGTGTACATTTAGTAGTAGCTACACAAAGACCATCGGTCGATGTTGTAACAGGATTAATTAAAGCAAATTTTCCAAGTAGAATATCTTTTTCCGTAATGTCTCAAATAGATTCAAGAACTATATTAGATTCACCTGGTGCAGAAAAACTGCTAGGAAAGGGAGATATGTTATATCTTCCTGTTGATAGAGCAAAACCTACAAGAATTCAAGGTGTAATGCTTACAGACGTAGAAATAGAAAAAATAGTACAACATTGGAAAAATCAATCTGGTCCAGATCTACCTGAATTATCAATAAATCCTATCGAAGACAGCCCTGATTTTGATATATCTGATACTAGCGATGACTCTTTATACAATAATGCTCTTCAACTAACTGAATCACAAAGGACATTATCTGTTTCTTTATTGCAAAGAAGATTAAGGATTGGATACCCTAGGGCAGCAAGATTAATGGACGAGTTAGAAGAAAATGGAGTAGTTGGACCTGGAGATGGAGGAAAACCAAGGCAAGTATTATAATGATTTATCAAAATAATAATTAATTAAATAAATGACAAATAAAAATTCCGACTTAGAAAAAAAAATTGATTCTATAGGAGATTTAATCGATCTACAAAAACTACATAACAATTGTATAGTTTGTGATCATGAAATAATAAATTCTAATTTATATAAAAGATTTAGAATTTGCCCTTCCTGTAGATATCATTATACAACCACTCTAAGAAGAAAAATTGCAATCATATCTGATAGAGGATCATTTCGGGAAATAAATAAATGGATAGAATCAAGAAATACTACCGATTTCTCACCTAAAAACTCATACAAAGAAAGATTCACTAATGACAAAAAGAGAACGAATCTTAATGAAGCTGTTATTACAGGAGAATGTTTGATAGGTGGTAACAGATCGGTATTAATAATTTTAGATTCAAGTTTTCTCGGAGGCACTATGGGTTTGGTAGTAGGAGAAAAGATATCTTTAGCATTAGAATACGCAGGAAAAAATAAACTTCCAGCTGTAGGAATAATTACTTCTTCTGGAAAGAGGTTTCAAGATGGTATATTATCTCTACATCAAATGGCAAAAACTGTAATATCTACAAAATTAGTCAAAAAAAACAATAATCCTTTCATTGTAATACTTGGTAACCCTTGTACAGGACCTGTTTTTTCAAGTTTTGCTTCAATGGCAGATATTATTTTTTCAGAGCCAAAAGCACATTTAGGATTTGCTTCACTAGGTGAATTACGTGAAGTTGAAAACAACCATATATATGAAGATCATTTATCAGAATTTTACTTAGATAACGGTCAAATAGATAAAATTATTGAAAGACATGAAATAAAAAATGAAATTACAACGATTTTATCTTTAATATCAACAAATTTATTACTCAAATCTAAACAAAAATACAATAATAAAAAATTTGTTAAAAAAAACCCAAAACAAACAATTAATATAGCCAGAAATAGAAAACGTCCAACTTCAAAATATTACTTAAAAAATTTATTTACAAATTTTGTAGAACTTCATGGAGATAGAATTTCTAACGAGGATAAATCAATCATTTTAGGTTTAGGTAAAATCTCTGGGCAGACTGTAGTAATAGCAGCACAAGAAAAATCTTTTCTACTCGAAAATAAAAAATATACCATGGGGGAAATTACTCCGTCTGGTTTCAGAAAAGCAATAAGAGGTGCTAAATTAGCTGAATCATTAAATTTATGTTTTATAACACTAATTGACTCTTTAGGACCCCAAATAGGTACTTTAAATGAAAAACAAGGATTAGCTAGTTCAATTTCTAACTGTATAAATGAAATATCAAATATAAATGTTCCATCAATATCAATAATTATTGGAGAAGGAATATCTGAATCTGCTATAGCATTTAGTGTTACTGATAGAACATTAATGATGGAAAATTCTATCTATGCATCTGTAAAACCAGAAGCAGCAGCAAAAATAGAAACAAATGAAATAGAAGGGATAGATGATATTGCTAATGCTCTTAAATTAACAGCTTTAGATTGTAAAAAAATAGGAGTAATAGATGAAATAATACAAGAACCAATAAAAGGTGCTCATGATAATCCAAAAGAAACTATCAAATTAGTAGAAAAATCATTAATTTATGAGCTTTCAAATCTAAATAAAATAAGTTCATATTCTTTAGTGAAAAATAGATATAATAAAATTAGAAATACTGGAGAATATTCTAATAAATATAAGTCGAATTTTATTAAAGAAATAAATTACTTAGGTAAAGGAATAAAAAATAGTATTCAGTCTTTTCGAATAAAAAAAGATTCTAAATAAAAAATTCTTTTATTACATCTAAGAGTCCATTATCATCTACAGTACCTACGACTAAATCAGCATTTTCTTTTACTTCTTTAGTTGACTGTCCCATAGCTACAGAAATACCAACAGTTTTAAACATAGAAATATCATTTAATCCATCTCCTACTGCAACAAAATTTTTAGGATCGAACCCTAAAATTTTACATAAGTTAAAAACTCCTGATCCTTTATCAACTCCCTTCTTAGTAAGATTTATATACCATTCATTTTTACTTCCTATAGAAACATCAGCCGATATTAGACGATTGGAAAATTTATCTTTTAATTCTTCAACTTCTAAAACACTAGAAAGACGTATAGTAATGGAAGTAATACTTGTAAAGTCTACATTTTCAAGAGTATGCAATAATTTACCTGACTGTCCTATAAAAAAAGATTTATTTAAAAAATCAATTTGATTTAGAATTTTTTTAGTTTCATTACTATCTATATATGCCTCATAAATCACTACATCATTGATAGGATCAAATATTTTAGCTCCATTATCTGAAATTTGAGGAAAAGATAAATTCAATAATTTTGCATAATAAGAAACCCCTTCACGCATTCTTCCTGAACAAATAATTATCGGGATATTTTTTTTAGCTAAAGATCTTAACGAATTAACTACTTTAGTATTAGGAATATCTGAATAAGGTAGTAATGTACCATCTAAATCTATTATCAGGCCAACTGGTATTATTTTTCCCATATCTAGAAATTTGTTCTTTTTTATATAAAATTCTTTGAAAAATAAATTACATTTTTCAAATGAAATCGTATAAGCTAAAATAAAATTATATTATGAATTTAATTCAAAATCACATAAAGAAGTATTATTAAATATTATGAAAGATTTATTAAGTATAGATGGTAAAACGTTTAAATCACGTTTAATGACAGGAACTGGTAAGCACCGAAGTATTAAAGATTTAATAGAGTCAGTAGAATTATCTGAAACAGAAATAATTACAGTTGCAATTAGAAGACTTAATCTTGATAATCCAAATCAAAAAACCATTCTTGATCATTTAGATTGGAATAAATATCAAATTTTACCTAACACAGCAGGTTCTACCACATCTGAAGAAGCTATATTTTGTGCAAAATTAGCAAGAGAAGTAACTGGTTCTAACTGGGTAAAAATTGAAGTCATCCCAGACAGTAAATATCTTTTACCAGACCCTATTGGTACAGTAGAGACTGCAAAAGTATTAATCAATGAAGGTTTCACATGTTTACCTTATATAGGCGCTGATCCAGTACTTGCAAAAAGATTAGAAGACTTAGGTTGTGCTACTGTAATGCCACTTGGATCTCCTATAGGATCTGGTAAGGGAGTAACAACTAAAGAAGAAATTCAAATTATTATAGAAAATTCATCTATACCCGTAGTTATAGATGCAGGTTTAGGAGTCCCTTCTGATGCATCTTTAGTTATGGAAATGGGAGCTGATGCAGTACTTGTTAATACTGCAATAGCTCAAGCACAAAATCCGGGACTAATGGGTAAGGCATTTAAAGAAGGTGTCACTGCAGGACGAAATGCATTTTTAGCTGGACGTATTCCGATTATTGATTCTGCTTCTCCAAGTAGCCCTACAGCAGGAACTATTAATTCATAGTAAATGAATAAATTACCACAAAAAATTCTTTGTTTTGTTACTCCATATTTACCCAAACAGGAAAAATATAATGCTTTTCTTGAATTTACAAAATATGCTATCGACGGCGGAGTAAATATGATCCAAATTAGAGACAAAAACACTGCAATAAATCTATTAGAAAAATTTTCAGAAAAAATTTATCAAATTGCTGGAAATGAAATATGTATAATGATAAATTCAAAATTTCCTTCTCTTTCATCACATATTTCAGGAACTCATTTTCCTGAAGAAATAAATATTTCTAAATTTTCATCGTTACCAAAAAATAAATTATATGGACAATCTGTACATAGTATAAATTCAGCAATAAATTCAGAAAAAAATAAATTAGATTATATTATCGCAGGAAGCGTATTTAAATCTCATTCACATCCTAATGGAATTTATTCTGGGACAAAATTAATAAAAAATATTTCAAATAAAACAAACATCCCAATTATTGCTATAGGGGGTATAACGGAACAAAATGCAGAATCTGTAATTGAATCAGGAGCTGATGGGATAGCATTAATTTCTGAAATTACGAAAAATAAAAATCCTTATAATATTACAAAATCTTTATCCAAAATCATTGGGATAAGATAATAAATATATAATACGAATATGATTATTAAATTAAATGGAAAAAATCAATCATTTAACGATGATATTTCTGTTTCTGAATTACTTGATGATATAAAACTTTCTTTATCTTCAATTGCAATCGCCATTAATGGTAATATTATTCCAAAAAATGAATACAAAAAAACTAAATTAAAAGATATGGATACTGTAGAAATTGTACGGCCTGTTGGCGGTGGATAATATTTGTATTTATATATTTATAAATTAATATAAAAAAAGACATAATATAATGAAAATTAAAAATGTAACCCCACTAATGATAGATCAATATTTATTAGTAAAAATTGAAACAGACAATGGTTTAGTTGGTATAGGAGAGTCTGGAGCATGGGGATTTTTAGAAGCTTCAGCATCCGCAATAACAAAATTCTCTGATTATTTACTTGGTAAAAATCCATTACTAATTGAACACCACTGGCAATATATGTACAGATTTTCTCATTTTAGAGGATCAGCAATAATGGGAGCCCTTAGCGCTATTGATATTGCATTATGGGACATTATGGGTAAACATTTCCAAGTTCCTGTCTATCAATTATTAGGAGGTAAAGTTAGAGATAAAGCTAGAGTATATTACCATGTTTTTGGTAATACAAAAGAAAAATTAATTTCTGGCATTATACAAGCAAAAAAAGATGGATTTACAGCAGTAGGACATCTAACTCCATTTTTAGATGAAAATAGAAACGAAAGATATTTTAAAACTCATGCAGATAAAATAGATGATGCAATAGAAACAGTAAAGAATTATAGAGAAGCTGTTGGTAATGACGTAGATTTGTGTATAGAAATACATCGAAGATTAACTCCTACTGAAGCGGTCCAACTAGGTCGAGGAATAGAAAAATTTAATCCTTTCTTTTTTGAAGATCCAATAACACCTGATAATTTTGATGAAATGGCATACGTAGCAGATAAAATTAACATTCCTATAGCAACAGGAGAAAGATTTACTTCAATGTGGGAATTCCAAATGTCATTATCAAGAAATTCAGTCCAATATGTTAGACCTGATGTTTGTTTAGTTGGAGGTATATCTGGAGCAAAAAAAATTGCATCTCTTGCAGAAGCTAACCATGTAGGTGTTGTTCCACATAACCCTCTGTCTCCTGTCTCTACAGCAGCATGCCTACAAATTGCAGCCTCAATACCTAATTTTGCTCTTCAAGAATATCCTATAGGTGAACATATCCCTCCTAAATCGAAAATGGTTTCAGATGCTCCTATACATGATGGAAAAGGTTATTTACTATTACCTACTAAACCAGGTATTGGTGTAAGTCTAAAAGATACAGCTGTAAAAGACTGTCCTACAGTAGTAAGAGAAGTCGAAACTCGTTTACATGAAGATGGATCTGTTATAGATCAATAATAATTATAAGGGTAAATTTATGATTGAAAATACAATAATAAAAGCTAATAATACTGGAAGAAAAGCTGCAGTCTTTACTCTAGATTTCCCATCATTACACCTAGTAGAGCTTGCGGCTCATGTAGGTTTTGATGCTGTGCATATAGATGGAGAACATGGTTACTTCCCTACAGAAGCTATTGATAATATATGTCGGGTTGCAAATGGATATAATATGAGCGTAACTGCACGGGTTCCGGATTCAACTCCATATTGGGTAAATTTATTCCTAGATAGAGGTGTTCAAGGTATTACAGGACCTCATATTAACAATGCTGAAGAAGCGCAAAATCTCTCAGATGCATGTCTATTTCCTCCACATGGTAAAAGATCATGGGGTGGAGGTCGAGGTACAGAATTCGATGACATAATATTATTGGAAAAAAAGTATGGTGGAAAATTAGATTTTGCTAAGTGGACTAATTCAAATATGTTGGTTTGGGCTCAAATTGAATCCAAAATAGCTTGGGAAAATTTAAATAATATATTAGATGTCGAAGGATTGACAGGTATTACAGGTGGACCAAATGATTTAGCTGCTTCGCTTGGACATCCTGGAGAACCAGATCATAAAGAAAGAATAAGAATAACTGATGATGCAGAAAATAGAACAAGAAAAGCAGGTAAACTTGTAGCATCAGATACTTTTAGTGCTGTAGATATACGTCAACTTATGTTTACCTATTCTAGAGAATTGTTAAATAAAATAAAAAAAGAGAAGATTTAATTACTTGTATTTTATAAATGAAATATTCCTTTTTTATATTACTAATGTGAAAAAATATGAAAAATAATTATACTTTTATATCTAAAAATAAAGAATTATTTATCAATATCTCAACAAATACAATACGTCATTCAAATTATGATGAATCATCTGATTTTTTTTTAACCGATATAATTTCAATTAAAACTACTAACAAACAAAAAAAGAGTAAATCTCTTTTTTTAGGATTTATAGGAATAATTTCAATACCTATTTTATTACAGATAATATTTAATCCAATAATAGCTTACAGCTTTTCAGTAGTAGTACTTTTGGCATCAATCTTTTTATTAGTAAACCATTTCAAAAAACCAAAAAACTTATTAGTAACTTTTCATACAAATAATCCAAAGGTTTTTATAAAGATTGATCTCAACAAAAAAGAAATAAAAGAAATAAAAGAAATAATTAATAATGTAAAAAATCTACATCCTATGAGTAAATCACCAGTACCGTTACGTAATAAATTAAACTTATAAATTTAAATTCTTAGACTCGGTAAAATATCTAATGACATATCACTTACCTTACCTCGTTTAAAATTATTTAATCCTGCCATAGCTATCATTACCCCATTATCTGTACAAAGATTAATTGGTGGAATTGATACAGGTAAATGAGAATTTGATAATAATTGATCTCTTAATACTTTATTAGCAGCAACCCCTCCAACAAGAACAATTCCTTTACAGTTAAATTTATCAGCTGCTCTAATTGTTTTAGTAACTAAAACGTCCACGACAGAATCTTGAAAAGCTCTAGAAATACTAGATTGTATATCTTCCTTAGGAAAAATCTTTTTATTTGGAGGATAGAATCCTAATTCTTTAGATCTATTAATTACTGCAGTCTTAATTCCACTAAAAGAAAAATCATCAGTTCCTGCAATCCAAGATCTTGGGAAAGTATCTATTTTTTCTGTTGCTAATTCAGACATTCTTTGAATTTCTGGCCCACCAGGATAATTTAATCCAATAACCCTCGCCACTTTATCAAATGCTTCTCCAGCAGCATCATCTCTAGTTTCTCCGATTATATTAAATTCACCAATATCTTCCATTAAAATAAGCTCTGTATGCCCACCTGAAACTAATAAACACATAATTTTATTCTCTTTATTAACTTGTTCCTGAAATGGCATAGGAGAATAAGATTTATTCTTAATCCAAGCAGCATATATATGACCTTCAAGATGATTTACACCTACTAATGGTATGTCTAATGAACTTGCAAGCCCTTTAGCATAATTCAATCCTACAATTAATGATCCTGCTAATCCTGGTCCATATGTAACTGCAACTACGTCTATATCACCTAAATCTAAATTAGCATTATTAAAAGCCAAAGAAGTAGTATTTCCTATATCTAAAATATGTTGCCTCGAAGCAATTTCCGGAATAATTCCTCCATATTTCGAATGTATCTCTGCTTGAGATGCAACTATATTTGCAATTTGATTACCTTGACCATCTACTATTCCTACAGCTGTTTCATCACAACTAGTTTCTATTCCTAATACTAACATCTAAAAATTTTACTTATTTATCTTCAAAACTCAACATATATATAGTGAAATATTATTATAGTTTTCAATTTCCTCCTGTAATATTGTAGTTGTCACTTATTAAATCAATAACTTACAAGTGACGTTTATTTTAAATATTAATTGGAAATATGGAGGAAGTAGATTGGATAATAAGAATTTTCCACCGTGCTTAGATTGTGATGATGAGGATGCGGTACTTGTCCCACTATCAGATTTTGGTGGACAAGGAGCAGCAGTTCACTATAAAGCTTGGGTTTGCACATCACCTGAATGTGATTACAATATAAAGATTAGAAACGGTGAAATACACGAGAATGAACCAATTATTCAGGGAAATACTAGGCGCCCAAGACAATAAAGAGGAAAATATTTAATTCATTTTTGATTTTATCTTTCTTACGAAGATAACAAAAGGAGTTTTTGAGTGTCACCCAATAAAAAAGATAATGCTCTGTTGCTTTTTTTGTTACTTACAGTCTTAGCTACCGTAGGTCAGATAACTATTGGAGGCATCACAAGAGTAACAGGTTCAGGTGATGGTTGCCCCGATTGGCCAACTTGTTTCGGAAAATGGTTACCTCCTTTGGAATATCATGCATTAATAGAATATTCTCATAGATCAATGGGAACTTTGGTAGGACTGTTTATATTAACAATATGTATCAGAGTACTTTTAAGACATAGATATAATAAAAGTTTAATTACATCATCTTTATTACTTTTTATTTTGGTAATTATAGTTGGTTTATTAGGAGGATTTGTAGTCTTATCAGAATTAAATCCTGCAGTAAGAACAATTCACCTTATGTTAGCTGAAATAACCATTTTATTATCTGTAACATCATTAATCTTATTTGTGGATTTTAATACATCTGGTAATTATCAAAAAGTTAAATTCTTATTTTTTTATATAAATAAACAATACAAAATTTATTTCTACGGACTTTTTTTAAGCGGATTATTTATCCTAATAACCATTCTCAGTGGATCATATGCTGTCTGGACTAATGCTGGTTATTATTGCCCTTCATGGCCTTTATGCGGAAGAGATTCTATAATACCAAATAATAATTTAGAAATAATTCATATGTTTCACAGAATTTTTTCATTATTATCAGTAATATTTACAGGTTACTTTTTTTATATAATATATAAAAATAAAATTTTTTCTAAAAATATTATTTTATTAGCGTCTTTTGGAATTGGAGCAATTTTCACTCAAATAATTTGGGGAGCCTTAGTTCCATTATCCAATTTTTCAGAATGGTCAAGGGCTGGTCATTTGAGTATAGCTACAATAATTTGGACAACAATAGTTTTACTCACAAATTTAATGAAAAATCCAAAAATATCAAAATTATAATTATCTCACCAAAATTTATTCTATATGTACGTAAAAATAATAGATTATATTGCACTAACAAAACCTAAAGTAATGTCCCTTCTACTTCTCGTAGCTATCTGCAGTTGTTTTATAGGTAAGAAAGGGATTCCTACGATTGAAGAAATTATAGCCTTAGTTATTGGTGGTGCCTGTGCTAGCGGAGGAGCTGGTTCTCTAAATATGTCTTATGAGCATAAAATTGATAAAGCTATGGGGCGAACAAAAAATCGTCCAGTAGCTGAAGGTAGAGTATCTCCTTTATCAGCTACTATATGGGGAATATTACTAAATATTATAGCTTTTACAACGTTATATTTATTTACTAATTTGCTTGCTGCTTTATTAGCAATATTAGGTACTGCATTATATTTTATACTCTATACAATAATACTAAAAAAAAGAACTCCACAAAATATTGTAATAGGCGGAGCTGCCGGATGTATGCCAGCATTAGTTGGTTTCTCGGTTGGATCAAATGGATTAATTGATTTTACAGCCATATGGTTATTCATAATAATTTTTGTCTGGACACCTCCACACTTTTGGGCACTTTCAATAGTAATAAAAGATGATTACGAAAAGGTTAATATTCCGATGTTGCCTGTAGTAAAAGGAATTAAATATACCCAAATATATATACTAATTTATTCAATAATAACTGCCTGGTTTACCATTACATTAATAATCATTGATCAATCATTCGGAATATTTTATTTAATAACTGCAATAATTTTATCTGTAATTTTAATTTTATATTCCATAAAAATTATCAAAACTAAAGAGGATAATAAAAAAAAGATATCTTTGGGTTTCTACAAATATTCTATGCTATATTTAGCGCTAGTATTCATAAGTGCTTCTATAGATATTACAACATTCTAGTTGAATAGTTTTGTTGTTATTTTTGTACAGGTTTAACTTTCGAAACTATCTCTGAAAAAACTTCAGGTTCATAAATTGCTAGGTCAGAAAGAGATTTCCTATCTAAATTAATCCCATTAGATTTTATTCCATACATCAATTGGCTATATGAAATACCATTTATTCTTGAAGCAGCATTTATTCTAGTAATCTGTAGAGATCTATTTTGCCTTTTCTTTAGCCTTCTATGTGCAGTGGAATAAGCTAAAGCATGTGTCAAAGATTCCCTAGCTAATCTATATCTTCTATTTCTAGAACCTCTATGTCCTTTAACTGCAGAAAGAACTGCTTTATGTCTTTTTCGTGTAGTAACACTTGTTTTTACTCTAGCCAATTAAATTACCTCAAAAAATCTATATAGTTATCTCAACAATTAACTTCCCAAAAATTCTTTGATATTTTTTGAGAAAGAAACAGAATCAAGAGCAACTTTACCGCCAAACAATCTCTTTACTCTCTTCGTCTTTCTTCGCCTAAAATGACTTTTAGGCCCTTTTGTACGAAGAACTTTACCAGTTCCAGTTATATGAAACCTTTTCTTAGCACCCTTATGTGTTTTCATTTTTGGCATGAAATTTTCTCACTTAAACTATACCGAGACACTAGTCTCAATATTTTCATTAGAACTTTTATTTTTAATTCCTGGTATAGGATTAAGAACTATATTTATTGATCTTCCAATTTTAGTAGGAGGACGCTCTAATTTTGAATATTCAGATAAACCTTCAGCAAATTTACGTAAAACATTCATTGCTATTTCGGGATGTGCATTTTGCCTACCCCTAAATCTTACTAACACTCTAACTTTAGCTCCTTGAAATAATAATCCTTTGGCAATATTCATTTTTGAATTTAAATCATTCTCAGAAACAACTGGACTTAATCTAACTTCCTTTACTTTACTAGCAGCTCTAGAAGCCTTTAAGGATTCCTTATCTTTTTTACCTTGTATATACTTGAAACGACCATAGTCCATTACACGACAAACAGGTGGATTTTGATTAGGTCCTACCTCTACCAAATCCAACCCAGAACTAGCAGCCAATTTTATTGCTTCTTCAGTATCTAAAACAACTGATTCTTGATTATTTTCCCCAGTAATTACCCTAACAGAAGAAACTTTGATATTACCGTTTACCCTATATTTTTTTTGTATTTTTATTACTCCGTGATCAGTTATTTATTCAACATAATTAAATTTAATTTAAAAATTAAACACATTTAAAATATAACAATCATCATATACAATCTCAATCGCTGTAATTAGTAAAAATGATAAATATATTACATAAAATTAAATTATTACTTCATATTAATAATGTTAATAATTTTCAAACTCTCATATGGTAAAATTTAACTAAGTCAATAATTATTTGCATTACAAGTATAAAGAAATATAATTTTTACATCAAAAAATGAACAATAGATGGGTCAAAAATATTTTCGTCTACGCAATTATAATCAGCGTAGCTATGTTATCTTTTTTTATTTTTTTCGACCAATCATTCAATTCCACAGAAGAAATTGGAATAAATGAAATCCCTGAACTTGCTCGCAATAGAGTAGCAGCTTCAAAGATTTTTATTGAAGTAGAAGGAGAAAATCTAAAGGTTATTGACGGAAATAAAATATATCAATCTCGTAAAGAAACAGGTTCAAGCATTGCAGAAATTATGTACGAAAGTGGAGTTGACCCAAGCAATTATTCGGTAAAAGTGAAAGGTCGTAGCGGGCTATCAAGTTTTTTTAGTGTAATAATTGGATTTTTACCTTTAATTCTATTTGGTGGATTACTAATTTTTATGATGAGACAGGCTCAAGGTGGTGGAAGCCAAACTTTCAGCTTTGGTAAAAGTAAGGCAAGAATGTTTAAAGGTAATCAAGCTTCAGTAACTTTTTTTGATGTGGCAGGTGTACCTGAAGCAAAAGAAGAACTAGAAGAAGTAGTCGAATTCTTAAAATATCCTGAAAGATTCCAGGCATTGGGTGCAAGGATTCCTCGTGGAGTTTTATTAGTAGGACCCCCTGGTACTGGAAAAACATTATTAGCTAGAGCAGTAGCAGGCGAAGCTGGAGTTCCATTCTTTTCTATTTCTGGTTCAGAATTTGTTGAGATGTTTGTTGGAGTTGGAGCTTCAAGAGTGAGAGACCTTTTCGAACAAGCAAAAAGACATTCTCCATGTATTATTTTTGTTGATGAAATAGACGCTGTAGGAAGACACAGAGGAGCAGGACTTGGTGGTGGAAATGACGAAAGAGAACAAACCTTAAACCAAATTCTAGTTGAGATGGACGGATTTGACACATCAGTAAATGTTATCATAATTGCCGCTACGAATAGGCCTGATATATTAGATCCAGCCCTACTACGTCCAGGTAGATTTGATAGAAGAGTAATGATCGATAATCCTGACGTTAGGGGGCGAGAAGCAATACTAGATGTGCACGTTAAAGGAAAACCTATTGAAAAGTCTGTAGAACTATCTGATGTTGCTAAACAAACCCCTGGTTTTTCAGGAGCTGATTTAGCTAACTTAGTTAATGAGGGAGCTTTACTAGCAGCTAGAAAAAATCAAAAGAAGATTAATTTAGATAATTTAACTGAAGCAATAGACAGAGTCTCAATTGGTCCAGCTAGAAAAAGTAAAGTAATCAGTCAAAAAGACAGGGAATTAACAGCATACCATGAAGCAGGTCACGCTTTAGTATCACATTTTATTAAAGGTGGGAGGCCAGTAGCCAAAATTTCAATAATCAGTAGAGGGCATGCAGGTGGATTTACAAGATGGGAACAAGAAGATCAATCTTTTTATTCTGCAGAACAATTAGAAGCTCAAATCAGTTCAGCAATGGGAGGAAGAGTTGCTGAAGTAATGAAATGTGGAGATGTAACTACTGGAGCATCTAACGATTTTGAACAAGCTACTTCTATAGCTAGAGAAATGATCATGAGATATGGAATGAGTAAAAAATTAGCTCATAGATCATTTGGACGAAAACAAGAAGCTATTTTTTTAGGACGTGAAATATCTGAAGAACGAAATTATTCCTTGAAAACAGAAGAAGTCATTGATAATGAAATTGATAGACTACTAAAATTAGGTGAAGATAATGCAAAGAAAATACTTAAAGAAAATGAAAAAATTTTAGATAGTGTAGCAAATTTTTTATTAGAAAATGAAACAATTGACCATGATCAATTTACAGATATTGTAGATGGGAAAAAACCTAAGATTAAAAAAATAAATAATAAAGCTAAAACTAAACACACATCTAACGAAAAAACTCTTGATAAGAATATCGGACCAGATAGAAAATCTGACCCTGAACCCCAAGCTATGTCATAGTAGTGTATTTAAGAAATGGGACTGATTTACTCCGGAAAATTATGGATGATACAAAGATTTATTTCAGGATTTTCCAATAATTCCTTTTTGGTGACCTGTAAAAGAACTAAAAAATCTATAATCATCGATACTCCAGCTGCCCCTGTAGATTTACTTAAATCATCAAAAAATTTTCATATAGTAGGTATTCTGATTACTCATGGGCATTCTGATCATTTAGAAGGTTTTAAGGACGTATATGATAGACATCAAGTTGCAGTAGGAATAGGTAATAATGATATAAATTCACTCCCATTAAAACCTAAAGATTATATTAATGTAAACGATGGTAAAATAAATAGATTTGGAGATCTTGTTATTAGATCAATTGAAACTCCAGGCCACACTGCAGGATCTACTTGTTATTTTTTACCAGGTGAATCTCCCGGATTAGAACCTCATTTATTTTCTGGAGATACTCTTTTTCCTGGCGGACCAGGAAAATCGTCCAGTTATGCAAATTTTTTAGAAATTGTTAAATCAATTACTACTAAGATTTACACTCTACCCAAACATACCTATATTCTTCCTGGTCATGGAGAATTTATTACATTAGAAGATTCAACAAAAGAATTCAATGAATTCAACAATAATCCATTGGACAATAAAACCTTTGGTAATGTTAAGTGGATAAGATAAAACATTAGACTTGATTAAAATTACTTGGTCATATATCGAGATTTTTCAAGCTACTATATTAATTATTATACTAAACTCTTTTCCTTTACTTATATTAGAATTAGATAATCAAAACTTAGTAGAAAATTTTTTCATAAAATCTTTATTTTTTTTCCTAAGTATTTTCCTAAGTATTTTTCTGAGTAAAAAATTTAAAATTCCTTATAAATATTATATTTCATTAGTAATATTGGTTGTTACTTATACTTTAATAGAACTTTCTTCATTTTCTTCGGAAAAAAATTCAACTTTATTTTATTCTATTTTCTCAGGAGCACTAATTACAATATTATCTTTAGCTTTAACACATGGTAAATATAATATTTCCTTGAAAAATTTTGGGTTTATAAAAATTAAAAATATTCAATTTTTTGGATTGGCAATTATGGTATGGATAATATGTATCCTAATCATATCATTCTGGACATATTTCATTATTGAATATGGAGCAAAACTCAAATTGGAAATACTTATACCTCCTGAAAATGCAAAAGATTTACTAAAAGAAACGGGAAATAATATATTATCAATGCTAATAATAGCATCAATAATTGCTCCGATTAGCGAAGAAATATTCTTTAGATTTTTTGTTTTTTTGGGATTAAAAAATTTATTCCCAAACAATAAAAATATCATAGCTGCAATAATATCCTCTATTTTCTTCGCTTTAATACATATAGAACCGGGTTCTTATCTAGTAACATTTACATTAGGATTAGGATTCTGTTGGTTATACATAAAAACAAAAAATATTTTGATTCCTATTTTTACACATAGTTTACATAATACAGTTTCTGTAATAATGGTTATCCAGCTTTAGAAAATTATGAAAAATAAACTTAACAAAATAACTGAAAGTATTAATAATGCTTCTAAGGAAGGAAGAACAGCTTTAATACCTTTTATCACTATAGGATATCCTTCTATAAATTCTACTGTAGAGATTGTAAAAAAACTTGATGAAAATGGTGCTGATGTAATAGAGTTAGGAATACCATTTAGTGATCCATTAGCTGAAGGAAAAACTATACAAAAATCTAGTCAAATTGCCTTAGAAAATGGAGCTAATATAAGTACATGCCTCAAAATAGTTAAAGAAATTAAGACTAGTGGTGTAAAGAAACCTATAGTATGCATGGGCTACTATAATCCTATTTTAGCTATGGGTATAAATAAATTTTGCGAAGAAGCATCATTATCAGGTGTAGATGGTATCATAATAGCAGATCTTCCAGCTTCAGAGTCTGGACCTTTATTTAGAGCAGCTAAAGATTATGGAATTTCTCTTATACCGTTACTTGCACTAACTTCAGAACAAAAATCTATAGAACTTTCCTGTAAATTAGCTTCAGGATTTATTTACTGTATTTCTGTTTTAGGTGTTACAGGTTCAAGAACTAGTATAAATCACAAAGTTAAAGAATTAGTTTCTAATGTAAAAAAATTTACTAATATACCTGTTGCTGTTGGTTTCGGAATTTCTAAACCTAAACACATAAAAGAAGTTGGAGAATTTGCAGATGCCGCTGTTTTTGGAGCAGCTCTAATAGACCATATACAATCAAATAAAAATAATTCTCCTGAAGATAACGCCGGAAAATTTATTATGAATCTTTCAAAAGGGAGCACTAAATAGGAAATGAATAATGTTCATGGAGTAAAGGGAGCAATTACATCTGAAAATAATTCTGTTACATCTATAATGGATGCGTCAGCGGAACTTCTTAATACTCTAATTAAAAAAAATAAAATAATTCAAGAAGATGTAGCTGCAGTTTTTTTCACTACAAGTCCAGATTTGAATGCAGAATTTCCAGCTAGAGCAGCAAGAGAAATCATAAAATGGAATAATGTGCCATTAATGTGTGGACATGAAATGAATAAAAAAGATGCGTTGCAAAAATGTATTCGTATACTAATACTATGGAACACAAAAAAAAATCAGGGCGAAATTTCTCATGCATACCTAAAAAAAGCTAGTACTTTGCGCCCTGATATCTCATAAAATAGAATTTAGGAAAAAGAAAACATTATGAAGATATCAAATACATCAGACATCAGAGTCACCCAAATTGAATCATTGGATCCACCTATTATTTATCTTAGAAAACAACCTATAACTAAAAAAATTTCTGATGTAGTTATAAAAGGTAGAAATGAAATAGAACATATTATTAAAGGTAATGATAAACGATTGTTATTTATTGTAGGTCCATGTTCAATCCATGATGAAATAGCCGGATTAGAATACGCAAGTAGATTATCTGAACTTGCGAAAAAAGTATCAAAAGAAATCTTAGTTGTGATGAGAGTATATTTTGAAAAACCACGTACTACTGTTGGATGGAAAGGACTAATAAATGATCCGAATCTTGATGGATCTTTTGATATATCCAACGGACTAAAAAGATCTAGAGAATTTTTATTAAAAGTTAATGAACTAGGAATTCCGGTTGCTACAGAATTTTTAGATCCTTTTATACCTCAATACTTAGCTGATTTAGTTTCATGGGGTGCGATAGGTGCAAGAACTTCTGAAAGTCAAACTCATAGAGAAATGGCAAGCGGTCTTTCGGTACCTGTTGGATTTAAAAATGGAACAGGAGGAAGCTATCAAATAGCCATAGATGCAATCATATCAGCTAGCTCGCCACATACTTTCTTAGGTATAGATTTAGACGGTAATGCTAGTATTGTACATACTAAAGGAAATGAAGCCTGTCATTTGGTGTTGAGAGGAGGTTCTAATGGTCCTAATTATGAAGAAAAATCAGTAAAAGAAGCTGAAAATAAAATGATAAAATCCGGATTAGACCCAAAAATTATAATCGATTGTTCCCATGCTAATTCCAATAAAGATCACAAGAAACAACCTATGGTTTTTGAAAATATCTTAAGCCAAAAATTGAATGGTAACAAATCTATTGTGGGGCTAATGTTAGAAAGTCATATTAATGAAGGTAATCAATCTTTAAGCGATCCAAACAATCTAAAATATGGAGTTTCTATAACAGATGCATGTATTAATTGGGAAACTACAAAAAATTTAATTATTAATGCTCAAAAGAAGTTAAAAAAATAAAATATTTATATCACTTCATATCATTCTAAATTGAAATGTCACTTGAAGAACAAATTAAAAATCAAAGAATTCAATCTAAAAATAGTATAGTCACAATTGGTACATTTGACGGAGTACATATTGGACACCAATCTCTTCTGAAATTCCTTAAAGTCACTTCCGAAAAATTTAAATATGATCCTATAGTTATTGTTTTTAAAGAGCAACCAAGATCAATAATTCGTAATGATAAATCAAAATTATATCTATCCTCACTTAAAGATAGAGTAAATTTAATTTCTAAATTTATTAGTAATGTTGTGACTATAGACTTTAACGAATCTATAAAAAATCTAAAATCTGAAGAATTTATTCATTTATTAAAAAAGCACTATAACACCATGTGTATCGTCTCTGGAGAAAACGCCAGAATTGGGAATGATAAAAAATTAATAAAGAATATTAATCCAAAAATTATAAAATCAATAACAACAAAAATAGAATATAATTCAAATGATATTTTCTCTAGTTCAAATATTCAAAAATATATCGAAAATGGTAATATGATTAAAACCAGTAAACTCTTAGGAAGATATTATTCTATCAATGGAAAAGTGATTGAAGGTAAAAAAAGAGGTCATCTTATTGGTTTCCCCACAGCTAATATGTTACCTAACAATAAATTACTGATTCCTAAAATTGGTATTTACGCTTCAATCACACAAATTAAAGATGAAAAATTTCTTTCTGCTACAAGTATAGGTTTCAATCCTACATTCGAAAATGATGAAAAAATAAATATCGAAACTTTTCTAATAGATTTCAATAAAAACATATACGGTGAAAAAATTAAATTATATTTTTTAGAGAAAATTCGTAATGAAATTAAATTTAATGATCAAAAAGAATTAATCAAACAAATGAATTTAGATATATCTTATATAAAGAAGAATTTTCTTCAAGATAAGAAAATTCTGTAATAATTAATTACAAAAATTTAATTTATCCAACTAAATAATGAATACACAAAATATATTCCAAGAACTTAAATGGAGACAAGTTATATATGACTCAACTCCTAATTGTGAAAGTTTATTGAAATTAAAAAACATTTCATGTTATAACGGATTTGATCCAACAGCCCCGAGTCTCCATATAGGTAATCTGATTGCCATAGTTGGATTAATCAGATTTCAAAAATTTGGACATTCCCCTATTGCTCTAATTGGAGGGACTACAGGAATGATAGGAGATCCATCTGGGAAAAATGAAGAACGAAATTTACTTTCTAAATCTGATATAGATCATAATGTAGAAGCAATACAACTACAACTTATGAATATTTTAGATACAAAATCAAAAAATAATCCTGTAAAAATAATCAATAATAAAGATTGGTTAGAAAATATACAACTTGTAGATTTTTTAAGAGATGTAGGAAAATTTTTTTCTGTCAATTCAATGCTTGCAAAAGATTCAGTCAAAGGAAGAATAGATAGAGAATCTGGTATATCTTTCACTGAATTTACTTATCAACTTCTTCAAGCATATGATTATTTAAAGTTATTCGAAAAATACAATTGCCAATTACAAACAGGTGGCAGTGACCAATGGGGGAATATTATTACTGGAATAAATTTAATTTCCAAAGTTTTAGGAAATAAAGAAAAATTAAATCAACCTCATGGAATAGTTTACCCGTTACTAACAGATTCATCAGGAGAAAAATTTGGAAAATCTACAGGAGGAAATATTACAATTAACCCTGCCGAAACATCCCCTTATAAATTTTATCAATTTTTCTTTAACGTTTCTGACATCGATGTAATTAAATATTTGAAAATTTTTACGAATAAAAATTATAAAGAAATTAAAATATTGGAAAAATCAACATTAAATGAACCCCAAAAAAGAATTGCACAAAAAGAATTAGCTGCCAATTTGACAACATTAATTCATGGACCAGGCGGGCTAGAAAAAGCAGAAGGAATTACAAGGGCACTATTCCAAGGTAATTTAATAAATCTAGATTCAAAAGAGATTTTAGATGTACTTGAAGATTCTAATATTACAGAAATTTCTAAAAATGAATTAGAAGGAGAAGGTGTTAAATATAGTGAACTAGTAGTGAAATCTAAAATGGCTAAATCTCTTAGTGAAGTTAGAAGATTAGTTTCACAAGGTGGGCTATTTCTAAATGATACAAAGATAGAAAATGCGGATAAATTAGTTACAATTTCTGATTTAATTAAAGGATCAATAATACTCCTCAGACGAGGTAAAAAAAATTATACTATCTTAAGAATTATCCGATAAAATTTAAAAGAGGTAAAAAATTGAATCAAAAATCTAATCCAAATTTAAGAATACCAGGCCCTGTCCCTATACCAGAAGAAATACTTGATCTAGTTGGGGGGCAAATGATCAATCATCGTGGTCCTGAATATGCAGAAATGTTACATAAAATGACAGACAATCTTAAATCTGTTTTTTTTACAAAAAATGATGCCTACTTTATAACCGCATCTGGAACAGGAGCAATGGAATCAGCAATAGCAAACACTATTGAAGAAAATGATAATGTTCTATCAATCATAATAGGGGTATTTGGAGAAAGATTTGCAGAAATAGCAGAATCGTATGGAGGAAATGTTACAAGATTAAATTACGATTTAGGAAAAGCAGCAGATTTAGATGATATTAGATCCAACATTAGATCTATTAATAATTTAAAGGCTGTGATTTTCACTCATAATGAAAGTTCCACAGGTGTTACAAATAAACTTGAAGAGATTTGCCAAATTATACATGAAGAATCTGAAGCTTTAATCCTAGTGGACGCTGTTTCAAGCGCAGGGGGAATACCTATATTAGTAGATGAATGGGGGATTGATGTAGTTGCTACTGCTTCACAAAAAAGCTGGGTTGCCCCGCCTGGTATAGCTATGATTACTGTATCCAAAAAAGCATGGGAAAGAAGTAAGAAAATAAAAACCCCTAAATATTACTTTGATTTCCAACAATATGAGGATTATTTACAAATAGGACAACCTCCATTCACTCCATCTTTAAGCGTTATGTATGCTTTGGATTTCAGTCTAGAGAAAATGCTAAATGAAAGTATGATTAAAGTATTTAAAAGACACAAAGATATAGCTGATTACACTCGTAAAAAAGCTAAGGAATTTAATTTAGAAATACTTCCAGATGAAGATGTTGCATCAAATACAGTAACATCTATAAAATTACCTAAAAATATTGATGGTGTAAAATTTTTATCTGAAGTTAAAAATAAATTCAATGTAATTTTAGGAGGAGGTCAAAAATCTTTGACCGGTAAAATTTTTCGTATAGGCCATATGGGCTGGGTCGAAAAAGAAGAAATAGATGAATCTCTTATTGCATCAAATACAATAATTAGACAAATCACCAAGTAAAATTAGACTTATAAAAATCCTTTAAGATCCTGCATAACTACACCTGCAGATGTTTTTGGATAAAAATTTGTAGCTTTAGGCGGAAGTCTCCAACCTCTAGTTACAATTGACACAAATTCATCCATCTTAATCGGACGCATAATAATACCTATAGAATTGGGAGAATTATTTACAAGACCAATTAAAGAATTTATATCATGTACTGGATTTATGTAGTTCATTTCAGTAGTTTTATTAAATATTCCTGAAATAATTTCTCTATGTAACCATGAATGTTCAGATTTATATAAATCATCACCACTTAATTTCTTTTCTTTATTTTTTGCAATAAATAATTTTCTTTGAGATGGAGCATAAACCATAAAATGCACTTCTTCATTTTGTCTTTGCCCTAATTCAGAAATAATTTTAGATATATTATTTATATTTAATAAATCCAATGTTTCTATATTACATTTTTTCTCAATTATATTTAAAACATCATTCGATTGATCTATTGATAGGTTATCTAAAAATCTGTGATAGCCAAGAGTAAGTAATCCTGGTTGATCAATAGATATAAGCATCATCATCCTATAATTAAGTGATTCTTCTAATAAAATTTCTCTATTGGATCTTACTCTAGCTCTATACCTTAATGCCGCTTCGTATCTATGGTGACCATCAGCTATAAATAATGGTGAATTTCTAAGTGCTGAAGATATAATTTCTATAGTACCCTTATCTAATACTTTCCATAATTTAACATAAGGTAGATCTTCTGAATGATAAATCGTATCTGGTTCACCTCCAGAAACAGCTCTTATAACTGCTCCAATAGTGTTTCTTAAATCATCTCTAAAAAGTACTAATAGAGGACTGTAGTTCGATTTTCCTACATCCATTAATTTAACTCTTTCTTCAACCCATTCAGACCGAACATTCTCATGAGGAAAAATAATTTTAGAATCATATTCCTCCAATCGTACAGCTGATATTATTCCTCTTCTAACTACATTCGTTCCTGAAAAATCAAACGATTCCTCTGTTATATATAATGCTGGTTCTTTATCTCTAATTAATATATTCGATTTAAACCAATCAGACTGTGTTTCAGCTACTTGAAGAAAAGATCTGTCAGATTTATTTCTCCTAGCTATTTCAAGTCTTACTATATTATAGTCAGAACGTTTTTGTAAACTTTCATTTAATTCTGGAGTGATTGCATCAAAAGGTGGCGAAATATTCAATCCAGGATTTTTTATAATTTTATTATTAAATCTTATACCTCTAAAGGGTTTTATAATTGCCATTTAAGTTCCATATTTTATTTAGGTATAAATTAAGTATATATTTCTTTTGTATGATAAATATATATTAGTTGTAAATATTAGATTTTGATACATTATCTAAAAGCAGATTTATTAATAAAATAAGTGTATATGAATAAAAACATTTCTAAAAGTGAATATATAAATCTATGTAAAGAAATCAATCATGCTAATTATATGTACTATGTGCAAAGTAATCCTATTATGTCCGATTTTGAATTCGATTCTAAATTTAGAGAGTTACAAATCATAGAAAATAATTATCCGAAATTTAAAAATTCTCTTTCTCCATCATTAAGGGTAGGTTCCCCCCCTTCAAAAGAATTTTCTCAAATACAACATATCAAACCTATGACTAGTCTTGCTAATGCATTGAACAAAGATGAATTAATTAACTGGTATGAAAAAACATCCGAACTTTTAAATAATAAAAATTTAGAAGTAATTTGTGAATTGAAAATTGATGGACTAGCAGTCTCTTTAGTATATATAAATGGAATTTTAGATAGAGCAGGAACAAGAGGTGACGGTGCAATAGGAGAAGATATTACAAACAATATTCGAACAATAAAAACTGTACCATTAGAATTAAAATACGATACTCAAATACCTAATTTAATAGAACTAAGAGGAGAAGTCTTTTTTCCAAAAAACCAATTCCATAAAATAAATGATGAAAGAATACAATCAGGTTTAGAGCCATATGTATCTACTAGAAATTCGGCTTCAGGTTCTCTTAGGCAACTTGATTCATCTGAAACAGCAAAAAGACCTTTGGATATTTTTTTCTACTCCCTTGGGGAATCAAGTATAAAGAATTTATATACACATAATGAAACTTTACAAAAAATACAATCTTTTGGAGGCAAAATAAATTCGTGGACTAGAAATGCATCAAATATTAATCAGATATTTGATGCTATTAAAGATGCTGGGAATATCCGTTCAAAAATAAATTATGAAATTGATGGAGTAGTAATAAAAGTAAATAACTTAGAATTTCAGAATTATTTAGGAATTAGTGGTAGAGATCCTAGATGGGCTATAGCATATAAATTTCCTCCTGAAAAAAATATCACCATTCTAAAAAAAATTCATATCAATGTAGGTAGAACTGGAGCATTAACACCTTGGGCAGAATTAAAGCCTGTAATTATAGGAGGAGTCACAATTAAAAAAGCTACTTTACATAACAGTGATGAAATTAAACGTAAAGATCTTAGGGAAGGTGATAAAGTGATTGTACAAAGAGCTGGAGATGTAATCCCCCAAGTGGTGGGAGTAGTTGAAAGAAAAATCAATCTTCCGAAATTTGAATTCCCTAAGTATTGTCCTGACTGTAATTCAGATGTAGTAAAACTAGATAAAGATGCTATTTCAAGATGTATAAATATTAAGTGTCCTACTCAATTTGAAAGACTTTTACAACACTATGCTTCAAAAACAGCAATGAATATAGAAACTTTAGGTGAGAGTTTGTCACAAACTTTATCTAGGTCAGGATTAATTAAAAATTTGTCAGATATATATCTTCTTGATCAAAAAGTTCAAGAATTACTTGCATTGGAAAATATGGGATCAAAAAAGATTGATAATTTATTTAAATCTATAGAGGAATCAAAAAATAGAGATTTTTTTAGATTAATATTCGCTTTAGGCATACCAAATATCGGTATTGAAACAGCAAAATGGGTAGCGAACAAATTTAATAATTTTTCTGAAATCACATCTGCTCCTCTAGAAGAATTTACAAACATTAAAGGTATCGGAGAAATAACAGGAACTATTATTTTTCGATGGTTTAGAGTCGAAGAAAATCTAAAGTTAATTAATAATCTACAATCTTTAGGTATAAATTCTGAAAATAATTTAAAAAATGAAAAGTCATTTGAATTAGAAAATCTTACATTTGTAATTACAGGTCGCTTAAATAATATTACTAGAATAAAAGCTAAAAATATTATAGAAAAATTTGGTGGGCAAACATCAAATTCTGTTAGTAAAAATACTAATTTTCTTGTGTCAGGGAAGGATCCTGGATCAAAATTAACTATAGCTAGGACTTTAAATATACCTATCCTATCTGAACAAGAATTTCTTCAATTTCTCGATGATCACCATATAAAAGAGTGAAATTTTGAACACTTCATTAATAGATTACATGATAATAGGTCTAGGTAATCCAGGAAATACATACGATGATACTCGCCATAATATTGGATGGACATGCACTGAAAAAATCATAGCTAAATATGGAACTAAAAAATATAAAAATAAATTAGCTTTTTATTCAGAAGCTGAAATATCTGGAAAAAAAATATTACTAGTAATACCACTCACCTATATTAATAGGTCTGGTTACGCAGTGGATTTACTTAAATCTGAATTCTCAATTCAAACAAAAAACATAATTGTTATTACTGATGATATAAGATTAAGAGTCGGTAGAATTAAAATAAAATCATCTGGAGGTGACGGAGGACATAATGGAATAAAATCTATAATTTCCGCCTTAGGATCACAAAAATTTATGAGAATACGAATAGGAGTAGGTGAACCAAAAAATCAAAAAGAACACGTAAATTATGTACTATCAAAAATCCCAAAAGAAGAAAAAATTATCCTAAATGAAAGTATTGAAGATTCTATTAAAGCTATTGAATTACTATTAGAATCAGGTATAGAAAAATCTATGAATAAATATAACGGTAAATAAGTTTATTTTTTAGGAATCTTATCCCAGCCAGTATATTTTACTAAAACACTTGGTATAGATATAGATCCATCTTCTTCTAACCCATTTTCAAGAATAGAAATTATTATCCTAGGCAACGCTAAACCTGAGCCATTCAATGTAAAAGGAAATTCAGTACCAGAGCCTTTATCAGGTCTATATCTAGTGTTATTTCTTCGTGATTGAAATTCTTTACACGTAGATATTGAACTAACTTCAAGCCATTCTTTTGAACCAGGTGCCCATACCTCAATATCATATGTTTCAGCAGATTGGAATCCTAGATCTCCTGTACAAAGCTTAATTATCCTATATGTAAGCCCTAATTCTTTACATAAATAAGTTGCCTCTTCCAGCATTTCTTCCAAAGCTATCTTATCTTTATCTTTTTCTACAAACCTAAACATCTCTACCTTTTCAAATTGGTGCACCCTTTTAATACCTCTAACATCTCTTCCTGCTGCGGTATGTTCTTTTCTAAAGCTTGGTGTTCTAGCAACATACTTCAACGGCAACATAAATGGAGAAATAATTTCATTTCTATGAAGAGAATTAAGGGCAACTTCTGCCGTGGGGATTAACCATAAATCAGTTTCATGATCATGATATAAATTATCTTCAAATTTTGGTAAATTACCTGATCCAATCATAGTTTCACGTTTGACTAAATATGGTGGATCTATCTCAATATATCCATGCCTATCAACATGTGTATCAAGCATCCAAGAACTAATAGATCTCTGTAATTTTGCTCCATAACCCTTTAAAACATAAAATCTAGATCCAGACATACCTGCAGCTGCAGGTAAGTCTATTATTCCTAAATCTGAACCTATTTCCCAATGAGGCTTAGAATGTTTATAGATTTGTGCTTCACCAAATCTTTTAACTTCTATATTTTGTGAATCATCATTTCCATAAGGAACATCATCTGAGGGAATATTAGGTATTGTCAATAAATAATTATTAATATTTTCTTGAATTTCATTTAATGAATTATCTAAAATTTTAATCTTCTCTCCTATATTACGCATCTCAACTATTTCTTCTTGGAATGGTTTCCTTTTTTCATCTCCAATTTTTTTACTAACATAATTTCTGTGTTGTTTATAATTGTCAGATTTTGTTATTAGTTCTTTTCTATCTTTACTAAAAGAACTGATTAGATCTAAATCTAGATTAAAATTCTTTCTTAATAATAATTTTTTATACCGGTCTGGATATGAATTTAGTTGTTCTAATGAAATCATTTATCAATTTCTCAACTGAGGAAAAAGTAATACTTCTCTAATTGATTCTTCTCCACAAATTAACATAACTAAACGATCAATTCCTATCCCTAAACCTCCTGTTGGAGGCATCCCATGTTCTATTGAAATTAAAAAATCTTCGTCAAGTCTATCTGCTTCATCATCTCCAAATTCAATTCTATTTTTTTCCTGATCCTCAAATCTTTTTCTCTGGTCAATAGGATCATTTAATTCTGTAAAAGCATTCGCTAATTCTGAACCTAGTACAAAGGCTTCAAATCTTTCAACAATACCATCTTCACCTTTTTTTCTTTTTGCTAATGGCGACATCTCAACTGGGTAATCTATTAAAAAACTTGGTTGAATTAGACTTCCTTCAATTTTTTCAGAGATAACTTTATCTAATAATCTCGCCCAACTAGCTTTAGGTTCTACATGAATATTCATATCTACCATCTTAGATTTTATAAAATTCAAATCTCTATTCTCAAAAAAATCAGTACCTGTATTTTTTATTAAAATTTCCCTCAAATTTAGTCTAGGCCATGGAGGAGTTAAATTTATTTCAGGTCTCACTCCTTCTATTTCAGGAAGAATATAAGAACCAGTAATTTGTTTAGCTACATAAGAAACTAATTCTTCAACCATTTCCATAACTTCGTTATAACCTACAAAAGATTCATAACTTTCCATTGTTGTAAACTCTGGATTATGATAATGATCGATACCTTCATTTCTAAATAACCTCCCAATTTCAAAAACTTTTTCTATTCCTCCTACTATTAATTTTTTTAAATAAAGTTCGGTAGCAATTCTCAAGTATAAATTCCTATCCAAAGAATTATGAAAAGTCTGAAATGGTCTTGCTTGGGCCCCTGCCGCTACAGGAACTAATATTGGAGTTTCTACCTCAATAAAACCTCTTTTACTCATAAATTCTCTGATAGATTTAATAATTTCGGGCCTGATGATAGCATTAGAATAAGCTTTTTGATTAGAAATTAAATCAAGATATCTTTGCCTATACCTCATTTCTATATCCTTAAGACCAGACCATTTATCAGGAAGGGGCCTGATAGATTTTGTCAATAAAATCAAATCTTTTAATTGAACACTAATTTCTCCTCTACGAGTCCTTCCAATCGGACCTGTAACACCTACAATATCGCCTATATCTAAATACTGAAATATTTCATATTTTTCACCAAGGTTATTCTCTCTTCCAAAACATTGAATCTTCCCACTTTTATCTTGTATATCAAAAAATGTAGCTTTACCCATAATTCTTAATGACATTACCCTACCTGATAAAACAAAATTTTCAGTTTCGACATTAATACTAGAAGATTCATCTTCTAATTTAGTATAAGTATTCTTAGCCTCAGAAATTATATTTTCACGCCTAAACCCAGAAGGATACGGATCTACACCTTTAGATCGTAAAATTTCAATTTTTTTGATACGATCATTAATAATTCGATTAGATCCAGATATTTCAGTTTTTTTTATATTTTCTTCCATAATTAAAAATTATTACGACATTGATTAAGGTCATAATTTATACTAACAATTATTATCATTTAACGCATATTTCGAAAGTAATAAAAAAAATAATATGTCAAAAGAATTAAGACCAACAAGTTCAAAAGTATTATCTGCTATTTTCTCGATAATTGGGCAAAATGGTTTAATCGATAAAAAAATTATTGATATGTTTGCTGGAACTGGAAATTTTGGTATCTCTAGTATTAAAAGAGGTGCTTCAGAGGTTTCTTTTTTAGAAATCAATTACAAAAGATGTAGTGAAATATCAAAAAAATTACAAAAATTACAAGATAATGGGAAATTTCACGTAATAAGAGGGGATATCCCTAAGACAATTCCAAAAATTACTCATCAAGCAGATTTTATATTCATTGATCCACCATACTCTCATATTTTGTTCGAAAAAATAATGAAGAGTTTACTGGAAAATAATATACTAATCTCAACAAGTATAATTATTATTGAACATTCTAATAAAATTACTTTACCAGATAATTACCCTGGCTTAATCCTTAGGAGTAGAAAAAGATATGGGGATTCAGCATTAACACTTTTTCAGAGTGATGAAAAATATATATCATGAATGCAATTTATCCTGGAACATTTGACCCTGTTACTAATGGTCATATAGATATAGCTCAAAGAGCTGCAAAAATGTTTTCTAACTTAACCATAGCGGTAATTAAAAATCCTAACAAAAGCACTTTATTTAATTCACAAGAAAGAGTTAAAATGATAGTTGAATCAACGAAGCACATAAAAAATATAAATGTTGTTGAATATTCAGGATTAACAGTTAAATTTGCAAAAGAAAACAATTCTGAAATTATTGTTAGAGGCTTAAGAATCACAAGTGATTACGAGTATGAAAGTGAGATGGCTTTAGTTAATAGAGGTATGGAAGAATCAATTGAAACAATATGTTTATTTAGCTCATTGGAAAATCAAATTTTAAGTTCTTCAAGGGTCAAAGAAATAGCATCTTTAGGAGCAGATATAACTAAACTTGTACCAAATAATGTATCAAGACCTTTGTTATCAAAATTAAAAAATAAACTATAATCTAAAATATAAAAAAAAATAGAAAGGTGTATTTTATGTCTCTTCAAGAAAAAATTGAAGAAATTAAAGAAATAATATCAGGAAAAAATTTACCTGGAACTTCTAGAGGTTTAGTTAACACGGGTAAAATTTCTCAGTTATTAGATGAGCTAGTAACAATATTACCTAATGAAATTAAAGAAGCGGAAATAATAGTTCGTCAAAAAGAAGCGATCATTGTTCAAGCTGAAGAAGAATCAAAAAAAATCAGATCTTATGCAGATGAAGAAGGATCTAATATTGTTAAAACCGCTGAAGCAGAAAAAAATAAAATATTAGATAGTGCGAAATCAGAATCTGCAAAACTAATAAGTGAAGAACAAGTCGTTAATGATGCGAATTCAGAATCTAAAAAAATTATTTCAAATACTCAACAAGAAGCAGAGAAAATTTTATCTGAAGCTAAATCTAAAGCAGAAATTTTAACTAATGATGCTGAAGAAAAGATTAACTCTATGCTCACAAAAACTGAAGAAGAAGTAGAACTAAGAAGAGTAGGAGCTGATAATTATGCAAGAGAAGTTCTTTTCGCTCTAGAAGAAAAAGTAGCTGATACTTTAAGTCAGATTCGAGGTGGTATAGATATGCTAGATAAAAATGATCCGAGTGTTACTAATAAGCAATAACTTTTGGTTAGGTAAATCATCAAGAAAAAAACTATACTAATTATAGATGGCCATGCTATGGTTTTTAGAGCATGGTTTGCCATACCCGAAAGATTAACAACTTCTACCGGAAAAGATACACGAGGGGCTTATGGATTCTTAACTACCTTTTTAAGAGTTATTCGCGAACATTCTCCTTCACATATTGCAGTAACATTCGATACAAAAGCACCAACTTTTAGAGATGAAATGTTCCCTGAATATAAAGCACATAGACCACCTGTTGAGCCAGAATTACATGAACAAATTCCAATTGTTAAAGATATTATGAAAGCTTTTAATGTCCCAATATACGAATTAGATGGATACGAGGCTGACGATTTAGTTGGGACACTAAGTAAACAAGCTTACGATAAATATAAAATGGATTCCATTATTCTTACTGGTGATGCTGATCAACTTCAATTAGTCGACAATAATACAAAAGTATTAATGTATACAGGATTTAATTCGAAAATTTATGGAATAGATGATGTGGTAGAAAGATATGATGGTTTAGGTCCCGAATATGTTGCTGAAATTAAAGCTTTAGAAGGAGATCCTTCAGATAATATTCCAGGAGTAGCAGGAATAGGGAAAAAAACAGCAAGAACTTTACTGAATAAATTAGGACATTTCGAATCTTTATTTAATAATATTCAAAAAATTCATGAAATAGAATCCTTAAGAGGGAAGGAAAGAATATATCAAATAATTAAAAACAATAAAACAATAGCTTATGAAGGTTTAAAATTAACTACCATTATTAGAAATGCCCCGATTTTGTTAGATAATAAAAAATCAGAATTTGGTTCATATGATAAAGATGAATTGCTTGAATTACTATCCAAATTAGAATTTAAGAGTTTAAGTAACCAAATCATTAGAAATCAAAATACATTAAATAATAATATAAAGACCCTTGAACAAAAAAATGTTGGTGTAAATATCCCTTTAGATAATGAAAAAGAATTAAAAGACAAAAAATATATAACAATTAAAGATTTAGATTCTTTGAATAATATGATAAGAGAAATTGAAATTTCAGGAGAGTTTTCATTTGATACTGAAACTTCAGGATTAAATATGATTTCATCGTCATTGGTAGGGATTTCTTTTTCTTGTTCAGAAAACAAAGCATGGTATGTCCCTCTGGGACATCGAGAAGGTTCTCAGTTATCTATTTCAAATATATTAGAGATATTAAAAAAACTTTTTACTAATGAAAAGTTGTCCTCCTGTGCACATAATGCTAATTTTGATCTAACTATTTTAAGTATGGCCGGCATAGAAGTTACAAATCTAAAATTTGATACGATGATAGCTGCTTTTCTTTGCGGTGTAAGGCCAGTTGGATTAAAGAGTCTTGTCCAAAAATATTTTAATGTAAATATGACACCAATAGAAGAATTAATAGGTAAAGGTAAAAATCAAATCACTATGGTAGATGTACCAATAGAAAAATCAAGCCCATATGCTTGTGCAGATGCTGATTACACTCTTCAACTAAAAAAGAAATTTATAAAATTACTTCCTATACATAATTCAAAATTTACTCACGATGAAATCGAAGTCCCTCTAATATCTAGTCTAGTAGACATGCAAAAAAATGGAATTCTACTAAATACTTCTGTTTTAGATAAAATGTCAGAATCACTGTCTAAAGAAATAACATCAATCGAAACGAATTTAAAAAATATTATGAAAATAAATGATATAAATTTAAATTCAAATCAACAAATTGCTTCAATACTAATAGAAAAATTCGATGTACCAAAAACTAGAAAAACTAAAACTGGATATTCAATGGATTCAAGTGCTCTAGAAAATATTATCGCCTCGGAGGGACTTAATAAAGATGTATACGATATTGCAGAAGGATTAATTAAATACCGGGAATTAACTAAATTAAAATCTACATATGTTGACTCCTTACCAAAACAAATAAATTCAGTAACAAGAAAGGTTCATTCTAATTTTAATCAGATAGGATCATCAACTGGTAGATTGTCAAGTAATAATCCAAACATACAAAATATACCTATAAGAACAGAACTAGGAAGAAAAGTAAGAAAAGCTTTTACGACGAATAATAAAGATGGTTGGTTATTATTAGCTGCTGATTATTCTCAAATTGAATTGAGAATATTAGCAGAATTATCTAGAGAAAAATCATTAATATCGGCATTCATTAATAATGAAGATATTCACTCATCGACAGCTAGGATGATGTATGAAGTAAATGACGTAAGCAGTGATCAAAGAAGAATAGCTAAAATTTTAAATTTTGGAGTAATTTATGGACTTGGTCCTTTAGGAATTTCTCGACAAACAAATTTATCTAGAGAACAAGGAAAAAAGTTTATTGAATTATATTTTGGAAAATATCCAGGAATTAAAGCTTACATTGAAAAACAAAAAGAAAAAGTTCATAACAATGGTTACGCAGAAACCATTACAGGTAGAAGAAGATATTTACCTGAAATTAATTCAAATAACCCAAGAATAAGGGCTGGCGCAGAAAGAGTAGCAATAAATATGCCTATCCAAGGTACAGCAGCGGATTTAATTAAAATTGCAATGATAAATATTTCTAAAGAATTAAAAATTCAACAAATGAAATCTCTACTAGTAGCTCAGGTACATGATGAGCTGATATTTGATGTGGCTCCGGGGGAATTAATGGAAATACAATCAATAGTAGTAAAACTTATGAAATCTGCTATGAATCTAAAAATCCCTTTGGAAGTTGAAATTAAATCTGGTTCAACATGGGGAGATATGGAGTAATTTGAAATTTATTTAGTAAAATTTAACTTTACATTTACTTAGGAGGGGTGGCAGAGCGGTTTAATGCACTGGTCTTGAAAACCAGAGTCTCTGAAAAGTGACCGCAGGTTCGAATCCTGTCCCCTCCGCCATTAAGTTCACTAATTATAAATTTCACAGATCTTCTGCCCAACAATTTCACCTGCAAATTTATGACCATTCTCATTCCAATGTCCTGCACCTAAATTATCCCCAAATCCGTGAAATTTTGTGACACCAATTTTTTTACTCCAATTGTAATTAGACATATATCTAGAAATAGAAATTATTGGTATATTATTATCTTTCCCAAAATTCTCTAATCTATCTTCAGGATAAAATATATTAGATCTCTTATTATTTTCTCTTAAACTATAATCTGGACCATCTAATACATAATCCTTTTCATAATCTACAATTTCTCCTCTTGAAACTATCAGGGTTAATAACTGAGAATTATGATTATTTAAATCTTTAGATGTTTTCAACAAAATTGATTCAAATAATTCCCATGCTTTAATAACAAAAATAGAATCTAAATTATTTCCCCAAGTGGCACCATAAATTAATTCTGTTTTTTTATCATAATCACTAATTGATTTTTCATCCGAATATGTATTCTGAATCATACTCTCATTTGAAGCAAATAATTTAACTAAAGGTTCTCTAATAAATTGTACAATCATTAGATTATCTCTAAAAAATCTATATATTTGCTTTTTAATATCATTATCTATCTCAGGTAATCTAATTAAAACTAGTTCTTCGTTTTTTAATTCAAAATATGGCTTATATGGATTTAGTTCTAAATCATATATATTATTTTTTAAATCATTCCCAGGGAAAAAAGCTAGTACAACATAATCAGGTTCATAAAGAATGATTTCATTCATAATGGTTAAATACATTTGAGAAGTTCCCCAACCAGATGCACCAAAAGATAAAACCTCAAAAGTATGATCATCTGATATTACACTACAATTATCTATCAGCCATGACTCCATAATTGAACCTATTGCAACGGATTTATCAACTTGCAAAGCCTCTATAAATGAATCCCCGACAATAGCTACACGAATTGTATTATCATTTTTTTTATATGTTCTTTCATAATCATTCCAACCTTTAGAATTTATCTTAACTTTAGAAAAACCTTCTCTATTCCATATTCCGCTAGAATTAGGAATATTTTTATGCCCTATTACGGGAAATGATTTTTGGTAAATACCATATGTAGGTAAATATTCATTTGGAAAAAAATTTAAAGATAATCTAATAAGAACTTCTAAAAACAAAAAAGATAAAAATAATCCAAATAAAATCAACACTAATTTCTTAGAATAATTTAATAACATATCCAAATAATAATTAAAATAATGTGTATATAAAAGGACCTATTCCAGTTGAACTTCCAACAACAATAATTATGCCAAATAGTAGCATAACTGCAACGGTAGGTATAGCCCACCACAATTTTTGTTTCCAAAGATATTTTATTAAGTCACCAGCTATACTAAGCTTAAATAATAAATTTTTCATACTAAAATATACCAACTATGTCTTATCAATTACAAATCTTCCTATAACTAAAGTATCAATACCACTATTTAAAAATGTATTAATTGCATCTTGAGGAGATGTAACAATAGGTTCTCCTCTTACATTAAATGATGTGTTTAATAACATAGGTACGCCAGTTATATTATAAAAACTTTTTATTAAATTAAAATACATTGAATTAGTATCTTCATAAACTGTTTGAACACGAGCTGTACCTAAATGATTTACTGCAGAAATTGTATCTGAATATTTTTCTTTAACACTAACCACCGATAACATAAATCTTTCTAGCATTCTGGAAGAATCAGGAATGTTGAAATAATCATCAGCTTTATCTTCTAACACTGACGGAGCAAAAGGTCTAAATGGTTCTCTAAATTTAATTTTTATATTTACTATATCTTTCATTTCAGAGTTCCGAGGATCTGCCAATATACTTCTATTACCTAACGCTCTCGGACCCCATTCGAATCGACCTTGAAACCATCCTATAACTTTTTGATCTACTAATTTTTTAGAAATTTCATTAACTAAGTCTTCTTCAGAATAAATTTTATATTTTAATTTATTCCTATCTAATGTAGACTTAATTATCTCATCCGAATATTCTTCTCCCCAATATGCATGCTTCATAACAAATCTTTTAGCCGAAGATTCAGAATTATATAAATATAGTGCAGCACCTAACGCCCCACCACTATCTCCAGCTGCAGGCTGTATAAAAACATCATTAAAACCTGTTTGTTCTAATATTTTCCCATTTATAACAGAATTCAATGCTACCCCTCCAGCTAAACATAGATTTTTTGAATTACTTTCTTTTTGTACTTGTTTCAATAAATTAATTACTAATTCTTCTGTAACAAGCTGTATACTTGCAGCAATATCTGCATAATACTGATTAGAAGTAATCCTTTGTTTCATATCAGTAGGAAGATCACCAAAATATGAAGGATAACCAGTGTTTTCTGTGAAAAAAGGTAACTCAGGTTCCCTAGGATTACCAAATAATTTTTCAAATTTCTTAGTATACGATTTGTCAGTACTATTATGAAAAGAAAAATATTTATTATCTAACCATACCGATCCATCATTAAATTGATGCACAACCTCTCTTACTTTGTCTGCAAATATAGGATTCCCAAATGGAGCCATACCCATTACTTTATATTCACCTTCATTTACTTCAAATCCTAAAAATGCAGTAAATGCTGAATATAACAATCCTATGGAATGGGGAAATCTAATTTCTTTTTCAATATTAATTAAGTTATTAGTAGCAGAACCAACTGTCGTAGTTGCCCATTCCCCCACCCCATCAAACGTAACAATTGCAGAATCTTGAAAAGGAGAAGAAAAATAAGCAGAGGAAGCATGTGATAAATGATGGTCAGAAAAATATATTTTTTTATCATCAATATCTAGAAATTCTTTTATCTGTGATTTAATCCAAATTTTGTCGAATAACCAAGTTCTCATACTCTGATTAAACAATTTTGTAGTTCGAGGAAAACTAGCTGCTGAAGTTTGTAAAATCCTTTCAAATTTCAAAAATGGTTTCTCAAAAAAAACTACAGCATCGATATCATTAGAATTTAAATTTGCTTTAGCTAAACAAAAATTTATAGCATTTGTAGGAAAATTAAAATCATGTTTGACTCTAGAAAATCTTTCTTCTTCTGCAGCAGATATTAAGATACCTTCATCAATTAAAACAGCCGCAGCATCATGAAAAAAACAAGAAATTCCTAATATTTTCATTTTATTGCTGTCTTAAATATTCACTAATGTTAGTAATCTTTTTCCGCTTAACCCAATTACTTTTTGGTTTATTTTTAATTTTTAATGGATCTTTTAACATTGTAAAAAATAATGAAAATGGCATAAGTAATATAAAATAAACTATCCAAAGTATCAACATCATTTGAAAATTGCCCAAAATTGTAGCAAATTTTAACCATTTATCCCAAATATTTTTTCTGTTCATTTTTATGCTTTTTTTACTAAGAATTTTTATTAATTGTAAAGTATATTAAGTAATTGTGGAATAATTTTTACTTAATATAAAATGAATTTTCTTTTATATAATTCAAAGGAAATAAAATGAAAGCTGCACAATTATTTGCTCCAAGCAAATTCAGATTTATAGATGCAGAAGAACCAAAATTAATTGATGGTGAATCCAAAATTAAAATCCTTTCTACATCTGTTTGTGGGAGCGATATTCACTCTCAATTCAGAGGAGATTTCAAAGAGGAAGAATATCCAAGACCACCAGGTATGCCATGTCATGAAATAGTTGGAAAAATAGTCGAAAGTAAAAATTCTTTAATAAAAAAAGGACAAAGAGTGATTGTGATTCCTGGAAGAGATAATTATGGTGGATTAACTGAATATATAAAACAAACACCTGAACGAATAATACCGATACCTGACTGGGGATCATCTGATGAATGGGTAATGTGTCAACATACTGGTACCGTTCTATTCTCAGCAAAAAAATGGGGTAATCCAGCTGGTAAAACGATTGCCATATTAGGGCAAGGCGGAATAGGTTTATCTTTCACTATGATTGCTGAAAAACAAGGTGCAGAAAATATTATCGGAATAGATTTATTAGATTATAGATTAAAAAAAGCTATAGAATTAGGTGCTACTCATACAATAAATCCATCAAACGAAAATCTACATGAAAATATAAATGAAATAACAAAAGGTATCGGAGTAGATATAGTAGTAGACGCAACTGGTGACCCATCTGCATTTGAAACATCTATTAAATTAATAAAACGCTATGGATTAATTATCAGTTTTAGCCTAACAGGATCAGACTCAAAAAGATCATCATTTATACATACTGATTTCATGAGAAAAGCAGCGAAAATTATTCCTACGCAAATGTCTAGAACTTCAGAACCGACTAAGGAAATAAGAGAAATAGTTAAATTAAAAGAAAGAGGTTGGATAGACCCAGGAAAATTAAAATCCCATAACTTTGATTTTATTGACGTACAAAAAGCATATGACACATATGCTGATTATCAAAATAATGTAATAAAATTAGCAATAAATATTTCAAACGATTAAATTTTTTGTATACATATCTCTAACTTAAATGAGCTAAAATTAACATAGTAAAAATGAATAAAATAATAGAAGGTGAAAAGGTGAATTCTAATTGAACTTACATGAATATCAATCTAAAGAATTATTTTCACATTACAACATACCAATACCTGTAGGATTTTTAGCTACAACAATAGAACAAGTAAAAAACTATGTAGATAAATTAAATAATAATGCAGTCATAAAAGCACAAATTCATAGTGGTGGAAGAGGAAAAGCAGGAGGAGTAAAATTAGTATCCTCTATTGATGAATCTGAATCCTTTACAAAAAGTATTTTAGGAAAATTTTTAATTACTCCACAAACTGGATCCAAAGGAATCAAGGTAAATAAATTATTAGTCGAAGAAGCTACAAGTATAGATAGGGAAATTTACTTTTCTATAGTAATAGACAATAATGATTATGCTCCTATGATTATTTGTAGTACTGAAGGTGGTATGGACATTGAAGAAGTGTCTAGGACTATGCCAGAAAAAATTATAAAAACTGTATGCTCTCCAATTTTAGGTGTTTCTAATTATAAAATCAGAAAAATTTGTGAAGAACTTAATATCCCAAAAAGTCTAATTCCTAATTTTACAGAAATTGTAAATTCTCTTTATAAATTATTTATTGAAAAAGATTGTATTCTTGTTGAAATAAATCCTTTGGTAATAACGAAAGAGCAAAAAGTCATTGCACTAGATGCCAAAATCAATATAGATGATGATGCTCTTTTTAGACAAAAATCACTAAAAGATATAGAAGATAAATCTCAACTTGAAAAATTAGAAATTGAAGCAAATAGAAATGATTTATCATATGTTAAGTTAGAAGGAGGCAGGGTTGGATGCATGGTTAATGGAGCAGGATTAGCTATGGCAACGATGGACATAACAAAATGGGCTGGTGCTCAACCAGCTAACTTTTTGGATATTGGAGGTTCAGCTACAGTAGAAAAAATAGAATCTGCGTTTAAAATAATTGTTAGTGATAAAGATGTAGAAGTAATATTAGTAAACCTTTTCGCAGGTATTGCAAGATCTGATGTTGTTGCAAATGGAATAATAAATGCAGCAAAAGAAACCGAATCAAAGATTCCACTAGTAATTTCTATGAGAGGAACAAATAGTGAAGAAGGATTGAAATTATTAAATAATTCAAATTTAGATATAACAACTGCAACTGATTTAGAAAATGCTGCCAATATACTCAAACAAAAACTTTCTCAAGGAGATATTTAGTTTTAAATGTCGATATTAGTTGATAAAAATACAAAATTATTAATACAAGGTGTAGGTAGAGACGGAAGCTTCCAAGCCTTAAGAATGATGGAATATGGAACTAACATTGTATCTGCAGTACATCCTGGAAGAGAAGGAAGTAAATTTGAAAATAAGATTCCATATTTTTCGTCTGTCTCTAAGGCAATTAATGAAACAGGTGCCAATACTGGAATAATTTTTGTACCTGCTCCATTTGCAAAAGATGCAATAATTGAACAAATTGACTCTAATTTAGAATTAGTAGTTTGTATTACTGAAGGTGTACCAATTCACGATATGATAGAAATAAAAAATTATCTTCAAACAAAAACTACAAGATTGTTAGGTCCAAATTGCCCTGGAATTATTACACCAAAATCCAAAACAAAAGTAGGTATAATACCAGGTAACATAGTCTCCCCAGGTAATATTGGAGTAGTTTCTAGATCAGGAACTTTAACCTATGAAGCAATTTCGCAGTTAGCTCAATACGGTTATGGACAATCCACATGCATTGGTATTGGTGGTGATCCAATAAATGGAACATCTTTTGTAGATGCATTAAAATTATTTCAAGAGGATGAAGAAACTGAAGCAGTTGTGTTAATTGGAGAAATTGGAGGAAATAAGGAACAAGAAGCGGCTACATTTATACAAAATTATATGTCCAAACCAGTAATAGCTAATATTGCTGGACAAACCGCCCCAGAAGGTAAAAGAATGGGCCATGCAGGTGCAATAGTAACAGGAGAATCAGGTTTAGCTTCAGCAAAAAATATTTCATTAAAAAATGCTGGTGCACATGTCGTTGAATCCTCTGCATATATAGGTAAAAAAGTTAAAGAAGTTTTATCATAAAATTTCAAAAATTAATTAGAGATTACTTAATTGCTCGAAAAAACATTTATTGGCCAAAAATCAAAAATTAATTTTTCTGAAGGTCCAGATAATGGACCTACTGTTATTTTACTTCATGCATTAGGGGCATCATGGAAAAGCTGGAATTCGATTATAAACTTTTTTATAAATAAATATCATTTAATCGCTATTGACCTAAGAGGACATGGAAATTCAGATCATATAAAAGAAAATTATAGTTGGGAAAATTATTCTTCAGATATATATGATTTCATTAATTACAATTCTTATAAAAATATACATATAATAGGCCATTCTTTAGGCGGTATAGTCGGTGCAATCACTTCAATAAATCATAAATCAATAAAAACTTTATGTATGGAAGATCCCCCAATATTTTTTGGTGGTAATAATAAATCAAAAAACTTGCTTTCCCTTTTTGAAAAACAAATGTTACTTTCAAAAAAAAACATGACTATAGAAAAAACTGCTAATGAAATAATTAAATTTTCAAAAAATATAAAAAAAGATGTTGCTATAACAAGAGCAAAAAATATTCTTTCCGCAGATTATAGGATTTGGGAGACAATTTTACTAAACAAAAATCGAGGGCATTATTCATCTGATATTCTAATAAAAAATATAAATATTCCAACATTAATATTAAGAGCAAATCCAAAAAAAAATGGTGTCATTACTGAAATACAACAAAAAAAACTTACTGAAAATAAAAATATAGAAATTGACTACTGGGAAGATTCAGGACATAACATGCACTCTACTTTCCCTAAAAGATTTTCTGTAAAATATTCTATTTTTTTAAATAATTATATAAACAATATATAAAATTACAGCTCCCAAAATCCCAGCAGCTATATCGTCTACCATAATTCCAAATCCATAAGGTAATTGTTCAAGTTTTTTTATGCCAAAAGGCTTATAAATATCTAATAATCTAAACATAAAAAAACCAGAAACAACCCAAAACCACTCTACTGGTAAAAAAAATATCGTTATCCACTGGCCAGCCCATTCATCAATAACACAATACTCCGGATCTGGATTAGTATTATTGTAAATCTTACTACATGACCAAAAACCTATAATTAATAAAATTATAAATATGGCACCTAAAATAATTATTGATTCAATATAAAAATTAATAATTAAAAAAACAATAATAGAAATTAATGAACCAAATGTTCCTGATCCAGGAAAAGGCCAATAACCCGTTAAAAATCCTGAAGCAAAAAATTTATATATATTTATTAGAGCCAATCAGCTGCCCATTCTAAACTTTTTTTCGAGTGTCCTTTGGGATAATATTCACATCCCACCCAATTTTTATACTCAATTTGATCAAGATATTGCATTAAAAAACTATAATTTATTTCACCTGTCCCTGGCTGATGTCTTCCAGGATGATCAGCAATTTGTATATGCCCAATAATATCTAAGTTGTTTTTTACAGTTCGAGCCAAATCACCTTCCATTATCTGCATATGATAAAAATCATAAAGTAAAAATAAATTTTTATGCCCAATCAAACTAATTATTTCAATTGCTGCTTTACTTGTACTTATAAAAAAACCTGGCTGGTCTAAAGTATTTATTGGTTCTAATAACGCCTTCACACCTACCTTATCAAGCTCATCAGCTGCATAAACAATATTTTCAAGAAGTGTTTCGGTAATTTCATCATTTGAAAAATCTTTAGGTTTTTGACCAATGCCAATATTTACCCCTTCGCATCCTAACCCTTCCGCATACTCCACAGCCATATTAGTACGATTTTTATATAATTCTTTTCTGTCAGGTCTTAAAGAAATATTGTTTATATTAGTTTCAGGGTCAGCTACTGGAGTATTTATAATTATATGTTGTAAATTATTCACATCTAATCTTTGTATAATTTTATCTAAAGAAATGTCATATGGATGTTGGATTTCAACCCCCTTAAAACCTACCTCAGCCGCCATATCATAACGATCTAAAATTTCATATTCATTAAACATAAATTGTATATTTGCTTCAAGTTTAGGCATTATTTCTATAACCTTCTATCCATTTCAAACCTTCAATTGTGGATCCTTTAGGATTGTATTCACAACCAACCCAGCCAACATAAGAAGATTTATCTATAAAATTTAAAACGTTATTAAAATTAATTTCACCTGTTCCTGGCTCATTACGTCCAGGGTTATCAGCTATCTGAAAATGGTATATATCATCCAAATTCTCACCTATTGTATTAATTAGATTCCCTTCCATAATTTGCATATGATAAATATCAAACTGTAATTTTAAATTTTTTGCTCCTACATCTGAAATAATCTCTAGAGCTTGAGAGGTCTTGTTTAGAAAAAAACCTTTTATATCAATTGAATTAATTGGTTCCAAAAGTAATGTTATGTCCGTATTAATTAAACTATCTGTAGCAAATTTCAAATTTTCTACTAATGTTTTTCTACTAATCTCTGCACTTACATCTATGTCTGGGATACCTGCTAAACAGGTAATCCTTTTACAATTTAAAGCTTTTGCATATTCGATCGCAACTTCAACAGAATCTTGAAATTCTCCCACCCTTTTAGGTTGCACAGCTATACCTCTATCACCTGAATTCCAATCTCCAGCTGGTAAATCAAATAATATTTGTTTTAGTTCATTTTTTTCAAGAGCAGATTGTATTTCTTCGACTTGATACTCATAAGGAAATAAATATTCAACTCCTGTGAAATTATATTCCTTTGCTAAATTGAACCTTTCAAAAAAATTCACTTCATTAAACATCATTGACAGATTAGCAGAAAAATTAATCACTAAAACCTCTTTATTACTTATAGGACAAACAATTTAAATATTATAAATTATTCATTAAAAACAACTTAGTTTATACACAAATTGGAGGTGTTATTTTGTGAAATTTTGTATTTTCTTGAAAAATATAAGCAGAACTAAGAAGATCAAAATCCTTAAACGGAGAAGCAATTAATTGCAAACCTACCGGCAAATTATCATTATTAAACCCGCATGGTATTGAAATAGAAGGCATACCTGTTACAGAAATCACATAACACGGCCACATCCAATCTAAGTAAGTTTGTAATTCTACTCCGTCTATTTTAGTGGGATACTCTACGTCAATTGAAAAAGGTGGCACTGAAGTAACAGGTAACGCAAAAAGATCATACTTTTGAAAAAAACTAATCATTTTCTTCCATATATCATTTCGAAATTGTTCCATTTTACCTAAATCAACTGCTCTAAGTTGGATTCCATTTTCTGTATTCCACTTAATTGTGTCTTTAACCAAATCTGGATATTTTTTTATATGATCTTTATGATCAAATGCAAATTTATAAGCCCTAAAAGCATTAAACACCTCATCAGAATCTGATAAATCAGGATAATCTTCATAGACTTCAAATCCCATTTCACTAAAATTTCTTAATGAATCCTTAGTAATACTTAAAATTTCATTATCGATTGGTCGATCTCCAAGGTTACCACCCCATGCAATTTTTAATTTATCTGGTTTTTTCTGTAAAAATTTTTCTAAATCAAACTTAATGTTTTCATAGTAAGAATTAGCAACATATTCATCTTTTCCAGATATAGCTTTCAATTGCAAAACAATATCTTCAACTGTACGTCCCATTGGGCCATCAGTTGATAGTGTGTTCCAGGGTAAATCAGTAAATGATGGAACTACTCCTAATGTAGGTCTAAAACCAACAACATTACACCATGCAGCAGGATTCCTTAGAGAACCACCTAAGTCAGAACCGGTAGCTATAGAAGACATTCCACAAGCCAAAGCTACTGCGGATCCACCACTACTACCTCCACATGATTTTGATAAATCATATGGATTTAATGTTGGACCAAATACATCATTAAAAGTTTGAGATCCTGCTCCAAATTCTGGGGTATTAGATTTTCCTACAATAACAGCACCAGAATTTTTAATCCTTGAAACAATTAAAGAATCTTTTTTAGGTATTCTATTTTTGTAAATTCTTGAACCTTCGGTGGTTAAAATACCTTCCGTCATATGTAAATCTTTTATTGCTACGGGTAATCCTTCTAATATTCCTATGTTTTCTCCACTACAAATTCTCTGATCAGATTTTTCTGCAGAAATTCTAGCTAAGTCTAAAGTCTGTGTAACAATTGCATTAACTTTAGGGTTATATTTTTTTAAATTATCTATATGTAAATCTAATAATTCTTTACAACTAATATCCCGATCTCTAATCATGGATATTTGTTGAACAGCTGAATTAAAACAATTTTCAGAGTTAGTGTTTTGATTCATTTAGAAATTACCTTAAAATTACCACCAAGTTTTACCTTCAATTTCAGATTGTTTAAAGGTGTAATTTTCAGAATATATACCTGTAGATAAATATTTCCATCCTCCATCAGCCAACATCACGACTATATTACACTGGGATTCAGAATTTTTTAATTTTTCTTGAAGCTTTATAGCAGTTGCAAATGTAGCACCAGAAGAAACTCCTACAAAAACACCAGCATCAGTTAATAATTTTCTAGTCCAATAAAAAGCCTCTTCAGCTTCAATTAAAATTCTTGCATCTAGTTTATCTAAATCCAAAATTGGCGGAATATATCCATCTTCAATTGCCCTTAATGCTTGAATTTTATCATCAGGATGGGGAGCAGTTGCTACTATTTTAATTTCAGGATTATACTCCTTAAGGCATCTGCCTACTCCCATTAATGTACCTCCAGTCCCTAAACCGGCAACAAAGATATTAACGTTAGGTAAATCCCTAATAATTTCTGGACCAGTAGTTAAATAGTGAGCTTTCGGATTAGCTTCGTTACCATATTGATATGGCATATAGAAGTTAGGATTATCTTCTGCTATTTCTTTAGCCAATGCTATCGACTCATTAGTACCTTTATCGTGAGCTGAGAAAATTACTTCGGCACCAAATGCTTCAAGAAGTTGTACTCTTTCCGGAGGAACACTTTCTGGCATTACTACCTTAACCTGATAGCCTTTTTGACGACCTATCATTGCTATTCCTAGACCTGTATTACCGGAAGTAGGCTCTAAAATTGTTCCTCCAGACTTTAGTAAACCTTTTTTTTCAGCATCAACAATTAGAGACCTAGCAGCTCTGTCTTTTACAGAACCTGTAGGATTTACTGATTCCAATTTACCATATATCTTAACATTAGATTCTTTAATAAAATTACTTAAATCTATTAAAGGGGTATTCCCAATAGACTGGATAGAATTATCCACTATATTGCTAGCATAATTGGAATATTTTTCTTCAAGTTTAGTCAAAAATCAGTCCTACTAAATTTTATATCTAAGAATCTAAAAAATTCTATATTCCACAAAAAATTTCATAATCGATTAGCTCAGTAACCTCTGGATTATCTCCACAAAGTTTACAATCAGGATTTCTGCGAATTTTAATTTCTCGAAATTCCATAGAAAGAGCATCAATTAATAACATTCTACTTGTTAATGTTTCACCAATTCCCAGGGAAAGTTTAATTGCTTCCAAAGCTTGAATAGAACCTACTAATCCAGGTAGTGCACCAATAACTCCTGCTTCGGCGCAATTTGGAACCTCACCTGGAGGAGGAGGGTCAGGAAACATACATCTATAACAACCATGTCCAGGTATATAAGTAGTTGCTTGTCCATCAAATACTAAAATTGCTCCGTCAACTAAAGGTTTTTTTAGTAGAAAACAAGCATCATTAACTAAATATCTAGTAGCAAAATTATCAGCCCCATTTATCACAATATCATATTGAGATATTATCTCCATAGCATTTTCAGAATTTAAGGGAAGCTCATGTGTTATAACATCTACTTCAGGATTATGGTTCTCTAGAGTTTCTTTAGCTGATTCAACTTTGCGTTTACCTACGTCACTATCAGAATGAAGAATTTGTCTTTGTAAATTACTAACATCTACTACATCAAAATCTATAATACCTATGGTCCCTACTCCAGCTAAAGATAGATATAAGGATACGGGTGATCCTAATCCACCTGCTCCAACAACTAGTACCCGTGAATTGATTAATTTTCTTTGCCCTATGCTACCAACATTAGGCATTATAATATGTCTGCTATATCTTTTGACCTGAAGGGGGGTTAAAGATTTTAATCCATTTTCATTCATAACATTTACCAAAATTATAAAAATTTTACTTACATAATTTTATCTATTTAAACAACATATATCTTCCATATAATCCAATATGTCTAGAAGATAAAGTCAAATTTACAAGTATTTACCACTACTTATCTGACATGATGATTACAATTTTCTACCTTAGAGAATTTAATTTCTACTTATTATGATCTTTATAAAAACGGAATTTTCTACTAAAAATATAGATAAATACATGTTACGATTTAATGTATTGTTTTTTTAGATAACATAATCAAATGGATCAATTAGAAATTACAGCTAATAATAGAACGGCTTTTGGGAAAAAAAACCGTGCACTTAGACGCGAAGGAATAATACCTATACATGTTTATGGTTTAGGACAACCTTCTCTCAACTTACAAGCAGAACTAAAACCTCTAACTAATACACTTGTTTCCGCAGGAAGAACTACACCTGTAACAATCAAAACAGATGAAGGTTCTACTGTAGTACTTATAAGAGATGTGGATCGTCATGCTGTATCTGGAAATATACAACATGTTGATTTTCTTAGAGTAGATGCTGAAAAACCAGTAGATGCACCTGTTCCATTAGTGCTCTTTAATCAAGAAAGTGCCCCAGGAACTGCAGGTGGTGCTGGAGTAGTAACACAAGGAATATATGAGGTTACTGTTAGAGCCAAACCTTTTGATGTTCCTGCTGAGATTCAAGTTGACTGTATAGTTCTTGAATCAATTGAATTATCTATAACTACAAAAGATTTAATATTACCTCCTGGAGTTGAATTAGTTTCTTCTGATACTGAAAGGGTTGCATGGATACAACCACCTAGGGTAGAAGTAGAATCAGTTCAAACCGAAGAATTAGATGAAACACAAGAAAGTGAAGGAGAAGGTGACGCTGAATCTTCTGAGGCAACTCAAGAATCAGATTCTTCAGAACAGGAAAAATAACTAGAAACAACTACTAAAATAGTTGTTGTTTCTAATGGTACGTGTTTGGATAGCGCGTTGTATAAAAAAAATAATAATCAGGAGAGTCGATATGGATTTATCAATCCTATCTGTTTTTCTGATATCTTTGGTTTCGGTAGCTTTAGGAATATTTTTTGGTTTATTTATAAATAAATATATAAATAAAAAAAATATAGAAGAAGCTAAAGAAGCTGCAAACCAATATATTAGAAGATCAGAATCTAGAAGTAAAGAAATATTAATTGAAGCAAAAGAAGAAGCACACAATATAACTTTAAAAACAGAAAAAAAACTTAATAGAATTCAATTGGATTTAGACCGCACTGAAAGCCGTTTAGAAACAAGAGAAAATTCAATTAAGGATTTAGAAGTAAATTTAAAAAATAAAAATATTGAATTGAATAAACTTCTAAAAAAATCAGAAAAGAATCAAGAAGAAATAGATATTTCAAAAAAGGAAATTAAACAAAAACTAGAAAATATTACCGGTTTATCTGCAGAAGAAGCTAGAGTACAACTCTTGGAAGAAGTAGATTCAGATATAACATATGAAATTTCTAAAAAATATAGAGATGCAGAACTAATTGCGCAAAGTGAAATAGATCAGAAATCTAAAATGATTCTTGCCGAAAGTTTGCAACGATATGCATCTGAAGTCGTACAAGAAAATACAGTATCAGCTATAGCTATACCTAACGAAGAAATGAAAGGTAGATTAATAGGTAGGGAGGGAAGAAATATTCGAGCTATAGAAAATATTACAGGAACAGATTTATTAATCGATGAAGCACCAGAAACCGTTTCTATTTCATGTTTTGATCCTGTAAGAAGAAAAGTTGCTATTCAAACTGTCGAAAAATTAATTCAAGATGGCCGTATACATCCTGCAAAAATAGAAGAAATTTACGAAAGATCAAAAAATGAAATAGAAGAAATAGTAAGAAAATCGGGGCAAAATGCAGTTTTCGAAGTGAATGTTAAAGGTTTGCATCCAGAAATAATTAAATTAATGGGTCGACTTCAATTTAGATACAGTTACGGAGAAAATGTTCTTCAACATAGTAAAGAAGTAGGAATGATTGCAGCTATGTTAGCATCTGAGTTAAAGGTAGACGTACAAAATGCAAAAACTGCAGGATTTCTACACGATATTGGTAAAGCTTTAACTCATGAGTTCGAAGGTTCACACGCAATAATAGGTGCTGATGTTGCTAGAAAATATGGTGTGTCAGAAGAAATAGTAACAGCAATTAAAGAACATCATGATACACAAATGTCATCAGTAGAATCTTTTATTGTAGCTGCAGCAGATGCAATTTCTGCTGCTAGACCTGGAGCAAGACATGATACTCTGGAAGCGTACATACAAAGGTTAGAAAAATTAGAAAATGTTGCTAAAGAATTTGATGGAGTCCAAAAAGTCTTTGCCATTCAAGCAGGTAGAGAAGTAAGAGTAATGGTAGATCCTGAAGATGTTGATGATGTCGAAGCGTCATCATTAGCTAGAAATATTGTTAATAGAATTGAAGAAACTCTTTCTTACCCTGGACAAATTAAAGTAATTGTAATTAGAGAATCTAGATCTGAACAAATTGCTTCCTAAGGGATAATTTTATGAAAGTATTAATGATAGGAGATGTTATTGCAAGAGGAGGAAGAAGAACTTTATCAAAATTGTTACCTGGAATTAAAGAAGAATTCTCTATAGATTATGTAATAGCACAAGGAGAAAATTCTGCAGGAGGATTTGGACACACATTAGAAACTACTCATGAAATGATTGAAGCAGGTGTAGATGTAATTACAAGTGGAAATCATGTATGGGATAAAAAGGCTTTTATCGAAGACTTAAGTAAATTTACGGTCCCTGTGATTAGACCTTTAAACTATCCTGAAATTGCTCCAGGTAGAGGCGCTATAGATCTTGGTCCAATAGCAGTTATTAATTTAATAGGGAGAGTATATATGGGAGAGTTTGACTCTCCTTTTACTCAAGTAGATAGATTATTATCCCAAGGTTTTGGTAAAGGTAAACCTGTCTTTATTGATTTTCACGCAGAAACTACTTCCGAAAAAGCTGCTATGGGTTGGTTTCTAGATGGTAAAATTTCTGCGATTGTAGGTACTCATACACATGTACCAACAGCTGACTGCAAAATATTAAATAAAGGAACGGGTTTTGTAAGTGATTTAGGTATGGTGGGAGCAATTGATTCAGTAATTGGCATTAAATCTGAAGATTCATTAAGTAGATTTCTTACTGGAATTCCGACAAGATTTAATCCTGTAAATGAAGGGAGAATGATGTTTTGCTCAGTGCTAATAGAGGTGGATGAAAAAACTCATTTAACCACTTCTATTACAAGAGTCGACAGGGAAACATTTATTTGAGTGATCCTGAAAGTAGATATAATTTATTAGTAAAACCAAAATCACCTAAATGGAAAATAACAAACGATCTCCATTTACACACTTCTATTTCAGATGGAAATATAACACCGAATGATTTAATTATAAAAATCTCTAAAACGGATATAAATTGTATCTCTATCACTGACCATGATATTACTGAAGCTATAGATGAATGCAAAGAAATATCTATAGAAAAAAATATTACCGTTATTCCTGGTGTAGAAATAAGTACTTCTTTTCAAAAAAATGATATCCATATTCTAGGTTATTTCATAGACTATAAAAATATAGAATTACAAAGCTCTCTTGGTACACTGCGTAATAGTAGAAAAAAATCAATACTAAAAACCATTAGTATACTCCAAGATAATGGTTTTGAAATATCAGAAAAAGAAGTAACTGATATTTCAAAAGGTACAATCGGAAGACCACATATTGCACAAATATTAAAATCAAAAGGATATTTTAATAGTACAACTGAAGCGTTTGAAAAAATTCTGACAAATAAAAAAATTGTGAATATTAAAAGAAAAAAAATTGACACATTACATTCAATAAATTTAATTAATCAAGCTGGAGGTATAGCAGTATTAGCGCATCCTAGATCAATAAAAGACTTAGAAAAAGTTATACCTATATTTGTAGAAAATGGTTTAGGTGGAATAGAAGTTTTTTCAGAAAAACATAAAAATGAAACTTTAAATTATTTAAAAAATATTTCTGAAAAGTATAATCTCGTAGCTACAGGAGGATCTGATTACCATGGAAGAAATGAACCTAACGAAATTATGCCTGGAATGAATGGAGCACCACCAGAAACACCACATTTATTATTATCAAAAACATTAGAATTTCATGGTTCTAACATCGGATCAGTACCCAAAGGGTTAAAATAATGGACGAAATTAGAATATTTCTAATATTTTTTATAGCATATATATACGGATCTATTCATCCAACTGCAATAATCACTAAAAAAATTATAGGAGTAGATTTAAATAAAATAGGATCAAAAAAATTAGGACTTAGTAATTTCACTACATTTATGGGAAAGAAATGGAGTTTAATATTACTACCATATGAATTATTGATCAAAGGAACAATCCCTATGATTATATTCCAAAAATATAATTTTGAAATTTCTATAATAATAACTACATCTCTTATTATAATTATTGGTCATTGCTGGTCTATTTTTAATAATTTCAATGGAGGAAGAGGGATACTAACAGGTTCCGGTATGTTACTTATTATCGCACCAAAAATACTGTTTATATCACTACTATTAGTGATTATAGGAAAATATATTTTAAGAATAAAAGATTCTGCAATTTTAATATTATTTGTACTTATATTATTACCTGTTTGGTCGTTAATTTTTCAATCCCAATATGAAATATTATTATTTTCAATTCTCTTCCCATTAGTTACTATATTAAAAAGAGTTTCCTCAAATTCTTTGATAAAAATTAATAAGAAATCTAGTTTTAAAAAAGTTTTAATTAATAGATTTATTTTTGACAGAGATATTAGAAACCGAAATAAATGGAAAAACCAATAGATGAGTTCTGAAATATATGAATATCGTTGTACAAGACATAAAGAAATAGGTACTAATTTACGTTGTGGAAGATGTGGAGATCTTATTTGCCCTAAATGTCTTATACAATCACCAGTTGGATCAAGATGTCCAGAATGTTCAAAAATTGGGCAACCTAATATTCTAAAAGCTTCAAAATTTGAATTATTTAAGGTTCTTATAGCAGGAATATTATTATCTATAATCGGAGGGGTACTATTAGGTATAATTTCCCGTATTCTTTGGGCTACGCCAATAGGATATCAATTTGGTTCGATATTAACTGCAATCACTTTATCTTTATTTGGAGTATTAATTGGTGAAATTATCAGGAGAATTGGCAAATATAAAATTGATCGAAGGATAAAAGTTGTTGCTGGTCTTACAATTTTTGGAATATATATAATCGGATTTATATTTGGAAATTTACTAGGAGTTTATTCTGTACTATTCACTAATATAGTAACATTTATAGGCGTAGCTTTTGGAATTTATATAGCTATGAACCGTATAAGACCTTAAATTCTCCCATAATCATCTTCTAATCTTTCTATATCATCTTCACCTAAATAATCACCAGTTTGAACTTCAATAATTTCTAAAGGTTCAACAACTGAAATATTTTTTATTCTATGGGTGATTGTTCTAGCAACAAAAATATTTTCTCCTCTACCAAGATTTTTTTTATTTTTATCAATTTCTATTTCAGCAACTCCTCTGACTATCACCCATGTTTCATCTCTATGCCTATGCCATTGAAGAGATAGTCTAGAATCGGGATTAATTATTATACGTTTTACTTGGAACCCATTTCCTTTTGTAATAATCTCATAAGTTCCCCATGGTCTTTTTACCTTCTTATCAGAATTTTTACTGATATTTATTTCTATAGGTTCATTCATTATAAATACATTCAATTTATCCCTATAGGGATTTTTTCATAACTAAGGTCTCTATCATTTCTAATTATATTAGTCCAAAAATTTTCAAAAATATCCTCTGCCTCCGATATAGATTTTGCATTAAATAATTTTTTTCTAAAAGGTCTGACCATTCTGTTACTACCTGCGTACCAACATAAATGTTTTTTTGTTTGTAATAATGCTGCACTATCACGAAAATATTCCTTAATTAGACTCATATGTTTTTTTATAATCATATTTTTATAATCATATTTATCATCAAAAGAAAATTTTTCGAAATCTTCATTAAAAACCCAAGGATTCCCTATAGCAGCCCTACCAATCATTACAGAATGACACCCAGTCTGATCTTTCATTCTTTTAGCATCTTCCATACTTAATACATCTCCATTACCAGTAACAGGTATATTTACTGAATCAACAACATTACCTATAACATCCCAAGGAGCATAACCAGTAAATTTTTGAGTCCTTGATCTTGGATGAACGGTTATTGCATCTACACCTTCTGATTCAGCCATTCTAGCAAATTCGGAAGCATTTAAATTTTGGTCATCCCATCCACCTCTAATTTTAATAGTTAATGGAATTTTTATAGCGGATCTAATAGATCTTAATATTTTTGATGTCTTTACAATATCTTTCATCATAGCTGCACCTCTCCCTGTCTTAGTAATTTTACGCATAGGACATCCCATATTTATATCAATAATATCAGCTCCTCTATCTTCTAGAATTATAGCCGCTGGAACCAAAGTTTTATCGGTTGCACCTAATAGTTGTAAAGCAATAGGTTTTTCTTCTGGAAGATAACCTGCAATATCATAATTAGTTCTAACATTTCCTGAAACTAAAGCTGCTGAATCAATTTCTTCACTAGTAATCAGCCCACTGCCACATTCAAGAGCAATTAATCTAAAAGGTATATTAGAAATACTAGCCATTGGAGCAAGGCGTGTTATTTTATTGATTTTAATATCACCAATCTGCATTTATAAATCCAGTAAATTTCATCCAACTTTTAATGATACAGATATATCATAATCAAGTTTTATGATAAATATAATTACATAAATATCTCTACTAGATTATTTTGGGAGCCAAAAAATGAAAATTACGAAAATCACCCCAATAGTTTCTATGCCTATTAAGGGATTACCTTGGCTATTTGTAAAAGTTGATACAGATGAAGGTTATTTTGGTATAGGCGAATGCACTGATTATTATGTTAATGGACATTTAGTAAGAGGTATTAACGCCATTGAATCAATGCTTTTAGGAATGGATGCCACAAACATAGAAAACATTTGGCAAACAATATTCCATAGATACGATGATTTAAACGGAAGAGGATATGTATCACATCTCATCAGTGCAATAGATATAGCACTATGGGATATAAAAGGTAAAGTGTTAAATACACCTATATATAATCTCCTAGGTGGTGCAGTAAGAGATCGCGTACCTCTATATACACATGTACAAGATTTTAATTCTGATGCAGGTGGGTTAGATGCACTTGCAAAAGCTGCACAAATAACCAAAAATTCTGGTTTTGATGCAATAAAAACTGATCCTTTTCCTACCCTATGCCTTACACATAAATCAGGGTTTGAATGTCTTAAAGAAAAGAAAAAAAATGAATCTGTTATAACTACTCCAACATATTGTACAAATGCAACAGAATTTTCAGGAGTATCTGAAGTTGAAAGACTTACACCTAGATCTATAAGAGAATCACTAGAATGGATGGAGGTTTTAAGAAGTACATTAGGAGAAGATTATGAATTAATGGTTGATGCACATGCAAGATTTGATGTTGCTTCTGCCATAAACGCAGGAAAAGCCTTAGAAAAAATAAATTTAGTTTGGTTAGAGGAACCAATTCATGTTGAAAATCATAATGCTCTACAACAAGTAAAGGAAAATACAAATATTCCATTGTGCGTCGGAGAAAGACATTTCACTAGATGGGATTATACAGAAATACTTAACAAAAGACTTGTCGAGTATATTATGCCTGATGTTGCTTGGTGTGGAGGTATTTCTGAATTGAGAAGAATAGCCGCTCAAGCAGAAGTACAGTATATAAGAATAAGTCCTCATGATGCATTAGGACCAATTTCAATTGCAGCAGGATTTCAAGTATGTATGACTACTCCAAATTTATATAGACAAGAATGTTTACACACTTGGTTTAATACATTTGAAAAAATTATTTCTCCTATGTTTGAAATTCAAGATGGTGCAATTTTACCTAATAATTTGCCCGGATTAGGAATTAATTTAATTATGGATGAGGTGAAAAAATTTGAAGTTAATCCAGATACTCAAGAATATCTAAATATAAGTTCGAATGATGAAAATGCTACCAATCAATGGATTCAATGAATTTATATAATAAAAATACCTAATAATCCAATTAATATCATCACTAACATTACACTAAAAATTGTTATTGCCACTCTAGGTCCTAATTTTACAATTTCTCTTAAATCTACGCTTATTCCAATAGCTACCATAGATATAGCCATAATGATCTTACCAAAATCAAATATGCCTTGTCCAAAATTACCATTTATTAATCCAACAGATCGAAAAATAGTTAGAAAAATAAAACCAATCACAAACCAGGGAAAATATTTCTTAATACTAAAAATATTGGATTTTAATTTATTTTCTGTATCTTTCTCTATATTCTCATTATTAGATCTAAAAATAATTCCTAATAAAACAACTAATGGTCCTAGAAGTAAAACTCTAGTTAATTTAACAGTAGTAGCAACTTTGGTAGAAAAATCACTTACAATTGATGATGCAGCTACTACCTGTGAAACTGCGTAAACTGAAATTCCAGCAATTACACCATAATCATAATTATTCATCCCAAAATTTGAAAAAATTAAAGGTAACAAGATAATCTGCAACATTCCCAATATCGCTGAAAAACCTATAACTGCAGCAATTTGAGAAGGTAATGCTCCAATAACTGGAGCTACAGCTACAACAGCTGAATTACCGCAAATTGAATTACCAACACCTATAAGAGTGGAAACTTTTTTGTCTAGTCCTAATAATTTATGGCCAACAAAATATGAAACTAACATTCCAATAGATACAGCAAGTAAAATAATAATTAGTAGAGAAAATCCAGACTCAAAAATTTCGTTAATGGCAATATTAGCTCCCATTAACATTACTGCAAATTCTAACAGGCTTTTACCAGACCAGGTTATTCCTACTCCTAATGAGCCTAGATTTGGTTTTAAAACTCTAAAAAAAATTCCTATTATCAGTGCTGTAATCATAGGATCTAAAATTTTTAAAGCAAAAAAATTATAAATAAAATGTGTAGCTAATCCTATAATCAAACATATCGAAATACCTGAAAAATATTTTTTTAAATCCAGCAATTTAATTCCTGCTTTCTATAAGATTTCTATCAAAATAATTTTATATACTTTTTTATCCTCGCATTAATTTTGTTTTCATACAAAACATCAAAGTTTAGTATTAAGAAATATTAATTTAATTGGAGCAAATAAAATTGAGCGACATAAAAATAACTAGAATAAATCATGTAGCATTACCTATAACTGACAGAAAAAAAACTTTACCTTTCTATAGAGATATATTGGGATTGAAAGTTATCCCATCACAAGTTGAAAGTGAAAATGTAATTTGGACACAATTATCTGATGGTGCAATGGTACATCCTATTGAAACAGATAATCCTTCAGGCGGCGCATCTCATGTCGCATTCCAAGTAGAAGATTTTGAAGATGCAATAAAAAAGCTTGATGAATTAGGTATAAATATTGAAGATGGTCCAGGTGAAAGATTTGATGGACAAAGATTTCTTTTTATAAGAGATCCAGATGGGAATAGAATCGAATTAACAACTAAAAATAATATAAAAAAGAATAATCGCGTTTCAGATAATTGGGGCTATACTTCAGACTAAATTATGTAGATGATTTTATAATTTTATTCGTAATTCTATCTATAACAGAGTTATATGATTCTAAAAATGATCTAATCCCATCTGCTAATAATTCATTGGTAATTTGATTAACAGATAAACCATCTTTTTCTAAATTATTAAAATATCTATCTACATTAGTATTATTAGTTAATTCATCTTTTATTTTTGCAGATTGTAATAACGCTTCTAAAGTATTTTCTGGTAAAGTATTTACGGTATTCGGTCCCATTAATTTCTCCACATATAAAGTAGGAGAATATGATGGATTTTTTACACTAGTAGAAGCCCATAATGGACGCTGAACCTGTCCTCCTTTATTTCGCAGATGATCAAAATCATTTCCAAATAAATCTAAAAATAATTCATACGCCTTATATGCATTAAAAATCCCAGATTTCCCTTTCAAAGAACTATCATTCAAAAGTTTATCTACCGCAGTATCAAGACGACTTACAAAAAATGACGCCACAGAAGCAATATTACCTAAATTTTTCCCACCTGAATTAATATAATCATTCAAACCATCTATATATGCTCTAGCAGAACGAATATATGATTCTACAGAAAAAAGTAAAGTGACATTTACATTTATACCTAAGGAAATTAATTTTCTTATTGCTACCGATCCAGATTCAGTTCCAGGTACCTTTATCATAATATTTGGCCTATCAATTGAATTCCAAAGACGTATACCTTCTTCAATTGTTAATTCAGAATTGTTGGCTAATTTAGGAGAAACCTCTATACTTATATACCCATCTTTATATTGAGTTTTTTTATATACATTAATCATTAAATCAGCTGCAGATTGAACATCTCTAATCGCTATAGCTTCAAAAATTTCTTCAGAGTTCTTTCCTTCAAGGTGTAATTGCTTTATTTGATTATCGTATAAATCAGTTTCAGAAACTGCTTTATCAAAAATAGTAGGATTCGAAGTTAAACCCGAAACACCTTTTTTTATTAAATCTGATAATTGACCCGATTCAAACATATTTCTTGAAATAGAGTCTAACCAAATTGATTGACCTAATAAATTTATTTCATGTATTTTAGTCATTCTAAATTATTTAAATTAATGGAAAATATAAATTATAAGTTTTTAGATTATATAAGTATACTAATGCTATATTTAGAATACCTAAATAATTGTTCATTATAAGGAGAAATATATGGATGAATTGCAAAAATACCTTTTTGACTTAAACGGCTATATTATTATCCCTAATGCGATAAATAAAAAATTTCTAACTAAAAGACAAAAATTATTATTTGAACCCCCTTATCGTCATAGAAGAAATTCATTTCTCAAATAAAATCAAATAATGAATTATAACTATATCGTTATCGGTAGTGGTGCTTCAGGTGGAATTATAGCATCAAGGCTATCTGAAGATCCTAATATTTCAGTCATTTTATTAGAGGCAGGTAATGACTACCAAACAATTGACGATTTACCGGAAAATATTAAAAAGGGATCTGCATTAAATCTCCCTGATGGGCTCTCTGAAAATATCCAAAATTGGAATTATACTGGATTCCGAAATAAAGATAATACTATCGATATCCCCAGAGGAAAAATCATAGGAGGATCTAGTTCTATAAATGGACAAATTTTTCTCCGTGGTATGCCAGAAGATTATGATGATTGGGCAAATAAAGGGAATGATTTATGGTCATATAAAAATATCCTAAATTCATTTAATCGAATTGAAAACGATTTAGATTTTAGTGGAGATTTTCATGGAAATAAAGGTAAGGTGCCCGTAAAAAGATTCCCTAGAGAAAAGTGGTCTCCCACAGATAATGCATTTTATGAATCAGCAATAAAAATGGGATTCCCTGATTGTCCTGATCAAAATAATCCAGATGCTACAGGTGTGGGACCTGTACCAATGAATAATACAGGATTATCACTTAAGAATTTTAGAGATGGTCTAAGAATGTCATCAAATATTGCATATCTTTCTGAAACAAGAGAAAGATTAAATTTAACTATCAGAGGAAATAGTCTTGTTAAAAAAATACTTTTTCATACAAAGAAAAACTCAGACCCTAAAGCTTATGGTGTTCTAGTTCAATCAGGAGAAAAAAATTTTATTATTAATGGCGAAAATATAATCCTTTCTGCAGGTGCTATTGGATCACCACATCTACTTTTATTATCTGGAATAGGACCAAAAGAACAATTAAATCAATTCGATATCGAATTGATTAAAGATTTACCTGGTGTCGGTAAAAATTTGAGAGACCATCCCACAGTACTGCCTCAATATAAATTATCTGAAGATATTCCTAAAGACTGGTTTGGAATAACAGATAGAATATGTTTGCGATATACAGCCAAGGGATCACATTTAAGAAATGATATGATAATTTTTGCAAATGCTGTAGTTGCCCCTAGAACTACAACCAAACAATATGCACATTACTATGGAGCGGGAAATTCGAATAATGATGAAATGTTACTAATTTGGAGGGCTCGAGTCAATTTAGCAAAAGGGTCCGGTGAAATAAAATTAAATTCTAAAAATCCAAATGTTCAACCATATATAAATTATAATTTTTTAGAAGAAGAATTTGATAGAAAAAGGCTCAGAGAAGCTTTAGAAATAACATTAAATCTTGTAGAACATCCTTCATATAAAAAATGGATAACTGAAAGAATAACTCCTACTAAAGAACATCTAAGAAATGAAAATTCCATAGAAAAATGGATGATTGAAAATGTATGTCACGGTCATCATATTTCCGGTACCTGCAAGATGGGACCTACTAGTGATAAAATGGCAGTAGTTAACCAATATGGTAAAGTTCACGGTGTAGATGGTCTGACTATTGCTGATACTTCTATAATGGTAAATTGTATCCGAGCGAACACAAATGTAACAGCTATGATGATAGGCGAAAGAATATCCGAACTAATACTCCAAGAATAATTAATAATTAAATGTTTCATCTATATTTAAAAATTATTAAAGATTACTGGAAATCTACGACTTGGTTTTCTATAGGGATGGGATTAATCGGTATTTATGTAATAAGTGTATACCCTAGTTTCGAAAAATCTTCTGATGAATTTAATAAAGTCATAGGAAATCTTCCTGAAGCAATAAAAATCGTTATTGGAGAGGGATCTATGTCAAGTATTGAAGGATTTATGAATCTAGAAATATTTCAATTATTTGCCCCAATAGTTATATCAATTTATGCTGTTACAAAAGGAGCTAGCTCTATCGCAGGTGAAGAAGAATCCCATACTCTCGATCAATTATTATCTCTACCAATATCGAGAATTTCTGTAATATTACAAAAATCATTTGCATTATACACGGGTGTTTTTTTAGTTTGTTTTGGTTTATGGATAGGAATAATAATAGGTGGAATAACAATAAATTATCCCTTATCTCAGATAAATATTATTGCTGCATCATTTTCTTTATTTATATATGGCATTAGCGTATCCTCATTAGCAATTTTTTTTAGCTCCATTAGTGGAAAAAGAGGGTTGTCTGCTGGATTAACATCTGCCATAATTTTAGTGTCTTATATTATTAATAGCCTAAGTTCGATAGTATCTTCACTTGAACCACTAAAATTTAGTTCGATTTTTTATTACTACAATGAAAATATTGTTATAGTAAATGGCCTAAAATTTAACCATATTTCAATATTATTTTGTATATCAATAGTATTTTTACTAATAGGAATTATAAAATTTAATTCAAGGGATCTTAATAATTAATTTTTAGAAAAATGCTCCCTCTTGATAGTCCATTATCTATAGATATATCCTCCCAAGTAGCAATTATTCTTAGTTTTTCCATTTGATCCTTCGGAAAAAATTCTTTTTGTAAATTATTTTGAGGTAACATTCTATCTCTATCGTTAGAAATATAAAAAACATATTTATAATTATCAACTAAGTTATCAAATGATGAATTCGTGAAAATCGGATCTCTTCCAGAAAAACCATTCATTGAAAAAGCATTAATATCTTTAATAATGAATAGAGAGGCTTCTCGAGCTCTAGAAGTTATAACGACATATTGTTCTTTATTTAAGTTTTCTTTATTTACAATATTTTTTATTTTTTCGAAATATATTTCCGAAGGTGAAATATTAAATATTACTGGTACTCCATCATAATTTTGAGAATTTGAAATTAGTGGAGGGGTAATTGGTAAATTTCTTCCTTGACCAGCTATATTTCCACCTGATCTAAAACCTATAACAGATGGTAAAAAAATTATTGTTATAAAACCAGTAACAAGTAAACACTTACCTAAATAATTATATAGATTATTTTTACCCAAAAAAGAAAACATCAAAATAGAGATGACAATAGATACAACCATAATCACTCCAGATATTAATCTGCCTGATAAATCACTCCCCCATAAAATTTGTGTTACTACTATCATAATCATCCCTATTGGAATAATTTGAATTGGAAAAGTCCCATTCTTTACTTTCTCTAGTATTTCAGTAAATGCTATTCCAAAAACTCCTGCAATAGGAATTGACAAAGCAACAAGATAGTAAACATGAGTATCTGTAGCATTCGCTACACCAAAAATAAAAAATCCTAATATTAGCCAAAAAAACCACATGAAAGATTCTGAATGATACTCATCTTTCTTAAAAAAATTGGTGATGTTTTTATAATTTTTTAATTTACTTTTGGATAAAGAACTAGATACATTAATTATCCCTAATAATATTGTCCATCCTAATAACCACCCCGTAGAAGCACCAATTCTTCCAAATAAAAGTCCTAAAATCCCATAACCTTGATCAAACATTTGTAAAGGAGCAACTCGTCCCACTTGTGGTGGGGGTCCTTGTTGGGGACCTACTGATAATTGAGGTGGCCTACCTTGTGATGGGGGTCCTTGTGGTGGGGGTCCTAGAAAACCTTCAAATCTATTAAATCCATTATATTTAAATACTAAAGTCCATATAGAGTTATCAGATGTAGAACCTACCCATGGTCTTTCATTACTAGGAGTAATCCATACTATAAATACCCAACTAAATGAAATAATAGTAATTAATAACGATGTTAAAAATAAATGTTTAATTTTCTTAAATAAATTTTCATCTTTAGATAAAAAATAATAAAGAAAAAAAACTGGTAACGGTATTAAGGCTACCAACATCTTAGTATTAAAAGCCAAACCTATAAACAAAGCAAAAGGAATAAGCCAAAATACATTATTAGATCTAACAGACTTTATAATAAAAAATGAAGAACAAAGTACTAAAAACATCATTAAAGCATCTGGTTCATTCCTACTATCAATTATTACCGATGAAGGAATCACACATAAAATTGAAGATGAAACCAAAGCTGAAATTCTACCAAAAGTAGGTTTGATTAAACTGTACAGAATTAATATAGAAATAATTCCTAAAATTGCTTGAAATATATTAACTGCCCATTTTTCCGTTCCAAATAAATATATTCCTATCCCCTGTAACCAAAATGCCAGCGGAGGTTTATCTACTGAAACTACACCTAAGGGATCAGATGATGCAAAAAGAAAATTATTCCAACTTTTAATAACTGAAAATGCTGTAGCTGTGTAATAAGGATTATCAAAATCATTAATCCTAGAAAATCTTAGAAAAGCTCCGATGAATAAAATGAACACTAACAAATAATCTACTTTATTCGAATATATTATTCTCTTACGTATATTTATAAACATGCCTAAATAATATATGAATCTATAAATTATTAGTGGTTACTACTCAATCTGAGTTCTAAATATTTTTTTGTTATATAAACTTACTATAATTAATGAAATAATTCCTAAAATAGAAGATAATTTCAGTGTAAACTCTATCCCAATATAATCTCCAGTAAAACCAAAAATTACACCTGCAAAAGGGAAAAGTCCTATCATTATAGAAGTTAAACCACTAATTCTACCCCTGAAAGCATCATCAGTTTTAGTAAGTATAATTGAACTATGTAATACTATAAAAAAGGAAGTTACAAAACCTAAGAAAATATATAAAAACAATAATAAATAAACATCAGTAATAAAAGAATATGTAAACTGACATACATATAAAAGTAAAACTGATATCACCAAAAAAAACCCAGGATATCTTACCAACTTAATTACAGAAAATATTGAAGCTCCTATTAAACTACCTAAACCTGGAGAAGCTATCAGTAGACCGAACATAAAAGAATCTTGTTTTAGAGTATTTTTTATATATGTAGGACCTAAAGATTCGAAAACAAATCCAAATAAATTGACTGAACCTATAATCAATAAAATAGATAATATTATTGAATTATTTTTTGCATATAATAATCCTAATTTCAGTGAATTAATATATGAATCTTTTATTTTTTTATCCCTAACAACCTTTAATTCAGGTAAATTTCTTAAAAGAAAGATATTTATTAATAAAAATGGTGAAATGAAAAAATATATATATTGTGGTGAAAAAAAAGAGAGTAAAATTCCACCAAGATTTGCACCTATAAACCATCCAAGATCCAGAGTAATAGTTTCAAGCGCCAATACAGAAGTAAAATATTTACGTTTACGCATTATTCTAACTAAATATGTCCTTTTTGCTATCAACTCTAAAACAAATACTGATCCTACTAAAAAAGAATATATATAGAAAAAAATTAGAGAAGATAAATCAAATTGAATTCCCAATCCAAAAAATAACATTAAAAATAAACTAAGAGGTTGAGCAAAAAAAATAATCTTAATTCTTGAAATTTTATCTGCTATAACACCAAATATAGGACCCACTATTAAGAATGGTAAAAATCTAAAAAAAATTATCCCGCCTGCAGCAGAAGGATTTGGGAATTCTTGAACAACCAACCAAGTAAGAATTGCCATATCAAGGAACCTAATAAGATATCCTAATAACCCGACATAAATGACTCTTTTTACTATTGGATGCTGAAGAGATCTAGGGGTAAAACGACCGTAATTTTTTCTATGATAACGCATAATTATAACTATAAATTAGAGTAGAATTTTAATAAATTAAGTTAAATTTAAAGTATTATATTTCAATAATTTTACCCAACTTTACAGATTCATAGAATGCCTGAATTACCTTAGTATTTAATAGTCCATCTTCAGGAGGAAATTCTGGAATTTTATTAGCTAAAATACATTCGGAAAATTCATTGATTTGAACCGTAAATCTATAAGGAGCTGTTGTTGATATTATTTTCTCATCTCGACCACTTCTACCATCTCCCATTTCAATTATAATTGGACCGGAATCGTTGAACATTTCAGGTATATCAATCCTACCTTTTGATCCACGTATAGATATATAACTTCTAAATGGCTGTTCCATGCTAGAAATAATATTAGCTATAGCTCCATCTTTAAATTTCATAATTCCCGAAAAAGTAGTATCTATTCCCCAGCCCCCAGAATCATTCGATAATCCTGATACTAAAACAGGCTCTTCACCCATTACAAATCTCGTAGCATAAACAGCATAACAACCAGCATCCCATAATGATCCTCCATCTAAATCTCTTAAAAATCTAATATTTGATTGAGGGCGACCTAAAATATCCATTTTTTGATAAACAGTGTCAGCAGCACTAAAAGATAATGATGAATCTATAGTAGAAATTTTCCCTATTGTACCTTTAGAAATTAATTCCTTAGCTTTTCTTAAATGTGGATTCCACCTATGAGTAAAAGCTTCTACTAATAAAACATTATTAGCTTTTGCCGCATCAATCATCTTTTTACACTCTTCCACTGTTGTTGATAACGGTTTCTCACATAAGATATGTTTACCTGCTTCAGCTGATTTTATTGTCCATTCACTATGCATACTATTTGGAAGAGGGTTAATTACAGCATCTATATCTGGATCATTTATTTGTTCTGAATAAGAAGAATACCATCGTTCAATATTATATTTTTTTGCAGCTTCTTCAGCTTTTTCAGATTCTCTTGAAGAAATTGAAACTATAGAAGAATTTTTTGATTCTCTAGCAGCTGGTATATGCGCATTTAAACCTATTTGAGCGGTTGAAATTAAACCATATTTTACAATTTTTTTTATCATATCAATTCTTTAATATATTAGTAATATAATAATGATTATAGCGAACAATGTTATAACTAAACTATAAATTATCCTCTTCGTTAGGGAGACTAGAATTCCAAATACTAATCTAAATATATAATCTCTTATAAAGTTCATACTAAAAAATAAAAGCTATACATTTAAAGTAATACTATGAATAAAAAAAGTAAACATAATATTGCAAGAAGATATGATATTGATTCAATCAGAATCATCGCTTTATTTCTTTTAATTTTCTATCATATTGCTTGCGCTTTCCAACCTTGGTCTAGTGATTTCTTATTCATTGAAAATACTGATGATTTAGTAAAATATTGGTTCCTTATGGAAATGTTAAACATATGGAGAATACCAATATTATTTGTTGTTTCAGGTATGGGAGTTTTTTTTGCAATAAAAAAAAGAAATCTAATCCAAATGTATATGGATAGATCTTTAAGAATACTAATTCCATTAATTTTTGGATCTTTTTTTATATATCCAATTTGTGTTTACCTATTCTCAAATTATTATGAAAAAGAATTTTTATATTACCCTTACCCAGGACATCTTTGGTTTTTGGTAAATATTTTTTTATACGCTATTCTTATTTTGCCTATTTTTAATTACATAAAAAATAAACAAAAATTTATAGGTTTTATTTCGAAAATAACTAATTATCCTTTTGGACTAATAATTTTATTTTCTGTTCCAATGATGATACAAGCATTTATAGTTAATCCAGAATATTATTCCTCATTTGCGTTTACTCCCCATGGTTTATTTGTCGGACTTGTATGTTTTATCCTAGGTTATTTATTAGTCTCAACCAATCAAAATTTTTGGATAAATGCTGAAAAACTAAGATTTGTATATCTAGGATTAGGAATCTCAATGTATTTTTTTCGAATTCTTAATTATGACAGTGAAGTAATTGAAATATCACAACAGGTTTCTAATATTCTCTCAGCATTTGAAGCATCTAATTGGATATTATCTATTTTCGGATTTGGAACAAAATATCTCAATAAATCAAGCAAAATCTTAAATTATTTTAGTAAATCAGTATATCCAATATATATAGTTCATTTTCCTGTACAATATTTTTTGGCAAGCATAATATTTCCATTAAACATTAATGCAGAGATTAAATTTTTACTCATTCTAATCTCAACATTCGCAATGTGTATATTTATATACCAAATTATTAAACATATAATTTGGTTTAGATTATTTTTCGGAATGAAAAAATAGAAAAAATATATATAAATGTCTACTTATTGCATTTTTATTACGAAAAAAGTAGAATCTGTTTTAATTTATAAAAAGTAAAAATTGGTGTAATTATGAATTCTTTGACTAAACCCAAAATAATAAATGAATATTTTCAAGAAAATGGATATGTATTAGTAGAGGATGTTTTAGATCCTAAGACAGTACTTGACCCTATAATTTCTGAATATGAAAAAGTGCTAGATAATTTATGTAAAGAATTGTATGAAAAAAAAGAAATAAAATCCTTATACAGTGATTTAGAATTTGATGAACGAATTATCAAAGTTTATAACGAAACAGGCAAAGATTATGCTTACTATTTCGATTTTCATCTACCATTTAAAAATGTGAAACCTGATACACCATTTTGGTGTGGACCTGCTGTATTCAATGCATTAATAAATAAAAATTTACTAGATATTGTTGAAGAATTAATAGGTGGAGAGATTACATCAAATCCAGTACAACATGTAAGAATTAAACCACCTGAAAATAGACTACCTAAAGATGAAGATGGATTTCCATTAATAGGAGCTACTATATGGCATCAAGACCATGGAGTAGTTACTGAAGACGCAGATGAAACAGATATGATAACTGTTTGGTTTTCGTTAACTGATACACCTGTGGAAGCTGGCCCACTAAAAGTAGTACCTGGGTCACATAAAGGAGATTTACTTACTCATTGTTTAGATTATGAAGGAAATGGTAAAGAATTTAAAAAAGCACGACAAATACCAAAAAAATTATTCCAACATGAAGAAGGTATTCCTTTACCAATGAAACGTGGAAGTGCCATTTTTATGCATAAACGTACAGTTCATTCATCTTTACCAAACGTATCTAATAGAATGAGATGGAGTTTTGACTTAAGGTATAACCCTACTGGTCAAAATACTGGAAGATCTATGTTCCCTGGGTTTGTAGCTAGAAGTAGAAATTATCCTGAATCAGAATTAAAAGATCCTGTTCTTTGGAATAATATGTGGTTAGAATGTAGAGAAAAAATGTCACACATAAATCAAGATGATTCTGATGATGTTAAATTTAGTAGATGGGCAGATGGACATCCAGATTGTGAAGTATAAATATTTCGACTCTCTATTTTAAATTCATCCCCTAAAATTTAGCTGCCTCCAAGCTTCATAAGCCACAATTGCGACAGAGTTAGATAAATTAAGACTTCTATTGTTTGGTTGCATAGGAATTCTAATTGAATTTGTAATCTTTTTATATATATCTTCAGGTAATCCTAAATCTTCCGGACCAAATAATAATGTGTCCCCAACTTTGTAAGAGATTTCTGAATAAACTTTTTTTGCCTTAGAAGTAGTAGCAAATATACGACTTAGATCATTTTCATCCAAATATTCTTCTAAAGATGAATATTCCCTAATTATAGAAAGATCAATATAATCTAAACCTGCCCTTTTTAATAGCTTATCTTCTAAAGAAAAACCTAAAGGGTGTATCAAATGTAATGTAGCTCCAACATTTGAACATAAACGAATAATATTCCCGGTATTATATGGAATGAGTGGTTGGTACAATAAAATTTTAAACATTATTAAATAATATTATATGAAAAATAAATCAGATAATGAGAGTGTTTTGGCACTAAATTATATTTCAAAACAATCACCAGAATTTATTAAATTTAGTGAACAAACAGGGATACTAAAATTAAATGCTATAAAAGATAGAAGTATATTTATATCCTTAGTAAGAGCTGTAATTAGCCAACAAATAAGCGGTAAGGCCTCAGAAAAAATTTATTCTAACTTAGTAGAAAATATAGGAAATAAAAATTTACTTACCCCGAATAACATAATAGAAGCTAACTTAAATGATCTTAATCATAGTGGAATTTCAAGAAATAAGTCTATATGTATTAAAGAAATTGCATTAGGTGTAACTAATAAACAAATACCTACATTTAATAAAATGTCAAAAATGAATAATCAAGAAATTATTGAATCTCTCACAAAAATTAAAGGGATAGGAACCTGGACAGCAGAAATGATACTAATATTTAAATTAGGTAGAAAAGATATTTTACCAATTAAAGATTTGGCAGTATTGAGAGGTTTTCAAAATCTTTATAATTATTACGAAAAAGATTCAATAAATATACTTCACAAAACAAGTTTAAAATGGAAACCCTACAGATCATATGCAACTCTTTATCTTTATAAAGCTGCAGGAACTAAAAGTATAGTTGCATAATAAATTTATTTTTAAATATTTATCCTTACTTATTCCAACAGCATTAAACATGAGTGTTTCGGCTATTTTAACACCAGCAATTTCTGGAATTTTATCAAGAAGTGAAGATCCTACCAGTGTAATTGGAGGTTATTCATTATCATTATCAATAATAATGTTAATCTCCTTACCTCACTTAAGAATTCAGCAACTTACTTTAGTCTATGCAGATTCAAAAAATTCACTAAAAATTTTAAGAAGATTTCTCTTTTATTTACTAATAATAATTTTAGGAATTTCCATATTTATCACTGCTCCTCCTGTTAAAAATTTCATTTTCTCATCAATCTTTACTGTTTCAGGTGATCTTAAATTTCAAGCATATAATTCTATAATCTGGTTAGTTCCATTACCTTGTCTACTAATAATTAAAATGCATTTATATGGATTGGCTTTAAGATTTTCTAAACCATATATCATATGGACAGGTATTATATCTGGAATTTCTTCAATCGTAATTTTATGTTTTGCATTAATGATCTACACCAAAATTAATGGAGCATCTATAGGATGCATTAGTATGAGTATAGGTACACTAATCGAAATTACTATTATATATTTGATTCTACCTAAAAATTCAACATCAAATTTAAATAATCAAACTACAGTTTCTATAAGTAAAATAACTAGATTCTTTCTACCACTATGCTTTGCAGCTTTACTCCCATCTCTTACATTACCGATAATTAATTTTGGTCTTTCTAGATCAGAAAATCCTGAAATATCTATATCGGCAGTATCCATTGGATTTGGATTATTTTGTGTCGTCTCTATGGCTACAAATGGTGTGCAAAATACTGTTATCACTTTTTTATCTAAAGGAATAAAATTTATTTATATTAGAAACATATCTTTAATTATAGGATTGCTGACTCTTACTCTAACAATTTCGTTCGTCTTATTGAATCCTGTAAATTCATTATTCCTAAGTAAATTGATGGGATTAGAAAATTCTCTAACAAAAGAAACATTGAAAGCATTTACAATATTGGCTTTTTTACCTCCTATCTTAGTCATAGAACAATGCTATTCAGCTTTTTTAATGTACAGAAAAAACACTATGCCAATTTTATACGTCAATTTATGGAGACTAGCAATATTATTATCTTGGATTTTATATTTCTCCCTAAATACAAATTTTTCAGGTACGTTTATTGGAGCTGGAGCATGGGCAATAACACTATCTTCAGAGGCATTAATTACTTGGATTTATTCAAAAAGATATATAAAAAGAATAAAAGAAATTGAAATTTTTTAATACTTTTTATCTCACCTAAATATAGTATTTATATAATCATTTAGACTTATAATTATATATAAATAATACCTAACTAATGAAAAAACTCATAATCCTACTATCACTAATATCAATTCTTGGTTGTTCATCAGAAAACCTAGATTTTCAATCTATCCCTCCAGATGATTATAAAACTATAATTAATGATGAAATTGGATATGAGTTTGCAGTCCCTGAAAGATTACAAATAATACCTCAAAGCCTTACCCATATTACTACAAACGAAATAATGAATGCAGTAATAGTTAAAGAAGAAAACCCTGAAGATTTATATTATTCAGATGGAGCTATAATGATTTTTTCCGCACCTTATCCCTTATCACATATTAATTTGCAAAAAGATAATAATTGGGTGGATTACGTTCGTAATGAATTGGACAAAAGAGATGAAATAAATTCCAATTCAAACATTATTAAAAGCTATAAAAAATTTGAATACATAGATAAAGATTCAGAAAATATAGGTTTTTATAAACATGAGTATATAAATGAAAAAATTGAAACAGACGAAATGTATAGTGATATTTTTAGCATTTACTATATTTTTGATCCAAAAATAAGAAGCTCATTTTATATAACCTGCTCAATAGGAACTTATTCCGTAAATGGTAAATCTGTAGAAAAACATTCAGAAAAAACTATATCTGAGTGCAAAAATATTATTCAATCCGCTAGACCAAAATAAATAATTTAAATCAAATAAGGAATAACCTGTGGTCCTTGAGGTAAAATACATAAACTGGAATTATGCCCATGTTTATCCAAAGATTCTCTAATAGCTGAATTAATATCAGAGATAGGAACTATATGAGATTTTATTACTTCAGAATCTTTAATATATGAATTCTTTAATAAAATTTGAGCCTTCTCCTGAATTTGAGCTTGTATTTGTACTTGCCATTGATCTGCCTCACTGAAATTTTCATCTTGAATCATTAATAATAATTCTTCAGGAGATTCTTTTGATTTAAGTAGTGAAGAAAAAGGACCGTGATTAGGAAATCCATCTCTACATTCTGATGCACAGATGATAGTACCCTTATCTTTTACTATTCTAGCTGCAGCAGACATACCTTTTACTGCTTGATATAAATTCTGATCTAATGGAAATCCAGAATTACTTGTTAAAACAACGTCAAAAGGAGATTCTACCGGTTTCATAGCATCTTCTTTAGCAGATAAGCAAGCAATTTTATGTTCTTCAAACAATGCACCTGAAAAAACTCTAGTAATCTCTTTTTTTTCATTTAGAGTTACATCAACAGAAAAATCCGGTAAACACATTTTTGCAATCTCTCTAATATCACTATGGATAGGATTAATATCAGTAATCCCCCATGTAGAATTAGGATCTGAAATTCTTTCAAAATTATGTAAGTCCATGATAGTTTCCATACCTGCTAGACCAGGAGCAACCATCTTTGGACCTCCACTGAAACCGGCAAAAAAATGAGGTTCTACAAACCCAGTAGTGATTTTTAAGTCTGCATCAACCCATAATTTATTTAAATAAACATTAATATTAGTAGAAGTTTTTCCTATAAAATATAAGCTGCTTTTATCACGAGCAACATGATTAACAATCCGATATTTTTTGGAAATATCAAGACCTACCATATCTATAATTTCTTGATCAGTACATGCCCTATGGGTACCAGTAGCTATTAGTATAGAAATATCTTCAATATTAATATCAGGAAGATTCAGAAGTATAGATTCTAACATAGGTATTCTAGGTTGTGCTCTTGTAACATCACAAATCGAAATACTAACCTTATCTCCATTTTTTTGAATTTCTGATAATGGTTTGGAAGATATAGGATTATTAATTGATTTATTGATTTCTTTTACAGAATCTCTTACCCCTTCCTTATAAAAAGGGCGAATAATTGTAGTTCTTTCTTCAGGGACTTCTACATTGATTTCAGCATCCCCATAATCAATTGGAACATTAATTTTAGATATCATAATAATTTACTCTACCGAAATAATTGATTAAGTAATTGTACATTAGTATATTATGGAGTGATTTTTATAAAAAAATTCTAAAAAATTATATTATGAAAAAATTATTTATCCTGATATTTACTACTTATATGATGTTATCTTGTTCATCGAGTGATTCATTCATGGTGTCAGCCGGAGAAGGTTATAAAACTTTCAAAAATGAAATGATAGGATTTGAATTTTCTACTCCTGAAAATATTTCAATCCAAACAAGAACTTTTCCAGTAGAGGGTACTCAGGAACAAATATTAGTTAATTTTTCTATGCCAATTGATCCATATAATTCCAAACAAGAAATTAATGTTTTTTCATCTGAAATTTCTGATAAAACTTTCGATTTCAACCAAAATAACGAAAAAAATTTTATCGACTATATTGTCAATCAATTCGATGAGGTAGATGGAGAAATTATAGAATCAGAATATATTTTTATGAATGATAAAAAAATAGGATTTTATAAACATTTATTTACAGATTTAGATCCTATCAGTCAAATTAGTAATGATTCTTTCTCATATGACATATTTGAAGCATATTTTATATTCGATCCTATAGAAAGAAAATCTTTTTATGTTAAGTGCACAGTCACTAAAACAATATTAAAAGAAGCTGGTTGGGATTACAAAAACTCAAGTGAAAAATGTCAAAATATTATTAGATCTGTGAAGCCTATCTAGAGTTTTTTTTTACTTCCACTATAATTCATTTAAAGATACATACTAGAAGGAAAAAATAATCAATGAAACCAGTGATTAAAAATAGAAAAGATTTTTCAAATCCTGTACTTGGTAGTAATGATGGTGCCCCAACAGTTATTTCTCTTTATCATGATCACGCTCCAGGAGAATCTAGCAAACATCATTCACATAACTGGGAACATCAAGTATATATAACTAGAGGGAATGGAATACTTTGGGTAGATGGTGAAGAATATAAAATAAAAGAAGGAGATTTTATTATAGTACCTGCAAATTCAACTCATCATTTCCACAATAATGGAAAAGAAATTCTAAGTAGGATTACATTTAACCCTTTAATCAGTGAACTCGAAATATAATCGATCGTGACATCAATTGATCCTATAAAATTTGAAGTTATTCGTTCAGCATTGACTCAGATAACTGAAGAAATGGCTGTAGCTCTAAGAAGGTCAGCATATTCAACAAATGTTAAAACTCGTCAAGATTTTTCCTGTGCTTTATTCGATCATAATGTTAATCCAATAGCTCAAGCATTTACACAACCTGTTCATCTTGGGTCATTTGTGGAATTATTACCAAAATCTGTAAAATATTATGGTACAAAAAACTTAAACCCTGGAGACATGCTGGTAGTTAATAATCCTTTCGGTGGAGGCTCCCATCTAAATGATGTAACTGTTTTTGGACCAGTTTTTTATAATAAAAAAATAATCGGTTATGTTGCTACTCTTGCTCATCATGTTGATGTAGGTGGTGGAGCACCAGCTTCTATAGGACCTTTTAAGGAAATTTTCCAAGAAGGTATTATAATTCCTCCAGTTAAACTAGTAAGTAAAGGTAAAATCAAGGATGATGTTTTTAGATTTATATTGGCTCAAATTAGATCTAAAAGAGTTACATCAGGTGATTTTAGAGCTCAAATTGCAGCTAATAATGTAGGCACTTACAGGTTTATAGAATTAATAAAAAAATATAAGCTAAAAAATTTTAACTTTTATAAAAATTCAATATTAGATTATACTGATCGACGTACAAAATCTGAAATACTAAAAATTCCCAACGGTAACTATAAAGCTGAAGGATTTATAGATTTTGACGGTTTTAGCGATAAAGTTGTAAAACTAAAAACTGAAATAATAATTAAAGATAATTCTATTTTTTTTGACTTCACTGGCTGTGATAAACAAAGACGGGCACCTGTGAATTCAACTAAAGCTATGACATTTGCGGCATGTGCTTATGTATTGAGAGCATTAATGCCAAATGATATGCAAGTAAATCATGGATTTTATAAACATATAAAAATGAATGCCCCAGAAGGGACTGTCGTAAATGCAGTACATCCTGCACCTGTTGTGGGAGGATGGGAAACACAAGTTAGAATTAATGATCTAATGTTTAGAGCTTTATCATCAGCTATGCCTAATAAAGTACCAGCATCTACAAAGGCCATGATGGCACAAGCAGGTTTTGGAATAATTGATAATGAATCAGGAGAATACCACTGCAATTATGAGGCACTAGCTGGAGGTTATGGAGGAAGGGTGAATTCAGATGGTCCAGATGCTGTTCAACAACATGGACAAAACACAGAGAATGCTCCTATAGAAGAAATTGAAACCCATTTTCCGGTACAAATAAATCAACTCTCATTAATAAACGATTCTGAAGGACCTGGAAAATTTAGAGGAGGTCTAGGAATGAGACGAGATTATCATTTTCCTAAAGATTATGCTACTTTCACAATTCTATCTGACAGAGATATCGCTGGGCCAAAAGGTATTTTTGGAGGTCTGGATGGAAGAAAGGCTTATTATATTCTTAATCCTAGTCACCCAACAAAAAAACCTAAAAAATTAACTTCTAAATGCGTAATAAATTTAGAACCTGGAGATACAGTTAGTTTTCAAACTCCCGGTGGTGGTGGATATGGAAACCCAAAAATGAGAAATGTAAATAGTGTTTACGAAGATTTATTAAATAATAAAATTACATATGAAAGAGCTGAAAAATTTTATGGAGTCGTGATTAATAAAAAAACTAATAAAATTGATACTAAAAAAACAGAGAAAAAAAGAAGAACAAAATGAAGATAGTTGATTTGAAAATTTATAAATGGAATCCAGGAAAAGGAAAAAATTTCATATATGTTAAATTACTTACAGATAATGGAATAATTGGATGGGGGGAATGTTATACACAATCCGATAGAGAGATTCAAGTCGAAGCACACATAATCGAACTTTCAAGATACTTAATAGATAGAAATCCATTCAATATAAGACATTTCTTACATGTTGCTCATGAAGATTTTAGTAGTAAACGGTCTAGTATGGATCTAAGTTGTGCCTTAAGTGGAATTGAAATTGCGCTTTGGGACGTAATTGGAAAAGCTTTAGATCAACCTGTATATAACCTTCTTGGTGGTATGATGAAGCCAAAATTAAGAGTATATGCTAACGGTTGGTCAAATGGTTCAGAACCTGATTCCATAGCCGAGCAAGCATATGAATTAGTAAAGAAACGAGGATTCAATGCCTTAAAATTTGATCCTTTTGTAGGACCATGGAGAGAATATGTCCCAAAAAATGAAATTGATCATGCTGTAAAAGTTGTTAAAAGTGTAAGAGAAGCGGTAGGTCCAAATATAGATTTATTAATTGAAGCTCATCGAAGATTTTCAGCATCGAATGCAATAAATGCACTAAAAAGAATGGAACAGTATGATATTTTTTGGTTCGAAGAACCTTGCCCCCCAGATAATTTGAGAGCAATTAAAGAAGTCAAAGAATCAAGTAAAATACCAGTAGTAACCGGTGAAGCTTTATATACAATCCATGCCTTCAGGGAAATTATAGAAAATCGATCTGTAGATATAATCAATCCAGATGTATGTAACACAGGTGGTATACTTGAATTATCTCAAATTGCTTCAATGTCGCAAATTCAATATATACCAGTTTCTCCACATGGATGGAATTCTACGTCTGTAGGGTTTGCAGCGGGCCTACAAGCATCAGCAACAATGAAAAATTTTCTGATCTATGAATATATGATAAGTGTAGAAAAATCTTCGGAAGATATTTCCATAGGATATATCAAACCTGAAGAAAGTTATATAGAACTTCCAAAACAACCAGGTATAGGTATATCAGTAAATGAATCAAAACTTAAAAAATATCCATTTAAAAAATTTCCTCCTCGAAATATAAGAAATATTGAAGATGAATTAATATGGCATTAATTACTTTATTTATTAAACTATGGATTTAATTTTTTCAATAACTGGTTTATTCAGTGCTTTTTGGTGGTCCATTGGAGGAAGTATAATAAAGTCTTCAAAAATCAAAAATGTTCTAATCTTCTCTTTTTCTGAATCAATAATTTCACTATCTGTAATATCGATTTTAATATCTTTTACTTTAGGATGGAGTATTTTTACCAAATATTCTAACTCAACATATTCATATTTATTGATTGGAGCTATATTCGCAATGTCTGGGACTGTCTTCTACATTATGGCTTTAAGAAAAGTTCCTCTAGGGATAACTTTCACTGTAACTACCAGTATTGTAATGGTA